>Ga0172364_10003704_pt1 | contig 12212 bp, 10 predicted proteins | sample LakKivSesite10cm_FD_114545 | JGI IMG/M metagenome (GOLD analysis project Ga0172364, IMG submission 114545) | Sediment microbial communities from Lake Kivu, Rwanda - Sediment site 10cm | ecosystem: Environmental > Aquatic > Freshwater > Lake > Sediment | place: Rwanda: Western Province, Lake... | reverse complement strand
GTTGTTACCTGGGGGATTAATAAAAAATTTTTTACCCAACAAGAATGTATAGATTTCTGTTTTTCTCACCCCGTTGACCCCAACTGGAAATAAAATAGAACTAGCGGAGGACTGTCCTCCGCTGATACTCGTGATCCCTTAGTGGAGATTTTAGCTTTTTGTTTTATGCCGAATCATATTCATTTGTTATTAAAACAACTTAAAGATAACAGCATTACTCAATTTATGAGAAAATTTGGAACTGGCTACGCTACTTTTTTTAATAAAAAATATAGTCGAAGAGGTCATCTTTTTCAAGGAAGATTTGGAGCTGTCCATATTAACACTGACGAGCAATTAAAAACAGTATTTGTTTATATTCATACAAATGCTATTTCTTTAATCGTGCCAAAATGGAAAGAAGAAAAAATTAATAATCCCCAAAAAGTTATTAAATTTCTTAAAAATTATAAATGGTCAAGTTATTCTGATTATATAGGTAAAAAGAATTTTCCTTCGCTAACTAGTCGAGAATTTCTTTTAAAAGTAATGGAGAGTGAAAAAGGTTGTAGAGAATTTGTAGAAAATTGGGTAAAATATAAAGGAGAGATAGAAGGTTAGCGGAGGAGAAAGTTAGCGGAGGACTGTCCTCCGCTAACTTTAAATTTATGAAATGGAAATTTAAAATTCAGAAACATTTTATTTCTCTCTCTTTGCTTTTAATAATTTCAATTCTGCTACCCTCTTTTGTCTTGGCATTTTCTTATGAACCAAATAAGCCTCTTGCCAAATATCCGGAAGAGAAAATATTTTTAGGAATCTGTGCAGGATTAGCGAGAAAATTTGGTGGAAACCCTATTTTTTATAGACTTGCTTTTGTTATGACATTTGGTGTCGGCCTTATTGTTTATCTTATACTAGCTCTTGTGATGCCAACAAGATGATAAGAAAACTCTCCAAAGACTGTGTCCAAGGCCTATCTTCGGACAATCTTTACTTTTCTTTGATTTTTACTATAATATATTAATTTATGAATAATAAGGATTTTTTCAAATTGACCGATACCATTTATAATATAACCGAATTTATTTCGGATGAGTCATTAAAGAATAAAATAAGAGAGAGAGCTTTGGAAGTTTTCTCTAATTTAAATTTAATTTTTTCAGAAAATCCTAAAGCTACTTCCCAAGAAAAAAGTAAATTATCAGTTCAAATTGAAAAAGATATTGAAGTTTTAGAAAATTGTCTTAAATTAGCCTGCTCCCGAGAATATTTATATCCTTTTAATTTTTTGATAATTAAAAATGAATATAATAAAATAAAGGAGATATTGAAAGAATATGAAAAAAGCGAAGAAAGAACGATTTTAAAAAAGCAGGAAAAAAAGTTACCCCCCAAAAATTTTCTGGAAGAAAGGCCAGAAGAGTTATCTCCATCGATTTCAGAACATCAATTGGTTTCAGAGCGCCAAAAGAAAATTTTAGAAGTATTAGAAAAAAAAGAAAAAGCTCAAGTTTGTAATTTTAGAGAATTTCTTCCAGATGTGAGCAAAAGAACCCTAAGAAGAGATTTAGATAATTTATTAAAAAAAGAATTAATAATTAGGGTTGGCAATTGGAATCAAATTTTTTACCAGCTCAAAGAAGGTAGGACAGGGGGTAGGACAGAGGGTAGGACAAAAATGGATAGATAACTTGTCCTATCTTGTCCTATCTCTTTTGTTTTTGTCTTATCTAATTTTAAATGAATAGTAATAAGAAAAGAAAACTCTTTAGCAAGTTATACGATAAATATGTAGAGAGAATCTATCGTTTTGTTTTTTTGAAAGTCAATGCTCGAGAGATAGCTGAAGATTTGACTTCTGAAACTTTTTTAAAAGGATGGGAAGCATTTAATAAACCCCAATTTTCTAATCCTGGTTCTCAAATCGAGAACCCTCAAGCCTTTTTGTATAAAATTGCTAAAAATTTAATTATTGATTATTATCGTCAAAAAAACCGTTTTAAAATAATTTCAACTGAAAATGCAGAATTTATTCCTGTTTCTGAAAATTTGGAAGAAAAAATGAATTTGGATTTAGATATGCTCCGAGTTAGGACAGCTTTGTCCCAACTTAAAGACGATTATCAAGAAGTTGTTATTTGGCACTATTTAAATGAATTATCTATTTCGGAAATAGCCAAAATTTTAGAAAAATCTGAAAATACAGTTAGGGTGACCTTATCAAGAGCTCTCGAGAAATTAAGAGAAGAACTTGAGAAACTTGGGTAACCCCGCACCTTTTGTGAACAGGCTACGCCTTTTTACATAAAATGCAGTCCATAAAAGGTGCGAGGTGTAATAAATTGGCGAGAAATTCGTCATAATAAGTAGAGAACAATGAAAGAAGCCGAACTCATCAGACAACTCCAAAAATTGAGAAAAATCCAACCAAGAAAAGATTGGATTGTTTTTACTAAAACAAAGATTTTAGGGGATGCTCCAAGAGTTTCACCGTTCGTGTTTTTCAAACCAGCATTAGCAGGGGCCTTAGCCTTAGGGCTTTTAGCAGGCCTCTTTTTTATTTCTCAAAATGCTTTACCGGGCGAACTCCTATATCCAATTAAAAAACTTAGCGAGAAATCTCAGAGAATTTTTGTCTCTATAGAAAAAAGACCCGAATTTCAACTAAAATTAACAGAAAAGAGATTAGCTGAACTGGAAGTGATTGTTGAAAAGAATGATACAAAAAAACTTTCTTCAGCTCTTTCTGAACTAAAAACTTCCAAACTCTACGCCGATAAAGAAGTTTCTAAAATTCAAAATAAACCCGAGACAATAAAAGAAATAGCTTCAATAATTGAGAAAAATAATACAAAGGAAAAACAAATTTTATCCTCTTTAGGATTACAAGTTGAGGAAGAAAAAGAGCCTGCGGGGAAATTAGTTGCTGAGCATTTAATTAGAGATTTAGAAGATTCTTCCCTAACTGAAAAACAAAAGGAACTTTTGGAAGAGGCAAAAGAATATTTTGACGAAGGTGATTATTCTTCGGCCCTATCAAAAGCTCTTGAAGCAAGTCAAATAAAATAAGGACAAAGAAATCGCGACTCGTGCTCAATACGTAAGATCGCGAGCTAACCCAGTTAGAGAAAGTCAAATTTTGGCTAATCTAGCGGGTAAATGGTCGACGCGATGAATAAAATAAAAATTAAAACAAAATAGAAAATAAAAATGTCTAGTTTAACGAAAAAGATTGTTTCTGTTGCGACAATTTTCACTTTAGCTGGTTTTATTGCAGCTCCTGTTGCTCAAGCAACAACAGTAGCAGAATTAGAAGCCTTAATTGCCAGTTTAACTGCTCAATTAAACGACTTACAAGCACAATTATCCGAACTCGAAGGTGGGGCTGAAGGTATTCCAGATGCTTGTACAGGAATTACTTTTGACACAAACCTAAAACTTGGAAGTAGAGGTGCTGCTGTCAAATGCTTACAGGCATTATTAAATACCGATGCTGATACTCAGGTGGCTACAACTGGAGCGGGTTCTTCTGGAAATGAAACTACTTACTTTGGTACAAAAACCAAAGCAGCGGTTATCAAATTCCAAGAGAAATACGCTAGTGCGGTGTTAACCCCGCTTGGTTTAACTACTGGAACTGGTTTTGTTGGTTCAGCTACCAGGGCAAAGTTAAATGCAATTTTGGCAGCAGGAATAGAAGAAGCTCCTCCTGAAGGATGTGAGTGTACTGCCTGGGCAGCTGGCGCCTGCGGAGGAGGTACTTGTGCTGCTACTACTCAAAAACAATATACAAGAACTTGTACTCCCGCAGCTTGTGATTCTGAAGCAAAATGTGTAGCAGATGCAAGTTGTGCAGTTGTTACACCAGCTGCTGCTGCTGATTTAACAATTACAGCATTAGCTACCCCAGCCGCTGGTAGAGTAGTAGTGAGTGATGTATCCGAAAGCCCAAGCGTTTTAAGTGATTTCGCAAATTTCACTTTTGCCGCAGGGTCTGAAAATGTAACCGTCACTGAAATTAATATTACCCGCAGCGGGCTTGCTGCAGATGCTGATATTCTCACTGCTTACTTATATGACGGCTCAACAGTTCTTGGTTCAACGACTTTCACTGATAAGGTAGCCAGATTTGCAGCTTCTAGCCTCTTAACTATTCCAGCTAATACCTCAAAAACCATTAGTTTAAAGGCAGTATTGGACTCGGACAATGTTGGCTCTAATAGGACCTATAAATTCGGTATTGCTGCTGCTTCCGATGTAACAGCTGATGTTACAGTTAAAGGAACATTCCCAGCTAATGGCAATGAAATGACCAGTGTTGAGATTGCTGATTTAGGAACACTAACAGTTGATGCTCCTGATGCCATTTCAGATGTTGATCCTGGAGAAACTGATTACACTGTTTTTAGCACCGAATTAAATGCTAATGATTCTGATATGGAAGTAACTTATATTAAGTTCACCAATGTCGGAACCTGTGAATCAGATGCTCTTCAGGATTTCAAACTTCTTGTTGATAATGTTCAAAAAGGAGACACTGTTTCTTCTTTGACATCTGACGGTACTCTTGAGTTTGACTTTTCAGCTGCTCCTATAGCAATAGAAGAAGATAAAGATATTGATTTAGTTTTGACAGCTGATATTGTCAAAGGAAGCAATGATACTTTTAGATTGTCAATTGAAGACGAAACAGATTTACTGACTACAGAAAAAGATTATGATGTGGTCATTTTAGCTGCTGGTACATTTCCTAAGAATGCTGCGGCTGCCACCATTAATCCTGGAGCCTTGACAGTTAAAAAATCCACTGATTCTACAACCGCCACCCTTGTTAAAGGCGATAAGAATATTAGCTTAGCTAAATTTGACTTAAAAGCTACTGGAGAAGACATTCAAATAAGGGAGTTAGAAATAACGACCACTATGGTTGTTAGTGCTTCTTCTACTCCATCCTTATCCAAAGGAAAAATATATTTAGATGGCAGCTGGATTGGTTCACAAAATGATTTGAAAGTCGGTGCTACTACAACCGTCTTCTCAAGTCTTAATAAAACTATTTCAGCTGGTACCACCGGAGTATTAGAAGTAAAAGCTGATATTGAGAGTACTAAGAGCACAAACCCCCTTCAGAATGGAGACACAATTAAGATCAGTATATCTAATATTGATGTAAAGAAGCTATCTTCAAAAGCTTATGCTACCTACGCAGCAACAGCTGTACCTGCTAATGAGCTTACAGTAGGAGTGGGTAGTCTGTCAGTGGCAGCAACTGCAACTTACGGAGCCCAAAATGTTACTGCGCCAACAAATGACTTTAAGATTGCCTCTTATACCTTCAGCGCTGGAAGTGGTGAAGGTATTAAAGTAGAGACTATTAAAGTTGATTTGTATGATAAGGCAAGCGGTGCCAAGATGACTAAGACTTCTGCCTTTGATTTAGACTGGTTGAGCAACTTAAAGATTTCCGAAAGCAGTTCTATTGAAGCTACACCATCGGCTAGTGAGACATTTAGTGTTTCGTTTACTTTAGCAGCTAACACTTCAAGAGTGGTTGATGTATATGCTGATATTTCTGCTGATGCTACGGCAGGTAAAACCATGTATGTGAAGCTAACTGCTACAGGAGAAACAGATGTTTCGGCCGTAGAGCAAGAACAAGAAGATAAAACAGGCCAAGAAATTACTATTAAAGCAGGAACCTTGACAATGACTAAGGCTACTGATACACCTGATTCAGCTCTTGTTCTCGGCGGCGATGTTGATGTAGCAATGGCGAAATATACCTTTAAAGCAAATTATGAGGCCTTTACTCTTAATGCTATTAAGGTAGAAGTTAGTCCTCCAGCTGACTTTAGTCAAGTTTGGATAGCTTCTGGTGGAACCAGTAGTGCAAAACAAGTAGTTGGTTCTGCGGGAACAGTGACCTTTACAGATTTACCTGTTATTGTTTCAAAAGATACAGAAGTTGATGTCTCTGTTTACGCTGACATTAACACCATTGCTGGAGCGGCCAAGAGTGGAGATGCACCTCAGGTTGCCATAGTTTATTACAAAGCTACTAGTACTTCTCAAACAAAAGAAGTTTCCGGTACCTTTGCAGCTAATAAAGCTAATGCTATGGCTCTTTACAAGACCAAACCTGTTGTTGAATTCGTTGATGTGGCTAATAAGGCACTGGCTGCAACAAATAGTAATAAAGATATCTTTAGCTTCAAGGTTACTCCTGATGCCAAAGGTGCTGTTACTATTAAAGGTTTGCAGTTAGCTATAGCCGCGAATCAAATAACAGTCTTGAGTGGATTGAAGATTTATTACGGTTCAACAGAAATAACGGCTACTGTTACCAGCACTCCTACAACAATCACCTTCACTGGTATGACTGAAAAGATTTCAAGTGTTAGAACTTATGTTGTTAAAGCTGGAACTATTACAGCTCCTGATGCTGATAACAGTGCTCTTACTACAAACTTTGATACGAATACCCTTACTCAAGCCTTTATCTGGGATGACAACAGTGATTACGGTGTAACCACAACTGACGCAACCTACTTGAAACTTCCTGCAAACTCAGTGACTCTGGCGCGATAACAGAAACCTCTTGAATTCAATTTTCTTTTCCTTTCCTTGTGGGAACCTACCCCGTGAGATAGAGCTCGCAAGCTCGCTATCTCACGGGGTTTTGGTTTGAGAAGTATTTTTTCTAAATTTCTGGTAAGATTAATATTATGTTTTATTATGTTTATGTATTACAAAGTAAGTTAGATAGAAAATTTTATACTGGAATGACTAATAATTTAAGAGAACGGTTCCAATCTCATCGATATGGAAAAGTTAATTCAACAAAAAATAGGCGTCCTTTAGAGTTAATTTATTTTGAGGGATGCCTATTTAAAAAAGACGCAAAAGAGCGTGAAATTTATTTAAAGACAGCTTGGGGGAAAAGATATATAAAAAATAGAATTAAACATTATCTCTCTAGAGAAAGAGAAGCTGGATAGGTTTTTATTTTATTACAGATTGTACTTGTTCGGCTAAATCTTTGTCAATTTTAGTTAAATCCTCCAAAACCTTTAAAGCCAAATCTCTATTGCCTGATTGAATAAGAAACAATGTTTTTAAAGCTAAAGCTCTCGCATGCTGGGGGTTTTGACTTAAAACCAAATCAGCGAAATAAATTGCTTTTTCATAGTTTTCAACTTGGCCATACCCATTGGCTATAATTAAAAGAGAATCGGGAGTTTGGTTAACTGCCTTTCTCATAGAGTAGGCAACTTCAATTTCTTTTAAACCTTGTTCATAATTTTCAGCTAAAAGTTGACTCAGGCCATAATACCAATGGGAATCAGCAATTTTCTCATTTAATTCCAAAGCCTTTTTGTAAATTTCAACTGCCTCTGAAAATTTCCCCTGCGATATTTTCACTTGGCCCAATTCATAAAAAACCTCCTGTCTTTTTGGAGAAAGTTCCAGAGCTTTTTCCAAAGAAGCTGTAGCTTTTTCAAGATTAAAATTTGCTCCACCCTGTACTATATGGTATAAGGCTTGATATAATTTTCCTAAAGTTAAATGATATTTAACATCAAAGGGATGTTCTTTAGTATTTTTTTCCATTTCAGAAATAGTAAAATCAAGTACTTCCTTTTTGCTTTTTTCATCAATTTTTTCCTGTTCTTCCAAAATTGTCTTTGCTAACATTAGTCTGACTTCAGGGTTAGTAAAACAAGGACTTTTTAAAGAATTTTTATAAAAATAAAGCCCTAATTCAAAGTCAATTGGAGAGATTACAGCTCCTCTTGCGCCATTCCGAGATTTGCTAAAAGGTAAAATGTTTAGTTGATAAATTGAGATAAAAAGGAAAATTAAAATAATTGAAATCAGAATTAGGTGCCATCCAACAATAGGGCGTCCGCTTTCGGCGAAACGCCTTGCCTCCCGGCGTCTTAAGGCTCGGGATATCCGACGGCTGTCATTCAAATTCGTATCATTTGGAGAAGAATCTTTTTCAGCCGTGAAACTTCTACAGTAAAAATAAACCAAACCCAAACTAAAATAAAAAGAAATTAGAGGAGCAGGAGTATCGAAAACAGAAAGGTTTTGCAAAAAATAAGAAATGAACATTAAACTCAAAATTAGGCAAGATAAAGGAAATTTATACTCTCTGCTTTTTTTAAATAAAGCCCTAAAGATAAAAAAGAAAAAAACTAAATAAGAAATTAATCCAAATATTCCTGTTAAACATAAGATATCTAATACCTGATTATGGGATTTATCAAACCAGGTTTCGGCAAACCCTGCTTCAAGATAACGGGGGTGGTAATATTTACTAAAGACAAGATTGAAATTTTCCCACCCCCAGCCCAAAATTGGTTTTTCTTTAAAACCTTCTAAAGCTGCCTGCCAAGATAAAATTCTTGTCCAATCAGTCTCTTGGATACCAGCAAATCTTGTAGCAACAATCCTTTTTAAAAAAGTAGGAGACTTTTCTATAAAAGATTGGGCTTGAGGTGTTTGCAAAAAGATAAAGCCAGAAATAATAATGATTAAAAGGAAAGAAACAAAAACTTTGATTTTTTTTGAAGGGAGCAAAATTATTAAGAAAATAAAAAGTAAAAACAAACTAATTCCAAAAGATAAAATTACTCCTCTCGAACCCCCCAAAAGCATTATTACCAAATTAAATAAAATCAGAATTATTAAAAAAGCTTTCAAAAATTTTTTTCTCTCTTGGAGAATTAAAAATCCAGCTAAAAAAGCATTAAGCATTGCATAAACTGACAAATAAATAGGATTTCCCAAAGTGGCACTTAAACGCACAACATCTCCTTTTAATAAAAATTCAAGACCCAATTTTTGACCTATGCCATAAAGTCCTACTAAAAGACAAGCTATTAAACTCGCCCAGATAAATTTTTGCCAGTCAGCAATGTCTTTAAATAAACTGCCTAAAACTAAAAACCAAAGATAAAAATGAACAAGAGTTATAATTCCAGTCATTCGTTCTTGAGTTGAAAAGAAAGAACGAGCCGGATCCATTCCTAAAAGAGAAGTTAAAATTAAAATCCCCATAAAAACTGTTAGAGAAAGCAAAAGGGGATTTTTAAAGTAGGGCCGGTATTCTTTTTTGGAAATTGCCAAAATTAACCACAGAGCAAAAATAATCTCAACTAAAATCTGAAAAAAGATAATTTTTGGAAAAACATAAGGGAATAAAATTTCCCTCAATACCAAAAGAGGTAAAAACAAAATCAAGAAACTAAACCAACGAATTATCTCTTTCAAAATTTTTTCAAAAGTCATTTTTTTTAATTTTAAACTAGAAAACAATAATTGCCAAGTGGAAACAAGCGGAGGACAGTCCTCCGCAGTTTTAATTTTTTGGATTTTGTGCTAAAAATAAAATATTATGAAACTTTACTCATTTTTGCTTGAAAATAAAACTCTAAAACAAACAATTTTTAAAAATACATTTTGGCTTTCTTTTTCCGAGATTATCGCTCGGTTTTTAAAATTTATTTTATTAATCTATGTTGCCAGGATATTAGGAGCCACTGAATATGGAAGATTTTCCTTTGCTTTAGATTTAGTGGCGATTTTGATAATTTTTGCCGATTTAGGGACGGGCACAATTATTACTAGAGAACTGGCAAAAGATTTAAAAAAAGAAAAAGATTACCTTCATTCTCTTTTTTCTTTGAGAATTTTTTTAACTCTTTTTACTCTTTTTTTGATAAATCTTATTGCTATTTTCATTACTCCTGATATCAAAGTAAAAAGAGTTATATTTTTGTTATCTTTTTACGGAATATTTTCTTCTTTTTTTGATTTTGCCAATTCTTTTTTTAGGGCTCGTCAGAGAATGGAATATGAGGCAATCGGTAAGATTTTAAATTCGGTTTTTTGCGTTGGTTTAGGTTTTTTATTCTTGCAAAAAATTCCTTCAATTATTACTTTGAGTTATGCTTATTTAATTGGAATTTTTATTGCCACTCTTTCCCTTTTTTGGATTTTGCAAAAAAAATTTATCCCTTTTGGATTTAAAATTGACAAAATAATCTGGAAAGAATTTCTATCTTTGTCTTGGCCATTAGCTTTTATTGCTATTTTCGCCTCTGTTTATCATTATATGGATACTGTTATGCTGGGAGCTTGGGGTTTTATGAAAGAAACTGGCTGGTACAACGCCGCTTATCGAATAATTGATATTTTGATTATTCCTGCTATTTTAATTTCTCTTTCCTTTTTTCCAGTAACATCAAAGAGCTTTAAAATAGGGGAGAAAGAAGAGAAAAAAAAGAAGATTTTTTTGTCTCAATTATCGATTTTAACTGCTTTAGCCATTCCTTTAATAATGGGCGGGGTGGTTTTGGCCCCTCAGATTATCAATTTTCTATATGGCAGAGAATACCGGGCCTCTATTTTAGCCCTTCAGATTTTAATTATAACAGCCGGCATAATTTATCTCTCGCATCCTTTTTATAGGACTCTAATTGCTGCTAATTTGCAAAAAACCATTTTCTGGATCACATTTTCTGGGGCATTGCTTAATATGATTTTAAATTTTCTCTTAATTCCAAAATATACCCTTTACGGCGCTGCTGTCGCTACTTTAATTAGTTATTTTTTGGTTTTTTTGCTTTATTTAATTTTTCTCAAGAAAAAAACCTCTCTTTCGCCATTTAACAAAAAATACCATAATATTTTGATTGTTTCGCTTTCAGCTTCTTTATTAATGATTTTCTTGATTTCTCAGATTTCTGTTTTAATAAAATTAAATATCATTCTATTAATTTTAATAGGAGCAATTTTTTATTCAGTTTGTATATTTTTATTCAACAAAATTTTTAAATTAAAACTGATTTAGCCCCTCTTGACACCTATTGACCCCTTTTGATACAATAATTCATATGGCAGAAATTAATCCTAATGAAGTTTATACAACCGACGAAGCAAGGGGGTTTTTAAAAATAAGTGGAAGCACGATAAAACGTTATTTGAAAAGGGGAATTATTAAAGCCAATAAAGTTGGAGGGAGATATCGAATTTGGGGCAGAGAACTTTTAAGGTTAGTTTCTCCAGAAGTTGAAAAAAAAGGCGAAAGAGTTTATCGTCGGCTTAAAGAAAAGGTCAAAAAAACCATTGAAAAGTGGTAAAGATATGTCTTTAGAAAAATTAATAAAAAATAAAAAAGCAAAAGTAGCAATTATTGGTTTGGGCTATGTCGGGCTTCCCCATTTGGTTATGATTGCTAAAGCCGGTTTTAAGATTATGGGGCTCGATATTAAAAAAGAAAGGGTTGATAGTTTAAACAAGGGGAAATCGTATATTGGGGATGTAAAATCAGAAGATATTAAAAGCGTAAAAAAGAATTTTTATGCTACTACCAGTTTTGAGCCCTTAAAAAAAGCTGATGTTGTAATTATTTGTGTTCCAACGCCGCTGGATAAATATAAAATTCCTGATATTTCTTATATTAAAAATTCAGCTTTAGAGATTCAAAAACGACTTCATAAAAATGAACTTATAATTTTAGAAAGTACAACTTATCCAGGTACAACCGAGGAAGTTTTATTACCAATGTTTCAAGAAACAGGCCTTAAAGTAGGTAAAGATTTTTATTTAGCTTTTGCACCAGAAAGAATTGACCCGGGAAATAAAATGCCGCTTTCCGATATTCCAAAAGTGGTGGGTGGTGTTACAAAAAAATGCACAGAATTAACAAAACTTTTTTATCAACAATTCTTAAAATATGTTCACCCTGTTTCCTCGTCAAAAGTGGCTGAAATGACAAAAATTTTGGAAAATACTTATCGCTTAATTAATATTTCAGCCATAAACGAACTTTCTATGCTCTGCGGTAAAATGGGAATTGATATTTGGGAGGTTATTGAGGCGGCAAAAACAAAACCCTATGGCTTTCAACCATTTTATCCTTCGCCCAAGGTGGGCGGCCATTGTATTTCACTTGACCCCTTTTATCTTTCTTGGAAAGCAAAAGAGTATAATTTTTGGCTACGATTTATTGAATTGGCTGGAGAGATAAATGAACAAATACCTCACTCTGTGGTGACACGAGTAATTTTGGCTTTGAATTCAAAGAGAAAATCGGTTCGCGATTCTAACATCTTGGTCTGGGGCGTGGCTTACAAAAGAGATATTGCAGACTCCAGAGAATCGGCTGCCTATGATATAATTTGGGACCTCAAAAGAAAGGGAGCAAAAGTTGATTATTT
>Ga0172364_10003702_pt1 | contig 12217 bp, 16 predicted proteins | sample LakKivSesite10cm_FD_114545 | JGI IMG/M metagenome (GOLD analysis project Ga0172364, IMG submission 114545) | Sediment microbial communities from Lake Kivu, Rwanda - Sediment site 10cm | ecosystem: Environmental > Aquatic > Freshwater > Lake > Sediment | place: Rwanda: Western Province, Lake... | reverse complement strand
GGAGTGATGTAGTTGGTAAGGAGGAGTTGCAGACTAAGCTTGGGAAGAGTGGGAAGATTGCGAGTACACGGCTTGGGGAACTTGTTAAGAGCGATATGGTTGTGAAGACTGCTGATGATAAGTATAGGATTACAACTTTTGGGGTTGTGCAGATGCAGAAGGATATTATTCCGAAAATAAAAGCTAAAATAGGTAGCTAAAACTGGTTTCTCTTTTATGCTCTCTGCAGTTACTATACCCCTCTATTTATAACAACGGAATAAAACCCCGAAAATATAGATTTCGAATTCAGAAGAGAAAAATGGAAAGAAGTCAGAGACAAGAACAGAGACCTAAGTTGATCTTCTACAGCTTCAGAGCCAAACACTACGGATTCACGTCTAAGGAAGTGTGGGAACTTTGAAAAACCACGCTGTACCATATCGCAAGTGGTTCCGTGGCGCATCCAGAACGGTTCAAAGAAACGCACAAAATCTTAGACAATATTGTGAGTGGTTAGGCTTAACTCCAGAGCAACTTAGAGCACAATACGTAAGAGCTAGAAAATCCGTCAATGCACTTGAAGACTGGGAACGAGAGACTTATAACACGATAGACAGGTTTTACAACTGGTTGAAGAAAGAAGGCTATGCTATCAACACCGCCAGAACAATAACCTCAGGAGTAATGGCGTTCTATACTCAAAACTGCAAGATGATCCAAGATATAACAGAAATATTAGACCCTGTAGGGATACCGACTAACGAGTTCATCTTTACCCAAGAAATCCTTAGGAGAATGTACTATTATGGAAATGCAACAGAAAAAGCATGGCTTTCATGTGCTGTCTCTTTAGGCTACTCCAGTGCGGATTTTCTAGCATTAGAAACTGAAAAGATCGCTAATCTTGTAAGGGAAGCAAAAGAGAAGCACCTTGACTTCATAAGATTCATTGGAAAGACCAGAACGAAAACAAGCATTCAGCCTAGAAGCTTCTTGACCCCTGAAGCAATAGACAGCCTAGACGAATATCTGAAGATCTTGCAGAATAAGTGTAGTGGAAAACTGCCTATGTACTTATGGAACGGAGCAACTAACGATAATCTTAACGACTGGTTAAAGGCACTAGTGAAAAAAGTCAACATTGAGACTTACGGAAAGCAAGTACAGTTCAAAGGTTTGAGGAAATTCCTATATGACGTTCTGGCAAGGATGGATGAGACTGTAGCGTGTGTCGTGACAGCTAAGAAAGTTGATGCTTCAAAGATCACTTATCGCACAAGCATAGATCAAGAATGCGAGAGAGTGTATCGTGAATCGTACAAACTCTTTTGTCTGAATGGCGATGTTACTGGAAAGGTCAAGAGAGAGCAAGCTGAGAAACTAGAACAGCTAGAGACAGCATTAGGAAATCTGGAAGCAGAGAATATTGTTCTTAAAACTAGGCTAACTCAGATGCAGAAGGTATTAAAGACAATAAGCAAGAGGCTTGAATCTTATGATGAGATGCTTATGGTGGCACTGACTGAAAAGGAGGAAGTGCATTGATAGACTTAGAAGTCTTAGCGTGGCTCATAGTGCTTGGAATTCCAATACTACTGTGGTTAGGCTATTGGAGCATTGGATTTCTATCACCTATACTCGATTGGCTCAAGCCAAAACCGAAGGAGCAAGCCCAGAGGACATTGTGTGAGTTTATGCATGATCGATTTCCATACCTCAAAAGATGGGTATCTCTAGAAGAAGATAGCGAATATTCAGAACTTGAGGGATACGAAAGCAGTTCTGTTATGGATAATGAGGATGAAGAGTAAGATGTGGCATGGCAATATTGTTTTCAAGTTTCTTTCTATTCCCACCAATCTGTTTCCATGTCGTTGAACCATTCTTCTTTGAAATAGCAAATAGGAACTCGTTTTTTCCCACTATCCATCCATGTAAGTCCCCAGAATGTTTTGTAAGGGTTTTTTAGAAGCGCTCTGAAACTCTTCCAAAACCATTTTCTCCTCTCTATAGGTATTATTTCGTCTTTTGAACTTCCTGTTTTTTCAATAGCATAAATCACTGGAATGTCTGTAAGCTCTTCGTATCGTTTGTAGTGGTTTATTCTGTATTCCTCCATTCCATAGCTGCCAAAACGATTTGGATACTTGGACTTAACCTCAACATTGAAAATTTCTCCATCAGGAGTCCTTATATCAACGTCTCCAACAACTATTCGCTCACCTTTGACGATTTTTGCTGCAGCTCTTTCTGTAGTCTTTGGTTGAAGCCTTTCTGCTTTGAAACCATTGTTACGCATGATCTCACAAAAGCGTTCTTCTGCTTCAGCTCCCTTCAATCGATCTTTTCGTAGATCAAGACATCTTCTATCAAACTTGTCAACCATTGCTTGCACCTCAGTACATGATATTACTTGAAGACTAACAATTTATAAGATGTCAGTCTCATTTGTATGAAGTGGATGCGTGAGGGTATTAATTTGGCTCAAGAGATTGAGAATAAAATTAAGAAGCCTGTGGAAAAACCAGATGAAAAGCCTAACGATTTAGATCCAAAGAAATGGCGGGAATATGAAAAGGAAGGGCTTCAGTTCTTTTCGGTCTGGGATACTCCAGAAAGAGACCCTCTTGGATGGACTCTAAAAACTATTCATGGTAGCTGTCCAGTTGAAATTCCTAGGCAATGTATTTGGAGATTTTCAAAAGAAGATGAGACGGTTCTTGACCCGTTTGTTGCAAGTGGAACGACACTTGTAGCATGTGCAAGAATGAAAAGAAACGGTATCGGCATTGAAATTAATCCTAAAATTGCCAAGATTGCCAAAGAAAATCTGTCCATGCGTCTAGACCCTGAACTTAATGGATGGATGCAAAAGCAACGTCTCATTATTGGAGATTCACGAAACCTAAAGGACTTAGGAATTAAAGACGAATCAGTCGATTTAATCTTTTCACATCCACCTTACTGGAACCTAGTTAATTATAGTAAGGAACATGATGGAGCGATAAAAGGCGATTTGTCAAGTGCTCCAACATTAGAGGAGTTTTTGGAAGGAATGAATCAAAACTTCAGCGAGTGTAAGCGAGTTCTGAAGTCTGGAAGATATTTCTGTGTTCTGATAGGTGAATCCTTCATGAAAGGTGGAAAAGTTGTCTCTCTTGACTACCATCTTACCGATTTGGCTCTAAAGATGGGGTTTGAATTCCACACAAAAATCATAAAATATACACGATTAGCAACTTCTAGAATGAATTTCATTAACACTATGAAGTATCGCTCTCTAAGGTCTAATTTCTTTATTTGCATTCACGATTATGTATTAGTTTTCAGAAAAGCCTAGAGGGTCAGAAGAATGGAACACGATGAAGTAATTGAAGCATGTGCAAATTGGTTCAAATCAGACTCGCAAGTGACCCTTATCTCAAAAGGGTATGGCAAGACTTTTCCTAACCCTGATGTTAGAGCACAATACCAAAACAATAGAATCGCCTTTGTCGAGTGTAAGCCTAGTGATGCGGGTGGCAGAGAATACTTAACTGGTCTAGGTCAGTCACTTGCTTATTTGACTCTGGCAGATTTTTCATACCTAGCTTTACCAGAGAAAGAAATGGGAGAATATGAACAATACTTCTGGATAGATAAAGTGGGTCTCTTGTCGGTTAGAGACAATATGACTGTTCAGCTTCGCAGAGATGCCTTACAGTCAGAAGTCTTGATTACTAGAGAAGAACCAAGAGTAAGGGGTTACGGATACTATAGAGATCTTAAGCCGCTTGAAATACATGCTATTCTTAAGGCAATCGAAAGAAAAAGAGTAAGACAGAGAATTCCGAATATTCAACAAGTGAAAGATGCGATGTGGGAACAAGTATGTAGGATGAGAGATATACAAAGCCAGAAACAAAAAAATGCATGGATTCTGAATATGAGTCTATTGCTGAGAGACCTTCAACTGATTAACCCTAATGATTACTCGCTAACAAGTGACGGAATTAGGCTTTTGCAACTTGGAGAACTTTCAGACAAACAACCATTCATGAACGAATTAGCTAAACTCTTTCTTGTCAACGCTAACTACCTCGATATTGTGACAATTATTCAGAGTCTAAATGACAGACATTCTGGTTTTTCTTCAGTTGTTGAATTCAAGAACCGTCTGATAGAGGAGATATTGAATCAGAAGTTAGCAACCTCAAACACCAATGTAATGAGAGATTTGCAAGATATTCCTAGAATTCTGAGGGACTTGAATATAATTAGTGATTGGATGAAAATGGGACTTGTTTATCGCTACGTTATTAACTGGAAATACATTCTCTCAGTAATGTAAATTAAGGCAGGAAAAGATTAAATGAAATGTCTTGACCGTAGTTATTAGAATCGTGTTCGAACCTAAGGTTTGAATTTCATTTTGCTCTGAAGATTGAGATGTCAATTTTTGGTATTATTATCCTAAAGTCCTTTCTTGTGAAATCAAACTGTATCGAGTTAGCATAAATACAGAATTTCTCAATCTTGTCTGAAGCTCTATCTGCAAAAATTGTTGCGTCCCACGCCAGTCCAGACAGATCAGCAAATATGCTCTCTGCCATGGTTGAGAATATGTTTAGATCGAAATCCCTAGTTTTTACATAACTTCCTATAGTGCTCAATGCAGATAGAATGCTCGTGATTTTCTTCTTCATCCTTGTTGTTTGCTTGGGGTCATCTTTGATGTCAAACAATTCATTAGTTAGTTTCTGGATTTCCTTCTTCTTTTCTACAAGCATCAACCTTTCTTTCTCGGTTAATTCCATAATGGACACTAAAACCTTCTTAAAGACGTGAAAATATAAGCTGTTCGTTATTCGTCACACTTGTCTAATTTTACATTAAAATGACTTGACACATAGGCAAAGAGATAGAATCAAAATGTTAGCATAGATTTAACTATAAATAGTGATTGCAGAGAGTATAAGCTGATGAAATATGTCAATGTTGATTATTGATGGCGTCAAGTATAATTTGTGGATTCCGAGGGAAGAGAAACAACTTGAGAAGATGGTCAAAGAACACTTTAAGGAAATCTTTGGCGAAGTCTATACATTATATTTTGATATTAAGCCTGAATTGAGGTCTCAAGCAGGTATTGGTTCGAAACCTGACGGAGTAGTTGTAGATTTTGAGAAACCATGTTTCTATGTTATTGAGATTGAGAGAGCAGAGCATGGTGTTCATGAACATATAGTAACTCAGATAAGCAGATTCAATTCAGCTTTGAAAAGCTTGGAAACCAGAATGAAGATAGCTGACGTAATCTACAATGAAATTGTTAGCAATCCTGTTTCACAATCTGTTGTGAAAACAAAAGTCAAAGGTGAGATGTTTAGATTTTTGACAGACCTTTTTTCTAGGAAACCTGTTATTGTAATAATTATTGATAAAGCAACAGAGGAACTGAAAGAGGCAATTGGAGAGTTAAGACAGGAATCTAGAATTATAGAATTCAAGACTTTCGAAAGGGTAGGATTGGAAGGCAAAGCGTATGCTCATCTCTTTGAACCACTTTCTTCTATTGAAAAACCTCCTGAGACAGAGAGGGAAAAAAGGACTTTAACTCGCACTGAAAAAGAGTATGTAGAATTTTACAGAGACCTTGTGCTTGCAATTAGAGATAAGGTTCCCACCACTTTATCTGAATACAATCCTAAATCATATTACCAAATATCTACTGGCATAAGTAGTGTCCATTATGAGTGGGTATTTCATGGTCGTCCTCGAAGAAGCTTTGGGGTCGAATTACATTTCGAGAAAGGAAATAAGGAAACGAACAGAAATCTTCTCAAAGAGATTGAGAAATATAAAGACGAAATCGAAAAAGAGACTGGAGAAAAAGTTATCTTCCAAGAGAATTGGGGCAAAGCGTGGGCTAGACTGTATATCGAAAGAGATGAGGGAAGAATGACTAATGAGCTGAAAAGATGGGCAGTTGAAAAAATGGTGTTACTGATCAAAGTGCTACAACCTAAACTCAACATGATGAAATAGTCTTGGGCAACATGTAAGAAATGTTATCAAATCATCGTCAAACCAAAAGAGCTAAGTAGAATAACTTCAATGAAGCGTCAAGCTTCCATTTCTTGAATTCAGATTTTGGATGCACAATCTTCTTAGTTCTTGGAAAGTGTACTTCAATTAGAGGTATCCCCAGAAGGTGTTGAAATATGAAAGAAGAAAGACTGACTAAAGAAGAAAAGGAAGAACTGAAAAAGTGGAGAAAGATACTAGGCTTTCAATGTAAAGAATGCGGATGCTGCTACACTAAGAAACAACTAAGGCATGCTGAATTGAGAGAAGGTAGAGACCTTATTTATGAATGTCCCAATTGTGGAGCAATAATCCATAGAAGGAAGAATGCATTGACTGAGGAAGAAGCTGAAGAAGAAGATGCATTAGATTGGGCGGATACTCAATATCGATTGAATAGAGAGAGGGATGAAGATGAGTGAAGAGAAAGAGAAGGAAGACATAATCACAGAAGGGAGAGCATTTCTAATGCATGAGGGTAGACGCTATCAAATAACCTCAGTTCATTGTGGCGAACCCTACATAGAAAAAGAAAAACAGTACATTGATTTCCACTTTGAAGGAATTGACTTGATTGAGGAAACAGAGTGCTCATTCAACTTAAGGCTAGAAGCAAGGCACAAGACAGAACTTGAGTATTTCAAACAAGATCCTAGATCAGACAAGACGCTTCTCATAGATGTAGACCATGAGACCCCAACCTTCAGAATACTGTATGGAACTCCAAAGAATCCAGAGTATCTGAGCCTAAGTGAGAGATGAAGAAACATGACAGAAGAAAAGAAAGAGGTAAGAATGGAGCTATATGTGCCAAAAGGCAGGTATGAGGCAGCAGAAACAGAAGAAGGTAAGCTTTTAGTAACATCAAAAGAAGATGAGATTTTAAAAGGCGGATATCATGCAAACAAGTCGAGTCCTTGGAATTTGAAGAAGCTCTTCGAGATACTGCGAAGGTTAGAACAGTCATGCGATGGCAATGTGACACGCATGTCCGATCTGCTGAAAAAAGCCTATCCTCATGTCAAGGAATATCAAAGGGAAAAATTCTACGAGTGGTATCCAGATTTCAGAAATAGAGTGAACGACAGAGAAGCTGCAAGAATTGCTAAAGAACTTGTGTGGAAAGGCATTGAAGAAAGGGTGGAGAGAAAACTGCATGAAATGAAGACGGTCAAAGAAATCACTGAGCAACTAGGTGAGTCTGAAACTGAAAAGGCTTATGGCATCACCAAGATTCCCAAAACGAGAAAGGTAATGAAGCACATCTCTCCTGATCAGACAGACGAAGTATACACAGATTCAAATGGGTAAGAAGCACTCCATTTTGAAAAGAATAGTAAAGAAAACAAAAAGGAAAACTGCCCAGACAGAGTAGCCTTCACAAGATCCCATAATTCTGTACCCAAAGTAGGGTAGAGAACAAAGTGAAGGTGATATAATATGAAAATACTCTGTGTGAAATGCAAATCCATCTGGGACACTCTTACAGACTGGGAAGCTAACTGCGGAGACACCCATGATTGGGAAGACTGGGAAGGCGATAGATACATCCTAGTAGATGACGAAAGAACAGAAGCTGTTACGGAACTTCTAAGTAAGATCAGGAAAGGCTATTCTACTTGTGAATGGAACAATGCGTTCAAGCAAATCAAATACTATCAGGAATACCCGTATAACCCCTACTACTATTCTCCAAGGAAGAACACATTTCTTTGTACAGAGCATTCATTTAAGACACAGAACATCAAAGAATTTCTAACCCATCTCTTCGACTATCACAAGTCAGACGTTGAGCCATTTCTCAAGTTCCACTTGCGACAGATAATAGAGAAAAGAATCCGAGAACAGAAAGGCTCCAGTGAACATCTGAGTGAAGAAACACTTGATTCACTGGTAGAATCCGAATGGAAGGAACTGTGTTACAATGCTCAACTAACAGAAGGAAACAATAGGGAAAGACTACAAGGCTGGCTGTCTCAGAGAGATGACCTGATACGAGAATGGCTCGTGGCAAAATCTGATGTCTGTCCATTGTGTCACATAGGGAAGGAAGGATTGATTCTGGAAGACAAAGACATGTTTACTGTCAACCAGATAATGTCTAAACTAAAGAATGGGATCAAGAACTTAAGCGGTAAGGAAACCTTTGTGGAACTGACACAGAATACCTATGCTTCTACATGGAATGGAGAGTGTATTTCAGTGAGTCTGGGAAGAGCTTTGCACATGCATTTGAAACACAATGCTAGTCTGAAGGCTCTATGTAATGCTGGCATTCTAGCAAAGGATAAAGATTGTACAAATGACCTCCTCAAGTTTCTAGCCTATAAATGCTACGAAGGCTCAAAAAAGGAAAAGCTCAGCCTAAGTGCGCTACTAGAGGAATATTCCCAGCCGCCAATGGACAAATCTGGAGTGTCACAGAACCCATTGAGAAAGTGGTTGAAAGATCACTGACTCACTTTTTCTCTGTAAACAAGATGAGGTGATTAAGATGGAATATGCAGTTAAAGAGTACAAAGATTTGAATCTGAAAGATGGTTGGAAGTTAAGAGTCACCCTATTTAGAGGAGAACATATAGCAATAGGGCTTTATCATGAAGCTAACATTGGAAAGTTCTCTCAAAAACTTTACCTCAGTATTGAGGAAGTCATGGAGCTTCTGAGCGTCCTACAAAAGATGACGGAAGGCGACTAAGTTGCCATTCAAAGATATAGAAAAGAGAAGAGAGTATCAGCGAGTTCATGCTCAAATGAAAAGGCAAGGGTTAGACACAAAATCCATGCTCTTGTATACTAGGAGTATGTTATCTAAGTTAAGGTATAAGATTACTAATGAATCTAATAAGGTATTCTTCTGTGAAAAGAGGTATCCTCGGAACATAAGACAGCTACTTCCAGATGAGAAGGTTATAGGTCTAGTGCGTATTGAGGAAATGCTGAAGGAACTGGTTTCTCAAGGATACTATGTCTTCTATTTTCCTATTGAGGCTAGAGGTTTGGACATGATAGCCGAGAATGAGACAGAAATCATAGGCTTAGAGATAACCAACTTTGAAGAGCATAGCTACATATCACGAAAACGCTTTGGCAACATGAAAAGGAACTTGACAGAACTGGGCAAAAAAGTCTCAACAATATGTTTCAAAAAGTACAGGAAGAGGCTTGTCTACAACTTTGATTCTAACCTTAGAGTCATTAAAGACTTGATTCCACAAGATTTAGAGCTAGACAAAAAGGGAAAGCAAGACCTTCCAGAATATTTCTAGGAGAGCAAGAACATGACCAAACGACTTCGTGTTGATGTTAATTTCACTGAAGACGAGAGGAAGATAATCTACAACCATTTCATATACACTAAGTCACTACGAAGAACAGTAGAACTAGCCAACTCGATCATGCATTCAAAAGGCAAAGGAGAACTGACCAGAAACAGTGTCAGAAACTGGTTCAAGAAGTACTATCCAGAAGTTTATAAAAGGATGCAAGAGGAGAGGAAGATAAACCGCATTCAGAAGAGGTTAGAGAAGTCTCAGAAAGAGGAGTATGACCTTCGAGACCTAGTCTATGTTGGTAGGCGATAGGTTATGTCTAAAGGATTTGTTTGTGAACTTTGTCAGCTTTTCTTTTCCTCAGAAGCAGATTTCTACAAGCATCTGTGCAAGCATTCCAGAGAAGAAGTCTTAGAACTTAAGAGAATTGCTGAGAAGAAAATTCAAATGACCTCTGAAGAGGAAAAAGATTTCGACTTTGAGTTTTTGAAAGTATGGTTAAAAAGGAATCGTAAACATGATTGACTATGCGAGAGAGAAACTCGAGCTTATCAAACTAGGTCTTTTTCGTAGGATCTATCACAATTCTGTGTCGGTATTTTTTCTTAAAATCATAAACGTTTGCTTGGTAGCTTTTTGTCTTCAGCTTTGCAAGTCTTTCTGACAGTCCTTCAGTTTTACTGTCAATAGCTTTGTCTGCAACTTTGAAACCCAGACTCGCAAGAAAACCGCCAACGACAGCACCTACTAATCCTGCAGCAACACCGCCCACCACCGCAACGGAGAGAGGTACTCCAATCTTAAGACCTTTGATTCGGGAGGGAATTGTCTTGTCGCTCCAGATGTTGTCAAGGATTTCAGACAATTCCTCTGCACTCTTGGTGACAATATCTGGACGATTTGCTATCAGTGCTTCATTTAAAGATGTTTGAACCTTTTGTAGGTCATAAGCATCATAATGGTCAATCAGATCATAACATGCTCTCATATTTTGAGCAGCGTAAGTCATTTTTCTCATGAGAAACTTGCCGATTTCTGATGGAAATCGGATTTCTTGTGGTTTGTAAATTGAAGGAAGCATTTTTGTAAGTCTCATTTCTTCTAGTGTAAAGTTTGAAGTGTCAGAACATAGGTTACGAATCGGTCTAATTAAGAACAGTGAGCATGTATAAAGTAAGACATCAGCCATAGCAGGTCGGTCAATCATAAGGTTTTCAATGTCTTCAACAATTTTGTATCTGCAAATCTTGAGAGTTACATATACATCTAGCATCCTCTTAAATTCATCTGCGAATTCCAATAACGTAAATGTATGCCCAATGTCTTCTGTTAGCTCTTTTTCCTCTTCCCATTTATGTCTCCCATATCTTACCTTTGCAAGAGTGAGAAAGACATCTTGAGCTTTCTTTATCTCCTTCTCATCTGCAAAAACATCATTTGGACAACGCCACGCAATTGGAGGTCTTAACTCCTCAAAAATCGAATCTAAATAATCAAGTCCTTCATATCTTCGTGGATCTGAAGTAAGGCATATCTGAAGCTTCCCTGTCTCTTTGATGAAATCTATTATCTCAGGAATCTCTGATACCCTGAAAGAATACTCAAAAATTCTCTTTGGACATGGAAAAAGCAAAAAAATGGAAGAACCACTAAAGGGCAACTGCGCCCAGATATTTTCTCTTAACGAAGAGAACAAACTCAATGTTGTTGCTGGTCTTTGGAATTTTATGAAGCGCTCAGCTCTGGGAAGTCTGTCTTTTTCGAAGGAAAACGTGCCTTCTTTCATTTTTTTAAGGGCTGTGTTATATTCCTCTAGTTCCTTTTGTTGGTAATCTTCAAGATATTCTCTGTTCAAAATGCTTACCTAACTTAATCTGTAGAAGTCTTGGCTATTTGTTTTTCGTGTGACCCAATCGTGATTGAAACGCAATTAAATTCAAATCTGCTGAAAGGAATTCTCTGAGACCTTACATAGACTAATCACATCCATGATTTCGGACTTTCTTCGAAAACTCGTTGAACCTTCTGCTCCGCCCTATTAGATCTCTGTTCTCCTAAGACTCTATGAATCTATGTTGATTGTCTCCAGCCTCTCAACCATTGCAGCCTCTATGCTAATAGAGAACAATGAGGAAACAGACAAAAACTCCAATGGAGAGACTTAGTTGACTACCTACTAACCAGACACTTACTCTTATGGACTAATAGAGTGAACAACAACGTGGTTATGTAGACATACTGAGGGTTTGCTTGGACAAGATTCAAGACACTTAAGTGGATTAGATATCTCGAAATCCTACCGAAGAGAAACTTTTGGGTTTGCTTAAATAGCCTAGATGAAATTGCTTTAAGGGGGATTGATAGCATGAATAAGAAAAAATCGGAAGAATCCTCCGTTGTTATAAATAGATTGAATTTGTGATAGGCTTATTCGTAGGCTTTTTCTCTTGGACCAGTGTAGTGGATTAGGATTGTTTTTTCGTTCCAGAAGACTTGGTAGACGATTCTGAGGTTGCCTGTTCGGATTCTGTATGTGCTGTCGTAGCCTTGTAGTTTGCAGATGTCTGCTTTTTTGAATGGTATGGGGTCGTTTTTTAGAATTAGGATGAGTGTTTCTATGTTGCGTTTTTGTTTTTGGTTGAGCTTTGCGAGTTTTCTGAGGGCTTTTCTTTTAATCTTTATGGTGAACATTGGTTTTGCCCAGGGTTTTCATTAGTTCTTTTTCGTTGGCTATTTGGTCTTTTTCTTCTATGGCTTTTCTTTCTTCTGGTCTTGGTTGTTCGGTTGGTATGAGTTTTTCTACTAGTTCTTTGTAGAGAAGTCTGAGTTCTTTTAGTTCTTTTCTGATGTCTTTTAACACTTCAACGCTCATGTTTAAGCCCTTGTGAATGATATTT
>Ga0172364_10003700_pt1 | contig 12221 bp, 8 predicted proteins | sample LakKivSesite10cm_FD_114545 | JGI IMG/M metagenome (GOLD analysis project Ga0172364, IMG submission 114545) | Sediment microbial communities from Lake Kivu, Rwanda - Sediment site 10cm | ecosystem: Environmental > Aquatic > Freshwater > Lake > Sediment | place: Rwanda: Western Province, Lake Kivu... | reverse complement strand
GCAATAGCGCTGCGCGGCGCTCCTCATATCTGCCTGCTCGTAAATGCTTGCACCGACGATCGCGTACGCCGGCGCAGCCCCGACGGCCGCGAATGCCACAGTGATCTCACCGCCCTGCCGGCCAATGCCGGGCATACTGTACTTTGGCTCCTTCACCAGGTTGGCTAAAACTGCGTGGTACCGGTTCATCATCGCGGGCTTCGTGCCCGGGAGAATGAAGTGCTCCACACCCCGCGCCGCGGCGAGCTGGTAGATCTCAAGGGGGGCACTGTCACGAATGAATCCACCGTCCTTCGCCATGTAGCGCGGCTGCGTCATCTCGCCACCGACCATCGGAACCAGCCCTTCAGCAAGGATTGCGTCGATGAACGCCATCTCTGTCTCCGGGCCCGCTTGCGGGAAGATGATCACGCCGCTGATGCCCGCTTCAGCGCAGACTCGCGCAAACTTCTCGCCCAGGTGCGGGATGTCCGTGCCTGCTTTCTGATGGTCATAAATCACCGGTAAATCGGTGTACTCCTTCACGATCGCGACTACCCGAGGGAGCCCGTAGGTCAACCCGAGGAGCGCACCTACCTTGTAGCCGACAATACCGTCAATATCGCATGTAGCTTTTATGATTTCCCTCAACATTTTTAGCGTATATACGTCACAGGCGGGTATAACGCCACGCTCCAGATGAAATAATCTCCTCATCGTTTTCCTCCAAATTCGCCAATGCCACCGTAAAAGTTAGTGTGGTCATTTAAGGTACTATTTTGGTACTATTTTTCCCTACCTCACCGCATGCACCCAATCAGGCGCCAATCTTGAAATCTTCCCATAGAAAAGTTTCTCAAGATTGATATACTCATCACGTATCTTGATTTTTGTATGCACATCCTTCGTAATCTTACCACTCACTATGAACTGAACTGTTGTAGTTACACGTAGCAGTCCTTTGCTCTGCCCTTCCCTCAACAAATTACTTATAAATCCAATCATCTCTTCCTGATCACACGAATTAAAAAGCAGTGTGGCCAATCCCTTCACCGTCACCCTGTGCGGGATACTTTCATTTCTGTGAATATTACCAAGAAACTCAACTATAGTCATCGAATTCTCAAACGGTTCATATTCTTTTTCCACGATATTGAATCCAGATTGAAGTTTCATTTATTGCTCCTAAAACATATCCAACGTTAGCTTCATCACACCCCCATATCTTTGATCCCCTGTCTTCTCAGCTAAGATTTTACAAAGCTGCTCTAATTGTGGCGTTTTCCATCTTCTAAGCCACTCCGATGGATTTTTATCAGTGGTGTAGAGAATGTAAAGATACTGAACTTTATCTATGTCGAGCAGCTCTTCGCCTCTCGAAAGCTTCTTTTCTATGAACGATTTTCTGTCAAAGGGGTCTGCAGGGCGTTTATCGTTCTTTGAACCCATAATAAGTTTCTCAGCATCGAGTTCGGATATGTTAATTCCTTGGGGTCTTAACCGCTTATTCAACTCGTCATAGGTTAGTCGGGTGGAATCATACATGTTCGCAGTAAACGCTCTCGTAATCGAGTCTAATTCAAAAGGTATATAGGCATTCTCTTCCTTCAATTGGTCAATTATTTCCCATACTTTGTTTGTTGCTTCTTCTACCGATACATCCTCCCCCTCTTTCGTTACATGTGGGTAATATTTAGAGTATATCTCCAGGCATTTTCCAAACACTATTACTGAGATGTCACCTTTGGATAATGTTGATCGTTTCTTCTTCTCGTTTTCAATAATATCACGAGCTTTTAAGTATAACTCCTCTTCGTATTTCTCAAATGTTATAGATTTTTCCTCTGTTCTTTTTCTGCACACAATAATAGCATCATACTCTATCGAATCTTTATTTTTAATATGTGGATTGAATGCGGGCTCACTTGTCACAGGATACATTGCAGATACATAGAATCCTGCTTTTAGAATCGCGTCAAGAACAGCAGCCCATGCTTGCGATTGTTTATGATGGTATGTGAATACCATTGGTCCATTCTCCTTCAAAACCCTGTGGCATTCCTTAAAAACACGGGTAATACCATCTATGAAAAAATGGTCATCTTTATCTTGAGCTTCGTTCTTAATAATTTCGTTCAATTTGGGAGATAACTCAGGCTTAAACTCCTCGTAGTCATCTTTTAACGCTTCTCTAAGCCAGACATAAAAGAAATCAGCTAACTCTGAATACATCACATTTGAATAGTAGGGAGGGTCGGTTATAACAGCATCAATTGATTTGTCGGGGATAAAACCCATGTCTTCTGATGTGCGACATAAAACCATTGCGTTCTTATCTTCCAATAACTCTTCAAAGTTCGATGCGCGCTTTCCTTTTATTTTCTCTCCACTGATAGATTTGGTAACTACCTTGTCTTCATTTCTATATTTCTCAAAAGGAGAGTTACAGTATTGTTTTGCTTCTAATAACCTTTTAAGGTATGAAAAAAATGTCCCAGCACCTAAACTTCTCCCTTTTGCTTTGTAATCAATACCCCAAACGTTGTTTTCTACAGGCATCATTGTGATGGGATATGCATGATAATTGAAAGAATTAATAATGTGCCTTTTACGATAGTTATATTGGCAAAGCATGTTGTGATACTCAAGTGAACTTGAGAAGGAGGTTATTAATAGTTCACAGATGTTTTTATCCGCAATCCTTTTTATTTCGGAAAGCAATAGACATAAACAAAAGAGTTGCCTATCGTTAAAAAGCATGTGAAAAGATTTAAAATTGAAATTCAAAACCTCCTTAGTTTTCTCTCCATCCGGCACTTTTTGTTTTGGGAATATCATTTCATCCTTTCTTCTTTCAAACTCTTTTTTTTCTTTTTCAAAAAGTTCAAAATCTTCATCCTCAGGTTCTTTATATCCTCTATTCTTGCAAGCCTGGCAATAATACTCTATACAATACATATCACATTCTGGCGGTTTATCGCTTCTCTGCACTGTCTTTAAGACATTATATCCTTGCTTACAATCAGGATTCCTGCAAACATAATCCCCGCCTTTAAACGCCCCTATCTCTGGGTCAAACCCAAAATTGCATCTTGGGCATTTGACTTTTCCTCTTAAACTTGGATTTTCAAATATATGCCAGCAATCGGGGCAAACCAGAACGGCATCGTGTTTGTCTTTTTCTCTCGCTATTACATAATATTTGAACAGATGGACATCCTCACTGCAAGAGATGCATTTTACCTTCCTCACCCAGAAATAATACATTACATCCGCTTCTCTATTGCAATTCGGACAACGAGTCTTGTAGTATTGCTTGATCTTGTCCGCGACATTTCTCTCAAGTTCCTTAAATGCTCTTTTCAACTCGTGAATCTCTACTTCTTCCAATTCTTTCTTCACTGTCCACCATGCAACTGGATTTATATCAATACCAATGGTTTTTGCACCCAACCTATTCAGCTCAACAAGTGTAGTTCCTCCTCCCATGAAAGGGTCAAGAACTATCTTCCCCTCTAAGTCATTCTTTTGAAAATAATGCTGCCAAACTTCTTCCGGGTCATCTGTGTTCAAAAAAGTGGATATACCTATTGTTCTAAATATAGATCCTAATCTTTGTGTCCACCATTTGTGGAGCGAGTATATCGGTCTATAATTTTGTCTCGAACTTGCCTCTGCCTTCGCAATTGGTGTTAATTGTTCTAATGGAAAATTATCCTCGATAGCCATGCCGCCTTATCTCCTCCTTATGTTCAAAACAGGCGTCATGCATTCCATTATCGAAAGACCACCGTGCTTTCTTGTATTCACCTTTCCACGCCCGGTTATATGCGAATATCTCCCTTGAATAACATAATACTCTTCCGAATATCTGATGATTTTCTGCTCATAGAGTTGCTCCAACTCCCAATTGTTTTCTTTCTTACGCCAACGCTCTTTAAATTGATTTGCGAGCATCTTTTTCCATTTTTCTCCTATGGGAAATGTGCAACCAGCAGTCAGGTCAACATAGCCATGGTCGCTTGTAACAACTACTTCGTCATGACGGCACATCTGCAAAATTTCTACTAATAACCTTCTCGTGTCCGCGTACACATCCTCTATTGACCAAGGTTCTGCGTGACCTGCACGAGTGTGATGTAGTTTATCATCAGGTAATTGCGTCCATATTGTCAAAGTATCTGATTCAGGTAATACTGATATGCTGGTAAGGTCGTGAATGAATTTGAAATCAGGACTTTCCCACTGTGCAATATTTATCCTGCCGAATATTCGATGTTTATAAGGGTCCGTATCTGAGGGCAAAGCTGAGAATGAATATCCTGCATTAATTTCATATTGTTGCTTCAAATCGTTCTCTAAAAGCATTGCCTCCCTGATGCTAAGAGAGTCCATCAAAACCAGGCAATATTTATCTCTCCTCCGCATCACTTCAGCAACTTTCTCCTTCTTGCATGCCTTGATTATTTCCTCATACAAGTCAGGATATAGCTCGAGCAATGTTTCCTCTAACTTATTTGTTTCAATTTCCCCTTCTCGATAGTATTCTCGTATTGATTTCCCTTCTGGATCCCATATCCGTCTCAGCATCTGAAATACAGCATCAAAGCTCTTCCCTTCAAAGAATAATTCTAAATCGGCAGGTGAATACAACCCGTTAGTCATCCTCTTACAACCTCCATTTGTATTTCAAAAGTTGCCCTTTTTGGCGTTTTCAAACCACGGAGAAATGCTACCAAATCCCTCTTGTCCATTTCTGTCTTCAGTATCAGCCGTATAGAATGCATTGAGCCTGTCTCGATAACTTTTATCCTCGGCAATCCTAAATTATCAAGGTCATCAGATTCCAAACCACCTGATATACTCAAATCCACCTCTTTCAACACATCATCAGCATTAATCTCCCTGTCTATCTTATCTATGAGCTCAGGTTTGGCGGTTGCAGATATCGCACCCATCGGCGGCACAGTTACAGTTTTAATGTGTTCAACTGTCGGTGGTGCTATTACTCCACCTTCCTCACTCTCAATACCTACTTGTTCTCTTGGCGGCATCCACAATCCCGGCTCCGGAGACGGTGGCTCTTTTACAAAATCTTTATGATACACAAACATCGAATCTGCAATAGTGACATTCCTATCACCGAAGTAGTCAACGCCGCTCTGGCTGGTTAATTTTATTTCTCTATCTTTGCATAGTTCTTTCAACGCAGCGGTTATTATTCCCTGGTCTGTTATCGTTGGACTCTCTCTCTTCACATAAAAATCGTCTTGGAGAAGGTCAACCCTGATTCCCTTTTCACCAGTATTCTGAGCAATTTGCAGAATTGTAGATTTTACGTTGTCAACGTCTGGTTTGACTGCATTAATAATATCTTCTCGTGTAGCTTTTGATATAGCTTTGGGAAATGTAGCATCACCAGCAAATTTTAGTACCCTTCCGTATTTCTCCTGGAGCCTCTCAATCAAATTTCTCTTTTCATCTAACATAATCTCATTAAATCCTGCAGGCAGGTCTTTTTCTTCGCTCCAAATCTTCTCTCCTGCACACAATCGTTTCGCCATCTCTATTAGCCCCGTGCTCTTGACAGTTGTTCCCTTCTTTGGAACCGCAATTACTAACGTATTTTGATATGTAGTTCCTGCAAGATTTGGTTTGAACCGCTCGAATGAGATGTCATTTCCATCAAGGGATATTGCTATTCTGAAATTACGAGTGTCCGGGATTTGTGCCTGTCCACTGATTGGATCCCATATATACACATCTGGACCTTTGAAAATGTCCTCAATGAGCATCCTCTCCATACGCTGGATTGCCTCATTTCTTGATACACTCTCTGCACCAGCTTCTAAAACTGCGTAGGGATTGGGCTCTTCCATAATAGCATACTCTCCATTGAGTTTGTGAAGATACCATGCTCTCTTGTATATCTGACCAGTAAAGTTCATCAAAACTTCATTGCTGCTTATACCCGGTCTAACCACGCCCAATAAGAGTCCTGTTTTGTTCGCTCCTGCCCTACCCATTTTAGTTAATGAGTACATGAGGATTGTGTTTAACGTTTCCTTTGCATATTTTTGCCCTCGTAACCTTTGGATGTCATTTAAACAGTTCTCAACGAGTTTATCATCTATCCATACGAGGTCATCTTTTATCTCATAATGTGGATTCTCCAACTTCAACTCAACATCAATGTCAGACATCAGAATTAAATCTGCCTCGTCTTTTTTACCATAAAGAATCTCCGCCAATATGCTGAGTATCCCACGAGTGTTTTGATAGTTTTTAGATGCATGGAATCTCTCTATAATAACTTTAAGAACTTCTGGATGAAACGGATATTGCACAACAATCTTATCCTGTAACTCTCGATAGTTCGGTATGTTAATATCCTCCGAACGCTGGTATACTCCAGTATACTGTTTTGCAATCGTCTCAAGTGCATCACGATCTTTGATTTTCCCAATCAGTCTATGCAGAATAATATTTATTCGGTCAATGTCTTCGGAAGTAAGGTCGGATTTTATTGGTCTTGTGCGATTCATTATTCCCATAATCTCTTCATTCTCTAAAAGCAGCGAAACAAAAACAAACAACTTTACAGATTTTTCAGTTGCTACTTCCATGAGATTTTGAAGAAAGGCTAAATTTGCAGTTTTCCTCGGAGCTTCCTCACTGGGAATTGCACCGTACCATTTCTCAATTTCATCAATCAATAGAACAACTGTGCCTGACCCCACCAACCTCTTTATATCATCTACCGTTGGGAAATCGCCTATATCTTTCAGTAAATCCTCTTGTCCTAATTCTTCATATATTGGTTCCCATAAAAATTTATACCTCTTTCTCAAATTTAACATCGGCATAACTACGGTTTGTGGAAAGGTCGGTAACAAATTCGTAGCCATGCTATTATCTACGAGCCACTTCTTAGCCATTGTAGGGTCGTTGAAAATGTGATAAAGCGCAGTTAATATGTGTGATTTGCCAGTGCCATAAGTACCAGTAATAGCAAAAGAACTCCGAATATCCGACTTTTGTTTTGGGTCTATCTTCCTCGAAATGAAATCAATAATTCTACGAATTGTGCTGGTTGGATATGTGGAATTAAGTACAGCCTTGCTGTTTTTCTCAAACTCATCGCCTTCGCCCATAACTTTGTATAGCTCTATTATTCCTTTCACGTGTCTATTCAATACCTCTTCACTTACTTCCAATACATCCGATATCTTTGTCATTATACCGCCTCAGATTAGTTTTCTATCCCACATACTACAATATCTCCCATCTCCTATAATTACATGATCCATTAAGGATATCCCCAACAATTTGCCAGCGTCTCTGAGCATCTCGGTAGCTTTAACATCACTATCGCTTGGTGTCGGATCACCTGAGGGATGATTGTGTATCAAAGCTAAAGCAGAAGCACTTGTGGCTATTGCACCTCTAAATATCTCCCTTGGATAGAACATCGAACCTTCAATATCCCCAATCGAGATCGTCTCAGATCTCAACATTTTCCCTCTCGTATTCAGATAGATGCACATAAGATATTCCTGTTTCTGAAAACGTAACATAGGCATAAAATAGTTTGCAATATCATCAGCAGATTTAAAATAGAAATCTTCCCCTTTCATAAATTGAGATAGATGCATCCTTTTGGATAGCTCAAAATAGGCTTTTAATTGAATAGCCTTTGCCCTACCTATGCCCTTTAATTTGGTTAACTCTTGTACATCCGTAGCAAAAAGCCTGTCCAACTTCCCATCATAGATACTTAAAAGTTCTTGAGCAATCTCCAAAACATTTGAGCCTTGTGTCCCTGTGCTGAGGATTATTGCAAGAAGTTCTGTCGTTGATAAATTCTCGGCTCCAACTTTCAATAGCCTTTCTCTTGGTCTTTCTTCCTTTGGCAGGCTTAATAATGTTTTGTTATTCATGTTGGTATCATATTTCAATATGTATTCCGACATTCTTTCTCGTGATACTCTTTGCCCACGATTTCGCCTAATTCCTTTACATCGGCATTTCGTACATACATCATTCTAAGTGAACTTTTCATCTCTTCAAAAACACCCTTATTCATCCTTTTATACCCTCCCTTACTCACCGCCCCTATCTTTTACTTATGATAAATAGCAATATAAACGTATCGAAAGAGTGGACATGTCTTCGAATGTCTTTGCCGCATTTTCGAGCCCGTTACAAAAGGCGATAGAGGAGAAGGGCTTCGCACGACCGACCGAGCCGCAGCGCAGAGCGATACCGCCCATCATGGCGGGGAAGAACGTGCTACTCATTGCGCCGACCGCGACCGGCAAGACTGAAGCAGCATTGCTCCCCGTGCTGGACGCGTTACTCAAAGGCGAGCGAGCACCAGGCATCAAAGTGCTCTACATCACCCCGCTCAAGGCTCTGAACCGTGATATGCTCGACCGGCTCCAGTGGTGGTGCAAACGGCTCGATCTCCGGTTGGGCATGCGGCACGGGGACACTGCTGCGCGCGAGCGTGAAGCGCAGTCCATGGTGCCGCCTGATATTCTGATCACGACGCCGGAGACGTTACAGGCGATCCTGCCCGGGCGGCTGATGCGCCGCCATCTCGCGGCTGTCCGCTGGGTGATCGTTGATGAGGTCCACGAGCTCGCGATTGACAAACGAGGTGCGCAACTCGCGCTGGGTTTAGAGCGGCTGCGGTACTTGAAAGGCGATGCGGGCGATTTCCAGCTCATCGGCCTCTCCGCAACCATCGGCTCGCCCGATCGAGTCGCGAAATTCCTCGTCGGCACCGACCGCGCGTGCGAGATCATCAACGTCTCAGTGGCGCGCATGGTGAAGGTGGCAGTGCACTATCCCACCGCCCAATCAGCTGATTATGAACTGGCCGAGGAGCTCTACACCTATCCGGATGTCGCGGCACGGCTGCGGCTGATGCGCGAGCTGGTGGACGCGCATCAATCCACCCTGATCTTTACCAATACGAGGTCGATCACCGAGATACTGGGGAGCAGATTCCGTGTCTGGGATTTGAACTTCCTCGTCGGCGTGCATCACGGCTCGCTCTCCAAACCCTCACGGATCAACGTCGAGCAGGGTATCAAGGAGGGCACGCTGCACGGTATCATCTGCACGAGCTCGCTGGAGCTTGGGATCAATATCGGGCGGTTGGATTTCGTAATCCAGTACAACTCCCCGCGGCAGGTTACCCGGCTCCTCCAGCGCGTAGGTCGCAGTGGCCATCGAATCGGTGGGATCGCGTATGGCGCGATTGTGGTACAGGACTCGGATGATGCGCTGGAGGCGCTCGCTATCGCACGGCGCGCGATCGCGGACGAGCTGGAGCCTGCGGATATCCCTGAGCGATCGCTCGATGTGCTGGCGCATCAGCTCGCGGGACTGCTGCTCGCGCGGCGGCGCTGGAGTTTTGATGAGGCTCTGAGCTTGCTCAGGAAAGCGTATCCCTATCGTGAGCTTGAGGAGCGTGAGCTGATCGCCGTTCTCGAGTACATGCATACCCGCATAGCCCGCCTCCTCTGGTATTCACAAGAAGATCGCGTCTTCATCCGCCCCCAGCGGATCAAACCGCTGTACAGCTATTACTTCGAGCACTTATCGATGATCCCTGAGGAACGGCATTTCCTCGTCATCGATGAGAATGACGTGCCCGTGGGCGTCCTGGATGAAGAGTTCGTGGCTGAGTATGGCAGTCCGGGGAACAAGTTCATCGAGGGCGGTCGCGCCTGGAAGATCCTGCACCTCTTTGGTGACCGGCTCTACGTGAAGTATGAAGACGATCCTACCGGCTCGATACCGAGCTGGGCGGGCGAAGAGATTCCCGTGCCGCACACGATCGCGTGCGAAGTGGGCCAGATTCGGGGGCGGGTCGAAGCGTGCATGAAAGGCGGCATGGAAGCGGAAACCGTGGTGAATGAGCTGCTGGCGCGGTATCCTACAAGCAGGGAGACACTCACCCGAGCGCTCGATGAGGTGGTCCGGCAGGTGAAGAAGGGCTATCCCGTGCCGACTGATACGCTCTTGACCATCGAGCGGTGGCGCGAGTATCTGATCATCCACTGCGCGTTTGGGCTCCAGGTGAATCGAACCTTCGCCATGCTCCTCGCAGCTCTGCTCTCTGACCAGACGGGGGCGCCAGTGGGCGTGCAGCAGGATCCTTACCGGATCATGCTGCGAACCGAGGGGACTTCACCGGAGCCTGAGGAGCTCAAGGAGCTCATCTTGCAGCTCGCCGCCAAGCCCCCTGAGCCGCTGGCGGGGCGAGCGCTCAGCCGCAGCAGGCTCTTTAAGATGCGGTTCATCCACGTGGCACGCCGGTTCGGCGCGATCGCCCGGGACGCGACCCTGAGCGATCTCGATCTGGACAAAGTGATCAGGAGTTTTGAGGGCACTGCGGTCTTCGAGGAGGCGCTCCGTGAGGCGCGAGATAAGGACGTGGATATCCCCCTTACCGCGGAACTCCTCAACCGACTCACCACAGGTGAGCTCACGATCGTGGTGCTTCAGGGCGCCGGGGTGAGCCCGATTGCGAGCATCGTCGAAGTGCTGAAACGCGGCTACGAGGTCATCCCGCCGGAACGTATGCACAAGGTGATCCTGAAATATGTCAAAGCGCGGCTCCTGGACGAGTCCTTGACCTTCGTCTGCACCAGCTGCTGGGAGCACCTCGCGGTCATGCGAATTGCTGACCTTGACCCGAACGCCTTGACCTGCCCGGTCTGCGAATCGCGCCATATCGGCGCGGTGAATGCGGAAGAGGACGAAGTACGAAGTGCGATACGGACCCGCAAAACGACGGGCGGTGGCAAACGAGGCGGGAAGATGATGACCGAGGCGAAGAACGCGGCAGATTTGATCACCACCTGCGGCATGGCCGCCTTAATGACGCTCGCGGGTAAAGGGCTCTCAGTCGAGGATGCGAAGCGGATCTTGAAAACTGAGCCCGAAGTAACCGACCGCCTGATCGAGCTGATCATCGAGGCGGAGAAGGACGCGTTGAAACGGAAGTTTTACCGACGTGGGAAAGAGAAATAAGGAGCGCTAATATGCACTCTTTTCGAAAGATAAACCTCATATCTAAAGTCCATCCAGATTCACAGCTTCCACCTGCTCAAAATCTCGTATCGCCTCCTCGAGGTCGCTCGTTTCCGCTTCAGTCAGCTCTTCTGAATCCACCTTCTCGATACTCAACCGTCGTTTTATGTACTCAGTATCCTCTTTAATGCTTTGAAGCAGTTGGAAAAGCCGCTCCACAGGATTTTTTGTGATCCCCTCGGTTGGCATATCTAGTCATATATGCTACTTGCATATAACTTCTTACCTTTGCTCTTTCTGTGCCATTCGGGTCATCGAGTCGGAGAAGGAGGAGATTCTTGGCCATTCAGAACTTTCCGTTCAGATATCCAGCTCGAACCCGACCACCGGATGATCGAGCCCGAAATTGGAGATAACCTCAGGATGCACTTCGCCGAAGACGCCGATTCGCTTACCCGCAAGGAGAAGATCCGCGCGGCGCCCGTACTCGAAGAACGCGCCGTCACGCGACTCGACGACCTCCACGCCGTTCAGGCCCAGCTCCGCGAGCACCGCGTCAATCAACGACCGTGCTTCCGCGAAGCTCGCCTGCGCATGGGTAGAGACCGCGGCGAGCATGGACCGCTCTTCGAATTTACGAACGACCGGCCCGACCTCGAAGAGCCGCTGCGGCAGGTCGCGATGCTTGTTAATCGCGAGGATCTCGAGCAGATTGGGCAGAAGTGAGCAGCGCAGCATCGTATGCTCCAGGCTGATCGGCGATGCGACCGCAACCTTCTCCAGTTCACGGTCCTTACGCCGCATCAGCTCAAACTGCTTCCGTTCGGAGGTCAAGGTGAAGGTCGCGACCTCAAAATAGCCCAGCCCGATCATGATCGCGCGGATTGCGGCCTTCTGCTCCTCAAAGGGATGCACCTCGCCGATCACCACCGTCTCCGGCAGCACGGGCTTGAGCCGGTCATAGCCGTAGCCGATCGCGATGTCCTCGATGATATCCCAGGGATGGAGGATATCATACCGGTAGGCGGGAATCTCGACCTCGAGCAGGTTCGCTGATTTGACCCTCGCGCCGAGCCCCATTCGCGCGCAGCAGGTGCAGCATTCCTCAGCGCTGAGCTTGATGCCGATGAGCGCGTTCGCATCGTTCACGGCGAGCTCCATCCGTTTCGGGTCCAGCGCTGGTGTGATCCGCT
>Ga0172364_10003697_pt1 | contig 12222 bp, 8 predicted proteins | sample LakKivSesite10cm_FD_114545 | JGI IMG/M metagenome (GOLD analysis project Ga0172364, IMG submission 114545) | Sediment microbial communities from Lake Kivu, Rwanda - Sediment site 10cm | ecosystem: Environmental > Aquatic > Freshwater > Lake > Sediment | place: Rwanda: Western Province, Lake Kivu... | reverse complement strand
CTGGCTGAAGAAAGGTAAAGGTCAGGTTGTCCTGTTCGCTTTCAGCCCTATCTTCCGTGCCTCTACCCAGGTGGCCTATAAGTTATTATTTAACGCTTTGCTGCTGCCTAAATTAATGTAGGTGAGGCTGAGGCCGGAGCGAACGGAATACCGAGCACTGTAATTTAAGGCGTGCGGTCGGAAAGTCCAGGCAGGGGGAAGTGCAAAGCCTGGTGTTAGCCGCGGGGCGGTTCACCGTAAGAACATTTCATAATAACAGGGGTATATTCCGATCCTGTCAAGAGAATAAGAATTTCGTTTTAAGCTGAGCCGCCATGCTGAGTGTCTGGGTGAGCATTTTTGCCTTTGAACATCCTCAAATGATATAAATCTCGGCTCCTGGAAGGTCAAATCCAGTTGGGGATGGCTGATTGCGGGTCAAAAAGCGGCCGAGAGGCTTGGAAGCGCCGGAAGTCCGCCAGACCTCTTCCTTAGGGCAAGAAGAAAGTCATGAAAGATATTTGACCGCTGTCTCGACGGCCAGCAGGACTTCTTTAGAGGCGCGTCTTCCACCAATGTGCCGGAGAGGATCAATCGGGAGCTGCGACGGAGAAGCCGGGTATTGAGAGTGTATCAATCCGGTAGCTCATACATCAGGCAGATACCTTCCTACCTTATCGACTTCACAGTAGACTGGGCAAATTAGTATGCCTGTATTAAAGCTGAGAAGTTCAAGCCGGCGCAAACTAGTTCACTGACGGATGCTGCTAATTGAGGCATGAAATTGAGAATTTACGATAGCCAAATTGTAAACATGCCTTGAGATAGGTAATAAAAGTTTAAAATCGGCTGAGATAAAATGCTATAAAATGCCGTCTTTATATTAGAAATCGGATTTCCGCTTAAAAATGCCTTGACAAGTATTAATGAATATATTAATATTTTAATACTTAATAATAATGATAAAAGTGACAAAAAGCGAAAAACGAGTTACTACAAGTATAAGAATAAATCCGACCATATGGTTTAAGGCGAAACTTTCAGCTCTCCAAAGAAAGATGAAGATAAGTGAGTATATAGAATTTTTAATTGAAAAGGAGTTTAACAATAAAGATGGCAAAAGGGGTTAAAGAAGAAGCGCTTAAGCTTAATTCTAAATTTAAAGAGGTCCAATTTAGGAAATGTATTAAACTTCCTTCAACCACATATGGAACTTTTGCTTTATATAGATATCCAGCTAAATTCATTCCGCATGTTATTGCCTATATCCTTTCTAAGTATTCCAATCCAGACATGACGATATTCGATCCATTTGCTGGATATGGAACTGTTGGAGTAGTATCAAGACTTTATGGGAATCAATATGAACTGTGGGATTTAAATCCACTTTTGTCTATTCTACATAAAATTGCAATAATGAAGCCAATTCAAATAGAAGAAGATGAAATATTTGATGAGATTCGTTTTAACAAAAGGACATATTTGCCTGATTGGTCAAGCATAGAATATTGGTATCCTAAAGAATTTATTCCGTTTTTAGCCGAGATATGGGGATATTATCATTCCTTACCGGAAAATGAAAAAAAACTGATATTGACTATACCATTGCTGAAATTGTCGAGGTATTTTTCATATGATGATTTTCAAAGGCAAAAACTTTCTAGATCCTCCAGATCTATAAAGAGGATATCGGACTTATTAGAAATAGATTGGAAGAAGAAGTTTTTTGAGCTATTAGCCGTTGAAATTAATCGAGTTATAAGGGGTATTAATGATTATCAAAGACTTTTTCCGCAAGATGTTAAATTTAATGTCTATGCCGGTGTAGATACGCTGAGACATGAATTGAGAGAAGAAAAAGATATTTTAATAACGTCACCTCCATACCTCCAGTCTCAAGAATATATAAGGCAAGCAAAGCTCGACCTATTTTGGCTTGGGTATAAAGAAGAACAAATTAAACATCTTAGTAAATTAGAAATTCCATATCGAGATATAGATCCGGTTGAGATACGTTCAAGAACATATGATAGATATCTTAATAATATTAAAGAAGCACATATAAAAAAAATTTATCAGATATACTTTTGGGGAGTCTTAGGAGCACTGTCTAGGCTTCAAAAGAGAATAAATAGATATATATTCCTGTTTGTGGGGCATGCTAGCTCACGTGGTACTTCTGTACCTATCGACAAGATCTTTGTAGAGCATCTCTCCGAATTTGGGTGGAAGCATGAGATTACATTAATTGACAAGATAGTTAGCAGAAGAATGTTTTCTTATAAGGTGAATCCCGCTACCGGAATAGCTGATGCCAGGACTAAGGTCGAGAACTTAGTAATCTTAAAAAGACAATAGGATAAGCAAAGTCTACTCTAGAATTTCATACTCTCTTGCTTTTTCAAGCACAAAATTATTATCCTTGCATTTTTCAAGCATTTCATAATTGTTTTTTAGCTTTTCTATCTTACTTAAGGAGATAGATTTTTGTTTGAGTTGTTCTATTAATATTGTGGGAATAAAGTACAAATCCGTTTTATTGTCTGAATGATGGACTCCAACTACGCAATCAGAATGTTTAGTCGTTTGAACGTATGTCTTTACCCCTGATTTATAAATTCTATCTTTACCTCCCCGAGCACCCCCAACAAAACTCACACTTTTTTTTGCAGTTTTTGATTGAATTCTTATAATGTCTTCTGAACCGTCTTGGAGTTTTCTGACAACAATAATGTCATAAGGTGATAACGGTAGATCTACAAGAGATACATTACCATATTTTTTCATAAGGATGCCGCATAGTATTTTTTCATTAGCAAAACCTTCGATTGAGGCCATCTTGCCTTTTTCTTCTCTATTGTCTGGCATGTTCCTCTCTTAATAATAATCGAATAATATCGAATAAATATTAAACAATCAGTTAATTAAAATCAATTTGATTTTATCTCCCAGCTATTCTAGTTGCCGGGGGTCAGCCGGTGAAGATTAACCGGTCATCAAGCACGGGGCACAGGTGGTTTCAGAATAATTTCCTTTTTGGGATTGGCCGGCTAAATAAGCCTTTCCCTGACAATTTTCGCCTTAATTGTCCTCGGCGCATATAAATCGCGGATCATGGGATGTCAAATCAAGTCGGAGATTGCTCATGGCGGCTAAAAAAGAGGCTGAGAAGCTCGGAAGCTCCGGAAATCAGCCCCACCTCACCTCCTTGGCGAGAAGAAAATAATAAAATATATTCAGCCGATGACTCAGCGGCCATCACGGCCTTCTGATAATCGATCTGAGGCTGAGAGGCTTATCGGCGACGAATGACAGTTCGTGGCAGGAAAACATCAGGAGGTGCTCGTTCCCACAGTCGGAACAGCGGATGCGGGCAAACCCGCAGCGCAGGTTGACGCAGTTGAGGTATCGTTTGACCCTCTCTTTAACGACGGGCCGGAAATGTCGATACAATCAGGCTCAATCTGCGCGAGCTCGGTATCACGCACAAGCTCGGCGAGCACGTCCTTACGCCGCTCGAGGTTGCGGCGGAGATTGACCGCGAGAAGGCTCGCGTTGGCCCCTTAGAAGGAATTAGTGTCGGCAGGATTAATAAGCTATGCGATGCCCCTATCTCTCAAATATCAGGACCTTATAATAGGCGTTCCTGGTGTACGAACTTATTGTTACAAACTTGCAGCCTTCCTTGGTAATCTTGTTAATTGCCTCTCCAAGGTTGTTTTCGTCGACATACCAAACACCGTATTGTCCGACCTGAGCAACAGCCGAATTCTGATAAGTCTTCGCATTAACAATACTTGGAGTGAGCATCAAGGTTTTGATGAGGATGGCGATGCACAGGACAAGAACGATATTGAGTAGGACTGTAGTTGATTTAGATAGTTTCAAGGCTACCTCCCTCCATGAGAATTATAATAGTCTGTGAAATAGGACGTCAAGAATTTCAGAAGAGAGAATCACGAAGAATATTCAGTGGAGGGCTCAACGGCCATCAGAACTTCCTGGTAGGCGATGTGGGGTGGGGGGTAGGGCTCTCAGCCACAAACTTGAGCTTGAGGTGATTGATGATTTTATCCACCACGGCATAGTCTGTGAGGAAGGCGATGACGCGCGTCTTGGCGCCCCATTAACCACAAAGAGCGGGTCAACGTCGCGCACTTTAAGGATCATCTCGGCCCAGCCCCTACCGTAGGACGTCTGGTCTTCTCCACTATCGGGAGAGGGGAAAGTCTAGGGCTTGCCCTACCGGCGCTTTCCCCGATGAGCATTGGCAAAGAGGCCGTAATATCTGACCGTGACTTGGGCTTTAAAAATCTTTGAGGATGTAGACCATATGGTTTTTCTGCTCAACTTGAGTTATCTTCATATCATGATTTATCATCGATGGCGACAGGGCGACATAAAAGTGGCTCATGAGTCCTTATTCCGCTAGCTTGACGGGAAATCTATTTCTTATCCTTAATATGCTGTTCGAATTCTTTTAGTCTTTTATCCAAATCGTTGATAGAAATTTCTTCTTGAACGTGGTCATTAGGCTCTAATGGAATGAATGTATCGTTAGAGACTTTTTTTAATCTAGGATTAGAGTGAATAGCAATAACCATGCTTGTTGGGTGAACTATTTTGCGATATTTACCCATTTCAGAAATTATCACAGGAGCAGGGACCGGCACACCCGTTTCTTCAAATTTTCTCCTTACTATCTCTGTAACCGTCTCGAAAAGAGATTTTGAAGGCCTTTCATAACCCCATTCTTTAAGTGCGTATGTGCCCTTAATACCTATCCAGACAATACCATATTCTTGTCGATTTAGAACACCGTGAATATTGCGCTCACTCATTTCGTGTTCAGGCCAAAGAGAATTGTATTTTTCCGTAATTTCTGAATAATGAGCTGGCTTACCTAAAGCTCGAAGAGCAAGATAAGTTCGTTGGACTCTATTTAGCTTGCTTATCCGATAAAGTGAGATCCTTTTTGCCAATTTTTGAACATCGCTTCTAGGAAGAAAGAAATCTTTTTTAGATTCTAATAAGGTTGAAATGAAGCTCGGGCTGATATTTTCAACCGACGAATAAGATAACTTTAAAAGATCTATATCCTTTGGTAAAACAGCAACAGCTATTAGACCGATTTTCCTTAGTTCTATTTGAGGAATAGCTACGCACTTTGCCAAAAACCTTTTTAAATTTGCTTTTCGAGAATTGATATCTAGAATTAGGCTCCCCTTGTTATGCATAAAATCATATAAAAACGCCGAAAGAAAGAGTTCTCTATAATTATCGTGGAGATGAATCAAATTCCAAAACCTATTTTCTAATTGACGAATTCGTTCTCTCGTGAGATTAAAGCAATCACCCAATTCTTGAAGAGTTGATCTTTTTCTCGCTCGAAGTCCTTCTCTGTTTTTCACTATGTATGAAATCTCAGCCTTGTATTTAGAAAATCCTTTTTTGAGGGATTCTTTTGCGCATTTATTTAATGATTGTTCCCAAATTCTATTCTCGCAAAAATCTGCTAACAGACGCTTTGAAATATCTAAATTTCTCGTTTTCATAAAAGATAAGATTCTTGCCAAAGGAAAAACGAAACGACCTTTTGTATAAGCCTTACATATTAGACCTAAAGACTGTGCCCATCGTACGATTTCAATAGGAATAGAATTCCATCTGCCATGCCTTCTTAAGTTATTGATCATGGAAGTGAGCTGGTCTTCAGTAAGGCTGAATTTTTTCAATTGGGCTAGTCTAAAATTTAATCGAATAACCCATTGAAAAAGGCTAGAATCCAATATGAATTGATGATCATTAATCGATTCTCCCTGAATATATATAAACCTGGATTTGCTTATGAGGACTTTTCTTAATGGCTTGGGTTCAATGACTGGATCTACTAGCCCTGACAATTCGTCGAATCCGAATGCTCTTGGTTCTGAAGCAAACAAATAAAGTTCATCAATTGCTCTAGCTATGTCCATGCCGATTTAAGATAATGGTAATCCAGATCTTAGCCCTTCGGCTTTACGACGAGTACTCTTTTCAAAATGCCCCCAATTTAATGATTCAGGGATTAAATCGATACTAGGAATATATCGCCTAAGAATGATAACTTTTTCCAGCCATTTCCTTTTCACCTTAAGGTCTCGCGTAAGGTGATCATAAATACCGTCGATTTCCAAACCTATCTCTTCTAATTCATCACGCAATTTAAATATAGCATTTCCAAGTTGCCATATTTTTCTTGCAGGGATAGTACTGCGGTCTACTCTAGATTTTCTTATTTGAGAAACAATAGATTTCATTTTTGAAACGGATGTTTCGTATATTTTAGTTGCTTTTCTTAAGATTATCTCTGGTCCCTTCTCGTTGCTTAGAGCAAATTCCATAGGTATATATCCCCTAAACTTATCATCTTTTGGTTCGAAGGAAACAAAGGTTAGCTTCAGCCTCTTACTCTTCATTTTCTCCCCCAGGCGGCCATCATTCTATCTATGAACATCAAATCTGGGCTTTCGCATTCACTTCCTAAGAATCTCTGAATCGCACTTGCCACGGCAAAAATACAATGAAATCTTCTTGTCCTTTGACTAGTTTGCGCTTTTATATAAGAAGGATGTCCGCTGTTAATTAAAACGTTATTACCTTCCACCCAAGCCAGGTCGATTCTATCCGGTCTATTATCAAAAGTAATCTTAGGGCCGCGGCGTGCTTTACGGCTAATTGGCGTTGCTGGCTCTTTACCTTGCATATCTTTTTTTATACTCTGGCCCAATCCATTTCCTTCATCGACAAGGCCGCGACCTTCCCCTTTTTCTCCTTCCCCGTTAGGGAATGTAATATCTATTCCAGGTTGGGTCGTTGAGGGGATCAATCCTTTCTCATCTTTTTGAAGGATATCTTTTCTCGTACGAAATCCGAAGAAATCGCTCAATTCTGGAATATCAGCTATAATCTTCTTTAGTTCTCTCTCAATTTCAATCGCCTCATTTAAACCTATTTTTTCTGAAGGTTCTATTCCTATGCTGCTTAGCCAATCTTTAAACTCTTGTCGAATTGGCGCATAGAGCCTTTCAAACTCTCTATATTTTCCTTTGCGAATGAAATCAATTTTGTTAGTGGTTAAATAGTTTACAAGTTCAGGTATTTCAACCATTCCGAATATTTGAGGTCCGAGTTTTCCAGGAAATTGATTGAATAATTCTGCTTTTATGACTTTTCCGTGGGTGCAGAGCAAAACACCACAAAGGTCGGGCGCAACAGGATATTCTGACTCTGATACTCCGAAAATCCCATAACCAAAGCCTTTTCCGATTCTTTGCGGAACGAATTCTTTTAATTTGTCCAGAGATAGATCCATTGCAGCTTGGCCTGGTTCTATGATTTTGCCATTCACAACGAATCTAAGATCGCTTGAATAAATCCTTAAACTTTTGTATAAATCTATGAACTTTTGATCCATAAGTGGAAGATAATGGCGACGTAGTAATTTTATTAGATCGTCCGTTGATTTAAATGAGGGTTTTACATCCGGTCTTAATCTTATTTCAACTCTTGCGCCTCTTTCTTTAATGTTCTCAGGCTCTATATCTTCCCATACTAATTTCTTTTTTGACTGTAAATACCAGTTGGAACCTTTAGATAAAGATCTACTTTTAGTTTCTGTTATTACTCTATCTGCTATATTAAAACTAACTTTTGCTCCCAATCCCGCAAAGCCAATTCCGACGCCTCGTGGTTTAAGTCCCGCTGCAAAGTCGTGGTACTGCTCAAATTGAATATCGGTCATCCCTTCACCATTGTCTTGAACAACGAGAATCTTGTTATTGGGATCAAAATCAATTGCAATACGTGTTGCTTTTGCATCTAATGAATTTGCAATAAGCTCAACGACTACTACTTCTGATATATCAAATGGATACATTTCGGCTAAATCCCGAATTAAATTCTGAAAATTCACAGTACTCTCATGGATTGCCATATCTCCCTTCCGCCTTCATAAATAAGATTAAGACCTATCTGTTTTTCTTCGTCGTAATTCTCTCCTTACTCGGTAATCTGTTTTAGTCATTAGAAAATTTAATCTCTGGGCTTCCCTTCATGATTAAGCCCTAAGCATAAATTCTTTTTATCAATTAAAATCTATCAAATTGTTGATAGTCTATCAACTGAATTTACTTATCTTTAATAATGCCCCACCTGATAATATCCAGCCCTGCGATCTTTTTCACAATCAGTAGTCTAAAGGGCAACTCGTTATCATAAATTAAGATGGATGAAGGAATTTAATGCCTGGTTTCGTCAACTCGTGTTTACCCTCCAGAGGAAAAAGGCTGGATCTCCTTCGCCATCTTCTAAGCGCAGCGAAGGCAAAGAGCGGGCGTTCAGCGGGCTGGCCTATTTCTTGACGAAAAGCGCCTGGTATGGCCGGAGTTTGCCGTTCCATATCGCCTATCAGGAACTCTTGATGGCGGCCGAGACATCGGCTGAATCTGCTTCATGATACTTGCTTGCGAAGGCTCAGAAGTCTGTACGATTTCAGAGACTCTTCATGGATCGAACCACCTTTCGATGACAACCCGTTTATCCCAGTCCCGGTCTTTATACCTTTTCCCCCTCAGCTACCGTTTTTTACGCTCGGAGGGGTGGTAAAATGGCTAAAAGGACGCCGGCGCTGTCTTTGCGCCCAAAATCAATACCTAATATTCCCTAATATTCCCTATTGCCTCACGTAAGAATCTACACGAAAACCTGTGCAGTTTTTCTTTGTTCTTTAAAGCCGCCACGGCTTATCTTTGAGCTTATCCATCTGCGCTTTAAGTTAGACCAGATTCAGCTCTTGATAGGTTCCTGAGTCTTTTCTTCTGCTCCTGGTTGATATCAGGCGCTTCTAACAATCTCTGATGGGGTGTCTTAGGGCTTCTGTACCTTTTTATCGCTCAGCTGCCTATCTTTGTCAGATAGCACTACCTTCCAATCACAGTTGCGCAACAACCAGCTGCCGTAACAACGATTATACCCCGTAAGACAAATAAACTCCTCCAGCACCCGGCTCTTCTCCGCCTTAAAGCCCCTCTGATACCCCCCGGCCAGCTCTTTAAGCAAAGCCTTCTTAACTCTCATCTCTAACTCCATCGCCTTGCCTCCCGACTTTTCTCATCCCCGTATTTACTCGCCCAATAGCCAGAAGACAAGACTATTTCGTGTAGATTCTTAATGAGGCAATTCGAATTCTTGACATATAAAGGAAAAGTGAGATAAAATAACCGCAAAAATGAAGAAGGAGAAATATTTCTTTCTCTGTTCTAAACTTACTTTCATGAATTTTGCCGTCCAACATAGGCTTCATAACACGGGGGAATTATCATGGAAGAGAAAAAATATAAAATTGTTTTTGTTATAGTTTTATCAATAATTGTTCTTATAACCCTAGCTTTATTGATTCCAAAATTCCCTCTATTTGTTGTTAAAAGAACACTTAATTATGCTACTTATCATATAGTTAATGTTAGCGGCTTAAGCCCCTGGCTGGTCAAAGGAATCCTCGTCTTTGCGCTTATGCCCTTTTATTGGGCTCTTTTAGAAATATCAAAAATAAACCTGGCCATTTTTAAAAAATCCTCAAGCCACAGGAAACTCGCCAAGTTTATCATATTTGGATATTCTGGTCTTTTCTTCCTTACCATGTTCTTTGTAAGCCGAGATACCTATTTTCAAATGTACAATGGATCTCCATCTAAATACTATGCAATAACCCCTGAGGGCATAAGGTTTTTTGATTCGCCAGGCTATGATCCTAAATATGGAATTAAGCTTGAACCTGTTAGCCCGGAAATAATTGAAAAATATAAAAAGAAACAACTTGGCCTAATTCCTAATGAGATTCAGATTCCTTCGCCTGAAAGTTATGAATATTTCGATAAAATAACAGGAGAGCCAAAGGTCTGGTATTATTTAAATAATAATGGAGACTATGAATTTTTCGATGGCCCAGGTTTCCATCCTGTTTATAAAGAAGAACTAAAACCCATTACAAAAGAAGTAATCCTGTCATACATTAAAAAAACAGAAGAGACCCGTCAATTAATAGAAGCTCAAAAAAAAGAACAACAAAAGAAAAGGCAAAGGGAAATCATTAGTGGGCTCATCAACAAATCAATTCATAATCAAAAAGACTTAATTGATGTTTCCATGTTGATTCTTGATCAAAATAAACAGGAAGACGTTTATGCTAAGAATATAATCAACAATATTCTGAAAGAAAAAGGCTTTTGGTCAAACAATATATTCAGACCTAATTTTGTTAAAGAAGGCCTTTTTGATAGTATTTATTCAGGACAAACAGATAAAATAAGAGATGTGGGGCTGTTTGAACAAACTGACTATCTTATTTTTGGCAAAAGCTCTGTTAGTTTTGAGCAAAATCAGGAATTTGAAGGATTAATTACTGCGAAACTGACCCTCGAGCTGAGAGTCTTTTCTGCCAGAGATTATACTTTAGTTTCAACCAATTCTTTTCTCGGAATTGGTGCAGGTTTCAATAAGGAGGATGCGGCACATAAAGCAATAAATTCGCTGTCAGAGCAAATTAAATCTTTTTTATATAGCTACATAAAATAAAAAAAAGAGTCTGACTTTATGGGAGGTCATAATGAAACCCATTACCAAGTTTCAATTCATTCTGATTTTGTCAATTTGTATCTTGATTTCTGTTCCTGCATTAGCCTATGAAAAAGAGATCAAAAACATCTCAACAACTGTTGCTGAGAGCCTGGCAAACATGGGCAAAAAAAGTGTTGCAGTAGTGGATTTTACTGACCTTCAAGGGAATGTAACTGAGCTCGGGAGATTTTTGGCTGAGGAGATTTCGGTAGCTCTTGCTTCTTCTGCCAAAAATTTTGAGGTTGTTGATAGAACCCATCTAAGAGCGATCATACAGGAGCATAAACTTTCTGCAACCGGTCTTATTGATCCGCAAACCGCAAGAAAACTCGGACAAATAACTGGAGTTGAAGCATTGATAACGGGAAGCCTGACTCCTTTTGGAGATAGTATTAGGCTGAGCGTGAAAGTATTGGATACTCAGAGCGCTAAAATAGTCGGAGCCTGTTCAGCTGATATAGCCAAGACCAAGGCAATTGAAGAATTGCTGACGAGCAACATAAAAAATCCACAATCATCAACAGGTATTTCTTCATCACTTCAAACAACATCCTCTACTCAACCTCAGTCTATCGCTCGGTTGCAACAAGAGAATTACATCATCGAAATTAAAAAGTGTGTTCTCAGCGGCACCGTATTAACATTTGAACTCTTGATTACAAATATAGGTGAGGAAAGAACGATTCCTTTATATAACCCGAGAATTATTACTGAAGACGGTGAAGAATATAATTCCTTCTATCGTATTTCAATAGGATCTGGAGGCAACGAGAAAAGATTGCCGACAAATGTTCCCGTCAAGGCAATTATCTCTTTTGAAAACATAAAACGCTCTTTCAGGCAGATCTCGATATTTGAGATAGAGTATGAATATAATAAATATTTTAAGTTCCATAATATTGCGGTAAGCAGTTCATAGATGCTATAGTCGTGTCAAGATTTGTTCGCATGTATGAAAGCGCTAAGTCAAGCACCTCCTTTTTTGTTTAGTCTATTTTCGTCCCTGGCTCATTTACCCGTTTCGTCAGATGCATGTATTCGCGGTTTCTGCGGCATGAGCATGTCCCCCAGAAGTTTCGCATCCAATTTCCGAGACTTAAAGCCTCAGGCGAACTACCGCGCTTACCTCTGGTCGGACGAAACCGTTTTCTTATCATCTCTTTCTCTATATGGTTCTCTTTTCTTTAAAACCCAGTAGGCAGCTTCAGCTAGATGTCTAGCCACAGCTATTACCGCTTTGCTATGTCCCTTCTTAGCTCTTAATCTGAAGTAGAGCCTGGCTGCATGTTTATTAGCCCACTTTTTATGAAAGATCACTACCGTGTTGGCCGCCTCAACAAAAGCCCATTTGAGATAAGGATTAACGTCCGGTCGAATTGGACCATAAAAAACTTTTCCTCCACTGGCTTTAACTCGCGGAACAGTACCAGCATGACTGGCCAGCTTCTCCGGCCCTGAGAACTGATTGATATCACCTATTTCTGTGGCTATGACCACAGCCAGAATAAAGCCGACTCCAGGAATAGTCTGTAGAAGCTTTATTTCCTCGGTCTCGATCATAATCGATTTAATTACGGCCTCAATTAG
>Ga0172364_10003696_pt1 | contig 12227 bp, 9 predicted proteins | sample LakKivSesite10cm_FD_114545 | JGI IMG/M metagenome (GOLD analysis project Ga0172364, IMG submission 114545) | Sediment microbial communities from Lake Kivu, Rwanda - Sediment site 10cm | ecosystem: Environmental > Aquatic > Freshwater > Lake > Sediment | place: Rwanda: Western Province, Lake Kivu... | reverse complement strand
TTCTTTTAAAACCGCTTTTATCGGCTCAACAGCCGTCCTCAGCAGCTTTCCAATTCGCATACACATCGACAAACTAAGTTGAATCGGCGACTTTTTCACCTGAGCGCCTGTTAAAACTCTCCTAGCAGTGTACGCGCTTTGATTCCATTCTGCAGCGAGAATGCGGGCAATTCTTTCAGCAGCCCTCAAATCCATTGTTTCCTTCACGATAACCATGTTTTTTGAATGCAAATCTGCAACAACCATGGGAGCTAAAGAAATGTTATCGATCGTGTAAACTTTTAAATGAACTTCTGGAACAGATCTGCCTGCTCCATCGGCATCCACGATTGGAATGTTGCATCTGGCGGCAACGTCAACCGCAGCTAAAGTGTTGAAACCGCCTAGCTCTACAGGAATTGTGGCGTAAGCCGAAAAACTTGCATATTCTTCTAAAGCTCTCAAAGTTTTTGCTGCAGCGTCGGAATCATACTCTATGGCGGTTGTAGCACCAACACAGGCGAAATTCACAACCTTCACGCTGTCTGGAACCTCTGAGGGAGCTACAAGTTTAACAGTGTAGCCTTGAGAAGCTATGTTGTCCACTATCTGATAGCCTCCTTCTGGGTTGCCTCCTCCCCCCGCGGAAAAAATCGCAGCCCCATCCACCAAATCCAGAAGGTCTTGATGGTTAAGTGTCCTCAAGCTTGAATCACCAATCTTGTCCGATTTGAAAATTTATTATTAAGTAAGTCTTAAAGTCTTTGGACATTCAACTGTAGCGAGGCTAAATAAAAATTGACAGACAAAACAAAAACCCCTGACAAGTTCACGATAATAAACGAATTAGCACGTCGGCGAGGTTTCTTTTGGCAATCATATGAAATATACGGCGGAGCAGCTGGCTTTGCAACTTATGGTCCTCTAGGTGCAAAACTGAAACAGAACATTGAAAAGAAACTTAAAGAGCTTTTCGTGAATAGACTTGGAATTTTAGAGATGGAGTCTCCAGTAATCACTCCGGGCAAGGTCTTTGAGGCTTCAGGTCATGTTAACCACTTTAAGGAGCCTATGGTTGAATGCCTAAAATGTAAGAAACGATTCCGTGCAGATCATTTGCTTGAAGAATTTGCGAAAATCGGCGAATCAGAAGCTGAAAAAATGAGCCTAAACGAATTAAAAGCAACTATTAAAAAGCATGATATTCGCTGTCCAGAATGTGGCGGTGCTTTCGGCGAACCAAAACTATTTTTGACAATGTTTAAGACAACAATAGGTCCGTATTCAGAAGCAGTTGCTTATGGAAGGCCTGAAGCTGCGCAAGGAATATTCGTAGAGTTTAAGCGTTTGTATGAAATGGCGCGAGAGAAGCTTCCGTTCGGTGTTTTGCAGATGGGTCATGCGTTGAGGAATGAGATTTCTCCGAGGCAAGGTCTGATAAGGTTAAGGGAATTTACTATAATAGATTTAGAGTTCTTTTTTGACCCTGAAGAACCTAATTGTTATCTATTGAAAGATGTTGAAAGTGAAAAGTTGCGGCTTGTTTTGGCTGAAAACAGGCTGCGAGATTCAGAGGAAATAACCGAAGTTACGGTGAATGAGGCGTTAGAGAAAGGTTACATTAAGGCTGAATGGCAAGCAGTTTTCATGGCTTACGCCAAAAAGTTATTGGCAGACTTGGGTGTTCCTGCCGAAGGGCAACGCTTCATCGAAAAGCTTCCTTGGGAAAGGGCTCATTACTCGCTTCAAAGTTTTGACCAACAAGTCTATGTTGAACGCTGGGGATGGGTGGAAGTTTCTGGACACGCGTACAGAACAGATTATGATTTGAAGAGGCACATGGAATTCAGCGGCGAGGACATGCGTGTTTACAAAGAATATGAAAAGCCTGTTGAAAAAGAACAACTGGTCATAAAGCCTGTAATGTCAAAGTTTGGCCCAGTTTTCAAAACTGAGGCTGCGAGAGTAGTAGACATGCTTTCAAAAATTAACCCAAATGAAATTGAGGTTTCTATGAAGAAAAACGGCTACTATATGCTTGGAAAATACAGGCTTCTGCCGGAGCACGTAGAAATTGAGCAGCAAAAGGTTGTTGAACGTGGAAGACGGTTCATTCCTCATGTTGTTGAACCAAGTTTTGGCTCTGACAGGCTTGTTTATGTAGCTCTTGAGTATGCCTATAAAGTCAAGGATGACAGGGCAATGCTATGTTTTCCACGAGATATTGCACCTATGCATGTTGGTGTTTATTCTCTTGTTAACAAGGATGGGCTTCCTGCAAATACGTTGAAATTGAATAAGTTATTGGTTGATGAAGGCTTTGCAACTGAATATGATGAGGCAGGTTCCATTGGTAGGCGTTACGCTCGTGCAGACGAGATCGGCATACCTTTGGGCATAACGGTGGATTATGAAACCCTTGAGAATAATACAGTTACCATCCGTGACCGCGACTCGTGGAAACAAGTTAGAAGCTCAATCTCAGACTTACCCATGCTTCTGAACAGATATTTTAAATGGAAAATCGATTTTGACGGTTTAGGTGAACCTTTTGAAAGCTGAGCTTTCGTTACCTTTTTTAACAGATCACTATATCTATTGTCAGAAGAATTAGCCCTATTTTTGGGGCGGGAAAAATTTGGTGCTTCCAGCAGAAACTGAAGAACGTGTAAAACGAAGAGCGTTGAGCGTTTGCCAAGACCACCTTAGAAAGGTCTTAGAGTTAACTAGAAAAGTTCCTCAAACAGTAGATTGCTTCATAAGAGATGATAAAGAGAAAGCGAGGCAGCTGTTCACCGAAATTAGGGGTGGTGAAGATGAGGTTGACAAGGCCAGGCGACTGGTTTCGCAAGAGCTTGCCGAGATAGGAGCTATTCTACTCAGTAGAGAAGACTTCTTAAGGTTTACAAATTTGACAAGCGAGATTGCAGACTTTTCTGAAGGCATAGCTTTCCGTTTGGTCGAAATTATGGAGCATAACTGGAATATTTCCATGGATATAAAGAAGGATCTGTTGAAGCTTTCAGAGGCTGTTTTTGAGGCTGTGCTTAAGCTTAGGGAGACAGCTATGGTTCTCAGCTATGGCTCAACTAAGACGATGGAAAGAGCTAAGGATGTTGAGGTTGCTGAGCGAGTTGTTGATGAACTTTACCGTGAACTTGAGATAAAAGTTTTAAACAGTAAACTTGACTTTCCAGCACTAATCCTATTACGAGATGTTCTACAGCTTCTAGAGGATTCAGCGGACAAGGCTGAAGACGCCGCGGACGCTGCCCGAATCTTATCTTTCATTCTGTAAAGGCGAAAAATCAAATGCCTAAAAAAATCGAAGTGGAATTTATCGAAAACTTCTTGGTTGTATGGAACCCAACAGAAGGCTCAAAACTTTACAAAATGGGTTTTTACGGAAAGCCTCTTGGAATACCTAAACCAAAAGTCCCTGAATTCAACGTTCCCTTGATTTTAGATTTGATGGAAGGGCTATATCTCGCTGAACAAGGAATTGTAACTATTTATGAAGGTCTAGAAAAGAGAAAAGTCAGTCTAAAAAAGCTGCGTCAAAAAACTAGACAATTGTATGAGGATTTCAATGAGAAATATGCTGTTTATCATGATTTACGGGACAATGGTTTAATTGTCACGTCGGGGATAAAGTTTGGCTGCGATTTTGCTGTTTACAAACATGGACCCGGCGTTGAGCATGCGCCATACATGGTTTCTGTTAAAAGTGCTAAGGCTGAGATAACAGCGACAGAAATTGTTAAAGCTGGGAGACTTGCAACAACTGTTAGAAAAAGATTCATCATAGCTGTGCCAAATTTGGAGAAGGAGAAGATACGATACTTAATGTTCAAATGGTTTAAAGCGTAAGCTGAAATGCCCCAGTGATATTAACTAATTCTTCTTCTAGTGTAGGTTTTTCTCGTGGATTCTCGATTATTCTTCCAATGTCCCTGCCCTCTTTGTCAAGCACTATCATGAGCGGAATCTTGTCAACTTGAAATGTTTCCACTTCCATTGGCGAAGGTGGGATTCTCCATTTTCTGGTATGACTCAACGAGTCCTTCTTTAAGCCACCGAAAATTCTAACTTCGAGTCCTGTTGCTTCAGATATTAGGGCTAAAACTGGAATATTTACAGCACAATCTTTGCACCATTCTGCTGAAAAAACAACTATCACATATTTGCCTGCGACTTTTTTAAGTTGGTTCACCGCTCTTTGGTTCAGCGTGTATATTTGTTTTCTTGTCAAGAATTTCTCGCGAAATGGTTCTTTTAGGCTATCTAAATACTGTTCTACTGAAACTGTTTTCTTCCTAATTTCTGATAAGTTGATGGTCATTTTTAGCCTGGCATCAATGTTTGATTTGTGAATTCTCCTCTTACATATTGATGTGGATAAATTTTTGTTGATGCTAGTTTGCAACCTTCCGCTATTGTTACGTCATCGGCAATAACTGAGACCGCTTTTATTTTTGTCTGTTTTCTCTGGCTTGAAAGGATTGTCACATGTCTTCCTATGATGCTTTCCTTTATTTCCGCCTTCTCTTCAATTATGGCTCTATCCATAACTGCAGAATTTTCTATTACAACGCCTTTGCTTATCTTTGTGTAATTATCTATGCATGAATTCACTATTCTTGCGCCATCACTTATTTTGCAGTGCCTTCCAATTAGAACAGCACCTTCAACTTCTATTCTTCCTTGTTTAACTTTTCTTATAATTTCTTGTCTCCGCTTCAGCGATTCATGACTCTCACCTTGAACCCATATTCTCTCTTCTTCGCTTATTCTTCCGCCAAAATCTGTCAGAGATAAGAAGCGTCCATTAAGCATGTCTTGCATGGCTTCTAAGTATCGTTTTGGAGTGCCAATGTCGTACCAGCTTCCCTTCAGAGTGTAGCCATATACTGTTCTTCCTGTTTTTATTACGTAGGGAATGAAATCGTAACCGAAATCTAAGCGATGTCTCTCCTTAATTATTTGTTTAACTCCTTTTTCTTTGAAGATTTTTCTTATTTCCGGTGAAACCATGTATAAGCCAGTGTTGGCAAGATTCGACGGTGCCTCTTTAGGCACTGGTTTTTCGACAAATCTTGAAATTCTCATATCCTTGTTTATGTCAGCTATCCCGTAGCCTTCAACATCTTCTACTTCTCTTAACGCTATAGTCATAACTGCTCCTTTTTTCTGGTGAAATTCCACAAACTCTTTCAAGTCTACATCGAAAATGTTGTCACCTTGCACTGCGAAAACGGGGTCCTTAACGTTGTAGTATTCCATGTTTATTCTTGCGGAATCTGCGCTTCCAAGGTCATCAAGGTTGGGTTGATATTTTATGTGCGCCCGTGGGCTTATGCCGTATCTTGCAGAAAATCCGTAACCAGACTCAAAATAATCATGCAGGTCTCTATAGTTTGTGTAGCCTTTTACTCCGAAAATGAAGTTTCGGATGCCTTGGCGGGCGAGGGATAATAGGGAAAACTCTATCATTGGTCTGTTTAATATGCGGAGGCAAGCCTTACTAGTTTCAGCTGTAAGTGGGAGTAGACGCTTGGCTTTTCCTCCAACTGGAGTTATAACCCTTAATCTTTCTGGGGCATAGTTGTCGTTCAAAAGCTTGTCACCAACAAACTTTGTAGATGGTTTATTCGCCTAAACCTATTAAACTTTCGAATCCAATCGTGAATTTTATAACTTAATGCACGCCTATGCTATTTGCAGGGCTGAGTAATCATGGGTAAACTAGGCGGTTATCTACGCTTAATGCGTCCAATAAATTGCTTAATGATGGGATTTGCCGTCATAGTTGGAGCAGCACTCGCAAGCCCTAACGCCTTAAACACTCTATGGCAGAACCTCGCATATGGATTCGTTACTGGTTTTACGCTGACTGCTGCATCAATGGCTATAAACGACTATTATGATAGGGAGATTGACGCTGTAAATGAGCCTAACCGTCCAATTCCAAGTGGCTTAATCAAGCCGAAAGAAGCCTTGCTTTTTGCCTTTGTCTTAACAGCAATAGGTTTTGTAGCTGCGTATTTTACAAATGTATTCTGTTTCGCAATAGCCTTAATCGCGTGGATAATCTTTACGGCTTATACTACCATTGGGAAAAGAAGCGGTCTGCCAGGCAATTTTCTTGTAAGCCTCTGTGTTGCAATTCCTTTTATTTATGGTAGCTATGCAGTCACAAGTCTGCTTGAACCTAACGTGGTGATTTTTGCTTCTATGGTTTTCCTCTCCAATACTGGGAGAGAAATTACCAAGGGAATTGTGGATGTTGAAGGTGATAATAGGCATAATGTGAAAACCTTGGCTGTGCGTTTTGGAGAGAAAGTAGCCGCGATGGCTGCCGCATTTTTTTATTTTCTTGCAGTTTTATTAAGTCCTGTGCCTTGGCTTCTGCAACTTGTTTCTTTCTGGTTTATTCCTCTTGTTGCAGCAACTGACTTTGGACTTGTAACGTCTTCATTTATGCTGATTAGAGATTGTTCAAGGGAGAATGCCCGAAGAATCAAGGAAATGGTTCTTTTGTGGTTCGTAATTGGATTATTAGCATTCTTGCTTGGTATCCATGGGAAAGCTTATGTTTGACAACGAAATTTTCATAAATACACTTTCGTGGCGTTGTTTCGAGCAAAATGAACATTTAGAAACTAGCGCTAGTTAACGATATTGATTTGTTTTGAGCAGTTACTATTTTTCTTTGTCCAGCGGTTCCATGTGAACTGTTACAATTGTTTCTGGAAAATTTTTCTTTATACTTTCTTCAATAATGGATGCAATCTCATGGGCTTCAGTTATTGAAATATGCTCTATGAAGCAACAGTCTATGTTGATATAAAGTTTTTTATCGGCAACATAAGTCACTATTCTCTTTAAGCGTAGAGCCTTTAGATAGTTTTTCGCTGTTTCGTAAATTATTCGCCTTATCTCCTCCTTTTCAACCGTTAAACCCTTTTGCATTTTAACATCAAACGGTTCAATGTGCACCGTCAAGTTTTCAAGCTTTTTTATTGCTTCGTTTATTCTGTTTTCAATTTTTTGAGCTATCTCATGAGCCTCGTGAACTGAAAGCTTTGGATCTACCAGCGCATGTAAGGTTATGTAGAGTTTGCCTTTAGAATAAACAATGTTTATCTCGTGAACTTCTTTCACACCACTAACTTCTGTAGCAAGCTTCTCTACAAGTTTCTTAGTGGGCATCTCACGAGTTTCAGCTGGCTCAATGTGAATAATAATATCCACATTGCCTAAAATATTTTTTATATTCGCTTCTATTTTTGTAGTTATGTCATGAGCTTCTTCCAAACTAACATAGTTAGGCACTTTAAGTGTTGCTTCAGCAAAAATCTTTTCACCAGACCTTCTGACCTTTAGATTTTCAACTTCACACTTCATTCTATTACTCGTCATTTCTTTGCGAATCTTTTTTACAACATCCCTTGATATAGTATCTGTTAACTCCATTCCACTACTCCAAACTAGTCTAATGCTCAAGTAATTCAGCAGAATGCTTAGAACAATAGATGCTAGCGCATCACTGCTATAGAAGCCTATTGTTGCCAATCCAAAGCCTAAGAGAGCAATTACTGTCGAGCTGAAATCTGCCAGCGCATGGTAAAATCCTGCCTTCATTGTTGAGCTTTTACTTCCAATTGCTTTTCTGAAAATGCCAATTCTAAGACAGTCTATGCACAATGTGTAGCCAATCGCAATAAAGCCAGCAAACTCTAATCCCGTATTAATTGACAAATTCTGTGTAATCCTCAAAATCGCCTCATACATTATCAACAAACCTATCCCAAAAAGCGCAATTCCACCAACTAAGCCGCCTACAGGCTCAAACTTTTCATGCCCATACATATGCTCCTCATCAGGCGGTTTAAGAGAAACCTTTGTTGTTAACAGTAGTACAAGCATTGTTAACACATCAAGCAAAGCATGTGCACCATCACTCAAGATTGCTAGACTACCAACCAGCAAACCCAAAGTGACTTCTACAAAAACCACAGAGGATATGGCAATTGTGGAAATCTTCAACGTTCTCAGTTTATAACTGCCTTTTTGTGCGGTATCCATTATCACTTCGTATAAATTGCCTAGAACCGCAGATTTAAGAATTATGTGAAACAAAACGTTTAAAGCTAAATACTGCACACTGAATAGCTAGGTGCTTAAAAGTGCAAGGTGAACGCTTTAATTTTAGCCAAACTCCTTAAGCATCATTTTGAGTTTATAAGCATCCATAGTATAAAATTCTGGAAGGAAGTGTACACTGATGAGCATCCGTGATATCTTAGATGGAAAACTCACAGAAAAGGAAGTTGAAATAAAAGGTTGGCTAGTCACAAAACGCTCAAGTGGTGGGGTTCAATTCTTAATCATAAGAGATGGAACAGGCGCCATACAGTTTACCGTACACAAAGACGAAGTCACAGGAAAAGTCTTTCAAGACACTGACAAGTTAACACAAGAATCCTCAATCATAGTAAAAGGCGTAGTTAAGGAAGACAAAAGAGCACCAGACGGTTATGAAGTAAAAGTCAAAGACCTGCAACTTGTTCAGTTAGCAGGGCAGGAATATCCCATAGCAAAGAAGAAAGATCATGGTACCGATTTTCTGATGGGTTATAGGCAATTGTGGATAAGAAGCCCAAGACAAATAGCGATATTGAGGGTAAGAGCTGAAATCATAAAATCTTGTCGAGATTTCTTGGACGAAAGAGGCTTTACTTTAACAGATTCTCCCATTCTTACTCCTGCCGCAGTCGAGGGCGTATCAACCCTTTTTGAGGTTCCCTATTTTGGCGACAAGGCTTTTCTAACTCAAAGTGGCCAGCTTTACGTAGAGGCTACCATTGCAGCATTTGGCAAAGTGTACTGCTTTGGCCCCACTTTTCGAGCTGAAAAATCAAAGACTTGGCGACACTTAACGGAATTCTGGATGATCGAGCCTGAAATGGCTTTTTACACTTTCGAGGACAACTTGAAGCTTCAAGAACAAATGTTAACTTATATCGTGAAGACGGTCTTAGAAAAAAGGAGTAAAGAACTGAAGATTTTGAAAAGAAATCTGAAACCCCTGAAGAAGGTTGAGCCACCTTTTGACAGAATCAGCTATACTGAAGCCATAGAGATGTTGCAGAAGGAAGGACATGGTATAGAGTGGGGAGAAGACTTGGGAATGCCTCACGAGAAGTCTATTTCATTCAAATTTGAAAAACCAGTTTTCGTTCACAGATACCCTGCAAAAGCCAAAGCATTCTACATGCAACCAGACCCTGACGATCCTAAAGTTGCTCTCTGCGCTGATTTGATGGCGCCAGAGGGCTACGGGGAAATAATAGGCGGCAGCGAAAGAATTCATGACTTGAAATTGCTTGAACAAAGGATTGAAGAGTTTGGATTGCCAAAGAAGGCTTACGAGTGGTATTTGGATTTAAGAAGATATGGATCAGTTCCGCATTCGGGGTTTGGATTAGGAATCGAGAGGGTTGTGACGTGGGTCTGTAAGTTAAAGCATATACGTGAGACTATCCCATTTCCGAGGACCATAAACAGAATTTATCCCTAATTTGTTTGAAAAAGATTTAACCGAAGATCAGATAGATTTACTAATATCTGTTTCATTAACAAAATATAGGAGTTTATGGATTATAAGGAGCCTAGCTTTTCTTCTGTTCAAGAGCTCCTTTTACGCTGTCATAGGCTTTCTTTGCTTCGTCAACAGCCACTCCATCTTCCAAAGTTGTAACGTCTCCAAGCTTTGCGCCTCCAACAATTGCTTTCAGCAGTCTTCTCATTATTTTGCCGCTTCTAGTTTTAGGAACCGAATAAACAAAGGCTATTGTTGAATCAGATGCTACAAGAGGACCTATGGTGCTTCGCAAATGCATTTTCAACTCGTTTGCAAGCTCCAAGCTTGGCGAATATCCTTGTTTGAGAACCGAGAAGATAAAGGGCGTCTCTCCCTTCACTGGGTCGTTTTTGCCGATGCATGCTGCCTCTGCCACTGCTGGATGCTTAACCATTGCTGACTCAATTTCAGCAGTTCCGATTCTGTGACCAGCGACTTTAAGAACGTCATCAGCCCTTCCTAAAACCCAGATATATCCATCTTGGTCTTTGATAGCGAAATCTCCAGTGTAGAAGTACGTTTTGCCCTTAAATCTTGACCAATAGACATCGACGTATCTCTGTGGGTTCTTGTATAATGTCATGAGCATTGCTGGCCATGGCGATGTAATAGCCAAATATCCTCTAGTTCCTGGTAGGCAAGTATTTCCATCGTCGTCCAGAACTTCCATGGTAACGCCTGGGATAGGATAACCGTTTGTTCCAGGCTTAAGTGGAAATATCTTTCCTAATCCTGGGAAGTGTCCCGTTAGCATTTGTCCTGTCTCTGTCATCCACCAAGTGCTTGAGGCAACAATGTCCTCTTTGCCGACGTTTTTGTAGTACCATCTAAATGCTTCTGGATTAATGGGTTCGCCAACGGAATGGCAAATTCTCACTGTTGATAAGTCGTATTTTCGGACAAGGTCTTCGGGGAATTTCATCAGCATCCTGATGGCTGTCGGAGTCGTGTAGAATAGTGTCACGCCATATCTTTGAATTATGCTCCACCATCTATCGGGTGCTGGAAAATCAGGTGACCCCTCATACATTATTGATGTTAAACCAGTCAACAATGGACCGTAAACAATGTATGAGTGACCCGTGACCCATCCAATATCTGCTGTACACCAGAAGATGTCGTTCTCACGTACGTCAAATATTAACTTCAAAGTAGTGTGGAGTCCGACGGCATAGCCACCTATTGAGAGTTGGGCTCCTTTGGGAGCAGCGGTCGTCCCTGACGTATAGAGGATGTAAGAAAAGTCTTCTGAACCACATTTCTCAACTGGAACTTTCACGTTTTTTGGCATGTCGCTAACAAATTCGTGATGCCAAACATCTACATCTTTGTTCCACGGTATCTCTTGTCCTGCTCTTTTGACAACTATAACTTTCTCTATTTTAACCCCGTTTTGCGCGCATATCTTCACTGCTTCGTCGACGATTGGTTTTAAGCTGATTATTTTTCCTCTTCTGTAGAATCCATCTGCTGTGACTATTATCCTCGAACCAGCATCTATAGCTCTAGTGGCTAACGCATCTGCGCTGAATCCGCTGTAAACGATGCTGTGTCGTGCTCCTAATCTTTGCACTCCAAGCATGTAGAGCGGCAGTTCTGGAATCATTGGCAAGTAGAATGTTAAGATTTCTCCTCTTTTGACGTTTAATTTTTCCTTTAGCGCATAGCTAATGACGTTTGATTCTCTAAATAGGTCATAATAGGTAAACTTTCTAACTTCCTTCGGTTGCTGCGTTGTTTCATCCCACGGCTCTCCTTCCCATATCAAAGCCAATTTGTTCTTTCTGCCCTGGTCAATTTGCCAATCTGTGTCCAAGTAAGCCAAATTTGTTTCTCCTCCAACAAACCATCTGAAAAACGGAGGATTGCTATCATCCAAAACTTTGTCCCATTTTTTGAACCAGAAAAGCTCGTTTGCCCACTTTCCCCACCATTCTTCAACTGCCTTCTTATTTTTCACAGTGTTTTCATACCATGCCTTATAGTCTGTTTTATCCCATGCTCGGTCTTTCCAGCTTTGTGGAAGAATGTTAGCTTCAAATTCTTTATAGACTTCTACTCCTTCTTTAGCCATTTCGTCCCACCTTTTGAATTAGTTATTTTGGCTTCTTTAAAAAAATATTTGTTATATATAGGTTTAGGTATTTTGGCAGAGAATTATTGTTGATTTTTCCGTAGATGGACGCGGTTCTTTTTTGCGTGCGCTTCGGTTGGCACTTATGCTGGGCGAGGTAAAAGTGCTTAATCCGCAAGAAGTGCTTTTAGGAAAAATGAAAGGAAGTGAAATGCTTTTTAGCTTGTCGGATATATGGGTAACACAGTTTTTCCATGCTCTTCGTTTAGCACTTCTGCAATAGCTAGATAAACTGCGCTTAATCCGCAAATGATGCCTTCAACCCCAATTATGCGAGTGAACAGGTCGACATCTGTTGATGGCGAGTAAGCGAGAATTGCTGATTTGGCTGTGAGTAAGAAGAACAGTATTGCGAGGCTCATGAAAACGAACTGTATTGCGCGGTTCTTTTTCAGAGTGCCAAAGAACATCATCAACGTAAACAATCCCCACATGAAGAAATAAGCAGCAAAAGATTCGTTCGATAGT
>Ga0172364_10003695_pt1 | contig 12229 bp, 15 predicted proteins | sample LakKivSesite10cm_FD_114545 | JGI IMG/M metagenome (GOLD analysis project Ga0172364, IMG submission 114545) | Sediment microbial communities from Lake Kivu, Rwanda - Sediment site 10cm | ecosystem: Environmental > Aquatic > Freshwater > Lake > Sediment | place: Rwanda: Western Province, Lake... | reverse complement strand
TGCGGAAATTGAGGCACTTATCGCTAATGGCAATTACAGTCCTGACTGGAGGCGCATCATGGTCGCACCGGGTTTTTCGCCCGACACAATCTACGGTTCCAACTTCTTTGGCAGATGTGTCCTCTCCTGCGCTGATTCTGAACTGCTGGTGGATAAGAACCTCACATGTTTTGCCGGCATCTATGACAGCTCGCTTTATGATTGCGAGGTTGGGCGCAATGTCCTGATTAAAAAAGTCGGCGCGATTTCTAATTATATCATCAAGGAGGGAGCGGTTGTCTTCAATTGCTCTTCCATCATCGGTGGTGAAACCACCTTTGGCAATGGCGTGGAGATGAACATTGCAATTGAGACCGGCGGACGTGAAATCAAGTCCTATGCTGAAATGACGATTCCTGTTGCAGAGCTCGTCTGCGGTCGACGTGGCGATAAGGAGCTTCAGGAGGAATACGCCGACTTTATTGCCAAATACTTAAAAGCCGTAAAATCCCCAAAGGGTATAATTTGCGAAAAAGCCATCATCCGCAACATGCCAAAGGTTATCAATTCTTTCATTGGCAAATCCGCCGTCATTGACGCCGCCACACTTGTGAGTGAGTCCACTATCCTCTCCAATGATGAAGAAAAGACCGAGGTCCTGGATGGTGCCTTCGTGCGCCAGTCAATCCTGCAATGGGGTTGTGAGGTCACCACAATGGCAATTGTGGACAAGTCCGTCCTGACCGAGCACAGCCACGCCGAGCGCCATGGCAAGGTGACGGAGTCCATACTTGGTCCAAATACTGGCGTGGCGGAGGGCGAATGCACCGCCTCACTGTGCGGTCCATTTGTGGGATTTCATCATCAGGCGCTCCTCATTGCCGCTTACTGGCCTGAAGGTAAGGGCAATATTGGCTATGGCGCGAACATCGGCTCCAACCACACCGGCAAGGCGCCCGACCAGGAGATCTGGTGCGGTGAGGGGACGTTCTTCGGTCTCGGGGTGAACATCAAGATGCCCACCGATTTCTCCCATGCGCCTTACTCCATCATCGCTACTGCTGTCAACGCCCTGGGGCAAAAAGTTGAAATGCCCTTTTCCCTCATAAACACGCCTGCGCATCGTCTCGACGCCATTTCACCCGCATACAACGAAATCATGCCCGGCTGGGTGCTCTCAGACAACATCTTCAGCATCAAGCGGAATGAGGGAAAATATGTCAAGCGCAACAAGGCGAAGCGCACAAAGTTTGTGTTTGAGGTTTTCCGCCCCGATATTGTTGACATGATGATAGAGGCGCGTGACCGCCTCTCCTCCGTCCATGAAGTCCATGACGTCTATACCGACAAGGATATTAAAGGCATCGGAAAAAATTATATGTTTGAGGAATCCCGCAAAAGCGGTATCGAGACCTACGCATACTATATCAGGTATTATGCCTTGAAGGGACTTAAGAAAAAGGTTGAGGAAATGGTCGCTTCAGGCAAGGTTGATATGGTGACCAAGATACTTAGCACTAAAACGTCCGATGCTCGCTGGGAACATGAGCGCGCCATCATCCTTTCAGAATTCAAGGATGTGGATGTGAAACCATTGCTCAGCGCTTATGCCTGCATGTGTGCGAGAATCGCCGGCGATGTAGAGGAATCCAAGGCGAAGGATGACAGGCGCGGCGTGCGTGTTATCCCTGATTATGCCGAGGCGCATGAAGCCGCTAAGGATAATGCCTTTGTCAAGGAAATCCTTGCTGAGGCGGAAAAGATTAAGAGTGAGGTCCAGAAACTCATCGCAAAATTAAAATGAGACGCTAAGACATTCATCCACAGATTTCACAGATTTTCACAGAGAATAATTTTTTAAAGGAGTGAAACGTATGCCGTTTACTGTCATCGTTACAAAAAACTTTGCGCACATGAGCGAAGAGGCGGGAAAGATTGTCCTTAAGGAACTCAAATCTTTCAAGCCCACAAGGCGGAAGCCCAAATATGTCCTCGGGCTGGCGACCGGCAATTCCCCAACTGGCTTGTATCAGTTTCTTGCCGACAATCAGGAAAAGTTCAACGCCGCCAACGTTATTTCGTTCAATCTTGACGAGTATATTGGCTTGCCTGGCGAAAATGCTCAGCTCCGCGCACTTCATCCCGAATCATATTCCTACTTCATGATTCAGCAGCTCTTCGGCAAACTCAAAAAGCCCTTTGCAAAGACCTATGTCCCTTTCGGCACGCTCATCTGCCAGACAACCCTCATCAAAGCCCTGAACAAGTCCAGGCGCGACTATGAAATAAGGGGAACTGATAAGGGCAAGGCGGTTGTCATCAAGGCATCCGCGAAAAATCCTTACCTCAAGTGGATCAAGAAGGAAGTTCTGGACGCTTATGAGAAAGCCATCGCAAATGCGGGCGGGATTGACCTGCATATTGTCGGCGTTGGCGGACGCGGACATGTTGCGTTCCACGAATCCGGCATTCCGCTCGGATTCAAGATGCTCCTTGTCAAACTTGATGATAACACCATCAAGAACGCTGTTAGAGACGGACATTTCCCTTCATTTAAGGACAGCCCGAATTATGCCATCTCCATGGGCGCCGGACTGGTCTACAAGGCAAAGACCGTTCTGCTCGTTGCGAACGGTGCGCGCAAAACGAGTCCAGTTGCCGAGTCTCTGCTTGGTCCTGTAACCGCCGATGTGCCCATTTCTTATGGGCAAAAATTCGCCAAACAGGGCGGCAACATGATTTACGTCATAGACAAAGTTGCCGCCGAGAGCATCAAGGGCAAGGAAGCCGATCTCAAAAAGAAAGGCATCAAAGTTATCGACAAGACCAAGTAATTTCCCGACATACTGAACACACATCCACCGGGCGGATGGAGCCACAAAACCCCTCCGCCCGGAATTTTTTTGTTGATGGAGTTTATGGATATATGTTTTTGAAAATTAATTCTATCTATGGAGAAAAAATATCATTTATGAAACTTGGTATCATCATTACGCAGACCGAGCCGGAAACTATCTTTAACGTGTTGCGGTTGGCTCTTTACAGCCTCGAACAAGGCGATGAGGTGCGTATCTTCCTTTCTGGAAAAGGGGTGGAGATTGATAAGATTAATGATCCAAAATTCGATGTAAAAAATCAGGCACAGAGGATTCTGGATTCAGGAGGTCAGTTTTTCGCTTGCGGTGCTTGCCTTAAAATTAGAAATTCAAAAGGATCAGATATGTGTCCGTTGTCAACACTGAAGAATCAATATGAAATCATACGTGACTCGGATAGGGTTGTAATCATTTGAAGCGAATGAAATAGCGACTTCTAACCTAATAGACTTTTGAAACAGAGCTTATTGCCAGGTCCATGTCCGCGACAGGCGGATAATTGATGTTGTCGCTGTTGAAGGAATCGCTGACAAAGGAGCAGAGCTGAAAAAGAAAGGCATCTCGAAGATCCGCTGTGGCGGAAAGGTTATCGACAAGACCAAGTAATTTGCTCACATAATCACATAACACTTTATCGGGCGTAAGGGATAATAAATCTTCTCCACCCGAATTTTTTTATTTTTTATATTGACATAAGTAATGGGCATATGCTCATAATTATTTATTCTTTTTTGCGGAAGGAAAAAAAATGCCTCGTCCATTTTGTTGCCGGAGAATTGGCGGAAAGCCTCCCTGCGCCGTTTTTAAACCTGCAGGCATCCCGCGTTTCGCTTTGGAGGAAGTTTGTATGACGCTGGATGAACTTGAATCTCTCCGTCTGGCAGACCTTGAAGGATTGTATCACGAGGAGGCGGCGCAGAGGATGAATGTCTCGCGGCAGACGTTCGGGCGCATCATTGAATCAGCCCGCCGCAAAGCGGCTCAGGCGCTGGTTGTGGGCAAGGCGATTCGTATAGAAGGAGGTGAAGTGGTCATGACAAGTATGCGCAAATTTCGGTGTTCCGAATGCCAGCATGACTGGGAAGTCCCTCATGGCACAGGACGTCCTGCTGAATGTCCCGCCTGCAAGAGCAAAAATATCCATCGTGCTGAGGAGGATCGCGGCTATGCCCGCGCCGGACACGGTCACCGCAGAGGACAATTTTAAAATAGGAGGTGCCCCATGAAGATTGCTGTTGCCTCGTCCGATGGCACTACTGTCTCGCATCATTTCGGACGCAGTGCCTGTTTTATCGTTTATGAAATTCAGGACAATAAGATTACAAAAAAGGAATCGCGTCCGAATAGGCAGACCGCTTTTGCTCAGGGAGAGTGTCGCGAGGGTGTTTCTCATGCCCATGATCGAGCAAGTGGACATGCGGATGTGATTGAAGTTCTGAAAGACTGTCAGGCGATTCTGTGTCAGGGGATGGGCTGGCGTGCGGTGGAGGAACTCTCCGCTCATGGTATCCAGCCGTTGATCATAGAGGAATATACCGAAGCAGACAAGGCGGTGGAGGCTTATCTTCGAGGCGAAATCAAATCCACCGGTGCCTGTTGCTCCCATCATGATGGCGGTCCAGGGATGGGATAATCGAACCGCGCTAACCTTGACTTGATCATAATCGCCGAGAGAGAGGCTTTACAATGATTAAGGAAAAATAAAAAATACATGTGAAAGGGGGGAGTCATGATGCCAAGAGGAGACAGGACAGGACCTATGGGAATGGGTCCGATGACCGGAAGAGCTATGGGTTTCTGCGCTGGATATGGAATGCCCGGATGTGCGAATCCTGGACTTGGACGAAGCTTCGGTGGCGGCGGACATGGTTGGCGGCACTGGTTCTATGCCACAGGACTGCCGGGCTGGATGAGGTTCGGCGGGTATGCCGCACCTTACAGATACCCGGCGCCATATCAGGAGACAAGTCCGGAGATGGAGAAACTGGCGCTCAAGAACCAGGCGGAATCATTACAATCGCAATTGGATTTCATAAAGAAGCGCCTATCCGAGATTGAGACTGGAACCACGGCGGAATGAATGCCACCAGAACGTGCCCCGCGGCGGTCATGCCGTCCCATGATTGGCATGTCCGCCGTGTTCTCAGCCGTTGCGAAATATCGCCCCGGGGATTTTGTTCTGAGGTGAAAACGGCGGAAAGGAAAGTTTCTTGAATATGGACGATACCATCATTGCCTATAAACCCATTGGCGTGATCCGCAGTGAGCATCTTGTCGCGGATCAGACACCAATTCAGCCGGTTTATGCGAGTGGCTGCAAAGGACGGGCAGAGATATTTCCGGAGTTTGCGGAAGGCTTGCGCGACCTGGAAGGATTCTCGCACATTTACCTCATTTATCACTTCCATCGAGCGAGTCATAAAAAGCTCATGGTGAAACCTTTTCTCCAGAACGTTGAGCGAGGAGTTTTCGCCACGCGTGCCCCCTGCCGTCCCAATGCCATCGGGCTGAGTATTGTTGAACTGGTTCGCTGCGAGGGCAATGTGCTGTATCTCGAGGGCGTGGACATCTTGGACGGCACGCCACTTCTGGACATCAAACCATACACGGCAAGGTTCGACCGCGTTGCTACCACGCGCAATGGCTGGCAGGACGAGGTTGACGAGGAAACGGCTCGACAGCGAGGTCACCGGGATTACAGAGGGGAAGGTGTCCCGTGATTTTTGCATCCGCGCCGGTTGCCAGAAAAAATGACCGCCCTGTTGGACATATTTCACGAAAGGAGAAATCACATGAAACTGGCATTCACAACTTCCGGGGATAATCTGGACGCTTTGCTGGACAGCCGTTTTGGTCGAGCGCCGAAGATCCTTATCTATGACCTCAATACGAATACCTTTCATGTCATTGACAATCAGCAAAATCGCAATGCTGTTCAGGGCGCAGGCATCCAGACGGCGGAGATGATAGTCCGGATGGGTGTGAATTATATTGTAACGGGGCATTGTGGCCCAAAGGCGTTTCAAGTTCTGTCAGCGGCAGGAGTCAAGGTATTCAACACAGGGGCATCAACCGTGGCAGAGGCACTTGAACAATTCCGAGCCGGACATCTTGCCACCTCCTCATCCGCGGACGTGGAAGGGCATTGGACATGATTCTCGCCATTGCTTCGGGAAAGGGGGGAACCGGAAAAACCACAGTCGCCCTGAATCTGGCGAAGGCGGTGGAGTCCTCCGTGCAGCTGATGGATTGCGATGTGGAGGAGCCCAATTGTCATCTGTTTTTAAAAGCGCTCCGCCTTGCAGATGAGCCTGTATTCCTCCCCATTCCCCGCGTGAATGAATCGTTGTGCAATGCCTGTGGGTTATGCAGCCGCCTCTGTCAATATCATGCCATTGCGTGTCTTCAGGAGAAAGCCCTTGTATTTCCCGAACTTTGTCATGGATGCGGTGGGTGCTCCCTTGTCTGCCCAAGGCAGGCAATACAGGAGATTGATAAAAGAATGGGTGTCATCGAGACATTCCAAGCGGGGAATATCATGCTGGTTCATGGACGGCTCGATGTGGGTGTGGCTATGGCTTCTCCTTTGATAAGGGAAGTGAAAAAGCGTCTTCAGAAAAACATGTTTGCGATCCTGGACGCCCCACCGGGAACTTCCTGCCCTGTGAGCGCCACGCTCCGGGATTCGGACTATGTGGCGCTGGTGGCAGAGCCGACTCCTTTTGGCTTGCATGATTTGATCCTGACGGTAAATATGTTGCGTGAATTGAATCTTCCCTTCGGTGTCATTGTCAACCGTATCGGGATGGGTGACAACAGGGTGCATGAATTTTGCAGGGAAAAGGGCATTTCCCTTCTTATGGATATTCCAGATGACCGTCGGATCGCCGAGGCATATTCGCGGGGAAGCATCGTGATAGATGTATTGCCGGAATACCGGAATCTTTTCCTGCAGTTGCTGGATAAGATTCAAGAACGGCTGAGTGAAACAAGAGGTGAAAGTCATGCCAACCTATGAATACAGATGCGTTGCCTGCGGGCATGTATTTGAACAACAGCAGAGCATTACAGAAGCGCCTGTAGCAGAATGCCCGAAGTGCCGCGGTAAGGTGCATCGCATCATCAGCGGCGGCACAGGCTTTATTCTCAAGGAGGGCACCCGAAGCCAGCATGAGAACGGATGCTCTCTTGAAATGGAAGCCAGAACCTGTTGCGGACGTGATGAACGCTGTGAAAAACCTCCGTGCGGAGACCTGCAATGAAGGAAGCCCCGTTCCAATATATCTACGGTCCTGTCCCATCACGACGATTGGGGCAATCGCTCGGGGTGGACCTTGTGCCTTTTAAAACATGCACCTATGATTGCATTTACTGTCAGCTTGGACACACCACGAACAAGACAATTAAGCGTATGACTTATGTAGAAGAAGACGCAATCATTGCCGAACTGGAAAGGAAACTCGCTACGGGATGCACACCGGACTACATCAGCCTTGCCGGTTCGGGAGAACCAACACTTCATGCGGGCATTGGCAGATTGATAGTGAGGATTAAGGGTCTGACACGCCTTCCTGTGGCTGTTCTGACAAATGGCTCGCTCTTATGGAAGAGTGAGGTGCAGGACGCTCTCTTGGAAGCCGATCTGGTTCTGCCATCACTCGATGCCGGCAGTGAGCGCTTGTTCATGTTCGTGAACCGTCCTCATCCTGAAATTACATTCGCCAAAATGCTGGACGGTCTTGCCGAGTTCACAAGATGTTTCACAAAATCCGTGTGGCTTGAAATTTTTCTTCTCGCCGGCATCACGGGCGTTGCATCCGAAGTGGAGAAAATTGCCGAGCTTGTCAGATGCATCCAACCGGAGCGAGTTCAACTGAATACTGTATCGCGTCCTCCCTGCGAAGAGATAGCCCATGCTGTTCCATTGCAGGATATGAAGATGTTTTCCGAAATGTTTCCCGTAAAGGCGGAAGTCATAGGCGATACAGGACACATCGAGGGATTATACGCCAAACCGGCGGGAGTCACGGATACGGATATTCTTGGACTTTTAAGCAGACGTCCCTGCACGATCTCGGATATTTCGTCCGGCTTGGGCATTCATGTTGCAGAAGCGGCAAAGCGATTGCAGAGCCTGTTTAAGCGTGGGGAAGTGGGAACTGTTCGCCAGAAGGGGCGTTTGTTCTATAAGATCGGGAAATCGAAATAGAGGTCGGAATCGGACAATATAAGCAATATGGTGAAGGAAATTGTCGTTATAAGTGGCAAAGGCGGAACGGGGAAAACCAGTCTTGCCGCCTCTTTTGCTGTTCTCGCCGGTCAGTCTGTGATTGCTGACTGCGATGTTGATGCGCCCGATCTGCATCTGCTTCTCAATCCGGAGATTATCAGCCACGAGAAATTTGTGGGAGGCAGTAAGGCAAGAATTAGAGCCGGTCATTGCGTCGCTTGCGGCAAGTGTGAAGAACTCTGCCGATTCGATGCCATTTATTATGATGGGCATGGGAATGGAAGGGTGAATAAGACATTTCGGATTGATGCTGTGGCTTGTGAAGGCTGCGGCGTTTGCGCGTGGTTTTGCGCCGAGGACGCCATTGAATTCGCACCTGCGGTCAGCGGGATGTGGTATCTGTCTCAAACACGAGTGGGTCCTATGGTTCATGCGCAGTTAGGCATGGCGGAAGGCAATTCAGGAAAGCTGGTTTCGACGGTTCGAGATGAGGCGCGCCGGATTGCGGAAGAAAGGGGCATCCCTCTGGTGATTATTGACGGTCCGCCAGGCATCGGATGTCCCGTCATTGCATCCATTACGGGGGCATCGTCTGTTCTTGTAGTAACAGAACCCACCGTTTCAGGCGAACACGATCTTGCGCGGGTTCTTGCCCTGACGAGACATTTCGATATGCCGGCGGCGGTTTGTGTGAACAAGTGGGATTTGAATCCGGACATGACAAGGCAAATCGAGGAACTTGCACGGAATGCCGGGGCTCAGCCGGTCGGACACATTCGTTACGATCCCGCTGTAACGGCGGCACAGATGCGCCAACAGACGTTAGTGGAAAGTGAAGCCCCTTCCGCTGAGGATGTCAGAACAATATGGAATAGTCTTGGATTGAAGGAGTAAAGTATGAAAGGGACCGATAAGGATAAGCAGACTGGAGAATTGGACACTAATGAATCCCCATGCGACCACTGCGCCGTGGCGGACTGCCCGGCATCTAAACGTCAACAGGGCGAGAGCGAGGAAGAATTTCTGGCTCGCAGAAAACTCCAATCCCGGCTCTGCCGAATACGCCATAAAATCATTGTCCTTTCAGGCAAGGGTGGAGTGGGAAAGAGTATGTTCGCAGTCAATCTCGCTGTGGCTTTGATGATGTCGGGAAAACAGACGGGACTGCTGGATATTGATATTCATGGTCCCAGTATTCCGACCATGCTGGGCTTGGAACATGAAATGGTGCAAGGGAATGAGAATGGATTGCTCCCCGTGAATCTGAACGGATTAAAGGTTTTTTCCATTGGCTTTCTCTTACGCAACTCAGACGACGCCGTGATATGGCGCGGTCCCTTGAAACATGGAGTCATCAAACAATTTCTGAAGGATGTGGAATGGGGCGACCTCGATTATCTCATCATCGATTCGCCGCCGGGAACGGGGGATGAACCACTCTCTGTGTGCCAGCTGATTGGTAAAATGGACGGTGCGGTAATTGTTACCACACCCCAGAAGGTCGCTGCAGTGGACGTCCGCAAGTCCATAACCTTTTGCCGTCAGATTCAGGTACCGGTGCTCGGCGTGGTGGAAAATATGAGCGGTTTCGCCTGTCCTCATTGTGGCAAAATCACGCAGATATTTCGTGAAGGCGGTGGACAGCGCATTGCGGAAGATATGCAGGTTCCTTTTCTTGGCTCAATCCCGCTCGACCCCAAAATCGCGGAGGACTGCGACGACGGTCTTGCATTTATCCGTCATTATTCCACTTCCACAACTGCCGACATCATGCGAGAAATTGTCAAACAAATCGCGGAGCTCATAGAAAGGGGCGGGTCATGAATACGAAATGCGTCAGGGTTACGATACTTGTAGATAATACCGTCGCCGCCGGTGGATTGGAATCGGAACACGGGTTATCCCTCTGGATTGAAGTTGACGATTTGAAGATTCTCTTCGATGCCGGGCAGTCATCCGTTGCGATAAAAAACGCCAGCGCTCTCGGCATCCCCTTAGAGAAGACAGATTATATCGTCATCAGCCACGGACATTATGACCACACAGGCGGACTTGCTTTTGTTCTCCCGCTTGCCCGGAAAGCCGCAATTGTTCTGCCCCCACACGCCGTTGCACCGAGTTACAGTGTACACCCCGGTGCCACTCCCAAGCCCATTGGAATGCCGTCTTCGGCGCAACAGGTCTTGAATCAGATACCGGCTGAGCGTGTCCGATGGAGTTCCGAGCCGGTCCAACTCAATCCAGTTGTTGGAACAACAGGACCGATACCCCGCACCGTTTCTTATGAAACCTCAAGCGGTCCTTTCTTTATCGACCCTGATGGCAAGAATGAAGATGTGTTCCCCGATGAACAGGCTCTCTGGATTTCCACGCCAGGAGGGTTAATCGTCTGTGCGGGATGCTGTCATGCGGGCTTGATTAATACATTGAAACAGGCACAAAGGGCAAGCGGCATGATGCCTCTTCACGCCGTGATAGGCGGGTTTCATCTGCGGCAGGCATCGGAAGAACGCATCGACAGGACTCTTGCGGCACTTGAGGAATTTTCCCCCGCTCTGCTTGCCCCCTGTCACTGCACAGGAGATAGGGCTATCCTGAAATTCCAGCATGTCTTTGCCGACCGGTTTTATCCTTGCGGTTCGGGAAGGCAATTCTTATTTGTTCCGAAGGAGTAATGCTATGACCCGGTCGTCTGACGTTCAATCAAGATTGGCAGATTTCCGCGCACGGACGAAAGAATATCTGCAACGGGGATATGACCGCTTTGCCGCTCCACGTTACGCCGTTGAAGCCGCCAGTCCCCTCACAGGTCCTGCTTTGGACGTGGGCACGGGGAAAGGGCTGATGGCAATGGCGTTGGCACAGGCAGGACTCGATGTGGTGTCCGTTGACCCGGACTTCCACGGACAGAAGCTTGCAATTCTTCTGGCAAAGGAGGAATGTCTCGCCGACCGCATCCACTTCCTGTGCGGCGATGCGGCATTTCTTCCCTTCCCTGATGGTCACTTTGGCTGTGCCGCCTTGATGGATGTCCTCCATCATCTGGATGATGCCAGAGGTGTCCTTCACGAGGTCACCCGCGTTGTCAGACCTCAGGGCATCGTCATTGTGGCGGATTTTTCCAAACAGGGATTTGAAATGTTGCACCAGATGCATCGCGAAGAGGGGAGAGAACACCCGTTGAGCGGTGTGACTCTTGATTTGGCACAGGACATTTTATCAGAAGAGGGTTTTCGCCTGAACAAATGTGTATCCGGTTATTTGCATGAAATAGCGGTCTTGGTCAAAGATGCAGGAAGGCATGTCAGAAATGAAAACATTATCGGCTCATAGAAACGATGACCGGCAAGCGCCCACTGGCGCCAGATTTTTGCGGAGTCAAAATGTTGACTGAGAAATCCAACGCAATTCAAAAATACCTGCAATCCTGCAGGACAGAATTCTGGCAAAAGGTATTTCAGAACGAGATAGATTATCTGTTGCGGCGACTGGAAGGTTGCAGGGATGTTTTGAGCGTCGGCTGTGGTCCGGCGATTATAGAAACTGTTTTAAGCGAACGCGGGTTTTGCGTTACCGGTCTGGACATATCCTTAGAGGCACTGGCGTGCGCGCTGGAAGGCGTCAGGACAATCGCCGGGCGTGCGGAAGACATGCCATTTGCGGAATCATCATTTGATGCGGTGGTTTACGTTGCCTCAATGCAATTTATTGAGGACTATCGAAAAGCGATTGAGAATACGGTGCGTGTGCTTCGCCCGGATGGTAGGATTATCGTAATGTTGCTTAATCCCCGGTCGGTTTTTTTCAAGGAAAAGGTGGCTAATCCTGAGTCGTATGTGAGAAACATTAAACACACAAACCTGAAGGAGATTGAGAGCGCAATAGCAGAACATTTTCACGTCCAGACTGAATACTTTATGGGAATGAGGGACGGCTGTATAATTGAAAGTCGGGAGCCCGGCGAGGCAATTTTATACATTATAAATGGTCAAATTTGATGTGGCAAGATGAGAAATATTTGGCTTTCCTGTTTCCAATCGTTCGGGGAAAACAACAATCAGCAACATGCTAAAAGGTCTGGCAAGTCTTTCTGCGCCACCCTTTTTTACTTGCTCATTCTTTGGATATCAGAATCCGGCGACAG
>Ga0172364_10003694_pt1 | contig 12229 bp, 12 predicted proteins | sample LakKivSesite10cm_FD_114545 | JGI IMG/M metagenome (GOLD analysis project Ga0172364, IMG submission 114545) | Sediment microbial communities from Lake Kivu, Rwanda - Sediment site 10cm | ecosystem: Environmental > Aquatic > Freshwater > Lake > Sediment | place: Rwanda: Western Province, Lake... | reverse complement strand
GCATAGTGTCTGCAGAAGCAAACGCACTCGGAATACCAGTTATCGCTACAGATGGAGTACCTGAAGAAGTTATCAAGGATAGATTTAATGGACTTAAATATAAATTTGGGGATGTAAAGGCCTTAGCTGAAAAAATGGACAAACTTATGATTGACGAAAAACTAAGAGAGGAACTTTCAAAAAACGCAATAAAAAACGTGTCAAAGTTTTCTTGGGATAGATCTGCAAGGTTATTTGAAGAAACTCTTGAAAAGACAGTGAAAAAGGACTTAAGCAATTGGTGATGCGCACGAAAAGAAGAACACAATTAATTATAGTAGTGCTGATCGTAATTTTTTATGGAAGTTCCATCTCACTACTTAAAGGAAAACTTCCTAATCAAACCGCCACCATTGTTACAGTGGAAAAGTCACAATTCTTATCATTAATGCCTAGACAAAACATGGCTTATACGAATTTGACTCTTGAATCAGAAGCATGGGAAGTTGAAGGCGAAAACGTTAAAGCAAATGACTTAAACGGAACACTGATTGTTTCTGGAACATATGGTAATAAGTCTCTGTACTCAAACAAAGTATCACCACTCTTCAAAGCCAAACTTCTAGATTTAGAACTTAACTTTACTAATGAACCGTACATTCACGCAGTTATATCCAGTAAACCAAACACTGAAATATGCTTCCTTATAGGATGGTATAACCCAAATCCAGTGGCTATAATGCATTTTTTTGAAAAATACCCTGAAGTGACTGCAGACATTGACATAACACTAAGAACCGTTTGGATAAACGTCTCCTATCCACATAGTGGCGAAAAACTAGACGATCAAGCCCACTCAATTACGATGAACGTCGCCAAAAGATTAACTGAACTCAAAATAGAAAAAGAAACATTCATTGGGATACAAATCTGGCAATACGTAATCGATTCTTCGCCTCAAAATGAAGAATATGAGACGCGAATAGAAACTCTCTGTTTATTGAACAAACCTCAATACATAGTTACTGAAGAGGGAGAAGCAGGAAGAACGCTGCAAGACAGATCTGTAGTTTACATAGTCAAAAATGCTAGTTTTGAAATGGCTATTAGAGACTGCCCATATCTGCAAAGGACTTTTGTTCTCTATGGTATGGATGCGCCAATGGATACTATGTACACGATTTTTCTATTAACAAAAAACCACAATGACTTAATTGTCGTACGCGCTGGATTTGTATTCGTCCATAAGAGCCTTTTAAACGAAGTTGGCACCTACATTGATTGGAGAGGACCAGTTTGGTTAGACTATGATTTTGAGCCAATTGCAACTCTTTATAGCGAAATGGAAAAAGGAGATTATGCAATTGTTTTTACTCCTTTGCGAAACAACGAATTCAACATTGTTGAAATGAAGAGAGCATCATTCACATTTTCAAAGTTACCCTACAGTGCATTTGTAGTTGTGCACATAAACGAGGAAGAGTTAGCGATAATGTCATCTTTAATTTTGACAATTGCAGGAGTCATTCCCACAGCGTTAGTTCTGGTTTTATATTATAAACATAGAAGAAAAACTCTGCCTAACGATAACAGAGCAATTAAGAAAATACTGTTAACTGGCTTAATTTTGCGATTGATTTTAGCACCCATTTCCGGATATGCAGATGACACGCAAGTTTTCTCTCAACTTGGATCATTATATTTTGGTTCGGGAATACTTGGAGCCCAATGGGTTAGTTTTCCAGGATTCGTTTATTTAGAAACTGCTGCGTATTTTCCTTATGCCTTGCTAAGAACTATTGGATTTCAAGATTACCAATTTTTGGCATTAAACATATATTGCGTCGAGTTATTATTCACTAAAATCCCATCAATTCTTAGCGACGTTGGAGCATTTTATTTCATATTAAAAATCGCCAACAAATTCACGCCAGACAGAAGAGTGTTCGTAGCTGGGTTATATTTGCTCAATCCACTCATGGTATACATGTCGGGTATACTTGGTCAGTTTGATTCGATTTTTACATTTGCCTTGTTGGCTTACACGTACTATTTAATTGTAGAATCCAATCTCCTGAAGGCAAGCATGTTTTCAGTTTTTGCTGCCGTACTTAACCCAGTGGGATTAGCAACTTTCATACCGCTAACAGTGGTTCTATTGCTTAATAAAAATTGGAGAACAACCACTAAAAGTGCACTTCTGATATCTGGAATTTTCGTAATCACTATGGTTCCTTTCCTTTTTGAACCAGATTCGCCTATGGTAGTCGCAAGTATTGAAAGAATCATTAGTGCAGTTCCAGGAGAGAGTTTCTATGGAAGGATAATAAGTTTCTACGCATATGGAACAAATATAGGATTCAAAATTGGCTACGGCTTGACTTTCAGGTTTTTACTTGAGCTTTTCGACTATGAACTTGGCTGGTGGTTTTATCCTTTTGGAGCAGCATTAGCGTTTCTATTTTTCGTCTCCGCCTTCATTTATAAGTTGAATAAGACAATCAAAATGAAGTTAGACCCAACCATTTACATTGGAACTTTTATGTTGGGAATCGTGTGTTTATTCCAATTCTTCTTTTTCACGATATATGAACAATTTGTTGTATGGGTTGCAGGATTACTACTGGTGTTTTACATCCTTAAACCAAACATAAAAGTTTTCTTTCTTTTCACGATAACCTGCATCTCAGCAGGGTTCATTTATGTCGCTACATGGAGAAGTTATTTGCTACTTGTTAGTGGAGTGCCTGTCTCTCATTTTGGAGATGTATGGCTTTCAGACTTCGGAAACGCCATGCTAGGTGTCGCCTACTCGCTTATGCTTATTGTAGGTTTGACGATTTTGCTCAAAGTGTGGTTTAAAGAGGAAATAGTAAAAATTAAAAACCTATTTGTCAAAAAAACTGCAAGGTCAAATTTAGAAATTAAAGGCATTTAGGGTAATGCTTTTAACTGCACAATTTTTATCCAGTCAAGGTACACGTCAACATTGCTTGTTGTCACAGTTCCTTTAAATTCAAATACCGCTGGAATATCCACATAAAACATAATTGTAAATTCTTTGTATAGATTTGCTGTGAAGTTTTCACTTGACAATGTCTTAGAATTATAGTTAATACTCACGTTAGAAATTTTGGTTGAAAACATAAGGTTATAGCCAGTTTCTTTTGTTCCAATAATGATATAATCTAATTCTAAAGGTGAGCCATAGACGCCAATGGTAACTATAGAAGAATCAGAAGTGCTTGTTGCCTTTAGTCTAAACGTGACAGAGTATATTCCAGGAGATAGAAATACGTGAGGACCACCCCAGAAGTCTTCAGCAATAGATGATTCATTTTCGTGCATAAAGACTTGCTGGCTGTCTGAGGCATAATCAATTATAGAAATCCCGTTAATCAGTGTAAGATTTTTCCAGTTAAATGTTCCTTCATAGGGCTCAAACAAAACAGGATCGCCGAAATAGTTCTGTTTCAGCAGAGCCACTCCATCAGCAAAAGCGTATACTTTGAATGCTTTAATGCGTGTGTATACAAGATAAGCCTCAAGAGGACTGGTTTTTAAGTCTATCAAGGCATAGTCAGAATTGCGCAACCACTGGTCAAATGTTGTGTTGAAATCTGTGTTTGGCGGATAAAAAGAACCTAAAGGAATGACGAAAGAGTTCTTTCTGCTTGATAACAATGGAAATATGTTTTGCTGTGTTATAACCGATGCGTTTTCTGGAATTAGAGATATAATTTTCATGACTGTGCTATCGTGTTCTGTAATGAAAGGTAATCCATAAGCATTTAAGTGTTCAAGTGCTGGCCAACTGCCAATATGAAATCCATACAGCGGACTTGTTAAGATGGAAAAGAACATGGAAACAATTAAAAGGCAACTTGCGATTTTTTTAGGAGTGATTGATAACAAACTCTTTTCATGAGAGAAACTTGCAATTTTTTTAATACCAATAACGGAACTCGCCATTATTTGAGGTAGCAGAAACGCAGGATATTGTGTTCCTATATAATAAAATGGTTGATAGTTGCTTAGCAAGGCTATTCCTAACCATGGCAGAGTTGATATCAACATCTTTGCATCAAGAAGCGAAAGAAATGCGGTGGAACCAAAAATAATCGTTAGATAAAGAAGTTTCAGAGGCAAATCGTAAGTCAATGCTGCTAGTGCTTCTTCTGGAGACAATATCACTCTTATAGGCACTTCAAATATGCCTTTCGCACCGAGAATACTCCACTGCGGCGCTCCACCTTCTACCATTGGATTCCTAGGGCTAAAAAACGAAATAACTTGCAACGCTAATATGAGCCATATCACAGCAGTCAATGCCATAAGTAATGGATATTTTACTTTAGCATCAGCACATCGAAAATTAAGATGTCTACATGCTTCTAACGAGACTTTAAGTTCTTTCCTATAGATCCAGAGCAGATAAATGGAATTAAACGCAATAAGTATTGCCGCATATTCGATTGTTGTTAAAGCAAAAGCAGAAGAAATAAGATATTTCGACCATTCCCCTTTAAACCCATAATAGATTGAAAATAGGAAAAAAGTGGCGAAAAACGCTTCTGGATGAAAGTCAAACCAGTTGATTCCCTGCAATACTGGATTCAAAAGATAAACTGCAGAGAAAAACAAACCCCAAAGTTTTGTTTCAAAAAGATGTTTGCCTAACCAATAAAGAGGAAAGACCCCAAGAACTAACACAAAAGTTTGCAGCACAAGTAATGTTGGCGGAGCAGGATAAATTGCATATATAGGAAGTATGATGAACAGAATTGGACTAAAATGAACCCCCATCATACTGCCACTGGGATTAGCTGGAAGATCAGGGGTATAGTAAAGGAGACCGTGCCCAATAAGTGTATTATATAAAGCTTGATTGTAGTTGCCTAGATCATAAGCTGCTGTTTTTAACGAATAAAACTTTGCTACAGTAGTATAAGAGAACACAAAAAAATACAAAGAACACATCAAATATAAAGGAAGTTCTTTTCGTATGTGCCGGATGATCTTGTGAGCCATTGCGCTTTCTATCAACGATTACCCTCTCACGAAACAAGCGTTCTATTGCTCTTCAAGACTTTATCTGTTTTCTTAAAAATTGCAGAATACTGCTGGATGCATATCAAATGCGTGTACCACTTAATCGAAGTTTTCTACGATAATACGTTAGAGGATGGTTTATTCTTTGGCAGATTTCATCTGGATTAACACAAACGCTATGTGTTTTCAGTGTCTCACACTTCGGTGAGGTATAGCGTGTTCTTGAGCCTCTTTCTCCTGCAATGTGCTCGACTTGATAGCGAGTCAGCTTTTCATTAAAATCAGAAACGTTTCTGAAAAGTTGGATTAAATCTTCTGATTGCATTCCGATATTTATAAGAAACGATGTAAGAGTGAACCTGCCTATGTGTGAGAGATGACGCCCAGAAGAAAACGCGTCATACAATGCCTTTACGCAAGGGGGAAACGCTGTCTGCACTACGGTTCTGGGGAAACCCTCCATTTCTGCTTTGCCTATTTTTTCGACAGATAGACTTTTGATTTTTTCTGCTATTTTAGTTATTTTTTGAGGAAATGGTGGCAATTCTTTCATTTCCAAACGTTTTTCGATGTATTTTCGCACTTCTTCCCTAAGCAGCCTTACTACGTCGTTTTTCATGAGATAAACGTTTCCACCTAACATTGGACGACTGATTAATTTCCATTCTGTTTCTCGTAGATGTGTGGTATTCCTAAGATAGTCGTTGAATTTTAGTGCGAACGCATAAGGTATTGCATTATTGGTGTTGATTGTTAATGCCCAGTTGAAATTTTTGGCGATTGATAAGAGTTTTTCTTCTTTTTCATGATCTATTTCATAGTAGGATTGCATTGCTTCTGCCAAAGCATATCTCTTTTTGATAAAGGAGTTTTCTGTTGCTATAGCCAATAATATGGCTACGGGGAAGGATGGAATTTCGATTTCTTCGTTGTGTGGTTTTCTGCCAACTATAGCAAACAAGATTGCTTCTTCAACTCTTTCCTTTGCACGCTCGAGAATGTTTGCATATTCCGGTTGTACCAAATCTTCAATTTTCAGATCAAGCTGCTTTACGTAGTCTTGTGTTTCTTTAAGAAAAGGATACTTTGCTAGATCATCTTTCGTAAATTTAACAGTGGAAATCTGCATCTTTCTTTTTCACGTTATTCATTTTCGATTCTTGGAGCTAGAAAGAAGATTAGTTTTCCTTCATTGGTCTGTTGAAATTCTAGTCTTATGGGCATATCTGTCGAAAACTCCATTGTTGCGATTTCCGAAGTTGCAGACGCTGCTTTTATAATTTCGGAGAGATAGCTTAGACTAAAGGTGGCCTTTGAAGCTTCTTTTGTTTCTAAATCAAGCAGTGCATCGCTTCCCTTTTGAAGCGTTATGGTAGCTCCCATCAAGTCGCCTGTCGCTTGAAAAACGAGTTTCTCTGCGTCAGCTTCAATTTTAACGTGATCGCTTACAAGCTGGGCATCTTCTATGGCCTGACTCAAACCTTGCGTCGCAGCTTTGGCTCTTACGTTAAAAGTTATTTTGGGAGTTGGAACTTCCTCTTCTGATGCTTCAAGTGTTGGCATTGTAAAGTTTCTACTGTATTTTCCAGTTATTTTGATTTGCAATCGTCCAGTTTTTTCGTCGAGTGAAAGTTCTACAACTTCGTCCTTTGCAGTTCTTCGAAGCAATTTCAGCATTTCACCTATGTTTATGCACATTTTAGTGAGTTCCGTACAGGAATATTCATCGAAAACTGTTTTTGGCCATTCAAAATCTACCATAGCGACTCGCGATGGATCCATCGCTCGGAGTTTTAATCCTTCTGGGTCAACTTTGAATGTTGCTTCATCCACAAGGATTGATATTGATGTTATCATATCTCTTAGAAGTTTGGCGTCTGCTACTTTGAATCTGAACATGCTGCTCACCTTTTTTACTAATGGGATATGTGGAGACGTCAATAAAAGACTTTACATATTAACTTTCGACTTTGAAGAAGTTGGTTCTGTGATTATCAAAAAGAGAATTGATTTGATTTAGCTATATTCTCTGAATGTGTAACTGCATTTTGTGCAACGCAAAAACTGCGTGGAGGATTCGTCAGCGCCTCTTGTTTGAACTTGCCAAACATAAGCTAAATTGTTTCCACACTTTGGACATTCAATTCTAACAGTCGGCAATGTTCGCAGTTTTTGTTCTTCCTTGCTGATCACAGCCACAAACTTTTCTGGTTTATGCTGTATAACCTTCGCAACTTTCGGTTCAACTTCTTTGCTTCCTAACTGTTTCTTATAACCGCATTTAGAACAAACTAAAACTGGAGACGCTCCTTTAGTTGTTTTTACCTTCTTAGGTGCAAGCCTCGAGCCACATTTTGGACAAAATTCCATGGTGTTTTGCTCCAATATTTGCTTGTTTCCCTTACCATTGTTCCTTTTAAACTTTTTCTTATTCTAATAAAGATTGTAACTCTCGAAGTTGATTCAGATTCCAGATGCAATGATGTGTGCAACTCGCAAGGCTTCAGGGATACTACTCCTAGTTGACGTTAAACGCACTATTTTCTTTGCATCATCCACCATAAGTCCTGAAACTTGCATGTAGATCCTTTCGTTTTTGCTTCTAGTGAACGTTTCAAACAGTTCTCCACCGCTCGTTATAGATTTCCAACGCTCTCCGCTTCTCGACAGATTTCTTAAGGCTTTATGAATTTCTTCGAAGTTAGGTTTTTCACGTGTTACTGTTATGACGGGAAGTCTTGTTTTTTGGTAGAGCTTTCGAATGTCAACTACGTTGAAACCGGCGAAGGTTACTCCATTGAGCATTACGACTCTCAATTGTTTATAGTGAGGTGAGTTAAGAATCATAGAAACTATTTTGCGTGTGGCATCAAATCCATCAACATGTACCTCAGTACGCATTATACCATCGAACCAATATCCGCCGCGAAAAACAACGCCAATAACTGAAACTAAACCTTTCACATGAGGTGTAAATATTCCATCATCTACACCGACCACGCGTATTTCTGGTTTAATTACACGAAATCTCTGCAAGGGAAAATTGACCTTCCTAGCGTTTCCAATTTGATTAGAGCATTGAGAATAAATAAGAATAGCGAAACATCTGAATGCTTTGTGCATAAATTTTATTAGACTATTATTTGATTTGTAATCCCGTCATTAAAATGTTGGTCATTGAGATTCTATGGGCAGTTTTTCTTCTTGTTTGTTTGATATGTTTCTTCATAGTCAATTTGTGTAACATTTTGGTGGTTCGCAGAAGTTTAGCCAAAGCGTATGCGGAAATTGAACGCCCATCGGGTTTTGCTGTGGGTTTAGCGGCATTTGGAACTGGGATCTACTTCTTGGAGGTTCTTCTCTATCAAGCTCTTGCATTTTCAGGTTTTGCTTTTTTGGTGCAAAGTTTTTCCTTCAGCTTTCCGTATCCTTTTGCACTTTTCATGCAGGCGTTAGGAGCAATTTCGACTTTCACTGGATATTTTCTCTTTATCTGGAGCGTAATAGCCCGCAATAAATATGCAGTTTCATGGGAAATGCCGGAAAACCACAAACTTGTCACGTGGGGTCCATATCGTTATGTACGCCATCCTTCCTATCTCGGCTACTTTTTAATGTTTTTCGGATTGTTTTTTATGTGGACTAACATATTCACTTTCTTTCCAATTTTGGCGATTCCCGGATATTTCCGTGTTTCTTTTGCGGAAGAACAGTTGTTGCTTGATCGTTTTGGCGAAACATATATGCAATATCAAAAAACGACTGGGCGCTTCATCCCCAAATTTAAAAGGCATCAAAAAGAGAAAGCCACTTTTTAATAATGCATACAGTCATAGATGATTGCTATTTAGCACATAAGATATGAGGTGCTCTCACTTGAATAAACGCAACTCAAGTTTTTCATTCGTTAGAACTTATGGAAATTTGACAGAAGTAATGATGGACCATAAACTGGCGTCGCTTGGAGATGCATACATAAACTTTGTTCACTCGCTTGCACTTTCATGTAAAAAGAGTGCACCGTCTGGCGCAAAGGTTAAAGGAAAAATGCTTGCAGAGGCATTAAGGCGAACCGGGCTTAGAGAATTCTTGCCTTCAAGAATGACACGTCACAAATTATCAGATGCCGCGGAAGCAATATTAGTGTATGGTTGGCTTCAAAACTTTGTAACACTTGAAGAGAGCATATTAACCATGGTAAACGCTGAAGACATAACTGAAGGTCTTAGTCAATTGCTCGAAAAGAGTAAAAAAAGAATCAAGTTCTCTTGAACGCCTTATCGAATTCTTCCTTCAATTCCTCAGACATCTCGCGAGCTTTTCTGATGGCTCGTTTCAACGCAGCTTCAGGTTTTACTCTGCCTTTTGTGCGAATATGAAATACCGGATTAGATGCCAGTGGATGCGGCACATAATAGCCAGCTATCTCAACACCATCTTCCTCTAACAGTTTTTTCTGAAGTAAATTACAAAGGGTGTGTCCGGCGCCCTCAATTTCTATTTTAAGTTCATTTGAGGCTTTCGTTAAAACATTAACTTTCAAGCGTCATCCTCCTTTTTCATTACAGGATTTCTTTTCCATAATCCAATGCAATCTTGCGTTTTTCAGTTTTCCCGCATCTTGAACAATGAAGCATATTACGCCTTAACTCTAGCAGATTGCCACACTGCGAACACAAGGCATAAACTACGCCAAGATTCTTGTCTTTAGTTGATAAATGGTAAATTCTGTTTTTGTCACTAACGACTTTGCTTCTTATGATATCTCCAACGTTGCATACATCAGACATGGACTCAACATATCTTAATTGTACATCGGAAATGTGCAACACGCCTGAAAATATTCCTGAAAGCGACTTTTTATCCACCTTGAAAATTCTTATTCCAGCATTATCAGATTGTGCATACGAAACTTGACCCAAAACAATGCTTCCAATTTTTGGAACGCTTATTTTGTCAATTGAGGGATGAACTGAAACTTTTTTGTTTGAAAGATCGAATAAAGCGCGACCAACGGTAATTGAATAGATAACTCCGTCTTTAACATAAGTACCGGCGTCAGGAATGTATTCTTCAATTACGCCTAATCGCTCTCCTGGGTGCACTATTTGACCACTGTTCTGTTGAGGAGAGTTTGAACACATTTAGATTCCCTTTTTTTCTTGCAAGATCTTTGGAATGTAGTTTATGAATGCATAGGTTAGTGTTCAATGCTCCTCAATAAATCTTTTGATTCCAATGTTCACCAATTTGCTCTTTCTATTACGTATAAGTCAACTACGAATTCATGTTTTTTTCTTTTATGAAAGCTAAACATGTGTGGAATCTCCATAATCAAGGCGTAAACAGCCTTTATTTCGCCACCACAACTTTTAATGAAGCGTTCAAGAAATGGATTCGGTGAAGTTGTCAAGAGATTGCTTGTTTTTACGGTTTTAATGTATGATTTATCTGTTTGCAGACTTTTGTGAAGTGAATAAACGTGTTTGCCTACTTCTAGAGCCTTTTTTAAGAAGTTACGGTCAGCTTTTCGCTTCCGTACTCCAAACGGTGGATTTTGCAAAACCGTATCAAACTTTCCATGAATAACGTCTATGTCGGCAGTAATCAACTGAACCTTTGTTTTAAAGCTTGTTCTAACAGAGTTTTCGAAAGCTAACTTTATTGCAGTGGAATCTATATCCACACCGACAACTTGTTTTGCTCCCAAAAAAGCTGCTCCTAAAGCAAGTCTTCCAGTGCCACAACCTAAATCAAGAACGCTTTTTCCAGTAATACCATTGTAATTATATGCTGCAATGTACAGCATTGTAGCTGCGGTGTTGACGTCGATAGTGTATTGCTCAAGACTTGGTGAAGGAGATGGATGTAGTCCTATCTGGGAGAGAAACAATTCTAGGTCTAATCTTCGAATAACCCTTTTCTGCATAACTCTTCCCAAGTTAACTCGCCAACAACAACCAAAGCTTCTTTGAACGTCAGCACGGATTTAGGGAATTTGGAAATATCATCTAGGGAAATTCTTGGGCACGCGGTGTTTACAAAGGCGTCTATTGTTACAAAGTTTATCATCATTTCAGGAGTTACCTCTCTGGCAGCGAAGAGATAAGTGGCTCGTCCGTTTTTCTCTAGTTTTTCTTTTATTTGAAAGGCACTTTCCAATCTTTTCTGTCCAGGTTTTAACCCGATCAAGACCCCAAATGTTTTAGCTGTTTTAGCTTTTTCTATGTTTGCCCATTGCTGCTTCAGAATTTTTTGTGCTTCCTTATCAACTGAATAGACACTATTTTCATAAGGATCTGCAACAATTGTTGGTTTAAAAGTTGACAAAACTACACCTAATGCGTGAAAACGTCCGCCACCAATAAAAAGAAAAGCGTCGACATCTTTGGCTATGGAGACTGCGTTGCTGCAGTCACAACCAATAACTTGTCCAGGGTAATTTAGGCGCCTAGTATCACCTATTACTACTGTTTTTCCAGCATGCGTTAGAATCTCTCGAGCATTGTCTAAAGTTTGTACATGCTGAATGGTGGTAACTAAACCTATTCTTTGCCACTTCTCAATCATAGGAAGGGCTTTTTCAACAACTTTGTCGATGCTTAAAGCCGCTCTTGATTCAACATAGATAGTTGGAAAACGTTCATGTTTTAGCATTTTGGAATGCCCATAATGGATAATTAAATCCACATCCAAATTTTCCGCTTCATCTGTCGCTAGATCGCATGCGCCATAACATGGATTTGCAGAAACAATAGTTTGAACGCCTAAAGCGTCAATAACTTTGACTATGTGTGGAGTTTCTGACTTTAAGCCTTCGGGAAGTTGAATTAATACTCGTTTCGCTCCAAGTTTAAGTATTTCTTGCTTAATCCTTTCTTCTTCAAGATCATAATTTTTCATATAAATGCTTCCAGAACAAGGTTTAACGCAACAAAGCATAGTTCAAGAAAAAAGAATACTATTTTTGCAACGTCCAATCCATTTCTGTACCAGAATTTCGGCCTAATCGAGCAAAAGTTCTTTCTCTTTGTTCTGCCAATCTTTCAAGTATCATTTTTTGTTCTATACTTGCTACAAGTCTTTTGGTGGAAACTACCGCATCGGCATTTACAGAAATACTGTCGATGCCAGCTCTTACGAGAAACTCGGCAAAGTCAGGTAGATTGGAAGGCCCTTCTCCACAGATTGAAACTGT
>Ga0172364_10003693_pt1 | contig 12229 bp, 10 predicted proteins | sample LakKivSesite10cm_FD_114545 | JGI IMG/M metagenome (GOLD analysis project Ga0172364, IMG submission 114545) | Sediment microbial communities from Lake Kivu, Rwanda - Sediment site 10cm | ecosystem: Environmental > Aquatic > Freshwater > Lake > Sediment | place: Rwanda: Western Province, Lake... | reverse complement strand
GTTGGTGCAGATATCGGACGGCCTCTTCCTTGGGCAGTTGCTCTTCGCCAGCAAGCGCCTGCTCGGACGTTTCGATGCCACGCTGCCGGCCCCAGCCTACGCCTACCAGCACATGGGCTACTTCGCCCTGTGGGACGAGCGCTGGAACGCCGAGGCCCGGAGACTTTTCCCCTTCCTCAACGTCCCCGTGACCGCTCCCGGGCTTCTGCGCGACGGCGGCAAGGTCGAGGTGGGCGCCTCGCGCCGCGAGATCGCCCTCGACGACCGGCCGCCGGCCACCTGCGACGACCGCGTCTTCGCCGAGGTGCGCGCGGATTTGGCCAAGCAGGAAACCGTCCTGCACCTTCTGCGCGACTACGCGGACCGGCTGCAAGCCGGTCTCGACAACTCCTCGCCGCTCTTTGCGCGCCTGCAGGAGATGTTCAATCGCGCCGCCCCGGTAGACGGCTTGCGCGGCTTTCACCGTGGCGCTCTGGTCAGTTGGCACAGCGCCGGGCTGCTCGACCTGTTCGCCAAGAACACGCTCAATCTGGTGTGGAAGGGCTTCGCCGCCCGCCTCAGCACCTGGACCGGCAAGACGTTCGAGCCCATCTCGAGCGAGCGCCTGCTCGAAATCACCGACGGCTTCGAGAAGGGGGATCTGCCCACCATGTGGGGGGCCAATACGCAAGCCTTGCGCACGATGAAAGAGCGCGAGGTGGGCCAGCTCATGAAACTGGCCAGGATCTGGACCGAGCCCGCGTCCAACGTCGAGTCGGTGAATTTCGGCTACGACGTGAAGAACTTCTTCTTCGTCGCCCACCCAGGCACCTCGGTGAACCGCGCCTGCGCCGGCAAACGCATCTATCAGTTCAACTACCGCTGGCCCAAGCTGCGCACGATTCCGCCGGATTGCTTCTGTCTCGACGAGATGGTCAAGCTTGCCGACGGGCTCTACCTCGGGCAGCTCATGTACGCCACCGACTGGAGCAAGCCCTACGATCCGCGCCAATCGCCCGACGTGTACCGGTACGGCATGTTCGGCTACTTTCTGCTCATGAACGAGGATTGGCACCAACTGCGGCTGCAGTTGGGCTTCGACCTCGACAACGTGTAGTCGGCGCCGGTGCGCCATGAGCCCGGACGAGCGACAAGCCCCTGACTGGATCGAAACCGTCGTCGGCTATGCCCGGCGGCTCGGTTTCAACCCGGTGCGGTTGCGCTGGCGGCTCTTGCGCGGGCAGAAGGCGTGGCAGGAATGGCGGCAGCGCACGCGTGGCCACATCGAGCATTCCGGTTACCAGCACAAGGTCTGCCCGCAGTGCGGGCAGGTGCAGGATCGGCGCGAACGGCGTTGCGTGAAGTGCGGGGCCGCCCTCGGGGCGCGCCTATGGCAGGTGGCGCGCCGGCTCGGCTTGGTGGTGCCGACCGCCGTCTCGGTGAGCACCCTGCTCGGCATGGTCATCGCCATCGCCTACCTGCGCCTGATGCTGGTCCGGCCGGGCACCGGCTACTTCCGGGTGGGCAGCGACGACCTCATCTTCCTCGGCGCCTACTATCTGCCCGCGGTGCAGGCGGGCCAGGTGTGGCGGCACGCGACCGCCATCTTCCTGCACATCGGGCTTGTGCACCTGGTGTTCAACATGATCGCGCTGGCGCAGATCGGTCCGGCCATCGAGGAGACCTTCGGCCGCGCCCGCATGCTCTTTCTCTTCATGCTCACCGGGGTGGCGGGCTTCGCCGCCTGCCAGGCGGTGGGCATGGTCGCGGTCTCGGCCGGTGCCTCAGGGGCCATCATGGGTCTGTGCGGGGCCGCCGCCGGCTGGGGCCAGCGCGACGGCACCGGCGTGGGCCGCAACGTGCGCAACCAGATGCTCAAGTGGGCGGCGTACACCATGCTCTTCGGCGTGATGGTGGGCGCCAACAACGTCGCCCACGCGGCCGGGTTTCTCTTCGGGGGGGTGCTGGGATTCACGATGCCATTGCGTTGGCTGCGGCGCGGATTCGTGCGCGGCAGCGATGTCGTCATCGGGGGAATTGGCTTGGCCGGGCTGGTCGTCGCCTTCGTGCTGGTTCTCCACCCGCCGGCCAACTCCGAGGCTTGGGCAAAGGCCCATGCGGCCGCGATGCGCGCGTATCGGGAAGCAGCCACGGTACGGATTGGCGATCGCGACTGACTCCGACTTGCAGGCGCGCCCGCGATCCGCGAACCTTGGGCAGCTTTCATGGCGAATCCCTCTCCGCTCGACATCGCACAAGCCGCGGCGGCCATCCGGCGCGGCGAGATAGTGGCCTTTCCCACCGAGACCTTCTATGGCCTGGCGGTGGATGCGCTCGACGGGGCCGCGCTTTCGCGTCTGTTCGACCTCAAGGGCAGGGAGGCGGGCAAGGCGAGTGCGCTCCTCGTCGCGGACCTCGCCATGTTTGCCGGCCTGTGCCTGGAGATCCCCGCCGCCGCACGCGCCTTGGCCGAAGCCCACTGGCCCGGCCCGCTGACCATCGCCTTGCGCGCCCGACCCGACCTGCCGCCCGCGATCGTGATGGACGGATTCGTGGCCGCACGCGTCCCCTCGCATCCCGTGGCGCACGCGCTGGTCGCGGCGGTTGGCCGTCCCATCACCGCGACCAGCGCCAATCCCGCTGGTGCGGCGCCGCCCGTGACGGCTGCCGAGGTAGCGGCATACTTCGCCGGCCGGTCCTACCACCTTCTCGACGGGGGCCGGACCCCGGGCGGCCCGCCCAGCACGCTCATCCGCTTTCAGGGCGAGGAGTTCAAAATCCTCCGCCAGGGCGCGGTGGTGCTGTAGCTGGAGCTTGTCGGGTAATTCGTGGCCGCCAGGGAGGCCGGCCAGCGTGCCCGTGAGCGGCAGCGTGAGCGGGAGCGACCAGCGGAACGCGGCTGGCGTGGGCTGTGTGAGGGTGAGCGGTCCGCGGCCCGCGATCCGGCCGCCGCGTACCGCCCACGAACACGCTCACCCACACGCTCACGCGACCCGCGACCCACCAGCCGCAGCACGCGAGTTCGCACCCGCAGAGACGCTTTCCGCGCGTCGCCCATGCTACCGCGACCGCTCACGCTGGCCGACTTGGGCGGGCCCGGAAGGACTCTCACCCATTCGGGCCAGCCTCGTGAGCATGGCGCACAGGCGGTCGAGCAGCGCCAGCAAGGTAATGAAGTGCCCAGCTTCTTCGGGCTCGTTCCTCCTGAGGCTTTGGCGCTTCGAGTCTGAAGCGTCGCGCCAGTTGCGCTCGGGTGAGTATCATGAAGCAAAATCAATATGTTAAGGACCGAGGCTAAACGCGGCGGGCGCACCGCGTCCGAAAAGTTTGGTCAGCTATAAAAAGTATTGTAGATTACTTAAAAAATGACGAATAATATATCCATGAAGCTCACGCCACTCTCACTCGCGTTGCTCGGGGCGTTTGCCGGCATGGCGTCCAGCGAGGCGCTGGCCGAGGAGCCCACCACGGTTGATTCTGCGCTTCAGGCCAGGCAGAGCGAGCGCTGGCCGGTGGTGGGTCTGATGGCAGACGCCGGCGTGCCGGACGGGGCCATTGGCTCGCTCGTGATCCGGCCTTGGCAGTGGCTGCGCGTGTACGGCGGCGCCGGCACGAACACCGTGAGCAGGGGGTATCGCGGCGGCTTGAGCCTGGTGCCGTTCGGCGCCGGCCCGTCGCTTTCGCTGGAATGCGGCCACTACGGCGAAGGCAATGCCAACGGGGTGGTCAGCCGCCTGATGAACGGCCAGTGGAGCTCAAGCCCGCTTCTCGACCGGGTCGGCTACGACTTCGTCAACGCGCATGTGGGCCTCGATTTCGGCGGCAAGCACGTGATCTTCTTCGTGCATGGGGGCATCTCCAGGGTGTGGGCGCAGGTTCACAACCTCAACAACGCCTTCCAGGATACGGATTCGAACACCGTGGTTCGGGTTAGCCAGGATCCCAAGGTCAAGGTCACGGGCTCGTCCCTCAAGGTCGGGCTCATTGTTTTCCTTATGTGAGGCAGACATGCGCAAGACAACCACGAGGCATTCCTTCCCGCTGATGATGACGGTCGCCTTCTCGGTCGCGGCGGCGGCGTGCGCGCAGGTAGAGGCCGAGGTGACCGACGCCCAGGTCACCCAGAAGGCGGTCACTTTCCACGGCATCCCGGGCGGCCAGAAGCTTGGCGAGACGTCGACGAGCCAGAGCTTCACCCTGACAGGCGACAAGCTGTCGTGGGCAAAAAGCCTGAATTCCGAGGTCTATCTGCACGAGGTGCAAATGGAGCCGGTCGGCAATCTCCACGATCTGAATTTCATCCACTATGCACGTATCATCATGTCCGACGGCAACGGCAGCTCCGACATCCCTACCGTCGAGCTTATCAACTACCAGCGCCCTGATGGCGCCGCGTCCACCTCGGATCTTGCGGTGGAGACTCTCCAGCCCGTCAATGTGACCAAGGTGTGGGCCGCCGGCAAGGTCGTCGTCACCATGCAACTTGCGGGTGTGTTCCCCGAAGAGAATTGGGCCGCGGACGTGACCCTGCACCTCGCCGGCAAGATGTCGTACAAGTTGTAGGTGGCACGGCTTCTGGATCCACCCTGACCCGAGCCAACAGGGTAGAAGCTGGGCTGCGGATTCCAGCTCGGCACGCTCCACCAGCGCAACCGCATCGACAAACCCGCCACCTTCCACGGTATGTGTGCGGGCGGCTCCGACTTGCGCGGCTTCGCCCGACCAGGCACTCTGGTGCACCAACACACGGGAGAACGGACATGATCGGCATCATCGGCGGCACGGGCCTGGGCGAAGCGCTGGGCGCGCTCGGGGCCGGACAGAAGCACACCATCGACACCCCCTTCGGCATGCCCTCGGGCCCCATCGCGACCACGCAGGTTGCCGGGGTCGAGGTGGCGCTGCTTTCGCGCCACGGCGATGGCCATTTGGTCAACCCGTCGTCGGTGCCCTTCCGCGCCAACATCTTCGCGCTCAAGACCCTGGGCGTGACCCACATCCTGGCCAGCGCCGCCGCGGGCAGCCTGCGCGAGACCATCGCGCCTCGCGATCTGGTCTTGCCCGACCAAGCTGTCGACAAGACCTTCTGCCGGCCCAACTCGTTCTTCGACGGTATGGCCGTGCACGTGGAGATGGCCGAGCCCTTCTGCCCGACCCTGCGGAGTGTGCTTGCCAAGGTCGGCGCCGGGCTGCCCGTCAAGCTGCACCTCAAGGGGACCTACGTGTGCATGGAAGGGCCGCAGTTTTCCACCCGCGCCGAAAGCGAACTGCACCGGGCCTGGGGCGCAGACCTCATCGGCATGACCCTCATGCCCGAGGCCAAGCTGGCGCGCGAGGCCGAGATCTGCTACGCGGCGGTGGCGCTGGCGACCGACTACGACTGCTGGCGCAAGCGGCCGGGTGTCGAGGACAAGGTGCATCTGCTCGAAGAAATCCTGGCCAACGTCAAGGTTGCGACGCAAAACGCGCTCGGGCTCATCGGCCGCGCCATACCCCAGGTCGCGGCCCTGGCCGCCGCTCCGTGCGCCTGCCAGTCGGCCCTCGAGCTGGCCATCTGGAGCGATCGGCAACTGATCCCGGCGGACGTACGGCAGCGTTTGGCCCCCATCACCGGCAAATACCTCGGCTAGGGCGATGAAAGTCGGCGGCAGACACTACCGGACCATTACGCCCGTCGATGACGGTCGCGCCGTGGAGGTCATCGATCAGACGCAGCTACCGCATGCCTTCGCCCTCGTGCGGCTCCTCTCGCTCGACGATGCCGTGCGTGCCATCGCGGACATGATCGTGCGGGGGGCGCCGCTCATCGGCGCCACCGGGGCCTACGGCATGGCCCTGGCCTTGCGCGAAGATGCCACCACCGCCGGGTTGGAGGCTGCACGCAGGCGCTTGGTCGCCACCCGACCGACCGCCGTGAACCTGCGCTGGGCGGTGGACGAGGTCGTGGCCGCGGTGGCGCCTCTGCCCGCGGGCGAGCGGGCGGCGGCTGGCTTCGCGTGCGCGGCCGAGATCTGCGACGAGGAGGTGGCGAGCTGCGCTTCGATCGGGGAGTACGGCAAGAAGATCCTGGCCGAGCTGGCCAAGCGCCACCCCGGCCGGCCGGTGAACGTGCTCACCCACTGCAACGCCGGCTGGCTGGCCACGGTCGACTACGGGACCGCGCTCGCGCCGGTCTACGAGGCGCACGATGCCGGAATCTCCGTGCACGTGTGGGTGGACGAGACCCGGCCGCGCAACCAGGGTGCGTCGCTTACGGCTTGGGAGATGGGCCAGCACGGGGTGCCCCACACCGTGATCGCGGACAACGCCGGCGGGCACCTGATGCAGCATGGGCGCGTCGACGTGTGCATCGTGGGATCTGACCGCACCACCGCGAGCGGCGACGTGTGCAACAAGATCGGCACCTACCTCAAGGCGCTGGCCGCGCATGACTGCGGCGTGCCCTTCTACGCGGCCTTGCCCGGCTCGACCATCGACTGGGAGATGAGCGATGGAGTGGCGCAGATTCCCATCGAAGAACGCAGCCCCGACGAGGTGCGCTGGGTGCGCGGTCGCAGCGCCGGCGGCGCGCTGACGGCGGTCGACATCCTGCCCGCGGGCAGCACGGCGGCGAACCCCGCCTTCGACGTGACCCCGAGCCGGCTTCTGACGGGCCTCATCACCGAACGCGGGGTGTGTCCCGCCACGACCGAGGGCCTGCGGCACCTGTACCCGGAGAAAGACGGCTGAAGGGGGTCGAGTCTCTTCCCCATCCGATGGCAGTCCCTCTTTTCCATTGGGCTGCAGAAGTGGGCTGCAAGGGGAAAAGAGGGAAGTACCGCTCGGAGCGGGCTGCGAAGCGGGCTGCGGGCTGCGCGACGTCGGTCGTCGTTCCATCCGTGTCAAGCCGACGCTCGAAGCGAAACTGATAGCGGTCAGGCCGCATCGTGCTTGGCTTTGACGACAAGTGAATCTAAAGTCCCCGAACCGTGCCTCGCATCGCTCCCTTCCGCGCCCTTCGTTTCAATCCGTCGCGTCTGCCCGACGCGGCCAAGGTCATTGCGCCCCCGTACGACGTCATCTCCGAGCCACAGCGACTCGTGCTCGAGGCCGAGCACGCGCGCAACATCGTGCACCTCGACCTGCCGCGCGGCGACGGCGACGCCAAATACCAGCGGGCTGCCGAGATGCTCGGCGTCTGGATGGCCGAGGGCAGCTTGCGCGAGGACGGCAAGCCCGCCCTCTACCGCTACGAGCAGGCCTTCACCTTCGACAGCGGCAGCGGCCCGCGGAGCTATGTGCGCAAGGGCTTCTACGCCCTCATCGAGCTTCGGCCTTTCTCCGAGCGCGTGGTTCTGCCGCACGAGCACACCCTGTCCGGCCCCAAGATCGATCGCTTCAATCTCATCAAGACCACGCTTGCCCACTTCTCGGGCATCTTCGCCCTCTACCGCGACCCGCGCGGCGAGGCCGACGCCGCCCTCGCACGCGCCACCACGGGCCCCGCCGACGTCGATACCATCACCCCCGACGGGTGTCGCCACCGGCTGTGGGTGGTGACCGACCCCGCCGCCGTCGCGGCCGTGGTCTTTGCCATGGCCCCCAAGCAGGTCATGATTGCCGACGGCCACCATCGCTACGAGACCATGGTCGCCATCCGCGACGCCCTTCGTCCCGCCGGCGCCGCGCCAGGAACCGTGCAGGCGGACTATGGCCCCATGTTTTTTGCCCGTGCCGAAGATCCGGGCCTTCTGGTCCTGCCCACCCATCGCATGGTGCACGGCGTTTCGCAGGAGCAGCTCGATGGCCTGGCAGACGCCTCCAAGCCATGGTTCGACGTCGAGTCGGGCGATGAGAACGACGTGGCCAGCATCGGCGATCGCCTGCGCCGCGAGGGCGAGAATGCGGTGACCTTCGCCGTGCGCCGGCCCAAGTGCGACCTGACCCTGTGGCTGCGCTTGCGCAAGGACGCGGATCTCTCGCGCCTCGGGCCGCCGACCCTCGGCTGCCTGGACGTGAGTGTGCTCCACGGTTTGATTCTCGGCCCCCTGCTCGGCATCGGCGCCGAGGCCATGGCCAAACAGCAGAACCTGGCCTACAGCCATGACCTCGGTGAAACCCTTGAGCGCGCGGCGAGCGGGGCCGTGCAGGCGGCGTTTCTTATGAACGCGACCAAGGTGCATCAGGTGCTCGACGCCTGCGAGGCCGGCTTCGTGCTGCCGCAGAAGTCGACCTACTTCCAGCCGAAGCTGGCCACCGGGCTCGTCATGCAGAAGCTGCGGCCCGGAGAGCCGTTTGCGGAATAAGGCGGTGGACGAAAGCAAGATCACGCGCGACACGCTCCTGTGCGGCGGCGTACACCTGCTGCAACCGCGGCGCGGGCCGCGCAGCAGCTTGGATCCGGTGCTGCTCGCGGGGTTCGTGGCTCCGCCCTTCGGCGCCTTCTTGGACATCGGCTGCGGCACCGGAGCGCTGGCATTCTTGCTCCTGGCGCAGGATCCGGGGGCGCGCGGGGTGGGAGTCGAGATTCAGCCGCGCCTGGCCGAGCTGGCCGTCGCCGGCGCGCGCGCAAACCGATTCGGCGATCGCTTTCGCGTGGTTGCCGGCGACGTGCGCGCGAAAGGCGCGGTCGAGGCGGGCGCCTTCGATCTGGTGGCCTGCAATCCTCCCTTTCGGCCGGTGGGGACGGGCATCTTGCCGCCTCTGTCGGAAAAGGCCTTGGCCAACCACGAGGTGGCGCTGGCCTTGGGTGAATGGCTGGAGGTGGCGGCGCTGGCTCTGCGGCCCACGGGGCGGCTGGCCGTGATCTTTCCTTTCGATCGTTGGCAGGAGTTGCACAAGGGTTTGCAGGCGCGCAGTTTTTCCGTCGCGCGCTCGCGCATGGTCGCCTCGCGTCCGGGCGTGGAGCCGCGGCGGATCCTGGTCGAAGCCAGGCGAGGGCCCGGCGCGTCCGTCGAGGAACCCACCCTCATCGTCCACGACCGGGGCGGCTACAGTGCCGAGGTTCGCAAGATGCTGGGCGAGGAAGCATGAACGAACGCACGCGCATGAGGCTCGCCTACCTCTTGGCCATCTGGTTCGGGTGCGGGCGCTTCCCGAAGATGCCGGGCACTGCCGGCACCCTGGGTGCGATTCCGCTCTACCTCGTCCTGGCGCGCGGCGGGCCGCTCGCGGTTGCCATCGGCGCGGCCGTCGTGACCCTGGTCGGGGTGTGGGCCGCGACCCAGGTCGTGCGCCAGACCGGGCTCAAGGATCCCCAGATCGTGTGCATCGACGAAGCAGCCGGCGTGCTTGTCGCGCTGGTGGCTGCGCCCGGCGGATGGAAGGGCCTGCTCGCCGGCGTGGTTCTGTTTCGCCTCTTGGATCAGTTCAAGCCGTTCCCCGCACGCAGGGCGGAGAGGCTGCGCGAAGGCTGGGGCGTGATGATGGACGACGTCTTCGCCGGTCTGTGGGGCGCCTTGGTGCTGCTCGTCGCGCGTCGGATCGGACTTCTCTGAACTTGTCAGAGCGAACCGAGAAGGTGCGTAGCTGTTTTGAACCTTCGCGCGTTGCGTGAATGGCGGTTTTTCGGGCGGGATCGGCTGCCGTGGTCGGGCGGCGGGACGGGGGAGGCGAGGGCCGGCGGGGCGGATTCGGGGCGAAATGCGTGCAAGCCGGCTTGCTTTTGGCATGGGCAGGGCAGGCTACGCCCGGTGGCCGCTGGGTTCTGCGGTGCGGTCACGTGTCGGTGAAGAGCTCTTGCTGGCAGGTCGGAGCCAGGCGGGTCACCTGGCGGTGGTAGGGCGGTGCCCGGGCTGGCGAGAGGCCCTTGGGAGGGGACCACACATCGCCCCGCGCCCCAGCTCGCGCACCACGCGGTACCCGCCGAAGCTCATCGCCGTCGTCGCGGCAACCCTGTCGCTCGCTTCCATCGGCCGCAGTCTACGCTATTCGGCCGCGGCGGTTGACGCGAAGCCCAGGTCGAGTTGCCAGGTGGCCGTGGCGCACGAAGGATCCGCCTGCGAGTGGCGCGGAAGCCACCTGCCCGCTCTCCCGCGGAGTCCTCGCGTCCTTTAGACAAGGAATAACTTGACAAGTTACGACTTGACAAGTGCTGTCCATGTCTGTAACCCTGGCCGCATGCAGGATTTCGTCGGGAGAGCCGCGGAGCTGACGCTGCTGGAGAAGCAGTACTCGGGAACGGCGGGGGCGCTGGTGCCGGTCTACGGTCGGCGACGGGTCGGCAAGAGCGAGCTCATCCTGCGATTTCTTCGCGGCAAGCGCGCGGTGTACCACGTGGGCAAGACCGCTCCGGCCGCCCTGCAACTCAAGGAGTTTCTGGCCGATGCGGCGCGGGTCCTGGAGGAGCCGCTTCTGGCCCATGTACCGGCGACCGACTGGCGGGCGGCGCTACTGGCCGTGGCCGAGCGGACCAAGGGCAAGAAGCTGATTCTGGCGTTCGACGAATTCCAGTGGCTGGCCGGCGCCAGCCCGGAGTTGCCCTCGGTGCTGCAAGAGCTGTGGGATCGTTCGTGGCGAAGCGGCGGTTCCGTGATGGTCATCCTGTGCGGCTCCTACGTCGGTTTCATGGAACGGGAGGTGCTCGGCAAGAAGAGTCCTCTCTTTGGGCGGCGGACGGCGCAGATTCATTTGCGCCCGTTTAGCTTTCGTGATGCCGCCGCCTTTCACCCGGGCTACTCCGTGGTCAACAAGGCCCTGACGTACTTCGTGTGCGGCGGGGTGCCTCTGTACCTGCGGTATTTCGACGGCGGTCGCTCGGTCGAGGGCAACGTGCAAACCGTGATCCTCGACGAGTTCGGTCCCCTGGCCCGCGAGCCGGACTTCCTGCTGCGCGAAGAGCTGCGCGACGTGGAGTCCTACTACGCGGTCCTGTGGGCGGTGGCCGAGGGAAGGCGGACCATCAAGGATATCGCGGCGGCGAGCGGGCTCCCGGAGCGAAGCCTGCCCTACTACTTGGAGCAACTGTGCCAGCTCGGCTATGTGGCTCGGACCTATCCGCTGTCAGGCGTGGAAGCGGCCAGCCGCCACGTGCGGTTCGTTCTCGAGGATCCTCTGCTGCGCTTCTGGTTCCGGTTCGTCTTTCCCAACCAGAGTCTCATCCAGCAACTCGGCGCGAGGAGGGCCCTGCGCGAGCACATCAAGCCGCTGCTCGCCCCATACTTCGCCGGCTGCTTCGAGCGCCTGTGTCGGGAATCCATGGGCGGCATCTACGAGAAGGAAGGCGTTGGGGTCGGATTTCGCGTGGGCGAATACTGGGACAAGACGACGCAGATTGATGTGGTGGGAATGCGAGACGACGGCTGGGTCGATCTCGGAGAGTGTAAATGGGGAAGGGTGCGCTCGCTCGGCGCTCTGGCGCAGGAACTTGATGCGAAGGTGGCCAGGTTCCCGAACCCGGGGAACGCGACCGTGGGACGGCGCCTCTTCGTGCGCGGCAAGGCCGGGCTTTTGCATCCATCCGGGAGCGGACTGCGCGTGCACGATATCGAGGATCTGCTGGGATGAACCTTGAGTGCTAGTCGCCCGCGGTGGTGTCCTCCGAGACCCGCACGCGAGACCGGACCGACGGCGAGACCGGACCGACGTTGAGACCCCGCGAGACCTCGCGAGACCCCGATACCCCGAGACCCCGAGACCGGACCGACGTTGAAGTCCCCCCCGAGACCCCCGAGACCCCCGACGAGACCGGACCGACGTTGAGGTCACACGAGACCGGACCGACGGCGAGACCGGACCGACGTTGAGACCACGCGAGACCTCGCGACGCGAGACCGGACCGACGTTGAGGTCTCCCGAGACCGGACCGACGTTGAGGTCGAGACCTGCTGCACCGGCGGTCCTCCGGGTGCCCTGGGCCCGGCAGCGCGTGAGCGGCAAGCGGAATCGCAGCAGGTTTTGGCACATCTGCAAACGTGAGAAGCGCTACGTTTCGGGGCAGACGGCAGACGGCGCCCCTGGCGAGGCGCCGCGCAAGGATCTGAGGCGAGCCGGGCTCAGCTTGCTGGCGGGGTGGCACCGCACCCTTCGCACTTCAGGCCAGCGAAGCGGCAGAGCCACCAGGTCCCGGCCGGGAACAGCGCCTCGCGGCCGGCGAGTTGGTCCTCACGGGCGGCGCTCCCCGAGACCGGACCGACGTTGAGGTCGAGACGAGTTGCACCAACCGACTGCCACGACACCAAGCTGCTGCTCTACCACCGGCGACGTTGTTCTCGCCTGTGCTCCTCCCTCGCGGCGGTCGGCCCTGCTGCCCCGCCACCTCGCCAATGCCGGT
>Ga0172364_10003692_pt1 | contig 12232 bp, 17 predicted proteins | sample LakKivSesite10cm_FD_114545 | JGI IMG/M metagenome (GOLD analysis project Ga0172364, IMG submission 114545) | Sediment microbial communities from Lake Kivu, Rwanda - Sediment site 10cm | ecosystem: Environmental > Aquatic > Freshwater > Lake > Sediment | place: Rwanda: Western Province, Lake... | reverse complement strand
TCTGCAGTTCAGCACTTTTTTTTAAAAAGGAAAGTATGTCTGATTTATTATGTAAAACCTGTATTTCCAATTGAAGCAGTGATTATTGTTAGAGTCAGTTTTTATATTCTCCGGTGCACCTTCTTAAAATATTGCTGTTAAATTGTTTAAGGTCACTGACTGATAAAATCCGGCCATGTCCTTCGATTACATGTTCTATGTTATTCATACGCTTTTCTGTCCAGATAACTGCTCGTTCCCATTTTTCTTTGTCAGTCATCAGTGTATCGCTGATGCCAGGTCTGCCGTATTCGGAAAAAAGATCCCCAGTAAAAACTGTTTTAATCTGCGGAACATGGACTAAAATATCACTATTGGAGTGACATTTACCGAAGTATATCATCTCCAGAGTTATATCCCCGAAATCCAGCCTCATACTATCCGTAAATGTTATATCAGGCTGCTTTACAGGGACTTTGTTCTTTAAGTCATTGCAGGCATACCGGTATCTGATTTTTTGAGTGAACAGTTCCTCCCATTCCCTGGTAGCAGGATCAATCCCAAGCAGTTGCTGTTCATAATCTTCAGCAATTCTGCTTAAATTCCTGATTGCCTTTTCAGGATCACTGAACTGTCCTGACATCTCCTGCAGGCAATTCACATGTCCGGCAACACTGGAGTTCATGAAAACTGAATTGCCTCTGCAATGATCGTTGTGGCCATGGGTGTTAATTACATAAATAAAATCATCCCGTTTAAATTCTTCCTGAATGATCTTTTTATATCTGGCAGTCAGACCGGTTGAAATACCGGCATCAATAATAACAATGCCCTTTTTAGTATTTATTGCCGATATGGCATCATAGCCAAAGGTTACCAGAATGCCCTTGTCATCAAGTTTTTGAACTTTGATCAGTGAGTCAATCTTCCGGGATTCTGTTTTATCTGAAGTTACCTTGCCGCTTGTACATCCGGTGAGAGATGATATTAATGAATAAATAATAATTATTAGAATAAGTAATCTGCTTAATATATATCGAAGCATTTTATGTCCGGCGTTTTGATCCATTCATTATCTCTTTATAGTGATAAACATGAAAACCCGGTCTGTCTTGCCTGGAAGCGGCAATCATCGACTTTGCTACATTACAGGCTTTAATTGGTTTGTAAATTGAAGGAAAAAGGAATGAGACAGGAACTGACAATGCTTTCGCGATAATTTCTCCGAACCGGAATTCCTGTCTTTTACCCAGCAACATGGATGGGCGGAAAACAGATACAGAAGGGATATTCATCTTTTTAACCGTATCTTCCACCTCTCCTTTAAGTTTCAAGTAAAAATTATTGCTATTACTGCTGGCACCGACTGAGGAAACAAGCAGAAAATGAGGACAGCCTGTTTCCGCACAAAATTGAGCAGCGTTGACAGGAATATCATAATCCACCCTGCGATAAGCAGTTTTATCTCCTTTTACTTTCTTTTGTGTCGTACCAACTGCACAGAAGACGGCATCACTCCCTTCTATCCCTGATTTAAAAGAGATTGAATCTGAGAAATCAATGACTATCACCCTGATTTTAGGATTATTAATTACAAAAGGTCTTCTCACCAGGATTTTAACCGTTTTGAAATAATTATCGTTCAGCAGCTGTTCCAGCAAATGGCTTCCTATCAATCCGGTAGCTCCTATGAGTGTCACGGTTTTTTCTTTCATTTTTTATCAGTTTGAATTTCAGGATAAGAAAGTTACTGCATAATTGACAGATTTCAAAGTTTCTCTATGTTTGGTCCTTCAGGCTATTCAAGTCACTAAATCCGGATTCTCAGCATAAATTACAGGATCGGATCTCCGCAAAAGTCCCTCCGTTTGCAGAATCGGCAGTATTTGCCTATCCAGACTTCATCAAACTGGTTCATGACAGCATTGACTATCGCGGGATCATCCGTAACGAATCCTGATTCAAAATTGCGGGTATTTGTGCTTTTTATACCTAAACCTGCTCCCGTAAGATTTGCTGAACCTGAATAGGCAATTTTACCATCAATTATAATGTGCTTGAAATGAACCCTTGGGCACAATTGTCTCTCCATGCTGTCCCATAGCAATGGATACTTGTCAAAACTTCTTCTGAAGTTTGCACCGGGCTCTTTCGCATGCAGCAGTCGTATTGCAACTTTGTTTTTTATGAGATTATCGAGTACGGATAAGAAAGAGTTTACCGATCCCTTGTAGTGTACATGCAGGTCTTTCATATCGGAAGTGCCTATCCACACAAATGAAGTTGCCCTTGACACAGGTTCTATTACCTGATCATATAACCTTTCATTTGTTACAAAGACAGTTCCGATTTTCATGCATGTAAATTAAGCATTCTTCAGGATTCTTTTCTGGCTTTCAGGATAATATTATTGATAAAGGCAGTCTTGCTTTCTGTATAATTTTCCCTGTCATTTTTAAATTCATTTGCAAGTTTCCTTTTCAGAGCTTCATATTCGGCGGCATCAGCGGGATTCATGATCAGATAATCGCGGAATACAATTTCGTCCCAGTCTCCGGGATATCTTACGTGAATATGATATGCGTGTCCGGTGAATCCGGCTGCAGAATACCCTTTGGCAAACATCATGTGAGGGGGAGGGTTCTCTGGTTTTGGAATATAGTGATATTCAGCTTCTTTAAGCTGATTAATCAAAAGATCACAATTTGTGATTTCCAATATTTCCAGTAATATGTCAATTGTAGGCTTGGCACAGAGACCGGGAACCGATGTACTGCCAATATGTTCAATCCTTGAAATGAACTCATTTCCGACAGCTTCAATAATATTCTTTCTTTCACTGGTAAAGAGCTCCGGCCATTCCGGATTATAATCAGCTATTCTGACCGGAAAGACTTGCCCGAGTTCCTCTGCTGTCATCCGGTTCAGATCCTTCATTAATATTGACTTTCTGCATGTTTTGTGCAGAGCTGCTTTTATATTACCAGACATATGGTATGATCTTATACCGGATTTTAGCAGAATACTCTGGATAACCTTTCAGTTCTCTTATTAATGTTTTGTCCTCCAGGTATGTCCTTGTGATATGAAGGATTATCAGCAAACTTACAGGAATAATACTCCAGAGTGATCCGAATAAAAGCGGGAATCCGATTGATTGGATAACAGATCCCATGTAAGCAGGATGTCTTACAATCCGATAAAGACCGGTTTTACAAACTAAATGTTCTCTTTCGGTTTGAATCCTTACTGTACTTGAGAAAAACTTGTTTTGCTTCTGTGCAAAAAGGAAAAGCAGTTGACCTGCTGCTGTAAGAATTATTCCGGCCACGTAAAAGACCCAGTTAAAATCTGGTGACCAGTGAAAGCGGCCGGAATCAAGACCAGCTACTGCATACATTGTTAATGTAACTATGAAGGATAATAACAGGATGATTTTATCCCAGCTTTTGGTGCCTTCTCCCGGTTTTGAACGTTCATTCAGAAGTTCAGGGTCTATACTGAGAACCGTATAATTCAACAGCCCCATTATAAGCCCGATAATTACATAAATCCATGCCTGCCAGTAATCTAACCTTCCGGCACTTATGAATGGAATTGTAAAAAAAACGAATGTGCCAACAAAATGTTTTATAATGTAACTTGACTTCATGGGAATAACCAGTAATTAACTATTGTTTTTCAATGTTTCATAATGCATATGGTTGCTGACGGGGATGCTAAAGGCAGGTTTAATATTTGTCATATTTACTATCAATGATCACGTCCTTCACTGCTTCAAGATAGCCGAAACCGTTGAGCATATCTGGTAACAGGTAACTTCCTTCCACCCATTCGTTCCATGCGTTGACGGTTATCAGTTTTGGCTGTTCGGGGTGGCTGTCGGCATATTTTTTCGCTCTGGCCAGCAGTGTTGCAAAACTTTGGGGCGTGTTGTTGTAGTGTACCACATCGTGGATGCCTTTTGCGGGGAAACGCGGCGTATCGTCCCATCCTATAGACACGCAGGGAAAGACAGGTACATCAAGGATAGAGTCCATTTGCTCCCGTATCCTGATGGAATTGGTGCCGTAAACAATATAATCTTCATCACGTCCTCCCATATTATACATTGCAACACTGTTGAATCCCATCGCTTTCACATTGCCGGCAAATTGCCTGGCTGCAGCTTCCGACATCACCGAGCCGCCGCCCTGGTTCCACTGGATATGCAGTCCGGGGAAACCGGCTTTTTTCACTTCATCGCGGAAATAATCCAGCGCTTTCCTGGCTTCTTCCGGGCTGTTGCCAAAACTTTCCAGCAGTTTGTTCACGCTGAAGATTGAAAATACCGGTTCGCCATTGACCTTAAAATAGTTCGTCCGTCTGAAATACTGGTTAATGATCCTGTCAACGATGATTTGATAATTCTTCCAGTCCACTTTAGCATTCCAGAGTATATCGGTATTGTCCTTATAGAGGTGAACATTCCAGTAATTGTACTTCACATCGTGGTTGGCCCACATGATGTAGAACTGCATCTTTTCATTGTTCCCTGCCTTCAGGAAACCATCGTTAAGGGCGCTTTCCAGGAAGGGTCCCCCGTCATACCAGTACCAGTCGTAAACAAATACGTTGACGCCGTGGCCAACGGCTGTATTAATCCATTTTTCAACCACTTCAGGATTGTTGTCCAGTTCGTAACCCCAAAGCGGCTGACGTGGCTGGTAGTGTCCCTCGAAACGGGGATTACCCTTTTTAATCACTTCCCATTCGCCTGTGCCTTCCGGCCACAGCTTCTCCCTGGCCAGCGGATCATCATGACACGACGGCCAGATATATGCCGCCACATTATAATCGCTTTTTACCGGTTTCTCTTCCTGCAGTGGCGATTGAACACCTGATGAGCATCCGGAAAGAATAACCAGAAATGTCAGGGAGCTTAGTTCGATAATTGTGTTTTTCATTTGTATAAGTTCTTAATTAGTTTAATAAAAGGGTACTTTTCAGACAATGAAACCTTGACAACTGCTTCGACCAAAGCGGAAGCTGATACTGTTAATTTTATTGTTCATGTTAATGATGCGTCATTTTTTGTTAATCAGGCACTACAGCCTGAACTGTCTTTCTTTCTCAAGTCTTGAAGTCAGAACCATATCTCTGATTTCCGGCGGTAAATTATCATTCTGGTGTTTCTTTTCTTCCACTGCTGATCCTCCTGCATTCCTGACAGCTTTTAACGCATATAATGATGCTCCCAATGAATGGTCAGCCATATGAGCTGTTGCTGCTGCATGACCAACAGCCCGGGCAACTGCTACCGATACCGGATCAGTAAATTCTCTCGCAACAGCATGTGCACTAGCAGATGCTTTCATTGCCTCGCCAGCTGTTGTGTTTCCGTCTGCCCAATCTCTGGCGACTATTAAGGCATTAATTAGCCTGTCGTCTGTAGTCGCACCTGTAAGCGGCAAAACATGCCCGGCACAACCACAAGCCCATATCATTAATTCCTGGTGATGCCTTTTCGTTAATAATCCTCCCCTGTGTTCAGCTATGAATCTTATGTCCCGCATTAATAATCTTTAAGAAGTATTTTATCTTCTGTAATTTGACAGAAATCCTGAAATAAAGGTTATTTTATCGAAATCTTTCAACCGGCAGAAAACATCATTACACATTTTAGCCGTATGTTCAAGATTTATTTGCTTGAATAAAAACAACTTTTAATGTTTGTTATTTCAGAAACTTTATTTCAATACCTGAGCCAGAAAGGTTTCTAATTTCTTAAATTCCTGCTCGGTATATCCCATGCTTTGAAATAGTATCATGCCATCTTTGCCAATGATTATATTTCTCGGAATATTTTGTGTTGCATAAAGTTTAAATATCTCGCGGTTCGGATCCGGAGCAAAGGGCATCGTGAATTTTTTACTTGTGACAAATGCCCTGACTTCCTCTTCACTGTGTTCTCTGCCGAGAATTATCAGGATAAAATCGGATCTGTCTTTGTACTTATCCCAGATGTTCTTCTGCAATATCGGGAGCTCGGTATTGCATGGTCCGCACCACGTTGCAAAAAAGTTTATCATTATTATCTTGCCTTGTGACCTGCTTATGTCAATAGTTTTGCCGTCAATTGTTTTGCAAATGAAGGCAGGCGCTTTGGATCCGACTTTGATTAATGTCGTCGGATCAGTCTGAGCAATTGAGACACTGATTGAGATTAAGAGAAGTGATAGAGTAATAGATAATTTTTCCATTTTCTTGAGTCTATGTTTCAGGTGATTGTGAAATATAGTTGCAAGATAATTATTTTTATTTTGGTAATTATGCGGTGCCGCGACTGTGCAATCTAGGGAATATGAAATGATCTTTATTTCCGGTGTCAGGGGACAGATTAAATTCTTAAATTTATGTGATTTCTAAACCCGCAGAACTCAGATGAAAGAATGAAAATAAAGTTCATATTCTCACTGCTGCTGATATTGATTGCCAAAAGTTCTTTTTCACAGACAGAAAAGGCTGAATTTAGAACAACGATGATATTCAAAACACTGGAAGCAAGGCAGGGTGTGGCTGTTGATGCCAATTATTTTTATACGGTTAATTCGGGTGGAATTGGCAAATACGACAAGAAAACCGGTAGTCTCATTCTCGAGCGGGAAGATACTACAGGGAAAATAATTCATCTCGATGGAGGTGTGGTAATAAAGGATAAAATCTATTGTGCTCATTCGAATTATCCGGGAATTCCTATGACAAGCTCAATTGAAATATTTTCTGTAAAAGATCTCAAACATACTGGCTCACATAGTTTTGGGATCAAATACGGTTCGTGTGTCTGGGCTGATTTCTATAATAATTATTGGTGGGTTTGCTTTGCGAATTATGAACAGTTCAAGAAAGACACAGGCAAAGGAACTGAATGGACAGTACTTGTCAGGTTTGACAGCGACTGGAATGATTTAGAATCATGGGTATTCCCTCAGGATGTTATCTCTGAGATTAAGCCCATGAGCGCTTCAGGGGGATCCTGGGGTCCGGATGGTAAACTCTATGTTACAGGTCACGACAGTGCAAAGGTTTATATCCTGAAATTGCCTCTGTCAGGTTCAATTCTTGAATATATACAGACTGCAAAAATTGACTCACATGGACAGGGAATTGCGTGGGACAGGACACAAAAAAATATGCTTTATGGGATTATCAGAAAGGATAATTCTGTTGTTGTATCGGAATTGATTCCGGGAATGTAATGATTTATAATCTGGAAGCAATGTTTTTCCGGATTAATTCCAGATTGTCTCTTGATGCAGGATCGAATTTAAAATGTTTTTCAAGTTTATCACAGGTAAAATCACTGCAATATGCACAATTTTCCAGTTTTTTTGTTTTGGCACATTTCCTGATCTCACAATCAATGCAACCTGTAAAAAGCCTCCCGTTATTAATTTTACAGCCATCACAATCAGAGACTATTTCAGGTTTAGGAGTGGTGCCATAGATTTTTGCCAGATGATCAGCTATGTCTTTCCTCATTTCTGTTTGCCTGACAATGTTTTTTTCAAGGGTTGCCACATGAATCGGACAAGAGTCACAGGTCAAACCACAAAAAGCTGTCATTGAATACATTAATTTGATAGTTTATTGTTTAAAGCTTGATAAGGAAGCACAAGTATATTATTTTAATTCAGGTTATTGGATAGTCCAAGTAATGATCCTAATTTTTTCAGTTCAGCTTGTGCTGACTCTAAAGTTTTAAATTTCATTACCGGCATTATTTGTTTGTCATTAGAATCATAGAGAATTATTCTGATATCTTCATACTGAATGTCTATCGGTTGTGTTCCTCTGATATAACCCAGGTAACCTCTTTTGACCTTACGAAGTCCAAGCCTCATATTGCTATGAATATCAATCCATTTACCAAATGGCAGTAATCCAAATAAAAAGTCAGCGTGTTTGATTCTTTTGTTTTCTGTATCGATGATAGTGCTTGTGGAAGTAAAGGCAACAAATGCGCCAATGAGGGCTATGATTAATCCGGATAGACTAAAAAATACCAGTATTAATCCGCCAATTAACAGGAAGAATCCGGTCGATGAACCAAAAGGACCAAATGATCTGTTCTCCAGCCTGTTCACAATTATCATTGTTATATTAAGTTAAAGATTCAAAGGTTATAAATTTGTCAGATTGCAGGTATTAATACTATTTGCATAACGGCGGTATTCGTGCTAACAGCCTGCCGGTAAAATTAATAAGGCGAGTCCATAATTATGCTGTCCGCGTCAGGAGAGGCCGTATTTTTATTCCTTTATGATTGAGAACTTATATCATTTGATGATGTCTTTTCTTTCTTTTTAAAAGCTCTGATTAGTAATAGGATTACTGTTAAAAGCCATCCAACAGGATATGGAAGAACTAGTAATCCCCACCACCATGATAAAGATGAGGTTCCTCCAAAACCTCCCAGAGACGAAAAATAGAAAAGAAAAAATACTCCCGGTACAATCATTAAAAGTGAAAGCAGGAATATTTTCCAGTGTCTGTCTTTAATTAGAAATGTCGAAATTGAAATGCATGCAATCCCGGCAAGTATGACAACGGATCCTTCAAGAGGATCCACAGCTCCAATTAAGAATGCAACAATCCCGATGATGTACAAAATCTTTAACAGTCGATTTTTTTGCCACATATTCTCAAGTTTTGATAAGTAAACTTATGCTGAGGTTAAGTTGATAATTTGGTTACAGATGACTCACGGTTACGCCTAACCTTTATGGTTCAGTTTTTTTCAGCCACAATAAAGATAATAGTCATCCCATTTAAAAATAACTTTTCAGCTTTAATGATATTAAAATTTTGCCTGTTTATTAAATGTTCTATATCAGAAGACTTAAACATATTAAGATGTAAAGGAAAAATTCCAAGTCGTTTCATGAAACGATATGCAGTAAATTCCAATCTGGTTTTACAATCCATCTTGTCCTTAAAACAGGCTGTTTCAGAAACAAATAAACCACCAGGCTTCAATAATTCGTGTATTCTTTGAATTACTTTTTCGCTGTCTTCCAGTAAGTGAATTAATGAATAAGCGACAATCTTATCGAATGATGCTTTCTCCAAATCATCATGAAAAATCGTTCCTTGTGAAAAGGAGACATTCGCAACATTTAATCTGTTTTTCTTTTTTATTGCTTCGCTGATCATCTCAGTTGAAATATCAAGTCCATGGATATGTTTAATCCCACCAGCCAGTTCTAATGTTTTAATACCTGTTGCACATCCAAAGTCAAGAACTTTATCGTTTGAATTGAGATATTCTTTTGTCCTGGAAATTATTTCCTGAGACGCAGGTTGGAATTGTTTCTGGTTATCGTCAAATCTTTTTGCCTGTTTATCCCAAAATTGTTGTGCTTTGTTTATCATGATTTATATTACAGTATCTTTTATGCGACTACGGTAAAAAATTACTCGTTGTTAGCGTTTCGTTGTTTTGTTTTTCTTTATTATCCTGTTATTTTCAAATTCTTCCTGGTATTCAACTTTATCGTTTCTGTCATATCGAATCCAGGATCCATGTTTCTTATTATTCTTAAAATTGGCGATCTGCCATAATTGTCCTGTCTCCCGGTAAAAAATCCATTCACCTTCCATAAGATTATTTATAAAGGGTCCTTTGGCTTTTATCTTACCGTTTTTGTAGTAATAGACAAGTGTGTCACCAATCATCTCATGGACTTGTTGTCCGTTTGCATAAAGTTTCTTTTCAAGCATATTTCATAAAATTATCATAGGTACGACGGGTTGAAAATGGACGCTAACTTGTTTTAATGTTTCGTTGGATTCATCAAACCCTGTTGTGTCAAATCAGCAGAAATGTCATTTTTTTAGTCTCTTATACAACGCACTGAAAATCCATTTGTAAAATCAGAATAATTTCTATTTACTGTACGATTTGTAGAACTCATACTCCTGTACCAGCCATTATAATAAGCATCTGATCCTGTATATGTCCACCAATATCCAATTTTCCTTATAGTAAAAAACAGTCCATTCGTATAACGGGTTCCTCCTGGAAGAGCAGTAAATCCGCTTTCATTTGTTGCACCAGCATTTGGCTCCAGCCAATGGGTTATTCCGGATTCTTTTAGTTTTCCGCCAGCTATCTTTTCCCCACCTAAGAATTTAATCAATGTTATCCATTCACCATCGGTTGATATATGCCAGCCTTCAGGACATAATTTATTTGTACTAACTGCATAACCATTGTAAAGGGCTCCATATAAATTTTTGTAGGTAGTATCATTATTGTACCAACAAAAGGCCGGCGTCGATAATATTTTCCAGGCTCTCTTATCAGTAACTAATTGTATTACAGTTCCATCATTGTATTTTGTTGTTCTTAGGTTTTCTGCCAGCCAGATTTGATTTCCGATCGTAATAGTATTATAATTGTTACCATCCAGATCAATAACCGGCTCAAAATCTTGGGCAATTGTTGTTTTCTCAAATGATGCAACAATTAATAAAAACACAAAAAATAATAAAAGATATTTATTGATTCTTTCCAAATTAAAAGGATTGAATATTCCTGTGTGTATCGAATTTGTGTCCTCTAAGATAGCAGAATGTTGTGAATAAACTCTTACAGCCTGACAATAAAGTCCAACCTGTCCCGCAATGCGTGAAACAAATGAACTTAATTGTCCGTGTCAGCATTTGGTAATTTTGGATTTTTCTTCCTGGTCAGGAGCTTTTTTGCTGAGGGCCCTGATGAAAACATCAGGGATAGGCTCTTATATAAATAAAAATCAAAGACACTCTAAAATTCAAAGTCCGGATTTAAACCCTTAATGAGCCACGGAAACCCCTTACAGCATAGTATGAAGACGCACCATTGTGATACACAAAGACATGATTGTAACGACGATCGGCAAAGATAGCCCCACCGAGATTTCTGATTTCAGAAGGTGTTTTCAGCCAACTCGATGTTTTCGTATCGAAGTTTCCAAATTTCTGCAACTCCCGATATTGTTCTTCTGTTAAAATCTCGATGCCCATGGCATCTGCCATATCGCAAGCGGTATCTTTTGGTTTAGATTCTCTCCTTGACTCTAGGGCTTCGCGGTCGTAACAAACACTTCTGCGCCCTTCAGGACTTTCCGCTGAACAATCATAAAAAATATATTCATTTGTTTTTCTATCATAACCAACTATATCAGGTTCACCACCGGTTCTTTCCATTTCATTGAGTGACCACAGTTTTTTAGATTTAGTTTGCAGTTTTTCTTGCACTTTAGCCCATACAAGCCCTTTATGGCGGTTCATGTTTTTTTCAAAACGGGTCTTCAATACCCAGAGTAGTTCTTCACGTTGTTTTTGTGACAACTCTTTTTTAATTTCTACGTCTGACATAATTTTTATGTTAAAAACAAAGTATCTTATGTTACTCTATTTAACAATGAAGCTCGTCAAATGTTCAAACTGTAAAATCCTCAAATGTGATAGAAAACCTGACTTAATGGAGATGTCCTGATGGTAGGATTAGTTAGCGTCGTGTCAAAGGCGGGGAAAAAATGAGTTTTATTGTCCGATTCTCGGTAGTCTCCTTTATAATTTCCCTTCTTTTGACACCCTTTTGCCAGAACATGGCTTTGTTTGGTTCATTTATCCAGTGAAAAACCTCTTCCGGAGTACAGTTAATATTGATTGTGGTTGAGATCTTCATCGTTCAGGTATTATTTTATTCAGGATGATACGACTTAAAACGGTTTGTCGGTTTACAAACATGCCATACAACTGTCATTATACCAGAAACTAATTGTAAAAAATGTGACGAAGCTATTAATTTTATAGTCCGTGTTATGTTTAGACCTTTATTGAATATGATTATCAGAGATATATTATAATATTAATCCTCGCCACCATTTTTTGTTTTAATGATATTGATCTGATTATCTCGATCTCTTCCAACAGCGAATCCAATATTCTCATTGATAAAGAAAACAGAATACAATTCTTTAACAATTGATCTTTTAGATGTCCAATTTGTTCCGCCATCAGTTGTCTTATAGATTGCTGCTTTAACAGTAGGAATAATGCCACTTATTACAAAGCCGACATTCTTATTTACGAAATGGAGTGATCGATATAGATTGAAATCAGATTTAACTTCTGTCCAATTATTTCCTCCATCTGTCGTTTTTAGTATAATATCATCATCAGAAAAATCTTTTTTTGTTCCAACGACATATCCTATATCAGA
>Ga0172364_10003687_pt1 | contig 12242 bp, 12 predicted proteins | sample LakKivSesite10cm_FD_114545 | JGI IMG/M metagenome (GOLD analysis project Ga0172364, IMG submission 114545) | Sediment microbial communities from Lake Kivu, Rwanda - Sediment site 10cm | ecosystem: Environmental > Aquatic > Freshwater > Lake > Sediment | place: Rwanda: Western Province, Lake... | reverse complement strand
GGATCCACTAGGGCCTCCACGCAGGGGTAGTAGTCGATCACCAGGACCCGCCGCGGTTCCTCTGCGAACATGACATCGACCTCATGCTTCATGGGTTCCACGTCCATCGATTCGGACAGGCCGCGGGCCCGCGAGTCAAAAAAGGAAAGATCCTGCACCCTTGCCGCAATCTCCCTCGGGGAGAGACCTTCCAGTCCGGTGTAGTTCAGGGTGAAGGACTGATTCCTCAGTACGCCGAACCTGATGGACACCTGGCCCAACCGCTTGCGCGCAACGACTCCAAGGGTGTACGGCACCGCCCCCTCGGCCAGGGGGAGGCGCCACCAGCCACCTACGGTGGGGGTCTCCCAGTGGTTCTTGAGCACCTGGATCTCTACCTGATCCGTCTTCATGAAGAGCAGGATGGACAGGATGGTTGAGACGATGGCGGCGATGGCGAGGACGCCCGCAAGTCTCTTGTCGATCAAGCCCTAACCCGTCCCCACGCCCGGCCGCCGCTTTTTTAAGTACTTCTGCGAAGCAGCAGGGTTCAGTGCCTCCCTGGTTGCGCCCGTGCCCTCACAGGAAAGAGCTACGTCCGGACCGGCCCCGTTTCCCACCGACCGGCGAAGGGCAGTTGAAAGACTTATCAGGGCCCGCCATCAGTGAGGCCGCCATGCGAAGCGTCGTGCCCTTGCTGCTGGTCGTAACGCTGACCTCGCCCGTCTTCGTCGAGGCTGGAGATGCGACTCAGCCAGTGATGCTCATATACTGCCCGGGCGCGCCAGGATACGGCCAGGCGCTTCGGACGATCATCGAGGGGGACGGAAGGTTCAGCGAGGCCAAAATACTGGTGTGTGAGAAGCTGGATGAGCTGAGGGTCACGGCGTTCTTCCCGGACGTAAAGGCCATCGTGCTCACCCTAACAAGGGACGTTGGGCAGGAACTTAACTCAACCCTGGAGTGGTTCTTCAACAACGGAGGCGGCGTTGTCGGCATGGGCTTCGCCAGCATGTGGTCCGCGAGCCGCAACGCATCGCAGGATGTCCTCCCCGTCTTCGGCAACACATATGGCGTGGGGACATACGATCCTAACGCGAAAAGGACATCGGTGAGCTTTGTCAAGGCCGAGGAAGATGAAATCTCCCAGGGCATATCCAGCTTTGACATAACGCACCAAAAATTCATCCTCCATCGGAACAGTTCGACAGGCAGCTTTGAGGAGAAACGCCCCGGGTCCGGCGAATACAAGGTGCTGTTCACCGAACGGAGCACCGGGGCTCCGCTCGTCATAAAGTACCGGGACGAGGGCGTCTCTGTTACCTTCGCAACCTTTGGCGGGGATGACATCGTGAGGAGCCCAGGGTACTTTGGCCTCTTCGTCGGTGAACCAACGTTCAAAGCCCTCTTCACCAACTCGCTCTACTGGGTTTGGACGAACGAGCAGAAGCTCCAGCAGGGCGTGGCCAAGGCGGAGCAGTTCTACCAACGGCGCGCGGAAGAGCTCGCTTCGCTGAGAAGGGCGGCCGAGGACAGGGAGACGGCGGCCGATCTCGCTCGTCTGCTGAAGAACGCCTTCGCCATCTTGGGCGGATCCATCGCGTGTGCGCTGGTGTACTGGCTCACCTTCCTGCGGAAGTAGCCTTCAAAGCAAAGCTGAATGCCAGCATCGACCCCGGACGGCTCTCCACCTCGCCCTGGACTCGGTTCAGAATTCGGGGCGATTCACCCGCCCAGGCCACTCGCATTCAGGACCCACAGACTGGCCCAACAGCACTCAGAAGGCTGCTCGTATACCCTTTCCCTTGACGACTTCCTCGAGGATCCTTGCGCTGGCCGACTTCACCCCCGGCCTTGACCGAAGATCGGCCATGAAGGTGCCAAGATCGCTCGCAGACTTCAGGACGCACAGCATCTCTATGCAGCCCTCCTGGCTGATCCCGGCGAACTGCACCGCCTCGTGCTGTGCAAGGTCCTTCGACAGGGAATCCACCATCTGCTTGGATATTGCCTCCACGAGGAAACGTTCGGCCTGCACGGTGATCAAGCAGAAGGTCCGCTGGCCGAGCATATCGGGGTTGAAGAGCGTGGTGAACTGCCGTATCACGCCCTCCTCCACCATTTTCTCGATCCTGAACTTGATGCTGGTCACTGGCATCTTGAGCTCCTTGCCGATATCTGTCAAGCTCATCCGCGCGTTCTTGTCCAAGCACCTCAGGATGCTCCTATCCCGCTCGTCCACGACCACTCCACCTACCGCGCTGGGAAGCCCACATCAGAACTTCCCCGGCAAATCCGCACAACTCCTTCTTCATTGCACGTTGGCAATGGGTGTCACCGAACGGACGGCTTTCTGTTGGATCGGTCCGTGAGGATCCACCCGGGCTGTTGGGGTTGGGTTTCCCAGCTGTCCTGGCAGGCCTCTCTCAGAATGTCCTTGACGAATCTATACAGGTCCTTGTGCCTTCTCTGCGCCTCGATTGTTAGCGGAAGGTAGAGATCCTCGTCGATGTACAGACTCACATTCGGCAAAGCTACAACCCCTCCAACGTCCCTGTTATCTGCACGCCATCTCCTCGTTTCAGGTTCTGCTTCCGCTCCTGCTTCTCCTCGGGCCTTGCAGGCCGGCTTGTGAGGGCTCTGGGGTGTGAACACTTGTCGCGATCGTGCCAGATGCAGGCCACAGACCCAAAACCCGCACAGTCAGCGTAGATCGTCCCTTTCCCATTCCTGGACAGTACGGGGCACAACTGGCCGGTGACGCTCGATCCTTCTGCCACGGACAAGCCACCCTTCAGGCCCTACAAGGAGAACAGCGTCTGGGCATGCTCGACCAGCGAGAACATGGCGGGGGACAGCCCCAGCGATGACTGGCACGCCACCAACACGCCCAGCAAAGCCCCCGACAGGAACGCCAGCAGCACAACCACACAACACTTCCTCTTCCCAGTCCCACTCATACTCACGGCCTCCCTCCCCTCGGTGTATCCTCCGGTTTGCCAGTGTCCTCCGGTTTGCCAGTGTCCTCAGGCTTGCCCTGGCCCTGATCCTGCCCCTGGCCCTGATCCTGCCCCTGGCCCTGTCCTTGGTCTTGCTCTTGATCTTGCTCCTGTTCTTCCTCCTGTTCTTCCTCCTGGTCTTCTTCTTGTTCACCTGTATCGGTGGCACCCGGGTTGCCTGTGTCCTCTGGCTTACCCTTGTCCTCCGGCTTCTTGCCTTGACCTTGCCCCTGCTCCCCTTCCTGCTCCTGTTCCTGTTCCTGCTCTTGTTCCTGTTCCTGTTCCTGTTCCTGTTCTTGTTCTTCCTCTTGTTCTAGTTGGGTCTTCTTCTCCTGTATCTGTGCTTCGAGGGATTGTGGCAGGTCCTTGTCCAGAAGCATGGCGAGCTGTTCAACGGTCAGAACCTGGCTGTCCAGCAACTTCTTAACCTGGCCCGGCGGCAGGTCCTGACACTCAATCAAACTGTCCAGACTCTCCGGGTCAAGCTCCTTCTCCTCTATCACCTTGTCCAGAACACCGGGCGGGATCCTGCCCCAGGACAGGACATGCTGCACATCCTTGTCAGTGAGATTCCCCTCCACCAAGACTTCCTCAAGAAGGCTGGGAGTCATATGCTGCCTGTCAAGCAGCTCAACCAGCACAAGGCCTGTAACGTTCTCCGACTCCACAATCCTCCTAGCACTGCTCGGAGTCAGGTTCTGGTAGTCCATCAATGTGATCAGTAGGCCTTCCGTCAGGTTCCACTTCTCCACGATCAGATCCAATGTGTCAGGGTTCAGTTTCTGGCTCTTCGCCAGCAAGCCCAGCTGCCCATCGGTAAGGTTCTTGCCAAGCAGGGTCTTGAGAGCTCCGGCATGGACGAGGTCCTGGGTCTCGATTATGGCTGCAAGGGTTTCGTTGCTCATCTCCCTTGACGCCAACAGGCCTTTCACCACTCCGGATGGCAGCTGCCTCCAGCTGATCGCCTTGATCAGCTCGGTCTGGTCGATATCCCCGTTCTTCCACATCCTCAACAGCCTGCCCGGGGAAGCCTTGACCACATCATCCATCATCTGCTGACCAACCATCTGTGCACCGGCAAGGCCGGCCAGGCCTGCAGCTACGAAGGCAGACACCACGAGCAGAGAGCAGGCCCTTCTGCGCCGTGCAGCCAGGGCAAGTCGCCCAAACCGTTGAGACCAAGCATGCATCTTTCTCGCCTCAATAAGCCCGAATCGGCCGTCTTTCACAAATACAGTATTATCCAAGCTTTCATTTATAGTTTGTGGACCAAATCGTTCCGCAAAGTATAGACGAGCCGTCCTACGGGCGCCTTCATGGCCGCGGTGCGGTTCGGAACCGTTCAGGACGGTTAGATCAGGTCTGTTTGACTTCGCCTGTCAGGTAGAGCTTGTTTGTGCGCTCGAATCTCTCTTTCCTGACGAGCTTGAGCTTCTCAAGGTGGGCCACCAGCTGGCTGATGCGGGCCTTCGAGCTTCCCCTCTTCGGCGGAGTATCACAGTGCGGCAGACCCGGGAGGGCGTAGAATCTTTGGGCACGGTTCCTACTTCAAGCAGAGAAGCTCTTCTATTCGCCGAGTCTCTTTCTGAACCTGAGGAACCTCGGGCGTTTGTCCTCACAGACCGCCGATGGACGTTTGCCGTCGTCTTTCCTGGACACCACCGCCCACTTTTGAAAGAACCCACCTCTCCGCTCGACCCTGAAACCTGCAAGTATCCTCTCCCACTCCGCGCCGTCAACAAAGCCCAGGGGAGGAGGCCCGCCCAGGCTGAGATACGCCTGACCCGTTGGCGCGAGGATACGCTTGATCTCGTTCACGGCCTGCTGTCTGTGTTCAGCCATATTGCACAATAGTCCATTGGCGAGAACAAAGTCAACTGACTCATCTCTTATGAAGCTCAGGTCAGAAGCGGAAGAAGCATGAAGTTCAACGTTGCCGTAGCCAAGTCCATTCGCCCTTTTCTCCAACACTCTGATGTAGTCTTCTTTCAAGTCAACCGCGTAGACCCTGCCTTCTGGGCCAACGCATTCAGCTAGAGCGAACGTGTAGTAACCCTTGTTGCAGCCGAGGTCAGCGACCACCTGACCCTTTCTGACATAGGGTTCAATGTCGCTTTGAGGTTTCCCAGAGAGCCTTTTGACCGGATCCAGATTTATCCGGTTCCTGGGCTTCCCTTCGCCAACTTCATGCCTCCCTCCACCTACCATTCTCTGGACCCACCTCTGTCTTCTAGTTTGTCTGTGCCGTGCCAAGCACTAGAAAGGTATCGCCCAGATCCATTCCCAGGCGCCCCATACGAGGGTGGTAGGGGGTTGATTTAAGTATGCCGGACGCCTCACTCCTAGCAGAGTGGCGAAGATGTCAGAACCTGGGATTGTCACCGCAGCAGTTGTCATCTCCGTAGTTGCCGGCATCTTGATCGTTCTGGCCGGCGTCTACAAGACAACTGGGGGAATCGGCCTAGTTCTCGGAGTAGTGTCAGGGATACTCGTATTGATCTCTGCCGTCATGCTCAAGATTAGACCTGGAGAAGGCGCGCGCGGCTTGCGCGTGTGCTGTAGGATGTGGGGAAGCATGATACTGATCTTCTCCATCCTTAGCCTCTTCGGAGTGTCTTTGGGAGGATCCATTGGCGGGATACTCGGCATCATCGGGGGCGCACTTGCACTGATCGTCAGGGTATAGGGATCGGTGGATGCGCACCAAGGTAGTCATGCCATCGGGCTGGATTCCGCTGACCCTTCCAACCAGTCTGTTCCCCATGAGCGCTGGAACTCAAGCACAGATTGGGCATCTGCGGCACCTTTGGGCGCACTTCGACGTTGGGAACTCAATGGGATTGGCTTGGTGACTGGTACGGCACAAAAGAGAGAACGCGTTCTAGGCCTTTCCATTACTTGGTCCGTGCCAACGCTGCTATTCGTCGCCGCAATGCTTCTGGGAAATCCTGCAGCCGCTGCGGCTCGGACGGATCCGATCGGTGGGAACATTGTTGCTTCGGCCGGCGAGAGCTGTTCGCTAGACAACCCCTATGTCCCGAGCGCCCACGCATACAAGGTCCAGCTTCACTGCCATACCTCCACCTCGGACGGCGCCGACTCGCCCCTGACCGTCCAGACCGCCTACAAAGACTTTGGATACGTGGCGCTGGCCGTCACCGACCATGACTATCTCTCGCCAGACCCCGGTTCTGGAATCTCTCACATCAACGCAGTGGAGGAGACATCAAGCGCGGACCACCACATCCTGCACATAAACGCATCCAGAAACGTTCCGTCGGCTGGCGACCAGGCCACGATAAACAGCATCGTCTCTGCGGGCGAGCTGGCGTTCCTTTGCCACCCGAACTGGAAAGGCAACCACTGGCCAGTCGAGATCATGCTCGGGCTCAGGAACTTCACGGGAATCGAAATCTACAATGCCTTGGTCGCCCCGAACCAGAACGCCGAGGCGAAGTGGGACCAGTTGCTGACGAGCGGGCAGCACGTCCTTGGCATTGCGGTCGACGATGCGCACACGGCAGCCAACAGGAACAAGGCATGGGTGGTTGTGTATTCGAGCAATAACAGTAGCGCTGCCCTAGTCCAGAGCTTGCGGACCGGGAATTTCATAGCAACGCAGGGGCCCAATATCAGGGTCACGGTAGATGGGCTGACCATCATGGCTGCGACGGAGAGCCCAAGCCTGATCGAGTTCGTGAAGATGAACGGCGTTGCGGCGGCCTCCGCGACGGGCGCAACCTCGGCAAGCTACACCGTGAGGGGCGACGAACTGTATATCCGGATAAGGGTGACCCGCGACAGCGACGGAAAGAAGGCGTGGACGAACCCGATATGGGAGAACATACAGGCTTGGATCATGAAATGGACGTTTGACGTACGGCCGATCGTCGACACGGGTTTTGCCCATTCGAACCTACTCCTCGCCGACCTGGACTGCGACGGATTGCAGGAAGCGCTCGTCGGCACGTCGAACGGGGGCAGGATGGTTGCGGTGGGTCCGACGGGAAGGCTTCTCTGGGCATTCCCGCCGCTCGACTCGGATATCCGGCCACAACACATGAGCAAGGTTCAGTCCGCCGACGACATCGACGGCGATGGCAGGTCCGAGGTTCTTCTCAGCTGGGGCACGGCCCCGGACGGAGCTGTTGTCTGCATCAACTGGCAAGGGACTGTGAAATGGATCTTCCCTGAGCCACAGGCGGATTTCAGGTATGGATCGGTCCTTGCCAGGGATTTCGATCGCGACGGGAAGAAGGAAATCGTGGCATCCGGCAATGAGGGCAAGGTCTGGGTACTTACACACGAGGGCAAGCTGATGTGGTCAAGGACCCTCCCGCCAGGAGGTGCGGTTGAGGGCGCGCTGAACATCTTCGATGTCGACAGGGACGGCGAGCTGGAGATACTGGGCTTCTCCAGTTCCTCTGGAAACCGGAGCGGCGTCTTCCACTGTTTGGACAGGTGGGGCAACGAAGAGTGGACGTGGAGGTCCAGCTGGTGCGACGAGATGCAGACCCAGCCAGCGGTCGGCGACGTCAACAGGGACGGTGAGTACGAGATCGTGTTGGGTCTGCGCAATCTAGACTCCGAAGACATCGGCGGAGTAGTCATCCTAACCTTCTACGGTGTTGAACTGGCAAGGAGATACATGATGCACGGGATTGGGCAGAATGCGATGTTGGCCGATGTGGATGAGGACGGTAGGATGGACATCTTGGTCGGGGCAGATGACGGATTCTACTACTGCCTTGGGCCGATGCTTGAGGAGAGGTGGGCGTTCAACATCACGAGGATGACCCGATCCGCGGCGGCGCCTTTGAACATCGGAGGAGCCCTGGGAGACGTCACCGGCGACGGCGGGATAGACATGGTCTTCCAGAGCCGCGACAACTGCACGCTCTTTGTCCTGGACAGGTTTGGGGAACTGGCAACCGAGCCGTACAGCACAGAGTCCGACAGCACCGGATCGGTTGCGATCGGGGACATCGACAAGGACGGCGCATCGGATATCCTCCTGTTCGCCGGTTCGAACCTTTGCTGCTTGACGCGGGGCGCGCCCTACCAGGCCAGGACGTTTGTATGGCCGATGTACGGAAGGGACAGCACGAATGCAGGGGCCGTCGCGATGTCGGAGGCCTCGATAGGCTGGTTGGGAGTGCTGGCTTCGTTTGTTGCTGCAAAGGTCTTGGCCAAGGCGCTTTCCTCGTCAAATCCTAGGCCACGTTCTCCCCGCTGCTGGCCAATCGCCTACTTGCAGTGCGACCTGTGCCACACTTAGGTGGCGTCATGTGGCCCCGAGGACGACCACATGGCCTTGGAGCCATTGGTCGCACCCGCAACCCCGAGAGGCTTTCCCTGACTCCTCCACCTAGACCCAAGCACCTAGAAGGCTTTGGTGATATCGTCCCTCACGCAGCCCGACGATGCTAGCCCGTTCTTTTGTCAGGTTTCTCATTCCTGGCGTCGGTCTCGAACGTGAACCCGGTTCCCTGTGGATTTATCCTGACGTACAATTGGATCCGTTGCTGCTCATCAGTTCCTAGCTGGACCTCCTGCTCGGCCTCGCCTACCTGGTTGCCATCTCGATACACGCTGCCCAGATGGTGACGCCTTCGGGACCGCCACGGTTGATGACCTCACAGGCAATCTGGAACCATTCCGCGCGACGTGATGCCCGACGCAGAGCCTACCTGCCCGTCGCCGACAGCGTCAGACGCCACACGTCATTCTTGACCGGCCAGGAATTGCCAGCCACCACCCATAGGCTGTTGTCGAAAACGTAGAGAGTGGGTTCGTGCCTGGGCGAGAACGCCGGTTCCGACACGAAAGCGTGCCACGTCTTTCCGTCCTTCGTGCGCCACACGTCGCCGAGATTGGCTGAGTTGACGTTGTCATAGCCACCGACGATCCAGATTTCGCCGGCGTATTCCTTCGCGATGAACCACTGCCGGGGCGTCCAGGGGCCGTGTTCCACGACGCGAGTCCATTGGGCCCCGTCGGTAGAACACCAGACGTCGTTGTATGTCGTGTTGTCCTTGTAGCCTTTCTCGGGCGGCACATTCGGGACCTTCACGGTGCCGCCTATGACCCAGAGCTTGCCACCGTAGGACACGACCGCGGCCGCCGATCGCTCCCCGTAGGGCGCCTCCCTGCATACACACGCCCAGTGGACACCATCGGTCGAGTTCCAGACGTCTTTGCCGGAACCCAACTGCCACATCTTGCCGCCGTGTACGAGCGTCTCACCATACCCCCGGACACCGAAAGGAGTCTTCTCCAGCACACGAGCCCAGTGAACGCCATCGGTCGAGTTCCAGACGCTACCCTTGACGGCCCACATCTTCCCGTCAAACACCGTCATCTCGCTGTATCCGTCGTAGGGTGTGTTGTCAAGCACTCTGGTCCAGCGTGCGCCATCTACCGACCACCACAGATCACGAGTCAGAATGTTGCCGTGATAGTATCCGTTGCTCAGCCACATCCTTCCGCCGAAGACGACATCTTCGGCCGTGTCGCGCGGACTGAACGCCGCGGCATCCGTCACCTTGGCCCAGCGGCCCTCGGCTGGCCCGGTTTGATCACCAACCGTTGTACCGGCAGCAGTCTGGTTCTTCATGACCGCGTTCCCTTCTCCTTTTGTGCGTCGCAAATGAGAAACCCTCTTGTGCCAAATCCCGCGGCGAGGGATGAAACCCTATCCTCCCCTCCGGCTTGCCTGATCCTGTCCGGGAGCGCCAACTGTAAGGACAGCGTGTTGAAACGTCAGGTTTATCTATGTGCAGTCCAACGTTAGGCCCATGTCCCTATGGCAGGCCACGTGCTCCCTTTGCCAAGAAACCTTCACAGGTCCGGACTGGGGAACAGTGGAGGAGAAACTCAGGAAGCACGCTAGGGAGCAGCACCGGAAGCTACTGGTGAAGGTGGAGGGGGCCAACATCAAGCAGTACAAGGGCTCTCCCCGCAAGGGCTTCACCTAGCCTTCCGGACCATGACACTGACGAGCACAGGGACTCTCTTCCTCTGTACCCTGCGTGTGCCCGTCAACGTCCGGTTAACGCCGATCCAGCGCCGCGGCGATGGGGCTGGGTAAAGATCCCTGTCACGGTTCCCGCTTGGCATAGTTGACCCTACCGTAGGCCTCTGCACCCAAGGGTGGCTACCCGTCGGGACTCCCCCGTCAAAGGTCAAGGCTCTCTCACGAGATGGCTGCCCACCAACGCCCACGCATCCTGCTGCCCAGCATCCCGATCTCCAGCATCGCAGCTAGCAGGCCAAGGGGCAAGGCCTCAGGAATCGCCTCCACGATCAAATCGATCTCCCCCTGGGATTCGAACAGCTCCGCGTACCTCTCTTCAAGCAGATTGGGGTCGAATCTCTCCGGGTCCGACGGCAAGGTGGTCGCCGTCGCCACAGACATCTCTCCGGCCCGAAGCAGAACGGTGTTGGTATTCGCCAAATCCGACACCTCGACATTCCCCTCCAAGACCAGCACACTGGTCCCGACCTCTTCCACATCGACTAGGTAGTCCGTGCCCCTCACCCCCAGAATACAGACAGGGGTGCGTATCTCGAACTTGGTCTCCGGCTTGAGTGATTTGACTGCCGACCTGATCGTGCCTACGATGAGGTCCAGTATCGTGGGCTCCTCTGCTCTAGGGAGTACAAGGGTCGCATTTCCGGACATGTGAAGGCGGTTCCCTTCGCCGAAGATCGAGCTTTCGAGCCATGTTATGGTAACGGGTGTACCGCCACCCCGGATGCTATCGCCCGCACCCAAGTATATCTCGTCGGAAGTCTCATCAGTCGTTTCCCAGCCCTCTGAATCTGCCTCCCTGACATAATACCCGTTGCCCGACGCCCCGGCGAGCCACGGGCCCAGCAAGCTGATGTGTACCTGGTTTGTCCTGACGTATCCGTATGGATGGCCCTCTTGCCCCAGAACCACTATGGGCTTAAGCACCACATCCAGTGGTAGGATCTGGTTGTACTCACTCGGGCCTCGCTTGAGCCGGTCTTCGATGGAGACGGACACATCCACGGTTGCCTGGCCGCTCACGACCACATGGGGTGCATCCAGGCTCAGTTGGAAGCCCTCTATGATCTCGCTGGATTCCCCGAAGCTTGGGTCCGTCTCGAACCGGAAGTATACCTCTCCGCTGTACCCGTTCACCGTAATGGTGACGTTCTGCTGGGAGGAGTAGTACTCGTCGTATCTGGACACCCACAGGGTGGGTGAGTGCGCCGTCGCCGTCGGCGGCGTGGTTCCAGATATGAGGGCAAGGCTGCCCGAGGCTTGGTACGTTTCGATGATGCCGTCCGTTCCGAATTCATAGGCCTTCGAAATTCCTAGAGTGTCTCCCTCCTTCTCAACTGACACGAAGTTGTCGTCAAGTCCTTGTCCGAAAGGATAACACAGTGGCTCGTCTTTTTCGAGTTGTTGTTGATCCTTTTCAACGAGCGATCCATCCTCTTCATGGAGGAAGCAGTAGACTTCGGTTCGCCGGTACATGACTTGTTCGTCTGGCAGGAGGACGAGCCTGTTCTCTGCGCTGATGTAGCCGTGGACCCCCACGTCAAATTCCATGGGACTCATTGTGTGGCTCTTGATCCTGATCAAAGGGTCGTTGGTCGTCCATGAGAACTCGTGATACTTTATGCTGGCTCTGCCAACAAACCTGGATCCATCGAACGTGAGGATCAGGTGCGTTGTGAACTCCTCTGCCGTGGTGTCGCTCAATAGGATCGTGGTGTTGTGCCATACGATCGGTTCTGTCATTCTGTAGGTGAGCGTATGCCTTCCGTTGAAAGACCCTGCCCACGTGCCGGTGTAGGTCTCTGACTGAGCAGCGACCAGAGGTATGAAGCTGCACAAAGGCCTTGGCGCCCCGCCCATGGCCACCATTACAAACAGAGCTATGCCCACGAGAAGGCTCTTCTTCATTTCACGCACCTCCGGCCCGGTACCCGGGCTTCGCCGGACTTCCATAGGGTCTCCCGCACCCATTCCCCTCTCTTCATCCTCGTGCCCTCGTCGACGATGTCGCCTGCAAGGTAGACCCTCACATGCGCGAGGGCAACAACGCGACCCAAAGCCCCCCTCCGGTCTCGATCTCGCGGAACGGGATTCCGTGAATCCCCTGGTTGTCCGAAGCCGCCCACCAGCGTTGAAGCTGCTGGACGATTCCAGGGGTGTGGAGGTAAAGGTCGCTCGGCACCCACAGATCCTCAATCGCCTCACTGGTAAAATGGTGCGGGGGAATGTAT
>Ga0172364_10003684_pt1 | contig 12248 bp, 6 predicted proteins | sample LakKivSesite10cm_FD_114545 | JGI IMG/M metagenome (GOLD analysis project Ga0172364, IMG submission 114545) | Sediment microbial communities from Lake Kivu, Rwanda - Sediment site 10cm | ecosystem: Environmental > Aquatic > Freshwater > Lake > Sediment | place: Rwanda: Western Province, Lake Kivu... | reverse complement strand
CGCTCCCGCTCACGGGCACGCTGGCCGGCCTGCCCGGCGGCCACGAATTACCCGACAAACTCTACCTACGCTTCGTTCTTCAAGTGCGACGGGCCATGCAATTCACCGAGCGACCGTGCCCTCCTGGACTACCTGTCATACTACCGGTGGCCGTGCCCGGCGGGGCAGACCATCCGCTACGTCTGTGGCATGTGAGTCGTCGTCACGGACTTGATGCCACGCAGGCATGGATTGCCTCGTCGAAATTCTTACCCTATCGACGTCGGCGAACGAGAAGCCCGGCGAAGAGGAATCCGGCGACCAAGACCCTACCGGCAGGCGTGCCGCTCGGCCCGCCCAGGCTGCAGCCGCATCCTCCGGAGGGACTGCCGCTCGTGACCGAGGTGCGGCTGCCAGCAGAACCGGCCGCTCCACCTTGGCCTGCCCCGCTGCCCCCGCTTTGCAGGGCGCCACCAGCGCCGGGCGCCCCCCCTGGTAAGGTCGTGCTCCCGGAAACACCGCCAGCCACAGCCGGAGCGCCGCCAGGACCCACAACCCCGCCGGTTTCTGCCGCGCCGCCAGCCCCGGTGGACTTGCCGCCGGCGCCGGGCACGATACCGCCAGCACCCACGCCACCGCCCGCGCCGATGCCGCCGCCAGCGCCGGTTGTGCCACCTGCGCCGGTCACGCCGCCACCGCCCGCCTTGCCACCTGCGCCCGACACGCCACCGCTGCCCGACACGCCACCCCTGCCCGCGCCGCCGCCCGTGCCCGCGGGCGGCGGGGCTGTCCCAAGCAGCGTCGAATAGCCGGCCAGGCCAGAGATGGTGATGGTGAAACTCGCCGCGGAGGCCTTGTCCACGACCAACACCTTGGTGGCGGCGTCGTAGGCGTAGTTGGTCGCGCCTTCGACCGCGGTGGGTGCCGCGAAGGCCTTGATCCTCAGTCGATAGTCGAGCGCGGTGGGGCCGCTCACCGTGACGGTTCCCGCGGCCTCGTTCATCGTGACGGCTACGTCTTCGTATGCGACACCGGTCCCCGTAGGACGGTGAAAGCCCAGGGAAGAGGTCCCGAACGGATAGAACAAGATCGTCGTCTTCCCGGCCGAGGTGGCATCCCCGTGCGACGTCACGTCGGTCTTCACGTCCATCGGGATGATGGCGCCGGCGCGCAGGAAGATCGGGAACCTGTCGAGGGGGACGCTGTAGCCGCTCTTCGTCGTTCCCCCGGCGTAGACGCCGGCGGCGGCATTCTCGTTCCAGTAGTCGATCCACTTGTCCGTGCCGGGGAAGGTGATGTTCTTGGTGGTCACGTCGCTCGTTATGATCCCCACGAAGATGTCGTTGCCGAGCTTGTGGGTGAAGTTGGTCCTGTCGGACGATTTCATGACCGAACCGCCGTGCAGGTGGCTGTCCACCACCCCGCTGAAGGTGTAGGGCGCCAGCTCGGTGTGCAAGGTGGCGAAGTAGCGATAGATGTCGGTGGCCTGCGCGTCCCAATACCATGGCAGGTGGTTGGTCAGGCCGCCGTTGGAACCGCCGTTCTCCATGAAGCAGGTCAGGGCCGAGAACTGGGCATAGCGGATAAGCGAGTTCTTGCTCGCGCTCGTCCCCTGGTAGCCGCCGATCTCGACGCCGGGGCAGCCGTAGCCGTTGATCGCGGTCTGGTACACGTAGCCCGCCTGGTTCGCGATGCCGGAGAAGTCGCCCGCGTAGTCCCCCTGCCAGCAGAGCGGGTTCTTCGAGATGGGCGACTTGTTCTCGGTGCCGCCGGGGGTGCCGGCGTAGCCCCGCCCCGTGATGACGCCGGCGGGATTGCCGGCAATCACGTGGTCGTAGATCGTCTGGTAGAAGTACTTCTGGAAATCGACGAGCGGCATGGTCTTGCCGGCCGTGCTCCCGGCGGACAAGGTGACCGTCGTGCTGTAGCTCCGCAGGTAGTCCGGCCCCATGTCGAGCTTCCAGCCGTCGAGCCCCATCTTGAGCACGTTGTCCATCTTGCCGTCGAGCCAAGCCTGCGCCGCGGGATTGGTGTGGTCGATGTGGACGCCGTCCCCCTTCCACCAGGTGATGTTTCCCGCCGCGGGATTCACGATGTATCCGTTGCTCTTCACGGAGGCGTAGTCGGGGCTGTCAGGGTTGACGTAGGCGACCGCCCAGGCAATGACTCCCACGCCCGCCTTGTGGAAGTCGGCAATCATCTGCGCGAAATTCGGATAGCGCGAGGTCGCCGGCACGAAGGTGTTGAAGGCGGTTTCCCAGGGGCTGTCCACGATCACGCCGCACACGGGGATATTCCTCGTGGTGTAGTCCCGGACCAGCTTGACCGTGCTCGCCTGGGTGTTCTGCGTGTCCTCCCACACCCAGTGGCCGAGGGCCCAGTACGGGGTGATGGGCGGATTCCCCGGAAAGAGATCCGCGGCGAGCACGGGACCGGAGCCGATCAGCATGGCTGCCAAGACGGCCAGAATGCCGCATCTTGGGCGAATCTTCTTCATGGACCCTCCGCTTCTCGAAGTGAGACCGCGTGACCCTACAAAGCTGGGCGAAAGGAAAAAACGGCTGCTGCGAGAATGGAGCACAGGCTACCCCTCATAGGATACCTTGGCAATACCTGTGCCTCGCCAAGTCGTCGTCCGGCCCTCGCAAGGGCATCGTTTTCCGGTCGACAGGTAGTTGCCGGGGCCAGCCGCGCCTAAGGACCCGCTCGAAGATATCTGTGCGTTCAGGCCGCCATGGCGGTGCGCAGTCGCGCCCGGCCGAGCGGCATATCGGCGCGTTCCAACTGGAAGCCGAACATACAGACTTCTCGGCAGCACGACGGAAGAGTAGTTCGGCCACGGCCACGACCTCCGGCTTCACCCAGCGGGTGTCGGCTTCGTTGCACCAGAAGCCAAGCGTTACCGCTGTTACCCTCCGATCCCGCGCCTTGTCGCGGGATCGGGGTGACGGATGGCAGGCGGCGGCCGGGCAATGTACAATGTACATATGCTGCGTTTCTCCGCCACCGAGGCTCGCCAGAACTTCTCCCGCGTGCTCAACTGCGCTGCCGGGGGCCAGCCCGTCACGATCGAACGACGCCGGCTTCGCTTTCGCGTGGTGCTCGAGCCGACGGCGAGGAAGCTGAGACCGACGCCCGGCCGGCTCAAGATCCTCGATCCTGCGGTGGCCGACGGCAACTGGACCTGGCAACCGAGCAGAACCGGTCTGGTCTTTCGGCGCAGGCGGCGTTCGTGATCCTCCTCGACACCAACGCGCTCATCTGGATGCTCACCGGCCACCCGCGCGCCCGCCCTCTGCAAAACCAGACTGCGCTGCGGGTGTCGCCGGTGAGCCTGCTCGAATTGGCATTTCTCCACGAGGCAGGGCGCATCCGTTTGGCCGAGGCAGCGCGGCAGGCTCTGATCCACGATCCGCATCGGATCATCGACAACCCGCCGAGCGCCGAGCTCTTCGACGCCGCGGTCGATGTCGACTGGACACGCGACCCCTTCGACCGTCTGATCGTGGCGCACGCCCACCTGCGGGGGTGGCGCCTCGCCACCGGCGACCGAACCATCATCGGCCGGCTGGGGATGGCATCGGCACTTGCACTCTGACGCTGCCCGCGACCTCGCCTCATGAAGGCACCCACATTGCTGGTCTCACTTCCCCGGCACCGCGATCCGGATCTCGCCTTGCTCGACGGGATCCACCCGGCGCAGCTTGGCGGCCACGACCTGGTAGTCCACCGGCTCCACGCGCATGAGGGGAAGGCGTGACTGCCGACGCAGGGTGATGCTCGGCTTTTCGCCGAGGTTCGCGTTCACCCGCCGCTCTTCCCTGAAGCGGGCGCGGCCCACGGCGACTTCCCCACCCTGCCCGAGCTCAATCACCTCGGCGCCGCTCGGCAGCTCGATCTCGGCGTCGAGGTCGAGAGGGATATCGTAGCCGAGCTGCAGGACGGTCTTGCGCTCGGGTTCCGTGCCGAAGCGACGGCCCGGCTGGGCCTGGAAGAACACCGGTCGCAGCCGCAAGACCGAGCCTTGCCGTGCCGCCAAGCGGGCAGCGTGGAAGGTGTAGCTGACCCGGGTGCCCCGGCTGCCCTCGCCCGGCTCCACCGACAGGGTGTCGAGCTCCGCCCCAGGGAACTGCTGCCCGAGCCAGCGTTGCTCGAACTCCTGCCGCAGCTTGGTTCGGTCCTTGCCCGCTCGATCGAGCAGCTCGCCCCACTCCACCGCGGGCCAGCCCGAAAGCTGCTCGGTGATGGCCACCCTGGCACCGCCGTCCGCCTCCAGACGCGCGCGCAGGGTCACGCTGCGCGCGTCCTTCACCCCCGAAACCGCCTGCACCATCCGGGTCGATCCCACCACCACCGCGGGCGCACCGTCGAAGGCGGGCAGCAAGTAGTCGAAGGGAGCGCGGCGGATCTGGGGATCCACAAAGACATCCCCGCCCGGCCCGGAAAAGCGCAGCAGGACCTCGCGGAAGTCGTCGAGCTCCGCCGGCAGCGCCGGCGCACTCGCCTCGGACGAAAGCAGCGAGCGCACGAGCACCACGTCGGCCGGGACGGACAGGCTGTGGGCCAAGGCGAGGATCAGGCCCGCCCGGTTGCCGCGTGCCCGTGCCAGGGTCGAGGTCGCCGGCTCGGTGAAGTTGTTCTCGGGCTCGATGTGCTCGCGCACCCAGGCCACGATGACCTCGGGGAAGCGGGCCCGATCCCCCTTCGCGCCGTCGGCAATCTCGGACGCCAGCTTGTGAATCTCGGGCGAGCCTCGCCCCACGCGCACGAAGCGGTCGGCAATGAAGCGCGACCAACTTGCGCGCGTGGCCCCGCTCGACACGCGCACCGAGGGAATCCATTCCCGGGCCGGGACCGCCGAGCGCTCGGAAAAGACCTGGGGGCAGGCGCGCGCCGCGAAGGTCAAGATGCGCGTCTGGTCGGGGCCGCGGCTTTCCACCGCCGCCGGCGCACCCGCGCGCCGATTCACCTCCAGAGGGAGCGAGGCGGGGACGACCAACAAATACTCGCTGCGATCGAGCGGCGCCTCGAACGACCGGAAGTAGAAACGCTCGCCCACGAAACCGGGCGCAAACGCCTCGCGCGGCTCCTTCACCTCGAGCATCTCCGATTCGACGAAGTCGCCCACCACCAGGTTGGGCGCCGAGATGCTCGACTTCCCCGCGATCTCCTCCGCCTCCCGGATGGTTCCATCCGGCTTGCGCGTACGCAGCGCCAGGACCTCGGCCGCTTGGGGCACCTGCACCTCGCCCACGCTCGCGATGGCGTCCTTGCTGCGCACCTGGGTGATGGAATGGGTCAGAAGCAGACGTGTGCCGTCCGGCAGCACCCGTTCGACCGCGCGATCGAGGACCACCACCGCCGGAGCGTCGTACTTCTGCTTCGCGGCGACGAAATCGCGCACCACCTCTGCGCCGTCGATGCGAAACTCATCGAGCGGCAAGGGCAGGCCGAACAAGCGGGCCGCCTGCCGGAGATCTTGCCTTCCGGGGAAAAGCCGCAGCGCCTCGGCCAGGACGGCGCGTGCCTCTTCCGCACGGCCCTGCGCCCGGACCGCATCAGCCAGGCGCAGGCGCAGCCGCGCGTCCCGCGGCGCAAGCTCAACCAGGGCCGCGAGCTCGGCACGCGCCTCGTCGACTCTGCCTTGAGCCACCCGCAGGTCGGCCAGTTCCGAGCGCAACCACAGCGGATTGGCGGTCGTGGGCAGGGCCCGTGCCAGGAGGGTCGCCACCCGGTCGAGGTCGCCCCGCCTCCGCGCCCAGAAGCGCGGACCGTCGTTCTGAGCATCGCAGCGATTGAGAAGATCGGCCAGGCGGCCGGCTTGAGGGAACTCCTCTCGGTCTTGGGCGCGCTGAAAAGCCCGGTCGATGGCCTGACAAGCGCCGCGTCCGGCTTCAACCTGGGCCAGCGTCTTCGCCAACACGGCGTCCGCAGGCTGCTCCAGTCCTTGGGCGCTCAGGGCCGTGGCCAATCCGACGGCCGCCGGCCAGAAGTGGGGCCTGGCCTCCAGGGCGCGCTTCGCGTGCGCGACGGCCTCGCGCGGCTTGTCGCTCTGCATGTCGAGATGGGCCAGATCCAGCCATACGCGCGCCAAGCCGGGATCCGTGGCCACCGCGGCCTGATAAAGCCCACGCGCCTTGTCGCGCATGATGTCTGCCGGACGCGTGCGGTCGGCCTGCCCCAGCCTTGCCGCCGCGGCCAGACCGAGGGTGAAGCGCGGGAAGACCGACAAGCGTGCGATATGGGCCGGCAGCGCGTCCTCGTCTCCTGTCAGGTTCGCCACCAGGGCCGCCGCCAGCTCCATCATCACCGCGTCGCCTCCGCCGAGCCCCTCGTCCCCGGCCGGCACGGCTTCGGCCACGGGGAACGCCGCGAGCGCGAGCTCCGCCGTCGAGCCGTAGGTGCCGAGGCGTATCTCGACCGTGTGCCTACCGGAGGTGGTGTCGATGCGCTGGGCGGACCAGTTCGTCCCCGAGACCCTGTCATCCCCGCCGTGGCGATGCCAAGGACCGTCGTCCACGCGCAATCGGGCCGGACCGCCGAAGTCGAGCACGATGTCGTAGCGCCCGCTGCCCAACCCGACCTCGGCACGCACGACCCTGACCTTCGACCTCGGGCTTCGGTCATAGAGCTGGAACCGGCATCCCGTGGCCAGCAAGGGGCGCGGCGATTTCTCCGGAACGAATGCGTCCGCTTCGAGGTCCAGGTAGGGCAAGTGCCCGCCGGTGCCGACGAAGGTCATGTCGCGCGCACAGGCCGCAGATGCCTTGGCGAGCAAGGCCGCGTCCCCCCGCCGACGGGCGATGTCGGAAAGGGTCAGGGCGAGGGCGTACTGCGCCCGCCAGGGCAGACGGTCGGGGATGATGGCGGCGAGGCGCTCCTCGGCCGGCCGGGGATCCGGGATCTCGGCCAAAAGCCGCGACAGGCGCGCCAACACGGCCGCGGCGAGGGTCGTCGCCGGTCGGCCGTGTCCGCGGCTCGCCGATTCGAGCAGCGCCAGTCCGTCGGCCAGGGCCGTCGCAGCATCACCGCGCTCGTAGGCCAGGCTTGCGGCCCCGAACAGCGCCGCCGCGTCGCCGGCGTCGCGCCCGAGAGCGCGCGCGAACTCGTTGCCGGCAAGCCTGGCGTCGCCATCGCGCAGGGCCAGCCACCCGCGACCGGCGTCGCTTTCGACGACGGGCGTTGCCGGCCCATGCCAGCGCCCGGCGCACCCCGCGACGAGGGCGAGGCCAAGCCACGCGAACCGCCCCGTCGGATTCGGCATCGCCCTCATGGCTTGCCTCCAAGGTCAACCACGAGCTTCTCCGCCAGGACGGCGTCGATATCGTGCAAGAAGGAGCGAAAGGCGGGGTAGTCGGCAGGTTCGATGCGGCTCACTTCCACCGCGAGGAGCGACTTCAGGGTCACCTCGAGGCCACCGCGTGCGGTCTCGGACAAGAGGGAGAACTCGCCGAACCGGCTTGCAAGTTTGCGCGGCGCCGGAACGCGAACCAGGCGAGCACCGGCGGGGAGACGAAAGACGAGCTTCTCTTGGTGGCGCCAGGGGTAGCCGAGGACCAAGGGCCAATGCCGCTGCCCCAGACGCGCGTAGGTGCTGGTGAAGTCAGCCTCACGCGAGCTTAGCGGCAGTTGCGCTTCGCCGTCCGGCCGCGGACCTCCGAACTCGGGGACCTGCACGCGCGCGCGCACCGAGACCGGCCGGTTGAGATCGCCGACCTCCATCTCGACCGCTTCCAAAACCGCGCCCGCGTGGCGTCCGTTCCACACCTTGGCGTAGCGTTCGCGCCGCTCGCCCGGGGTTTGGTAGTGATTGCGCCACTCGTGGGCGGCCTGCCCGGTGATGACCAGGTCCTCGTCGACCTGGGCGGAGCCGTCGGCCGCGAGAGCCACGCGCCAGGTGCGTACGGCCAGATTGCCCGCCGCCGGCAGCGTCGGGGTGTGGACGAGCGTGGCGCCACGCGCGGACACGCGCAAGGCCATGGCGTCTTGATCCTCGGAGGGAAGCTCTCCGAGCCCGGTAAACTCGGCCGTACCGTCGACATAGAGGTCGAGCGCCGGCAGGTAGGCGATGGCGTGGTTGTACACCGCCAAAGAGGCCGGCGCGTCGTCGATGCGGCCCAGCCGGCGCGTGCGCAGAAGGACCAGCTCCCCGTCGATCCCCTGGGTTCGCAGCAGGGCCAAAAGCAGCGTCGCCTTGTCTTTGCAGTCGCCGAAACCGCGCTCCAGCACCTGGGTCGCCTTGTAGGGCTTGTAGCCGTGGATGCCGAATTCGAGCCCCACATAGCGGGTGTTCTCGACCACCAAGCGGTGGATGGCCTTGACCTTGTCCGCCACGGTGGCAAGGCCGGCCGTGACCCGGCGGGCGGCCGCGGCGAGGGTTCCGTCATCCTGCATCTGATCGGCCACCAGGTTCCAATACCAGCGACCGACCTCGCCCCAGGTTCGATAGGTGCTCACGTGCAGATAAGGCGCGACCTCGGCGAAGCCGGGCATGGCGGGTTCGCTCTTGATGCGAGGGACGTTTTCGGCCGCGAAGCGATACACGGTTTCCTGGTCGCGCGTCTCGCGCTGGGGACCGAAATCGGAGATCCGCGGCCGGTTGAAGTAGAAGGTACGCGACGCGGGCGCGATGAGAGTGTAGTCCCAGCGGCGCGTTGGCAAGGTGTCGGCCACGACCTCGACGTCGCCGAAGTAGTCGGCGAATTGATTCGCATAGCCGATGTCGGCGACCGTGTATTGGACCTCCACCACATCCCCGGCGCGCAGGTTCTCCTGGATGACGATGGCCGCGCGGGTATCGTAGTAAAGACCGTACCAAGGCTCGGACAGGTTTCGCTCGTCTCGCTCGCCGGCCTCGGAGATCTCGAGACCACCGTCCACGCCTTTGCGCAGGACGCGCGCCTTGCGGATCTCGACCTCTTGCCGGCCGGGCTCGAAGCGAACCCAGGTTTGCTGGCCGTCACGGGCGGCGCGCTCGCTCCGCACATGCACCAGGCGCTGCACGAACTGCTCCGACAGCCCGTTGGCGTGCACCCGCACTGCCGTCCTTTGCAGCAAGATCTCCGCCGGAGCCTCGTCGCTCGCGGGAGGGCCGAACAGCACCGCGCGCGCCAGGGCCTCGCCGTCCGCGGCGTTCGCGCGGGCCAGCTCGTCGACCGACCTGGCTTCGCGCGTGCTCTCCGGCTCGGCCGCCAAGGCCTCCATGTAGCGGCGCAGGGTCGGATTCTGCGGCCGCAGATCCAGCGACCGGCGCATGGCGGCCGCCGCGGCCTTGACATGGCCTCTGCGCGCCTCCAAGCGGCCCAGCTCCTCGGGCAACCCGGCATCGTCGGGAAGCCGCACCATCGCAGCCTGCAACCCGGCGCGGGCTGCCGCCACATCTCCCCTGCCCTCGTGGGCCGTGGCCTGATCGTAGACCAGGCTCACGAGGTCCGGTCGCCAGCGCGCGGCCTCTCGGTAAAGCCGCGCCGCCTCGGACAAGTCCCCGCGCATGCGCACCGCCGTGGCCAGGTCGCGAAGAGCCGTGGCTTCCGAACGCCGGACGGCGACCATGGCCCGACGAATGGTCTCGGACTCCTGCCTGCGGCCAAGCCCTGACAGGACGTCGGCCAGCGCATCCTGCACGGACAGCAGATGCCGTGCGGGTTCGGGCAAGGCGGAAAGCCGCGCCAACGCAGCCTCCCCCATCCCCGCGTATTGCTCTTCGCGCGCCAGGGCGAGCTGGGCGTGCACGCACTCGGGGTGAAGAGCGACGGCCTCATGCAAGCGCGCCATCGCCGCAGCCTCGCGATGCTGGCGACGCCAGGTGCGGCCGATCTCGGCCAGAGCCACGGCCTTCATGTCCTTGTCTGCCAACGCCGGCAAGGCGCGTTCGAGCGCGGCCCGCCGGTCGTCTTCCTCTCGAGCCACGCTGCCGAGGAACAAGAGCGCCTCCACCGCGGTGGCGCCCAGGGCGCTGCCGGAGGTCGGCAGGGCCTTCTTCGCCGCCTCCTCGGCAGCTCGCAGTTCGCTGTCCGAAGGCCCAGCCAGGGAAAGGAAAAGGGCGAGGTCGAGCCAGGCCGCCGCTGCTCCCTTTGCCGTCGCCTGCTCCGCTCGCGCGCGCAGAAGCTTCTGCAGATCGCGCACCGGCGGAGGTGGCCGAGGTGACCCGACGGCAGGCCCCGGCAGGTGCGCAGGCACATCGGCGTGCAGGGATACCGAGGCAAGCCGCCGGCCCGAAAGGTCGGTCATTCGCACGAACAGCCGCCATGCCCCCCGTGTGGTGACGGTCTTGAAAAGCAACGCATTCGCGCCCCGCCGTAGATGGATCGGCACCGCCGTCTGGTCGGGATAGGCGACGCGCACCACGTCCTCCTTCAGCACCTCCTTGCCGCCCAGCCACGCCTTGATCGGACCGGAGCTGCCCACGCGCAAGGCGACCCAGCGGTCGCGATCGCTCATCACATAGGTCAAAAGATAGGCGACGGCGTCGTGGTCCGGCCGCAGGACCGCGTCGAGCAGGAGTGCCCCTTGCACGATGGCTTCGGCGGGCAGGCGTCGCCACGACACGGCCCGCTCCTTGCCCGCATAGCTTCGCCCCGCTCTCGGATCGAGCCTTGTGCCTTCTTCTTCCACGGGGAACACGCGCCCAAGCCCGCCGCGCCCCTGCGCATCGAAAGGACCCACGACCCAGAAATCCCCTGCCAGCCCGAGAGCCTCCCGGCGCTTCGCCGCCGCGTCGAAGGCACCCCGCCGATCCTCCTCCAAAGAAAGGAGGTACGCGGCCTGCGCGTACACCAAGGGATCGGTGTGTCGGTCGGACCTGCGGTCAACGAACCCGTGCAGAATCCCTTCGATGTAGCGAGGCGCCAGGAAGTCCTCGTTGCGCATGAGGGAGGCCAGGGCCGCGACGGATTGCGGACGTCCGCCCTCGGCGGAAAGCCTGGCACGTGCACGTTCGGCCTGGTCAAGCCACACGTCGCCGCGGGCGACGCCTGCGCGCCAGAGCACGAACCCGAGTGCCCACAAGGCCCACAGGCGGCCCCGCAGGCAAGACCGCCAGATGAGCATTGGAAAAGTATAGCGCAACCGCATCGGGCTTGGCGCGTGGCATCTTGCGGCGGGGCGAAGTGCATCCCCTGCAGAAAACACGGGAGTCAAACCGTTCGGCGCTCTAGCCCCATCGCCGTTCCAGCACCCTCACCTAGCCGGAGAAGTAGCGGCCGATGGCTTCGCGCAGGGCCAGGCGAGCCCGGTGCAGCCTGGTCTTCACGGCCGGAACCGACAAGCCCAGGATTTCGGCCGTGTCCTCGGTCGAGATTTCCTCCACGTCGCGCAAGAGGAAGACCGTGCGCAATCCGTCCGGAAGGGCATCGACCGAAATCTGGATGTGTTTGCGCAATTCCTCGGACTGAAGCTGCTCGTCCGGCTGCTGGGTCCAGTCCGAGTTGGCGCGCATCATCTGGCCACCCTCGGCCACGGCCTGGTTCGAGGCGGTAGGCTCGATCTCATCGACCGCTACCTCGGGGTGGCGGGAGCGGCTGCGCAGAAGCATCAGGGCCGCGTTTACCGTAACCCGGTACATCCAGCTTCCGAACTGGGCCCGGCCCTCGAAGCTGGGCAGGTTGCGCCAAGCGGAGAGGAAGGCGTCTTGCAGGATCTCCTGTGCGTCGGTCTCATTGCGCGCGAAGCGCATGGCCAGGCGGTAGAGCTTGTCTTCGTAGCGGGCGACCAACTCCTCGAAAGCGGCTTCGTCCCGGGCGCGGGCGCGAGCGACCAAGACCTCGTCGGGGACCTGGGCTGCGGCCGCCGCAGGATCGGCAGGAGACGGGCTGTTCCCTTCTCGATCGGTCATGGACTCCACGTGCGCAATACCACAAGTTGAGCCCGCCGTCTCTAGCCTGGATTTCCCGTAATCCCGCGACAAGCTTCTTCTCATCAAGGCCGGACCGACGTTGAACTCGAGATCTGCTGCACTGGCGGTCCTCCGGGTGCCCCGGCCCCGGCAGCGCGTGAGCGGCAAGGGCCATCGCAGCGGGTTTCCGCGCATCTACAAACGTGAGAACCGCTACGTTTCGGGGCAGACGGCAGACGGCGCCCCTGGCGAGGCGCCGCGGCGGAGCTGAGACGAGCCGGGCTCAGCTTGCTGGCGGGGTGGCACCGCACCCTTCGCACTTCAGGCCAGCGAAGCGGCAGAGCCACCAGGTCCCGGCCGGGAACAGCGCCTCGCGGCCGGCGAGTTGGTCCTCGCGGGCGGCGCGGTAGAGGTCGAGGAAGGTCTGGTTGCGCTG
>Ga0172364_10003682_pt1 | contig 12250 bp, 8 predicted proteins | sample LakKivSesite10cm_FD_114545 | JGI IMG/M metagenome (GOLD analysis project Ga0172364, IMG submission 114545) | Sediment microbial communities from Lake Kivu, Rwanda - Sediment site 10cm | ecosystem: Environmental > Aquatic > Freshwater > Lake > Sediment | place: Rwanda: Western Province, Lake Kivu... | reverse complement strand
CATCTGTTATTCTCTTTTTTACTCTATCTTTTAAAGAGACTATTTTGTTTGAATCTAATAAGATGTTAATTATATCAGTTTTAACATCCATATCACCTAAAAGTAGCTTTGGTATAAGTAAATATCTAAGTCCATAGAATCCATAGGTAAGATTATTTTCAATAAACTTCCGTCCTTCTTCTAATTCAAGTTTGCATCCAGGACAAACAGGGAAATTTTTCCAAGCAAGGTTTTCATTAAATCCCCCCGTTATAAATCCTGGCTTATCTATGGTGTAGAATTTGAAAATGCTTATATCTCCGGATACTAATGGTCTCCTTATTCCACAGATAGAACACTCTTTATCATTTGCAGAGATTCCAATGGTTTTTTGAGTTTCAATACCTTTAAGTAAGTTTCTAAAAACATCAAGGTCACCGATATACTTCCAGTTGTCGTTTTGCTTGATTTTTATTGTTAAAAGTTTACCTTCTTTTTTATCTATATTTGTAATACAATTTTTTATTTTTTGAATAATCTTATCTCCATTTTGTGACAGAATTTTTTTAATGTTTCCTAGAAAGTTTTTATCCTCTTTTGAAATAGTGTTGCTATCCGAATACTTATCAAACCATTTTTGTATTTTTCCAGCGAAGGTCTTTCTTATTTGAGATTCAAGATTTTTCTGTGTTTCTCCTTCATTTTTACCTTTTTTTGCACTAGGAATATTTGCAACAGGTGTTGGATTTGGCCCCTGAGAAACGCCTCCCCTAAAAAGGTAACGAGGAATCCTGGCAGAATCGTACTCCTCTAATTCGACACTTTCAAATACATTTTTATCAACATCAATCTTTATAAGAACTATTTTCCCTCCAGCTTTTAATTTTGGTTCCTTAATAAGAATCTCTAATTCGTTTTTGTTTGATTTATTTATCTGCCATTTTCCTATTTCTCTTATCGCAGATAACATATGCCCTCCAAACTAATCTTAGTAAACTAAATATAAAATATTTCGACTAGTCTACTTATGGGGAGTATTGCAGACTGAATGCCTGTGGATACCTTTAGACGCAGACCGAGGTCTGCTACTCCAAAGGCAGACTGAGGTTTGCTACTCCTTATAAAGTTCTTTGTTTAATTGGTCTACCAATTTGAGAACCTGGTCGGGTCCAACTTCTCTTATCTCTTTTTCTCCTCGAAGTTTTACTTCTACCATATTTTTCGCCAGAGCCTTTTCTCCCACAGTTACCCTGACGGGAATTCCCACGAGGTCTGCGTCTTTGAATTTCACTCCCGCTCTCTCATCGCGATCGTCTATTAAGACTTCATAGCCTCCATTTTCCAGCTCTTCATAAATTCTACTGGAAATGGCTTTCATCTTTTCATGTTCATAGTTTACAGGCAGAATTAGAACTTGAAAGGGTGCTATGGGTAATGGCCAGATAATGCCATTCTGATCGTGGCTCTGCTCGATAGCAGCAGCTACAATTCGAGAAACTCCTATACCATAGCAGCCCATCACAAAATGTTTCTCTCTTCCATCTCTGTCAAGAAAAGTTGCCCCCAATGCCTTAGAATATTTAGTTCCGAGTTTGAATGTATGCCCGACCTCAATGCCCCGGGAGAATTCTAAAGTTTCCCCACATCTTGGACAAGGGTCTCCCTCCTTCGCCATCCTCAAATCCAGAATTTCATTTACGCTATAATCTCTCTCTATGTTAACATTTTTAAAATGGTAATCCTTTCTATTTGCTCCAGTTACGCCATTAACAATTCCTTCCACAGAATAGTCAGCAAGTAGCTTACACTTTACCTTTAATCTCACCGGGCCGGCAAAGCCAAGAGGAGCGCCTGTAACTTCCTCAATCGTTTTCTCATCTGCATGAAAGATTTCGTTCACACCAAGATAACTTTTCAGCTTGCTCTCGTTAACCTCATGGTCTCCCCTTACAAGAACTATTACAGGTTCATCATTAGTTTTGTAAACCAATGTCTTTATAAATTTATTCGGTTTCTCTTTCAGAAATTTTCCTACTTCTTCGACTGTCTTCATATCTTTCGTCTCAACTTCTTCTAATTCTTTAAGCTCACTTATCTTTCCAGCCTTTCGGCTCGAAGCAACCTTTGTAACCGGAGGAGGACATTCTGCTTTTTCCAAGTTCGCAGCATAGCCGCACTTGCAGGAGACTATAATTTCCTCTCCACTGTCAGCAATAACCATAAACTCATGAGAAAAGGTTCCGCCAATGGCACCAGTCTGTGCTTCCACAGGCCGAAACTTTAGACCACATCTCTGGAAAATTCTGGAGTAGGCTTTAAATACATTGTTATAAGTCGTTTCTGCATCCTTATCAGTAGCATCAAAACTATAGGCGTCTTTCATATAGAATTCCCTGGCCCTGACTACTCCAAACCTTGGCCTGATTTCATCTCGAAATTTAGTCTGGAATTGATAAAACAAGAGAGGCAATTCTTTATAGGACCTGACTTCTCTACGCACCAGATCGGTAATCACTTCTTCGTGAGTGGGGCCAAGACAAAAGTCCCTGCTATTTCTATCCTTTAGTCTTATCAGCTCTTTCCCATAGAAGTCCCATCGCCCGCTCTCCTCCCACAATTCTCTTGGCTGTATTGCTGGAAGGGAGACCTCTTGCCCGGCGATTGAGTTCATCTCCTCCCGGATAATATTTTCCACCTTGTGGAGAACTCTCAAACCTAAAGGCAGCCATTCATAAATACCACTCGCTAATTGTCTTATCATTCCCGAACGAATCATAAGTTGATGGGAAGGTGCCTCGGCCTCTCTGGGAATCTCCTTCAATGTGGGTAACAGATATTTTGAAAGAAGCATAATTCCTCCAGATTCTGGAGTCCTCCCGAAAGGGAGGTTCGGGCGACCATCCCGATACATCGGGATAAATTTCGGTCGCCCCTACGCGATTCGCAAGGACTCCAGAATTTTTGGAGGCGCGGGACGGATTCGAACCGTCGAATAAAGGTTTTGCAGACCTCTCCCTTAACCACTTGGGTACCGCGCCACTTTCGAAAAGCCCTTTATTTTCCAATATATTTTCAAAGTGCCCACCTCAGTCTCTCTTTGATTATTGTTCATGATTTACTCCTGTTTGTAAAATTGTCAGCAAGCGTCTCTTTGCATTTTTTTATTATAACTATGATAACGATTGCCTAAATTCAGTGAAGCGTATAGTATTGGATGAGACCTATTAGCCCAGAACCTTTTTATCATTGAAGGAAAGGAATCAAATTTATGTCTTGCCCAATAAAAGCCTTCTAAAAGTTGGTCAGCGGTCATTCCTAAAGGTTTAAAAACAAGCTTAAGATTATTGTATTTACTCCAATCATAACTTAGTATTCTACCCTCCTTTTGTAAATCATTAAAGGTTTTTGTCCCTGGGTAAGGCGTAAGTAAAACTAATTGCGTAAAAGCCACTCTGGATTCAATAAGAAATTCAACTGTCTCCTTAAAAATAGATTGATCATCATTATCAAAACCAAAAATTAAACTTGCATAAATTAAAATACCTACATCGAGAAACATTTTTATAGCTTCTTTTATCTCTTCTTTACTCTTCAGATTTTTCTGGTAACGTTTTATCCCGTTAGTGGATACAGATTCAAGACCAACAAAGAAACTACAGCAACCGGATTCAGAAGCTAATTTTAATAACTCGCGGTCTTTTACAATATTTACAGATGATTGCCCTACCCATTTTTTACCCATATATTTTAATTCTTTGAAAAGTCCCCTTGCGTATTGTTTGTCTCCTGTAATGTTGTCGTCTAAAAATATAAGATTTTTTTCCTTAATGGTGGAAATGTCTTTAATTATTTCCTTTATCGGTTTATGTCGAGGCCGTGAACCAAAAAATGTTGTTACTGAACAAAAATTGCAATTATAAGGACATCCGCGAGTTGTCTCTACTGGAGCAAGAGCAATAGCTCCTGCTCTTCTTTTAATTAAATCTCTTCTGGGCATTACAGAGTTCTCTAAAAGGGGGAATTCGCTTTTATAAAATCTTCTCAGGTCATTTTTCTGCGCATCTTTTATAACACTATCCCAGATATTTTCTGCCTCTCCAATTACGACAGAATCAGCATATTTTATAGATTCATCCGGCAAAGCTGTGGGATGAATGCCCCCAAGAATGGTTTTTATGCCCCTTGCTCTGAACATTGTTGATATTTCATAAGCTCTTGGAGCAGTTGCCGTCATAGTTGTTATACCCACCAAATCATATTTCTCATTAAAATTGATTTTGTCCCACGGTTCCTCTACTATTTCAATTTCATGTCCTGGAGGAGTTAATCCAGCCAGTATTGGCAAGGATAGCTGAGGTATATGCAAATTTTTGTGGCGATGTGCATCTTTAGGATATGGTGAAATAAGTAATATTTTCATTTTTCAACAAAAAAATATAATCAAATAATCTTCATTGACCTCTAACAGTTTGCATATATCTGAAGTTCCAAGCATAGCGACGAATTTGTGCGTGTGATAGCAAACCAGATATATACTATTAGACGAAGTTCTATTATGGCTCTATTATATCCAAATGCCGCTTACCAGAAGCGCCGTCCACCGCCTCGCGTCAGGTCGTTACCCTCTTTCAAGAAGTGTCCATAAAAGTGTCCGTTGATGTGTTCGTAAGCCTTCGTAAATCCTATTTTTGTTTGTATATTCGGACTCGTTCTTAGTCTTACGAAACCGTTGCTCTACCAACTGAGCTACGCCGGCTTTTTCAAATTCAGGGTTTTCTTCTCATTATCCCTCTATTTTTCGTTTTTCTCCCCACTTGATTCCTTCGTTAACCAGTGAGTTCCAGGCAAATCCAAAACCAAAAGCAGCGCAGAATAGTCTAATCGAGGTTTCTACTCCTGCCCCTGCTGGCACAAATTCAAACTTTGGAAAGATGAGTAGTGTAGTAATCAAACTCAAAAAAAATGAAGCTAGTGCCGTGAGCCAGTACTCCCTGTCAAATTTCTTTATCTTGCCGGCCATGATTTTTCTCAGATAGGGAATCATTGTCCTTGCCAGCACGCCTAATAAAATCCCTGCGAGTTTCAGAAAAAGTTCCATTTTCATACCTCCCTGTCTTGAGATTCATTTAGCCTTCCCCCTCACCCCAACCCTCTCCCCCAGGGGAGAGGAGATTTCTCCCCTCTCCCTCTCCCCTGAGAGGAGAGGGAATTCTCCTCCCTCGCGTTTAAGGCCCGAACTCCTTTGTATCAACCCACTCGTTTTTGAGAAGCGACCACCAATCTATTGCCAGCCCTGCGAGGACATACTCGTATGGCAACCAGCCATAACCCTTATCTCCCCATTCTCTGCCCCAGGAGTTTCGTATGAGCAATGCTCCGGTGGTCTCTACTCCGCAAGTCGTGTTTTTAATCTTGATATCGTCATTAAATCCCACTGCTACAACGGCGTGACCGCCAAGAATTTTCTCTCCCCGACAGGGGTACGGGATTTTTCCGTCTTCATTGGCTTGCTCAATAGAGCTAAAAACACTAAACCCGAACATCGATGGCAGACCAGCAGCCAAGAAAGACTTGATTCGTTTCAAAAGTAAGTCCTTGGGTGTGGATAGAGAGTCGAGCCGAAAGTATTGTATTACCTGGTAGTCCTGAGCAAAAGCATAACAGAAAGAGGAAGGTTCCTTGTCGAAGTCTTCTATGAGATAGGGCCAGTATTCTTCCGGGGGAACCCCAAAAAGCACCATAGCAGCCATTGTGGTGCGAAGAAATGCTCCTCTATCCCCTGTCCAGTGGAGAAGGTTGCGAGTGGCTTTATAAAGGAATAGTCTTGATGCATCTATGTGTTTGGCGAAAGCTCTCCGCTCATAGTATTCTACGAGCCCAACGCCAGCGTTTGCCGTGCAGGAACCGAGTCCGCCCTGATTCTCAATGGGCGAACACCATTTTCTTAAGTCCACGGATTTCGGTATACTCGCTTTCGCAGGCTGGGCAACCCCCAGTTTTTTAAGCATATCTTTCACCGGCTCTTTTTGCGCTAGCCTCTTGAGCCTGAGAGAAACTTCTTCCCTTTCCACCGTGTAGTCCCGAAAATCGGGATAGTCTGGAAGCCAACCCATTCCTAATTCAATGCCAACTTTTCCAGTTTCTTCAGCCATTTTTGATTACCTCACTTTAGCAAAACTTTTTTTGTTGAAGCCAGACTATAAAGCGGAGGAAAACAAGGGTATCTTGACAACCTCCGCTCGATTGTTTACAGCCGAATTTAGGTTCTGCGTTAGAAAACTATAGTAAATTAAGCCCGTTTACGCAAGAGAGAAATCAAAGGCAAGAAGGGGTATCAATTACGGGCATAAAGCCCTACACTACCAAAAAAAAGTGCCAAGGCCCAGAATCGAACTGGGGACAACCCGGATTTTCAGTCCGGTGCTCTACCAACTGAGCTACCTTGGCACATTCAATTTTAAGTAACTGTAATGTTAACAAAATGGAGGAAAATTGTCAAACAAAAATTGTAAACGCAGACTGAAGTCTGCTACTCCAGACGCTCCGATGAATCGGAGCTACTCCATTATTTTCTGCGCAGTCTCCACTCTTTCTTATCAATATTATGGTAAACGCCTATTCTATTTTCGGGAAATACTTTCAAATTGACGGTGAACCATATCTCTTCTTCGGAAGGTATCTTTGTCCAGCTAAGCCTCGCTTCCCAGCAGTGGAGGTCCCGATAAATATGAACTCCTCGTTCCATAAGCTTAAGGTCATATATATTGTATCTGGTAGTCAGTCCAGCTCTCCATTTTCCCGTAATCGGAAAATTGAACCCATTTACGATATCCAGGCGATGGGGATAGTTAGAAGTTCCTTCTAAATAGGTCAATCTGGCATTTATTGACCATTTCTCTGCTCCCGGGCCGAATATTCCTTCAATCTGAAAATTGGATGTCTTTTCCCTGTTCAGGTCGTAGCTATGCTCAAGATAGAAGTTCATTAAACGAGAAGGAGTAAAATCGACGCGGGAGACAATATCATCAAATCTAAGATTCTTGTCTCCAATAAAACTATAACCGGTGGAGGAGGTAAATTCTAATAGCCAGAGGAAGCGAATTCTTGCCAGGAGCGAAAGTTTATTGAGAGTCGTATTCCTGCCCTGCTCTTGCTGGAAACTATGGGTTAAGTCTGTATCGAGAGACCTGGTAATCCGCGTGCGTAAGTTTGTTTTAGTGTGGTATATGTTCTTATATACATTTTTTCTGTTCCAGTCTTCATCCTTATCCTGCCAGCTTTCCCCAAGGCCTGCTTCTGTGTCTACGCTCGCCCTGGGCGATAACCTCAGTTTGTTGACCAGGTCAAAATAGATATCGCTCTGATTTAAGCGGTGACCTTCCTGGAATTCTCTGGTGACATAATCATAAGGTTTGACGTAGCGGTTGGCGTAATTCCCTCCTAACTTGTAATAGAACGCCCCTTTCCTGATTCGCAAAAGTCTTGTAGCAAATGAGAGGCTGGGAGAATACGACTGAATATTGACGAATTTTTCCCTCTGGTAATCCCACACGTCCTTTCTTTCTCCGGCTATTCTCAAAGTATAGGTGGGTCTTGAGCGGGTGAGAGCAATATGAGATTTCAGTTCCTCTTTCATAGGAATCCAGTCTTCCTCGTTATATACTTTATTAAACTTTTGACTGGACATATAGTCCAGCTTCGTCTGAAAATAGAAGTCGCTTCCCAAATTCTGCCAGTGTTCTGCTTCTCCCCGCCATTGCTTTTGTTTAGTATCTTTCTCCTTAATGTAGTATCCATACAAGAATCCTTTTACTTTACCCTGCAAATTGTAGTCGTATCTGCTTCCCCAACCGATTCCTTTTTTGGTCATATAATCAATGAGTAAAGTTCCTAATGTTCTCTCGGTAAGAGCATATCCAAAACTTGCTTTAGCAAAAAAACCTTCTTCACTATTGGAACCTAATTTTAATCCCCACTTGAATCTTGTCTCGCGCAATGAATGCCAGTAGTAAGGGAAATAGAAAATGGGGACTTTACCTAAATAAAAGATGACATTGTAAGCGTAAAACTTTTCTCCCAATAAGACGCGAATCTTTTTTGCTTTAAACTCATAATGGGGAGAGGAGAGTTCGCAGGAAGTGATATAGCCGTTTTCTACTATGATTTCTTTGTCGCTTATTCTCTCTATGCTCGGGCCGGAACAGTACCAGGGGTCTATAAATGTTGAAGCATTATCTATAACTCCCCGTCCTGTCTTTAAATCATAGACTATTTTACTGCCATTAATGGTAGTTTCCTTGTCTTGAAGAACGATTCCGCCTTTTGCTTCTACTTTTTCCTCTCCTAAATCGAAAACGGCTTCCTCACATTCTACTACAATATCTCTATCTTCTATCCTAACATTACCACGGGCTAGGACCTTATTCTCTTCTTTTCTGTACTCAATGTAATCGGCTAAAAGAATAATCGGAATATCCTGGAGGGAACCTGATTCAGAATTTCTATTCACAACTACGTAGGTACTGGCTTGGTTGGTATAGGATTCTTTCCCTTCAGAAAGGTGAGCGCTGGCAGAATGTGAAAATAAAAAAATAGCCATTAAGGCTATTATATAGTAAGGTAAAAAATATTTTATACTTTTCACTCTCTATTTCCCTGCAATGTCAGTAAAGCTGCACCAATTACCCCCAGGTCTGCACCGAACTTTGTGTGAGTAAACTTTACTCTCTCGAAAGGAACTATGAAAGCGCGCTTTCGGATTTCAGCTCTCATTGGTTTAAAGATTAATTCTTGTGCTCTGGTTACCCCACCTCCAAAAACTATGACTTCAGGATTGAGAAGATTAATGACCCCGGATAATCCTATCCCTAAATACTCTCCTACCTCTTTCCAGATTCTCCTCGCCAGTTTATCGCCTTTGAGGGCGGCAGCCTGAATGGTCTGGGAAGTAATTGAGTGCAAGTTTCCACCAGCGAGCTTCTTTATCAGGCTCTTTTCGCCTTTCTTGATTTCCTTAATTGCCTTCTTGACAATATAGGCTGCACCCACATAAGTTTCCAGACAACCATAATTCCCGCAGTTACATTTCTGACCTTGCGGATTGACCGTTATATGACCAATCTCACCGGCAGTGCCCGAGGCGCCATGATATATTTCTCCATTGATTATGAGGCCACCTCCCACGCCAGTCCCCAGGGTTATGCAGAGTAAGTTCTTTACCTTTCTCTTAGTTTCTAAAACGTATGTCCCCCAGGCAGCGGCATTAGCATCGTTGTCGAGAACTACCTTCGTGTTGAATTTCTTTTTTATCAAACGGACTAAAGGCACATTTTTCCAGAATAGATTGGGAGAGAATCGGACAATCCCTTTATCCTGGTCGATATCGCCAGCTGCGCCAATGCCTATTCCCTCTATAGATTTCAACGAGAGACCTTCCATAACTTCGCCCAAAGCTTTTATGATGCGTTTAATGGTCTTAGCTTTGCCTTCTTCTACCCTGGTGGGAAATCTAATCTTTCTTACGATTTTCCCTTTTTTTGTAACCAGGGCTAAAGTTACATTCGTGCCCCCAATGTCTACTCCCACAGAATACTTGTTCATCGCTTCAATGCCCTCTTCGCTTCCCCTACGGTATACAGGGAGCCGGTAACGCAGATCAAATCATCCCTGCTGGCAATCTCCAGAGCCCTCATCAGGGCTCCCCCGACGCCATTCTCCATCCTGACTCTACCTGGAGCGAGGTAATTAATAACTTCTTTTCTTAGCAAATTTTTATCCAAACTTCTCTCAGTGTCAGGTGAGGTCACTACCACTTCCTGGCATAGAGGAACAATCTCTGGCACCATCTTTTTTACATCTTTATCTTTAAGAATTCCCAGTACGAGAATTATCCTGCGATGGGGGATGACATTCTCCAGGAGAGCATTCTTAAGGGAGCGCATAGCAGCAGGATTATGCGCGCCATCTAACACTACCCTACAATTCTCTCCTTTCCCGTTGACACAATTTATAACTTCCAATCTCCCTGACCAGGTCGCTTTCTCCAGGCCCTTTCTTAGGTGATTCTTCGCCACGGTGATTCCTCTTAATCTTAATGCTTCTATTGCGCCCAGGGCCAATGCTGCATTCTCTATCTGGTGTTTCCCCAGAAGTCTTATCTTCAAATCCGAAAAACTATTGAAGATTCCCTGGTAATTGAACTTCTGGAAATCATAGAAATTATCGGCGCCTCTCTCTCGATTTACCTCTTGGACTTTGATATCTTCTCCTAAACGGAATAAGTTTGTTTTTTTCTCCCGGCATACTCCTTCTATCACTTCCCGGGCTTCTTTCTGCTTCACTGCCGTAATTACGATTCCGTTCTTTTTTATAATTCCTGCTTTTTCCCGGGATATATCAGAAATTGTTTTACCTAAATATTCCGTATGCTCGTGATTAACGTTGGTGATGATTGAGACCAGGGAATGGTTGAATACGTTCGTGGCGTCCAAACGACCACCCATTCCCACTTCTAAAATGGCTATTTCCACGCCTGCTTGAGAAAAGTATTGGAGCGCCAATGCTGTAATTATTTCAAAATAGGTCGGCTTCAGGGAGAATTCCGCACGAGAAGTCTTGATAGAAAATAGTAATTGCGAGAGAAGTTCGGTAACTTTTTTCTTGGAAATTTGCCTTCCATCTACTTGAATCCGCTCGCGAAAATCGATTAAATGGGGCGAAGTATATAGACCGACCCTGAATCCAGCTTCTTTAAGAATACTGGAGAGAAAAACAGCCACTGACCCTTTTCCGTTGGTCCCGGTAATGTGGATTATGCGGAATTTGTCCTCATCAACGCCAGTGGCTCTCAAAAGCTTCTTAATGTTGGAGAGTCCAAACTTTATGCCTAAATGTTCTGAAGCCGAGAGGTAATCTAAAACCTGGGGGTAGGTCATATTGCGATTTTTTATTTGCATGCTGGTCGGTCACCCTTCAGGGTGACGAAAAGACGGCACTCTAAAGAGTGCCCGACCTTTGAGCCTTGCATAGATTAAATCTGTGCTTACAATCCGCGTGAAAAAAGGTCTAATATTCTAACGACAGTATTCTTTAGAACTTTTCTTTCCACAATCATATCTATTAGACCGTGTTTTAACAAAAATTCTGAAGTCTGGAATCCCTCGGGTAATTTTTGCCTTATGGTCTGCTCAATAACCCGCGGCCCAGCAAAGCCGATAAGTGCTCTGGGCTCGGCGATAATTACATCACCCAGCATGGCAAAACTGGCGCTCACCCCACCTGTGGTAGGATTAGTTAAAATGGAAATAAACGGTATCTTTTCCCGGTCCAGAAGACCGAGGGCTGCACTTGTCTTTGCCATCTGCATCAGGGAAAGAACTCCTTCCTGCATCCTCGCCCCACCAGAGGAAGAGACAATAACTACGGGAATTCTTTTCTTGAGTGCCTTTTCGATCAGGCGAGTCACCTTTTCGCCCACCACGGAAGCCATACTCCCACCCATAAAATCAAAATCCAAAATAGCTATAGCTACCCTGCGCTTGCCTATACCACCTTCGCCAGTAATAACCGCCTCATTCGACCCAGTCTTCTTCTGGTCTTCCTTCACCCTGTATTTGTAAGCCTGAACCGCCACAAAGCCTAAGGGATCTCCAGGCTTAAGATCAGCGTTACTCTCCCTGAAACTTCCTCTGTCCATAAGTAACTTAATGCGCTGTTTTGGCTTCAATCGAAAGTAATAGCCACACTTGGGGCACACCCTAAAATTCTCTTCCAGCTCCTTATTGTAGATTATCTCGTTACACTTCTCACACTTGGTCCATAGACCACCTGGTACGCTCTTTTTACCGCTGGGTTCTTCGACTGGCATAATAATCACCTACCATTTTCTGGTGTAAAGAAGCAACAAAATTACCCACGTTCCTTAATATAGATTTCCTATTAGTGCTCCTTTCAATCAAATCAATAATGGCACTACCCACAATGACACCGTCGCTGTATCTGGATACTTTTTGTGCCTGTTGGGGATTGGAGATGCCAAAGCCACAGGCTACAGGTTTATTAGTTATCCTCTTAATGGCTTTTAAAGCCTCAATTATATTGCTATTCAATTTGTCGCGGGCGCCGGTCACGCCCGTCAAAGATATATAATATAGGAAGCCCGTGCTTTTCTTGGCAATCTTTTTTATCCTCTCCAGGGGGCTGGTGGGAGCAGCCAGAAATATCGTAGATAATCCATTCAACCGCGCCGCCGCAAGCCACTTTTGCGATTCTT
>Ga0172364_10003681_pt1 | contig 12250 bp, 9 predicted proteins | sample LakKivSesite10cm_FD_114545 | JGI IMG/M metagenome (GOLD analysis project Ga0172364, IMG submission 114545) | Sediment microbial communities from Lake Kivu, Rwanda - Sediment site 10cm | ecosystem: Environmental > Aquatic > Freshwater > Lake > Sediment | place: Rwanda: Western Province, Lake Kivu... | reverse complement strand
TTTGTGGATAATAAACATTACCTGTTGAACAGGTACTGCGATTTGTGATAAAAAAGGTTTGGTTGCCATAAAATTTTATAATTCGGATGAAGTAGTCCAAAGAAAAACCTGTTGTTGTGTTAATTAATACTGCAAAATTATCATTAGCCGTTGATCCGCCCCCCCGCTGGACCAATCGCTCCAGATGTAATCGAACCTCCGTAATTAGATATGGTCGTATTTTAAGTAATAGCATAAATTAACTTGCCTTTGGATACTTTTGTTTTATTGGTTCAATAATGTTTGTTTTCCAAGCATCAATTCCATTATGATAAATATAATCTAACTGTTCACTAATTGGTGGATATTCTTTTTTTCTATTTTCTTGACACAATCTTAAAGCAAAACTCGGTATTTGACTTACATTTGTTTCATTGCCAATACAATCATTTAATATAATACGAGAATGTCCAGTACCTGGTTCTGCATCACCCGTACCTTCTACAATTTTAAGTGTAATTTCACCGGTAATATCATTATATAATATTATCATTGTATACTTCCTCCATTTTGTGCTAATTGTGCAGTTGTACCACCTGGTTGAGAACCGGCTCTTTTTATTATAATTCCACTATCTGCAATTAATCCATTTGCAGCGTTATTTGTTGTGGAATGTGATGTTGAAACTAAAAGTGTGGCTAAAGAACAATATATATGTGCATTTCCATATGCAAAATTACAACTATCAATTAAACCATTTGAATATTCAATAAAAAAATTATTTCCTGAAGTTGTACTAGCAGTAGTCCACACAAAAGAACAATTTATAACTATACATCTACTATAAGTCGCCTGTAATCCATATGACCCTACAGCTTTATGGTTAAATCTTAAATAACGTATTTCTGAATATTGACAATTACTTACTCTCATTATATTTGAAGAACCAGATATTATTACATTTTTAGATTGATTACTATTATTATCTGTAGCATTTCCATATATCAAAACTACTCCATTACAGAAGTCTTTAAATAATAAAGTAGAATTTAAAACATATGTACCATTTGCAAATTGAAATGTTAAAGAATAACCATTCAAATTTTTTGGCTGTGAATTAATTAATGATTGCATTTGTGCAGTTGTAAATGAACTACTAAATGAAACAGTTTTATTTGCAGTTAATATTTGACTACCATTGTTTAAATAACTTGCTGTAAGTGCTCTATTTGCATAACTAGCTGTATTTGTATTTGAACCAGATGGTACCATCACAACACTGCTTGTGTTAAATATCAATTGTGGCGAATTATTCTTTCTTGCAACTCTAAGTTGATTGGTACCTAAATAGATACTTGAAGTACTTACATATAAATCTTTCCATTTACGTGTTGCACTACCTAAACTATAAAAATTATCTCTTGCTGGTATAAGTGATTGACTTATTTTGTTTAAATAACTCGCTGTAAGTGATATAGCAACAAAACTAGCGGTCAAAGCTCGTCTTGCGTAACTTGCAGTACCAGAAAATCCAACTGCATTTCTTCTACTACTAGTAAATTGACTTCCGCTTATATTACCTTGAATATGTAGTTTGGTACTTGGAGTAGCAATACCAATGCCAACGCTACTTGCGCTAACTACCAACGCATTACTACCAAATGCGCCAGCAACCATTCTGTTGTTGCTAAATACTTCCAGTATTGGAAAACCCGCTATGGTGTTTACGCTAAATAAACTACCGCTTAGATTATCAGTAACTTCAAACAATGTGCCGCTACCACCGTCTACTTTAAGTACACTAACATTACTTCCACTACGGTAAACTTGCAATCTAGATACTAAACTGGTGGAAATAGGTCCAACACCAACAAAAGCAGATCCACTTTCAAAAATAGGAGTAAATGATTGACCAACGGTAGTTGTGCCTGTATATTTTGGTATTCTATTAACTAGACCACTTGATATAGTACCACTACCTCCGCCACCACCACTTGCATTCAACGCAAAGCTCGCAGTCAAAGCTCGTCTTGCATAACTCGCAGTACCAGAAAATCCAACTGCATTTCTTCTACTTGATGTAAATTGACTGCCTGTTATATTACCCTGTACGTGTAGTTTACCCATTGGGACACTTGTTCCAATACCAACGCTACTTGCGCTAACTACCAACGCATTACTACCAAATGCGCCAGCAACCATTCTGTTGTTGCTAAATACTTCCAGTATTGGAAAACCTGCTATTGTGTTTACACTAAACAAACTACCGCTTAGATTATCAGTAACTTCAAACAATGTGCCGCTACCACCGTCTACTTTAAGTACACTAACATTACTTCCGCTGCGGTAAACTTGCAATCTAGATACTAAACTTGAACTAACACCAACTCCCAAAAATGCAGATCCACTTTCGTGTACAGTTGATGTATTGCCAATTGTAGAAGCACTTGTGAATTTTACTATTCTATTGGTTGTACCTGAAACAGACACACTGCTACCACTACTACCAGCACTTCCACTTGTGCCAGAAGCACCAGATGCACCACTACTACCACTTGTTCCACTATTGCCACTTGTACCGCTACTACCGGCAGTACCACTACTACCTGATGAACCTGATGTACCTGATGTGCCAGGCGATCCTACACCACTTGTTCCACTACTACCAGATTCGTCTGATGAACCTGATGAACCTGATGTGCCAGGCGATCCTACACCACTTGTTCCACTACTACCAGCAGTTGCGGATGTTCCACTACTTCCAGAAGAACCACTGGTGCCGCTACTTCCTGATGATCCACTTGTACCACTTGTACCGTTTAATCCGTTATTACCACTGGTGCCACTTGTACCACCTCCACCTCCACTAGCATTTAAAGCATAACTTGCAGTTATTGCGTAACTACTTGTTATTTTTAACGAGGAAGTTAAGTATAAAGTTAACTGACTTACAGATGGTTTTGTTTCTGGCATTTACAGTCAGTTGTTTAATTCTTTTATTTCTGGAAACGTATCTAATAAGCTACCGGATATAAAATCTTTAATTTCATCTTTACTTTTGAATAATTCACTGGACATTGGATTATATGGTTGTTCTATTATTGTTGTTAATTCGTTTTGATTTTCAGATAATATTTTAAAACCAGTGGATATATCGTTTATTTTGAAATAAAATGTGCTCATATGTTATGTACTATAAATATACTTACTTCTTATAAATATGGGTTTAATTATAACGTTATACATTGTTGAATTGCTTAATTTTACCCGTAATGTTTTTTGTTCTGTAAAATTAACATAACCTACCAAATTAAGTTTATCTGATGAAATATAAAAGCCTACTGGCGCATCGTATAATGTGACAATGGTAGCTGTGTTGTCTATTTGAACATTTAACATAGTATTGAAATCAACTTCATAAACTACGCTTGGATTTATAATTGGTACAAATTCAGATACCTTTGTAAAAAATTCAACATCACCAGACATAACATATGTTTTATCTACACTGCCTTTTGTTGTAAAACTAAAACTGCTATATTCATCAACTGTAAAATCTGTTTGGTTAGTTATACCGTCCAATCTTCTTATTGTTTTCGATGAACCACTACTTATTGTGTTTATATAACCATTATTTACAGCACCAACTATATTATTCACTAAAACATCTTGAGAACCAGTTGCGCTTAAAAAAATATTATTAGAATATGGTCTGGATTTATTTGATCCTGTTATAGGACCATTAACAAATCTTATATTTAGTATATTAGAATTGTTAAATCCTACACCATAATAATTTACACTCGCCCCCTCAACTGACCATTTTGCTAAAAAATAATTCCACAAATTAAATCTTTCGGTTGTGCTCAATATTTTATTGTATATAACCAATTCATACAATTCACAAGTGGAATATTCACCACTGTAACCCCCATTATTTATAGTTATTCCATTTGGACCTGTTATACCCCCTTGGTTTGATGCCAATGACGATGTATTTGAATAAACTATTGAATTTACACCTGATCCGCCTATGGTTGCTGTATAAAACCTTACAGTTGTATCTGCTGCATAACCATATGGACCAGATACCCATCCCTCAAAATAAGCTTGATTAATATGTCCTCCCCATGCACCTAAAAGCCAGTTGTTATTAACAGACTGCAACATTCTAGAATTTGTACCGCCTGTTAGTTTTCCAACATATGCTACAGTAACTGGCGTGGAATAATTCGTATTTTCTCTAAAACCATCACTGGTTGTAAATCTAATACCAGTTCTGCCATTAAGCGCGTTACTAATAATTTGAGGAGAACCACGAAGTGTTATTGTTTTTGCCACAGAACTTTTATTATTCCAAGCCGTTAACGTAGTACCAGACGATGTTATAGTTTGTAAATCATTTGCATCTAACCACAATTGTAAACCTGTCACTGTACTTGGAAATGAAGCAGTGTATTGTCTACTATCATTCACCGACTCAGTTCTAGTTGATCCTGTTGGATATAAACTACCACTACTGTTCATAGCGATTGATCTAAATCTTTTTTGGTTATTTAAATCTAAAATAGTATTACGATTTATAGTTGTAGAATCAGTTACGCTGCCATTTTCACCATTATTATAATCAGTTAAATAAGAACTGGATAATCCTATATATTTTTTGTTTACAATCAAATCAAGAGGTTCACTTACAAAAACACTTCCATATTGATTGGAAATGCCTTGGTAATCAACTTTGCCAATAAATTCTCCAGTAACAGATGTTTCGTTACCATTGTAAAAATTCGGAATATTTACAACAATATTCATTTACTAAAAATTAGTACTAGCAACAATTCTAGTGAATCCACCATTTACAATTTGTATAGGCACAGTCAAAGATCCAGATGTAGATGTATTAATATCTCTATAAGACAAACCATTTGACGTAAATAATGCACTGTTGCCTTCTATGGTTAGTCTTACAGGCACAGATACTCTATTACCCAAATAATTTCTTGCCTCAGCATATACTTGTGAATTTATAGTGGATCCATTGTATGTATACGATGAACTTTGACTCGTTATATTAACTCTTACTGGCGAATCCAACGTAAAACAATACAAATCCCAATTGTATGTAGAACCCCACAATCGACCATAACTATCAACTCCATATGATCTAAATTCACCAGCAATAGTTTGTGTTAAAGCCAATGTTTTGGTAGAAGGCGTGAAAGTATATATTCCCATATTATTAGTGGTCACTACCAAAAATCTATCATTGTTAACTCCCAATGAAATAATCTCTCTAGCTTCACCACCCAATTCAGTATATGTGTTAACTCTACTTCTATAAGTCAAATTAGCACTATTTGTGTTGCTTATCTCAAATACATGCGCATTATAATATTGTTTATCAGAATCTTCATATCCATACGGCGTACAACTAAAGTTAATTAGAAATTTACTGGAACTTTGCGTATTTAAAAATAATTTTGTTCTTCTTCTCAAATCTGCATATTCTGTTGTACTCCAACTATTTGGCCAAAGAGCCGATGGTGTTAAACTACCGGATGCACTGTAATCAATTGTGCAGGGAGTACCATATGCAGTAGCAGTTGCGGATCCAGAAGCAAACCCACCATTCACATTAAATATTACTCTACGAATACCATGTCTAGCAGTACTAGCTCCAACAGGCACACCAGATGGAAACAACGCGGTGTGATAAAATACTAAACTAGACGAACTATTAGCTATAGGAAATGTTTCTGAGGGAATAGTTGTTTCTGATCCAGAATGATTAAACTGATACACGTTTGTTGACGTAAATGTACTTTTATTCAACATATAAAGAACACTTCGTCGTTGATATGTATCTGAATTAGAATATGCAAATGTACGTGTGCTGCTTCGACCAATATAACAATAAAACGCATAATTATCCTGAATCAAACCATCTGCACTTCCAACTGTAACATTTGTTGATTTTGTAAATTTTATAAACAATGAAGATCTTCTCCAATAATCAGTTCTAAGACTGGCGTTCATCAAAATCACCGAAGTTGAATCTTCATCAATCACCCACGTTTCATCCGCTCGGAAGGAGTTCCGGTCAGTTGTCGCATCATTTTTTGAAACTAAAGCATAAGTTAAATTTTGATTTGATGGATTGAGTCTCCATTGTCTAAAACCACCATATTCCATTACATAATAATTAAATCCATCACTCCATCTATACAGTGGTAAATCTTTCATACCACGATTTAAATTTTCTAATCCCATTGCTTGTCTATCATACGTCCGGTCTCTGTAACTCTCTGGTCCTTGCAACGTACCTGAATATTTTGTGAAAATAGTACCATTTGCATTACGACTACTCGCAAATGGCATAAAATTTCTACCGAATATTGGAGTTAATGTTGCTGGATCGTGCTCTTGACCCATAATATATATACTACTTGGAGTTTCTATAACATATGGGAGGTTTAGATTTTGATTTTGACGATTGATGAGACTCATATTCTATATATATTATTAAATTACACTTGCCGTTACACGAAAATTTAAATAACCACTAGCGGAAATTTGCAGAGGTACATAATCAGACAATGATAAAATATTAATTGTACTTTGATTTATTGTAATTGTTTGTATCAATGTAGAATTAGCACCATTGTAGATATAAACATTACCTTGAGCACCCGATGATAAATTCTCAACAAAAAAATCAGCTGATATCAGCGAGTATCCATTTATTATTTGCGTTCTCACATTTACTACAGGAATTATGTTTGAACTGCTTATACTAGATGAAAAATAGTTATATCTTAACACCCGTAGTAGTGAGTTATTTAAGTACAAAGATCCATTACTCGCACTTAAAGTAAGATTATTAATTTTTATCGTTTTGGTTATTGACAACGATCCTGTAATAATAGCCGATCCACTAAATGGAAATGCTTGTCCTCCGCCGCCACCATTTAATGCATAACTGGATGTCAAACTGTAACTTGCAGTTATAGCTCTTCTAGAAAAACTACTTGTTATAGGATAAGTACTACCAGTATTTAAAGTAGTCCCACTATAGCCACTAGATCCACTACTACCACTACTACCACTACTACCACTACTACCACTACTACCACTACTACCACTACTACCACTACTACCACTACTACCACTACTACCACTACTGCCACTACTGCCGCTATTACCTGAAGTGCCACTTGTACCAGGCGTACCTGTATCCCCACTGCTACCACTGCTACCACTGTTACCACTTGTGCCACTACTTCCATTTTGTCCGCTGGCACCACTACTTCCACTTGATCCTGAAGTACCACTTGTACCACTGGTACCGGATCCGCCACCACCGCCATTTGAAGAATAACTCGCGGTCAATGCATAACTGCTGCTTATATTATTGCCAGACAATAAAAATCTTACATCGATTCTGCTTCCTGATGTTGGTACTTGTGAAAAATTTATTGTGTTGCCAGATATTGTATAACTTGAAGATGGTATTTGTACCACACCATTTATACTAACAAATATATCCGATGAGTTTGCAACATTTCTAATCAACGTATAACTACTACCAGTTACACTAGGCACAATAATTTGCGCCTGTACATTATTTATTATTGGAAAATTAGCAATATACGAAGCAGTTAGAGCTTTTATAGACCAACTACTTGTTATAGGATATTTACTACCTGTATTTAATGAAGCTCCTCCACCTCCACTAGCATTTAAAGCATAACTTGCAGTTAATGATTTGTTTGAATAACTAGAGCTAAAATTATAAAGATAATTTGAGCTGGTTATAATTCTTAATAAATCTAACTTCTTGATGGACATAATTTACTAACATATAAATAGTACCACTAATAATCTATTCAATTATTGTTTAATTGTATTTTATATGTAGTGCCATTTATAACAATCGGTAAATACAATCCACTACTACCCCCAGCAGTACCAGCCAAATTAATTGAACTAGTAATACCGCTGGTATTTAAACTAATAAAGTTACTGTTTACTTTGTGAAATCCTTCACGTATAGTATCAGCAGTATCACTATTTGCAATAGATCCTGTATTTACTAAAATATACGCCATAACAATTTATTTTATAATATTATCCTCTACCCCAAGTATATCTAAATACTATCTTCAATGAATAATCTTTGCTCTTGGTTTGTCCATTCTCCAATACATACACATAACCATTGTTCTTAGCAGCATCATTCATCGCTTCAGGCGTCAAATTAATACTGGTTGGACCCACACCAATTGTTCTCCACAGTGGAGCAACAGCTGGATCTGGTCTATATAAAGTTGGAATATCTTCATTATTAGCAACACCATTGCTAAAAATAACCACTTTGTCTCTTGTAAAAGAACTTTGTGTATATGGATTCAAATACATTGGCAATTCAACTGAAAATATCTTGGTGGTTGAATTTCTAGATCTATCGATAGATTTAAATGAAGCTGTAGCAGATCCACTATATGTCGATAGAAAACAACTGCTTCCACGTACATAATAGTTTGTACCAATTTTACGCCCACTTGTTGGAGAAGATGTACCTGTCCAACCTGTACGTTTTACCCACAATGGCATATTTGCCAATGAAGCGGTGGTTTGATATGGATTCCAATCATCCCAGAAAAAGAATTTATTTGGTAGTTTCTTATCAATGATACCGTCTCCTAATATCATTTTTTTACCTAAATCCGTTGTATTAATAGCTACACTTTCTTCTATTTCATATTTTGATCCTGTTCCTCTACCACCTGGAACTAACAATCTACTTGGAAACTTAGGATAACCCAAACTACCACTATTTTGCATCGACGGATCATAGAAAAAATCATTGAATAAATTGGTATTATTGTTTCTATCTGATAAAACAGGAGTAGCTCCTATTGAACTCAAAGTGGCCAATTTACAATATGGAGTCCACAAATTATCTAATTTTGTAAATTTATTACTGATATAATATACAACTGTATCTGCTATTGTTACGCCTGCTTTAAATCCCCACGCGCCAGCGGCCGGAGTATTTGTAGTTTGCTGGCTAACAGAATAAGTTCCTTGCGTTTCAGTGGTGTCTCCTATTGAAGTTCCAGTTGTTGGATCAACTGACCAATTTGTTCCTGTGCCAGTATATAAATCACTTAGTGTTTGTGATAATTGATAAAACAAATCACTTGTAAAATAATTTCTTGGTTTATATGTGGTTATATTTGGTATACAGTAACTTCCGCTATAACTACCATTTGCGACACTTAAACTAGAGGAAATACCCAAATCCAAAAATTGATATGGATTGTTATAGTTTGCATTAAATTCTTGTAGTGGTCCAACTGCTTTGAATGGATTTGGTTCATAACTTACAGATGGAAAAAATGAACCTGTTGGAACATAGTTTACGTTTGCGCCATTATAGTATCTATTCACGAAACCAAAACCAGGTCCAAAACTAATTTGTCCTGGGGCAAATGGTTCGTTACAAAAACCACCTTCATCAATCGGAATAGCCAAACCACTACCACTATCAATACCACACAAACCAATCTTTTGAATTGCTTCTCTGTCTAATGAACCAGTTGTCCAACCTGTGAAAGAAGGAAATTGAGCTGGTATTTTGCCACCATTACTACCGGTATATGGACTCATATTTACACGTAATTCATAGTTCACACGTAAATATTGACCAGCGTGTAATGTAATTGGTGGATCCAAACGAATTTTGCTAAACAATGTAGTTGCAGCAGGTGTTTCTTTAAAACCAACTTCGGTGTATGTGGTATTATCTAATTCTTTGTAAAAATCAAATGTTCTGTATAGTCTTATTACACTACCTGAAATTTTATGACCACAATTGTTTTCTCCTATTAGATAAAAAGCGTTAATTTTACGTGGCCGTTTCAACATCTTTTCACTAAAAGAAGCAGTCAATGTATCAGACGGACCATATGGATAATCACCAACTAAACAAAATTGAAACACTTGTGCCCATGGCATATAAGCAATTTTGTCCAAACCAGTGTTTAAAATTGTGTTGGGTTTCCAACCTGTCGAAAATTGTTCACTTACTTGATTGTTTTCGTCAACACCCATTACTGAGGCTTTATAAAAACCTTTTACAGTTCTGTGTAATGTTACTATTTGTTCTTTTTCTACACGCGGATTTGTCATAGATTATAGTTATAAATAGATAAAAGTATAGTTAATATTTATTTATTCATATAGAGGTAAGAATTTTCTACCATATCCTTCTACATAAACTGGCATCCATCCCCAAAAAGATTTGCCATTCAAACCAGAAACCGAAGGTTCTGTACCACCTCCATCAGCTGTAAATATATATGTATTTGGATCATTTATGCTACCAGACACCATACCGGATAATCCTTCACCCAATATATATAAATTCTGAGCTGTAGTTTTGTTTTGTAAGCCAGGCGTTTTAAGATCGGTAATAAATGCAATTGATTTGCTTACAGGTCTTCCTATTTGGTTTTCATTATAAAATATAAAAGAAAAGAATAATTCTTGATTACCCGCCAGTAATATTGATCCAGTATTATCAAATCCACTAGCAACACCAGCCCACTCAATAGTATTATATGGTGATAATCTTATTCTGTTTGCACTACCACTACTTACCAATCTCACAGAAAATGCAGACGGTATATTACTACCAGTAATTCTTATATTTAAATCATTTTGCGTACTTAAATGATAATAAGAATAATAAGCAGAACAAGTTATTTTTGATAATAATTCATTCTTGAAAAATGAGGATGTAAATAATACAGCTACGGCAGTACCACTGTTTAAAGCATAACTAGCAGTTATTCCCCAACTCGCAGTAATTGGATAAGTGCTACCAGTATATAATCGAGTGCCTCCATTCAACGCATAACTAGCCGTAATAGACCAACTGCTCGTAATAGGATATGTGCTACCAGTAAACAACTCGGTACCACCACTTAAAGCATATAAAGCATAACTGGAACTTACCGCCCAACTCGCAGTAATTGGATAAGTACTGCCAGTGTATAATTGAGTACCACCAGCATTAGCATTCAATGCATAACTAGCTGTAATAGACCAACTACTCGTAATAGGATAGGAGCTGCCAGTATGTAGTGTGGTACCTACACCACTAGTACCGCTACTGCCAGGATAACCAGTTAAACCACTAGTTCCACTAGTACCACTTGATCCAGCACTACCAGCTGTACCACTAGTACCGCTTGTGGTTATAACAATAATATTGGATCTACCAAGTTTTCCAGTATTTGTATCCAATGTAAGATAAACAGCATTTGTTTGTACCGACAAATCACTTGGTAGTATACTAATAGAACCAGTAAATGACGTAGATCCAGATATTACCGTTTTTCTAGTAATCGTTGGATCCTGAATAAATGGTGTATCAATTAACATTTTAATTTATCTTTGTAATCTTTGTAGCCGCACCTGTTTCTCTAGCATATCTATTATACTCCACATACAACTCTTCAGCATTACTTCTAGCATCAACTTCCCACGGCAAACTCTTTTCTCTACTATCACCATCTTTGTATCTAGGATAAACTTTACCTTCCCAACTGTTATCAAACGTATTCAACTTACCATCCTCAACCTGTTTTATATGCCAACACTCGTGCGCTAATGTCTTGACTTGATCATCACTACTATGAGGACTGTTTGTTCTCATAATAATCGTATATTTTTTGGCAATGAATGGTTTGACATCACCCTCAACTTTTACTTTACCTTGAACATTGCCTTCTAAACTACCAAATTCCAACTTGATTTTTGCACTGGGTAAACTTAACTTGTTAACAAAATATTTGTATGCTTTTTTCAATCTTTCTTTATCAACAATATTTTTTAATATTTCAGTTAAACTATTGACAACTTTAGGCAAATTATCACCCTCATATTTATGTGGGGTAGTAATATCAATTAACTTATACTTAATAGGCAAATCTTTAATAGTTCTATAGGTAGCTAATATGTTCTTCTTGCTATCATCCACAAAGAATATATCATTATAACCCTCGTTTTGTATCTTGTTCAATATCCAATTAGCTTTAGCCATGGGATCACCGGTACCAAGAGCAATCACTTCAATGTTTACTCTAAAGTATCTTCTAATTATATCTTTTATGTGTGGCACTGCTTCAGATCCTCTAGCCGTTAATATTACAGTTTTACGATCAGTTTCAGTAGATTGTGTTATTTTATAAAATCTCTTAGC
>Ga0172364_10003676_pt1 | contig 12254 bp, 10 predicted proteins | sample LakKivSesite10cm_FD_114545 | JGI IMG/M metagenome (GOLD analysis project Ga0172364, IMG submission 114545) | Sediment microbial communities from Lake Kivu, Rwanda - Sediment site 10cm | ecosystem: Environmental > Aquatic > Freshwater > Lake > Sediment | place: Rwanda: Western Province, Lake... | reverse complement strand
GAAGATTTATCAGCACCAGACTATATATTATAAATAGTGATGGAGGAGCGCACTCGCATGGACGATTTTGAGGAAGCATTGAGAAACATAGACGTTTTCTGCAAAGTATTAGCCAAAAAAATGACTGAAAACGATGACGCTCATGAAAACATCATTGTTGAACCTATGGAAAAGCTTCTTCAAAGAAAATACATCATCGAAGAACACTTCGAGCCAAATCCAATAAACAAGAACTTCATTCCACTTCCACATCTCGAAGAACCATTAATTGACGTTTTCAATGAAGATAACTATGTTAAAATATTAATGCAAAGCCGATGCAAAGACCAGCCTATGACGATTCATACAAACATGGACGGTTTAGAAATCTGCAAAAAAGAATGCTACAAAAATGATGATGGAACAGAAGTATGCACAGACACATGCAAAAAACTGAATCTTCCCGTGAGCAGTTTACAGGTTAATAGCATGGTTGCAAGATGCAACAATAATAAAGTGCTCGAGATAGATATTCCCAAGAAGCCTGCTGTTAATCAGAGCATTTAGAATTGCTAAATTGAGCTTATTCCTCTACGTTTTATTCTAACTCTGCAAGCTTCTTCTTCAGAGCATTTAAGACAAGTGTAGATAACTTCGAACTCGTTTTTGCTTGTATCTGTAGGATTTATGAAAAAAGCAAAGCATTCTTCACCCTTACTTATGGCAGCGCCACAACAATAGCATTTATGTTCTTTCAAAGCTTTCACTTTCATAAAGCACACCCAAAAATAGGTTTAATGTTCAAACTATTAATATTTTCTAACCGCAAACAGAATAATGATTGAAAAAGAGAGCACCACAGAAGATTTATCAGAACAACATTAGGTCTTAAGCGATTTTGTTAAGCAGTTTGTCAAATCGTGTAAGCAGTCTTCCTGAATGTCATTAGTCGGTCGCGGCTTGCGCCATTCTCTTTTTGTCGTCATCGACGCAGTTAAAGATTTTCTTTAGATATTTTCAAGGCAATGTGAAGGAGGAACTGGAAAGGTTTTTAAACTTTTGGTTTATACTTAAGCTAAGTTTAAGGAAAAGGTGAGAAAATGGGTTCAAAAGCTCCTCCTGAAATCGCTCAAACAATGTGTGACGTAGGCTGCAAAAAAACTCAGCTGAGATTTGACAAGATGTTTGTTCTAGCGATACTGGCCGGAGTGTACATAGGTTTCGGTGGTCAACTCATGACTACCGTCAAAGTTGGTCTATCAACAACTCTTGGCACTGGCTTTGCAAGCTTCCTTGGTGGTGCAGTATTCTCTGTGGGATTGATGTTAGTTGTCATAGGTGGTGCTGAGCTTTTCACAGGAAACAATTTGATCGTTGTTGCGTGCTGTAGCAAAAAAGCGGCAGTTAGCGGTCTTTTGAAGAACTGGGTCGTTGTCTATATTGGAAATTTCGTTGGCTCCCTCTTGCTAGCTCTCATAGTGTTTGGTGGATTTTATGCTTATAGAGACCCAGGAAGCATGGGTAGTCTTGCGCTTGGAATTGCAGATGCGAAGGTAAACCTTTCTTTCATTGAAGCATTGTGCAGAGGGATCTTATGCAACTGGCTAGTGTGCATGGCCGTATGGCTCGCTGTTTCATCACATGACACTGTTGGGAAGATATTCGCTATTTTCTTCCCGATCATGGCATTCGTCGCTATGGGGTTCGAACACAGCATCGCAAACATGTACCTGATTCCAGTTGGTCTGTTCCTAAAGGATTTCGCAGGTTTAAGTGCTAGTGCTAATTTGACTTGGGCAGGCTTTATACAATACAATCTGATTCCAGTGACTATCGGAAACATAATTGGCGGTGCATTTTTCGTTGGAGTGCTCTACTGGTACGTTTATATGAAAGGCAAGAAAGAATAAACCCACACTTTTTTTTTATTTTTTTAGAGTTGCACATTGAAAAGGAAATGACTTTTAAAGAAAAGGATAATAATGCCTTATGTTTGTAGATATTACTTCATATCTCAATCAAAGGTGACACAATAATGCCTGTCCAAATTCAGTACAAGGCGAAAGACAAGCTTTTGAAAAAATACCCTAAAATTGAAGTATGCCTCAAATGCAATACATGCGCACTAGTAGATCCAGTAATATATGCAAATGGATTTTCGCATACAAACACCTTTATTAACGATGTTTTCAGTGCAGCGGAACCAGAGAAAAACCAGAACATATGGCTTTGTGTATCTTGCCATAAATGCGAGGAAATTTGTCCTTACGAAGTGAAACCGATTGAAGTTATAGAGGCGTTGAAGGATGAAGCTTTCGAGAAAGGCTATGCTCCAGAAGGCATACGAGAAGAAATAAACCAAGTGTTAACCACTGGCTATGCTTTCCCAATCTTTCAATCGCTTGCGTACATAAACAGGATACGTGGTCAGTTTGGATTGAAAACGCTTGGAGAAAGAAAAGTTGAGGACATTAGAAAAATCGCTAGAAAAACTGGGCTTGAAGCTAAAATATCAGGAGGAAAATCGAAATGACAGCCAAATACGCGTTCTTTAAAGGCTGTTTTACTCCAGTTAGATTGCCTTGGGTGGAAAAAGCAGCATATAAAACTCTTGAAAAATTAGGCATATCGCTTGTTGACATTGACGACTTTACATGTTGCCCTGAACCTGTAGGCGTGGGAATAGTTGACAACCTAACGTGGTTGGCGGTTGCAGCTAGAAACCTTGCAATCGCGGAAGAAGAGAACTTGGATATTTTGACAATATGCAATGGATGCACTTACACGCTTCGAAACACTATTCACAAATTAAATGAAGACAAAGCTTTGTTGGAAAAAGTTAACGAGATCATAGCGGATACTGGACATTCTTACAAAGGCACGGTCAAAGTGCACCATTTCATCGAAGTGTTAAGAGACGAAGTCGGATTAAAGAAACTGAAGAACAGCGTTAAACGTCCTCTTTCAGGATTGACAGTTGCAACGCATACTGGCTGCCACATTCTCAGTCCAAAAGAAGTTATGAAGTTCGACAATCCATTCGACCCAACAACGCTAGACAATTTTGTAGCTGTTTTAGGAGCAACGCCAGCGGAGTATGATATGAAAACGATGTGTTGCGGTTGGACTCTGATGACTTATGGGGCACGCGAAGGTGCTTACAAACTGTTGGGCGATAAGCTTGGCGACATGAAAAAAGCCAAAGCTGATTGCATCACTGTAATTTGTCCACAATGCTTCTACCAGTTTGACATGGGACAGTGGATCGCCTCAAGAAAGGACATACCACAATACAATCTGCCAGTGTTCTTCTATCTGCAACTCTTAGACTTAGCCATGGGCGCTAAAATCGAAGAAGTAGGATATTCTCTTCACAAGGTCCAAAATCTAAGTGTCGTGAACAAAATAAAGTAGGAGTGAATGGAAAATGAAGGAAGTTAGAACAACATGTCCATATTGCGGAACTGGTTGCACACTCTACCTGAAAGTTCGAGATGGAAAAGTCGTTGGAGTATTGCCTGACGAAAAAGGTCCAGGACAAGGGAAACTATGTATTAAGGGGTGGAGTGCACATGAGTTCATACACCATCCCGATCGCTTAACTAAACCATTGATTCGTGACAAAAACGGGGAATTCATAGAGACTGACTGGAACACTGCACTTTCGTTAATAGCTGAAAAGCTTTCAAAGATTAAGAAAGAGTTTGGACCCGACGCCATAGGCGTTTTCGGTTCAGCTAAAGCTACAAACGAAGAAAACTTTTTAATCATGAAATTTGCCAGAGCGGTTATTGAAACAAACAATGTTGACCATTGTGCTAGGCTTTGCCATGCAAGCACCGTAGTAGGTTTAGCATCCACCTTCGGTAGCGGAGCCATGACCAACTCGATAGATGAACTGGAAAACGCTGATGTCATTTTCATCACTGGCTCGAATACCACAGAACAACACCCGCTGATAGGAACTAGAATACTAAGAGCAGTGAGAAAAGGAGCCAAACTGATCATTGCCGACCCAAGATTCATAGACCTAGCACATTTCGGAGCAATTTACATGAGCCAAAAGCCAGGCACTGATGTTGCCCTCATTAATGGAATGATGAACGTCATTATCTCCGAAAAACTCTACGATGAAGAATTCGTGAAAAACAGAACTGAAAACTTTGAATCAATGAAAAAGGTAGTTGAGAAGTACACTCCAGAATACGTGGAGAAAATCACAACGATTCCTGCAGAGAAGATTCGCGAAGCCGCAAGATTATATGCCAAAGCCGACAAGGCAGCCATAGTGTATTCAATGGGCATAACTCAACACACGACTGGCGTTGACAACGTAGTCTCTACCGCAAACCTCGCCATGCTTACAGGCAACTTAGGAAAAGAAAGCGTTGGTGTAAACCCACTAAGAGGACAAAACAACGTCCAAGGAGCATGCGATGTAGGCGCATTACCAAACGTGTTTTCAGGATATCAAAGGGTAGACATGGACGACTTGAGAAAGAAGTTTGAAGATGCATGGGGAGTTAAACTACCTCCAAAGCCGGGACTCACAATCGTAGAAATGATAAACGCAGCAGGCGATAAAATCAAAGCTATTTACATGATGGGCGAAAACCCGATGATTTCAGACCCTGACATAAACCACGTCAAGGAACAACTTGAAAAACTCGACTTCCTAGTGTGCCAAGACATATTCCTTTCAGAAACCGCACAACTTGCAGATGTTGTCCTCCCAGCAACAACATACGCAGAAAAGGATGGCACATACACATCAACAGAGCGTCGCGTGCAGAGAATACGGAAAGCAGTGAACCCCCCTGGTGAAGCCAGAGCGGATTGGGAAATAATATGTGACATCGCAAAACGCATGGGCTATAATGAAATGAACTACGCCTCGCCAAAAGAAATTATGGACGAAATAACAAAACTGACGCCCAGTTACGGTGGAATGCAATACGACAGAATCGACGATACAGGTCTGCATTGGCCATGCCCGAATAGAGAACATCCAGGCACAAGGTTTCTCCATAAAGACAAATTCACACGAGGATTAGGCTTATTCACGGCTGTAGAGTTTATTCCACCGGCAGAGCAACCAGATGAAACATACCCGTTCATACTTACAACGGGCAGACTACTCTACCAGTTCCACACAGGAACCATGACACGTAGATCTCCAACTCTTGAGATACAGGCGCCAGAAGGATTTGTTGAAATTAATCCTAAAGATGCCCAAAAACTGAGGTTAGGCGAAGGTGACAAAGTCAGGGTGAAAAGCCGCAGAGGCGAAATCATAATCAAAGCTAAAGTGACGGATAAGGTGCAGCCAAGTATAGTTTTCATACCGTGGCATTACGCGGAGACTGCAGCAAACAAGTTGACAATCGCAGCATTAGATCCGAAGGCAAAGATTCCAGAATTCAAAGTATGCGCAGTGAAACTAGAAAAAGCGTAACTTTCACACTTTCTTTTCACTTTTCAGAATAACGAATACTTAGCTAGATTGGTTTTTTCAAAAGCTTGTAGCGTTATGAAGTAAACGCTCTGCCTTTTCCAAGTTTAGAGGCATGTCAAGAATCCAGTTACGTTTGCATCGCATCCGCTTCTTTCTTCTCAACACGTCCAGATTGGAGTTGTGCTCGCTTTTGTGTGTTTTCAACGGTTTTCGGTTTTTCGCTTCGACCCATCTCTTCTTCTTTGAGGTTTAGTGTGCCTTTGACTGTGCCGTCTTCTAAATATTGAAGCGTGAAACCCATCTTCTTCATTAAGTTAATTGCTCTCTGATTATCCTGCAACATTATTCCATAAATTGTCTCCACGCCCATATCCTTGCAAATTTCAATAACGTAATCCACCATTTTTGTTCCTAATCCAAAGCCTTGCCATGGGTCAGCTATTATAAAGGCAATCTCACCAGCCTTTCTGTCTGGTTCAAGACTCACTCTAACAACTCCCAAAATTTTTCTTCGTCCCTCTTCGTTTAATTCAGCTACTACGGCAATTTCTCTATCATAGTCAATGTTACAATAGCGCACTCTAACTTCATGTGGTGTGTCTTTGATTATTTGGAAGAACCTGAAACGTATAGATTCTTCAGAGAAGTTTTGGAACATTTCCAACCATAAAGGTTCGTCCTCAGGCTTTATAGGTCGCAACAGCACTGTTCTGCCGTCACGAAGCGTCCACAAAGATTCGTACTTCTTCGGGTATGGACTTATCACTAAATGTTCATGAGGCATAAACTTTTGGAAGACTTTTTCTTGGTCAATCATTATCCTTGCGTCAAGTGCATGGGCTTCTTTCTCGTTTATGAATAGTGGGTTGATGTCTATTTCTTTGATTTGTGGAAAGTCTATGAGCATCTGCGAAAATTGCACTAGTATTTCTTCTAACAGTTTGATGTTGGCTGGCGACACGTTTCTGTAGCCTCTTAGAAGCTGGTAAACCTTTGTTTCCTCCATCATTCTCCTAACTAACGTTTGGTTCAATGGTGGAATTCCAAGCGAGAAGTCTTTGAAAAGCTCCACTCCTACACCGCCCATTCCAAAAAGAATAACTGGTCCAAAGATAGGGTCGGTCTTAGCTCCGAGAATTACTTCGTAACCTTTCTTTTTAATCATTGGCTGAACAGTTACGCCTAAAATTTCCGCGGTGGGATTGTACTCTTTTGCCCGTTGTATAATTTTTTCAAAAGCAACACGCACTTCTGCATCGCTGTTTATGTCCAAAATTACGCCGCCTGCTTCGGTTTTATGCGTTATCTGCGGAGAAAGAATCTTCAACACTACTGGATAGCATATTTGAGACGCAAAAGCAACAGCTTCGTCTGCAGTCTTTGCAATACATGTCTTTACTGTTGGAAAGCTGTAGTATTCCAAGAGTTTCTTGGCTTCAGCCTCTGTCAAAAGCTCACGGTTTTCTATAGCTGCGTTTCGAAGCACAACCATTATTGGACGCTTCGGCGGAGTAGCATCCACAGGAAACTCTTCAGGAGTTTCATAAAGCAATTCAAGTTTACGCTTGTACTGATACATGTACATGTAAGTTTTAACTGCCTGTTCAGGAGTAGAGTACGTTGGAATATTATTTTTAGTTAAGAATCTGTTTGCTTTTTCAACCGCCTCATATCCGAGAAAAGAGGTTAAAATTGTCTTGTAATTGTAGCTTGTGCTCTTGCATAGTTCAACGATGCTTTCAGCGATTTCTAACGGGTCAGCCACAGCCTGCGGCGTATAAACGAGTAATATTCCATCAACGTTCTCGTCTTTTAGGCAAGCTTCCATAACGGCTTTGTATCTGTCTGCTTTTGCGTCTCCAAGAAGGTCTATAGGGTTGCCTCTGCTCCAGAAAGGCGGCAAAATACTGTTAAGATAATCCATTGTCTTTTGGCTTAACTTAGCCAATTTTCCACCATTCGCAATAATCGCATCAGTCGCCATCACTCCCGGACCGCCAGCGTTAGTTATTATTGCGAGGTTTGCTCCTCTTGGTAAGGGTTGCATTTCCAGAACTTCAGCGCAGTTGAAGAGTTCAGCTATTTCGTTTACGCGGATTATGCCTGCTCGTTTGAATGCGGCGTCGTAAACGTCGTCTTCTCCGCTTAATGAGCCAGTGTGTGATGCTGCTGCTTTTGCGCTTTCAGTGAATTTGCCGGCTTTTACGACGATGATGGGTTTGGTTCTTGCAAAGTGTCTTGCAGCGCTTAGAAATTTTCTGGCGTCAGTTACTCCTTCAATATACATCAGAATGCTTCTGGTTTGCGGGTCAGTTCCAAAATAGTCTATTAGGTCGCCGAAGTCCACATCAAGCATGGAGCCTATTGACACGAAATTGCTGAATCCAATGTTTTCGTGAATAGCCCAGTCGAGAATGGCGGAGCCTAATGCGCCGCTTTGGGATATGAATGCTATGTTGCCGGATTTGGGCATTTTGCTAACGAATGTAGCGTTTAAGTTTATGCTTGGACGGATAACGCCTAAACAGTTTGGTCCGATAATGCGTAAACCGTATTTTTGTTTTGTTTCGAGAATTTTTTCTTCTAATGCTTTGCCTTCAGCTCCAGTTTCTTTGAAGCCCGCTGAAATGATTATTATGCCTTTTATCCCAATTTTTCCGCATTGCTCTACAACGTCAGGAACTGTTTTGGCAGGGGTTGCTATTATTGCGAGGTCTATTGAGTCTGGAATTTGCTCGATTGACTGGTAGGCTTTTACGCCTAAGATTTCGGTTTTGCGGATGTTAACTGGGTATACTTTGCCGTTGAATCCTAAGCTTGTAAAGTTTTTTGTTAGGGCGTAGCCTACTGTGCCTCCTTCGTCGCTTGCACCTATTATCGCGACGTTTTTTGGGTTGAAAATTTTGTCAAGATTTATAGTCACCAAACGTTGAACCTTCTATGAGAGGGATGTGTTGAAGTGAATGAGTGTTTAAAATTAAACTTTATGTCTTAAAACTCACGATTGCCATCAGAAAAATCGTAAGGGCTTAGACTGTTCTTTTTCGGCTTTTCTTTTCTTTTGAAGGCATAGAATAATTAACATGAACTAGGCTTGTAAGTTTCTTTAAGTCTTCTTCGTTCATCCATTCGGTTTTGAGGTATTCGCAGATTCTCTCGTCGTTGAAGCCTAATCTTCGTGCTTCTTCAACTGCAATGCAGTATGCTTCTATTTCTGTTGGTCTTTCAACGTAGTCATAGTTGGAGTCGAAGAGTTTTTTTCCTTCCATGAACTGTTTTACGTGGGCTAACTCGTGGATTATGTCTAGGTATATGTCGGTTAAGTCGCCTTCTTGGAGGTAGTGTGCGCTCATTATTATGTGTCCGTCTAGGTCGCTTACGCCCATGTAACCTCGCATTCCGCTGAATTCAACTTTGAGGTTTCGGAGTACTTCTTCGGTTTTTTCTTTGAAAATTTTTTGGACAGCTTCAACTTTCTCGAAGCCTTTGAAATAGTCTGTGAATTGGTGGGTTGTGGAGTTTACGTTGCGTTGAATCTGCACTTTCAATTGCAAAGTGTCTATTGCAGGTCCGCTCCTATTTTGTTACGTGTTAATTGAATTATCATATTAGTAAAGCTTATTCCGTATAAACTTTTGATAATTGTCTATTGTGGGTTGACGTTTGAATGTTTCAGATAAGGAAACTTTTGGAAGAAGACTTTGATTTTGCAGTTAATCTCACAGATACTAGGGATTGGCAGCAGACAGAGGAAGATTTTGGGTTTATGTTGGAGATGGAGCCTGAAGGATGCTTTATTCTTCTTTATGATTCGGAAAGGGTTGGTTTAGTGACGAATGTGAGTTTTGGCAAAGTGGGTTGGCTTGGCAATTTGATAGTTGATGAGAAACATCGGAAGGAGGGTGGTGGAAGATTGCTTATGCAATATTCACTTGAGTATTTCAGAAGTAGAGGTGTTGAGACTGTGGGTTTGTTTGCTTATATGGACACTGTGGAGTTTTATAGGAAACTTGGTTTTATTTATGATTCTGATTTTGTAGTTTTGAATGGGAAAGGCTTCAGTTCAGACACAAAAGCCGATGTGAAAAAGGTGGATGAAAGCGACGTAGATGCGATTGTGGATTTTGATTGTTCGTGTTTTGGTGGTTCCCGGGGGAAATTGTTTAAGCCTCTTTTGCAGAGTAGAGGTAATATTTGCTATGTTTCTTATGATGAAGAGCAGATTTGTGGTTATGCTATGGCGAAGGTTTATTGGAATACGGCTGATGTTGGTCCATTAATGTGTAAGCAAGACCGTGGCGATTTGGCTCTAGAGTTGCTGAAGAAGCTTTTTGACAAGTTGCAGTCTTTTGAGGTTTCTTTGTGTGTTCCACGAAAGGAAACTGTTATATTGGAATTTTTGAGGGAGCATGGTTTTAGTGAGAAGTTTCGTGTTGCAAGAATGTTTTTAGGACTGTCAAATGTTAAAGGTTGCGTTTACATACCTGAATCTTTAGAGAGAGGGTGAATTGCTTGAGTCATGGTTTGGCTAAAGTGTTGGTTGAGGATTTTCTTAAGAATTCGTGGTCTTGTGTAGAGGTTCTTGTGAAGGAATTAGCTAATTTGGGAAGCATGAAAGAAAGGAGAGTTGATTTTTTCTCTTTTAAGAATGGACAGAGAAATGACGTGTCTGTTGAGGGTAAACGTTTTTTCTTGCGAACTTCTGTGGAGTATTCGAATCCTCAGTTGACTGTTGAAGAGGTACAAGGCTTGATTGCTGCACGTTTGCTTGAGGTTTGTGCGAATTATTTTTGTGCTTGTGGGCTTCGTCAGTTTGACGGGAGAGATGTTGATGCTTTATGTGAAATGTTGATGGGTGAGCCTTGTAAGGGTGTTGTTGTTCCGTTTCTTTTGAATACGGATGAGACGGAGCCTGATAGGTATTCGATGAATCCGCTTAAGGAGTCTATAGTGAATAGTGGGCAGAGTGCTTTTCCTTCGGCTTATGTTAAAACTGACGGGTTGAAGATAGATGATAAGTTTGCGGTGAAGTATGATGGGACGCTTATTTCTAAAGGTGAGTTGGAGCTTATTGCACGTGCGCTTGATGTTTGTAAAGGAAGTTATATGGATATGGCGGATTCAGTAAAATATACGCAGTTAGAGAGCCTTTCTGAAGCGTTTGGGATGAATTTGCGAGTTTATGCTTTGCGTATGCCTTTGGCAACGTTGGAGAGGGAAGGCACGGATGGTTTTTTGCATCATGTCATTAGAGAGGTTCATAGGGATTATTCGGCTATTGAAACGGTTTATAATTGCATGGGAAGAAGCTTGAAGAATAGAACGACGCTTCTGACGGTTCCACATTCAAAGAAGGGGTATGCGTCTAAGCGGGCGGTTAGGGGAAAAATATACTTTGATAATTCAAAACTGAAAAATGTGAAAGTCACCTATAAAACTACAGCTTTGTATCCGAATGCTATGGATCCGAATGACGTGAGTGTTGCAAAGGCTGAAGATGAATTTATGGTTGAAAGCGATAGGCTTGTGAATTACTCGTTTAAGGAGGTTCCTTCTTCGCCGCAGTTTGTTTTGTATTCTTTGGCTTCGCCTGAGAATGCGGCTTTGTGGCATGGGATAGGTGCTTTTGGAGCTACGCAGTTGCTGAAGAGTTATGCAGCTATACGTTTGGCGTGTATGCGTGGGTCGTTGATTGGAGGTTTGGATAAGTATGAGGTTGTGAGGGGTGTTCCTTTGCAGTTTAATCTTTCGCCGAAGCACATGTGGGTTCATCCTGTTCATAGGAACATTGACGCTAGCATAGGGTGTGTTCAAAACTTTGGAGAATTGGCTGGTATGGGTATGAGGATTGAGCCGCTTTCGATTATGAGGTGAAAAACATGTTTTTTAAACAAATCAAGTTTAGAGGTGACAATTTTTCTTATGTAATTGCAGATGAGAAGACTAAAGAGGCGGTTGTTGTTGACCCGAGCTTTAATGCTGAGGCGATAATTAAACTGTTGAAGAGTCATGGTCTTAACGTGAAGTATGTGGTTAACACGCATAGCCACGCTGATCATACGGCTGGAAACCAAGAAGTTGCTGCATATTCTGATGCGAAAATTGTTGCTCACAAAGCAGCTAACAGTAGAAAAGATGTTTCTGTTTCTGATGGAGACGTTTTAGAAATAGGCGATATAAAAATAAGGGTGATTCATACGCCGGGGCATAGTCCAGATGGCATTTGCTTGCTTGTGGATAAGAAATTGTTGACTGGGGATACGCTTTTTGTTGGGGAGTGTGGAAGAACTGATTTGGCTGGGGGAAATGCTGAGGAAATGTATGATAGTCTTTTTAATAAGTTGGTGAAGTTGGATGATGATGTGGTGGTTTATCCGGGGCATGATTATGGAGTGAAGCCTTACTCTACGATTGGAGAGGAGAAGAGAGAGAATTACACTTTGAAAAAACGCACGTTGGAAGAATTCACAGAATTCATGAAACAACCATAAACACAATAAGAGAACCAAAAAAACTGTCAAGTTAGTTCAAAAAAATTAGATTTTATAGGACAGAAAAATTAATCATGGGTTTGATTCATATCTAGCTAATAGATAGGCATGGAATCGGAAAAAGAATGGCGCATTGACATTTGTGTAGAATGTAAGGTTAGAAATGGTGATTCTTCAAAGAAAAAAGTGTTCAAGTGCGGTTTATGTGAAAGATGGTTCTGTAAAAAACATCTCAACCCGAGATTAGCGTTCATAAAAGACCTAGAAGCAATTGAAAAGATTCCAGAAATCAGAGTCTTGTATTATACTGAGGTAGAAGGAAAAGAAGG
>Ga0172364_10003674_pt1 | contig 12255 bp, 9 predicted proteins | sample LakKivSesite10cm_FD_114545 | JGI IMG/M metagenome (GOLD analysis project Ga0172364, IMG submission 114545) | Sediment microbial communities from Lake Kivu, Rwanda - Sediment site 10cm | ecosystem: Environmental > Aquatic > Freshwater > Lake > Sediment | place: Rwanda: Western Province, Lake Kivu... | reverse complement strand
TTGAGGGTGAAAAATCGTCCCCCCATGAGGTATTTATGGCCCTTGCGTCGGCTTGTAATCTTTAAAGCTTATTTGTTTATAAACATCGCCGACCTGTTTGGCGCAGGCGTCGGGATTCTTGAGGATTGTCCGGCCCCAATAGCACAGCACGGTCCAACCGCGGCTCTGGAGAAAATTCCGCTTCTGTGCGTCAAGTTCGAGCGTCTCTCTATTCCCATGGATGGCGAAGCCGTCGCAATAGACGGCGAGTTTGACATCGGGCCAGACAAAATCAGGAACAGTAACTAAGCGGCCCTGCTCATTCTTGATTTCAAAATCGCGCTCTTCTGGCGGCAAACCTTCGATTTGCTCGAGCGCTCGTCGAAGCGGCTCTTCGATCTCGCCTTTGGAGTAACGCCGCACGGAATTATCCGTGCCCGCTAAGCGCTTTTGCAGCATCTCGCTGATTTTCTCGAATCCAGCTCCGATACGGCTTTCCTGAGGCTGGACCGGTTCTTGTTGAGATAGAATCACCAACAGGTCCCGGACCGCATCTTTGTCGAAGAACGGATGCCAGCGCTGATTACCGTACCGTTTGAGGCAAAGATAACAGGCCTTCCGGCAAGAATGGCCGAAAAGCCTTGTCATCGCGGCCTCCGCCACTTCCGGCAGTCTCGCTGCCATCTCCTCCAGGTATCCGGCTCCTCCCGGCACCGTTTCATAAAAAACAATCTGGTCGGAGATGGAGTCCGGGGGGCTTTTCCTCACGAAAGCAGAAATTTCCCCCGCCTCAAGCTCGAGCAGACTCTGCGCGCCGGCCTGGAGCGATTCAGCCAGGGTCACGAGCGTTGGGGAAAAATTAGACCGCCCGATCCTGTGGACGTCCGCTCTCGAGGGCACGTTCAAAATCAGACAGTCGGTTTCAAACTTATAAGCAAGAACCAACGATGCAACTTCCCCTGCGCAGAAACGTCCGTGGTAAGCCTGCCATTCTTCCATGAGCTTACGCTTTTTTGGATCAGATGGACTATGCGGCATATGCCGCCCGCATTCCGGGCATAGCCAGAATCGGCTCCCCGTTCCAGTCTTGCTTTCGAGCCGCCCCCAGTTGGTGATAAGAATTTGGGCCAGATGCAGGTGCTCGACGGGGGTGAGTTGATACGGGAATAGAATGCTTTTTTCTGCGGTTTCAGCGAGTAGCGTTTCCCGACGTTCCTGCATCTCCTTCTGGCGCGATTCCTCATCGGAGCTGATCTTCAGGTTCTCCTCGGCCTCGAACGCATCGACGAAAACGACGTCGATTGCTGCTGGCAATGAAGCCTGACACCTGGGGCAGCGATTCCTTCCGGATTCGACTGCTTCGTCACATTGTTCGCAGAAATGGAAGGCCTGAAGGCGACCGCTCGCCTCGGCATCGGTCCGGCCGGGCCCGGCCGCCGACGCCCCCGGACCTCCCGGGAAAAGCACCCTGATGGATTTGAGCTTATGGCCGTTGGCATACACATAATTTCCCGGCGCGAATTCCTCGATGGCGATCGCCGAAGCACGGAAAAGCGTGGGCGTATCGATGACTCCCGGGTCCAGGCTGAAAGTGTCCACAGGGAACTGGTATGCAGGCAATATCCCTTTAGTCGACAGATAGTTCAGCGTATAAGCGCGCTCCGGGTCCTGGGTGATCTCAAAGTAAGCCCGTTTCCTGGCCGCCGCTTTCTTATCATCCTGCCGCGGGGATCCGATCGTTGAATAATCCCTGAATTCCTTGTCGAGCTGCTTCACTCTCTGCCACCAGGCCTCGAATACCTTCGTCAAATCATCCTTGAGGCCATCCACGATCGCCGTAGCATCTGCCTCTCCGAACCCTCCTGTTCTACCCGCGAAACGATCATGCGCCAGCAGGGCGGAAGTCCCCGCTATGATCTCATCGCGCCGGCGTCCGATCTCTTCAAATAAATCCTCAAGCAATTCGCTTTTCCATCTTGTCGGATTGCGCAGGTCGTCGAGGAGTTCGCCCATTCGAGCAGGAAGTTGCGATTCCAAACGCTCGAGAATATAGGATCGCAGATGCCGGCAAACAACCTTAGGATTATCAAGCCGCAACGTCGGCGGATCGAACCTTCCGGCCACGAACCATTCCGGCCTCTCGAAAGCATGACGGTCATGGGCTCCTCCAGCGCAAAATGTGCTGGTGAAGCCGATTCTCAATCTTCTGCCCGCCCGCCCTACTCGCTGAGCGTAATTCGCCGGCGTGGGTGGCGCATTCCTCAAGACGACGGTTAAGAGCAGCCCAATATCAACACCCAACTCAAGCGTGGGTGTGCACACAAGGACCTCGAGCCTCCCCTCTTTGAAATCCGTCTCCCGCTTGGCGCGGTCTTCGCCGGAAATCTGGGCGCTGTGTTCCGCCACGGCGAGCCTTTGCGGCGTTCGTTCAAGGTAGGACCGCACGTAGTAATTTTCTTCATCGCATACGGCCGGGATAAGCCGCCCTGTTGCGCACTTTGGCGTCGGACACGTCGGAAGATTGTAAGGCCGCCAGGTCTGGCAGGCATTGCATCTGAATCCTTCTTCGGGCGCATAGAGACGAATCACCCGAGGGGCAATTTGCAGCGGATGCAGGCCTGACGTCCTTTCCTTTGGGGGGATGGGAAATTCCGGCACATGAACTAATATGCCCAATTCTTCCAGAAGAGGTATGATGCTCCGCAGGAATAACTCGGACGCCTCCCGGCTTCCCACAACCCTGGCGACGATTTTTTGCGAGGCGGTGAGCTGGCCCGCTCTCGGGTTCTCCTGGATGAAACCCATCAGCCGTTGAGCTCTGCGGATGTGTTCAGGCCGATCCATGGCAAATGCTTTGGGGTGCCGGTCCCGCTCCGCGATTCGGACGTTATACGGCTCGGCTTCGATCTCCCGGTACCTGCGCTTTCTGCCTGGATCGACGTATTCCTGGAAGAAATCGTAACCAACGGCCCGGTTCCTCCTCATGACGTCGAGGATCGCCCGCACCAAACTGCGCGCTGTTTCCGCGGCCATCCGGGCGGCCTGCGCCGTACGCACGAATCGCTCATCTTGAACAAGCTCATCCAGGAATTCATAATCCACGGCCGTAATCCCCAGAGTCTCGAGGGAAGCGCGCTGCCGGCTGTATCGCGTGAATTCATTCGCCGCTTCATACTTCAAGGCGAAAAGCCAACTTTCCCGCTCAGGCCGGGTCGGCCTCTTCGGGATGATCCCCATCTCGCGATAAGCATCGAACAATCTTTCCGGAAGTTCTTCCAAATAAACGCCCCGGTCCTTTTCATTCCTCACCTCCCGTGCAATGATATGGCGGAGGGCATGAGTCCGGTGTTTGTCAGCCGTATAGCCGGCCTGATGAGCGGCATCCTGACGGTTATCGGCAAAGACGAGTAGTTTGCGATCATCTCCTCCGAGCCCATCGAGGTGATGGGTGGTCAAAATGGCCACCGTGGAAGCCGTTCCGGTCCGTAGGGGGGTGACGATATCACCCCGGGGATAGGTATCCCCGCAAGCAGGGCAGGTGTTGAGCTTTCCGCGGTGCATCAACATAAGAATTGCAGGCCGGTTGCAGCCGGGGCATAATTCCCCTTCTCCGAGGACGCGTCCGCATCCGAGGCAGAAACCGACGCGCTCGAGCTTGGCTTCTGTCTCAGCCTCGCGGTTCCCGCGGCGTAGTCTTTGAGCTCGCGCTACCGGCTCGCCTGGCTCTTCTTCGCCCTCAGCGTCCGGCTTATCGGGAAGCTCCCGTATCTCATGCGTCAGGAACGCAGTATTCTCGTCGCTGAAGAAATCCGCTGTCCCGACAGGCAAATCGTCCCCCGGCCTCTCAAAGCGGACTTTCACGAAATCCTGTCCGCAGGTTCGGCACAGTGCGGCAGGCCTGGCGACAGAGCCGCAGCGCCCGCAGACTGTCCCACCTTGCGGGACCAATGTCCGGCAATCAGGGTTCGCGCAGAGCGAGACATCGTAGATTCCGTGGAAGAACGTGTGAAGTTTGGGCCGAAGCAGCGGCGGATGCTCCTCGTCGCCGATGCTTCCGACAAGAAGATAGGCTTCGATTTCACGTCGGATGTCATCAAGTGGAAGATCGGCCCGCTCATTAAAGCGGTTGTGAATTGAGTCAGCAGCCTGGTCAAGAGTTGTCGGCTCTATGAAAATTTCTTCAATATGTCTGACGATTCTGTTTCCGGCCAGAACCCCCGAGATGAGCTCAGCGATGGGTCCTGAGGACGCGCAAGTTCTGCCTGTCAGACGCTCAGCAAGAGAAACCACCGAGGAATCGTCATCAACGTCGAGTCCATAGATTTCTTCTTCGGCCAGACCGGGAGGGGGTGGAGTCCATTCTGCCATCTCGGCTTCCCTTTCGACATAAGATTCTTTGATGATGTCTTCACCCCTGACCGTCTCTCCAAAGAGAGTCGAGGCGAAGGCAGCGAGCGCTTGTTCTCCTTCTGCTTTTGCGGCGACTGTCGCTGATGTTCCAATAACCGTCAAGTCGCCGGGCGCGAGGCCGGCATGCGCTTTCAGGCGGCGGATCAGACAGGCAATCTCAGTGGCTAATGCCCCACGATAACTGTGAACCTCATCCAGAACGAGGTAACGCAGGAAAGGGGTGAACAGCGCTCTGTCATCTTTTCGGACGAGCAGGAACTCGAGTTGTTTGTAGTTGGTCAGAAGGATATCAGGCGGATTCCCGCGGATCGCTGCCCGGGTTGTTCGTTCAGTTTGGGCCGGCGGTTCGCGAAGGCTCTGCGCCGCCGCGTCACTATCGCCGGTGTAGAGCCCATAGGAAATATCGAGCCGCGTATCCCTTAGAAGCCGCCTCATTCTCTCAAGCTGGTCGTTGGCCAGCGCGTTCATAGGATATAAGAAGATAGCCTGGACTCCCCTTAAGCCATCGCGCTTCCGGCGGATGATGCTGTCGATAATCGGCAAAAGGAACGCCTCCGTCTTTCCGGACCCAGTTCCCGTCGTCACGATGAATGACGTTCCCTCTTGTCCTACCGCCAGGGCTTGTTCCTGATGGATAAAGAGCCGTCCATCGCCAAAGGGCCAATAGGCTTTAAGAATTTCTGGATCGAGCCGTCCGGAATCGGATAATTCCTGGAGAGAATGGCCAAGCGCAAAATCGCGGGCCAGTGTCACATAGGGCCCTCTGACGATGACGTCGGTTCGGGCCAAATGGTCCTCGAACTGCCGCCGCAGATGGTCGTCCAGAAACCGATAGGATGTCTTCAGAAACCTGCGGTATTCGCCGACGAGGTTATGCACAGCCTGCGGAATATTAACACTCATGGCCTATGCCTTCCGCCTCCCATTTTTCGGTTTCCCCGGCGCCAAGGATTAAGCAGCCAGAGGGCGGCGTCATGGATATGGATGTTCTCCGGAACGTTTCTGACAGTCTCCGGAAGGAGGGTCACCACATCAAGAGTGGTACGAGGATGCTCTTTCGCCGCCGAAAGCAGGCCCCGGATCTCCCTTTCCATGGCACCGGTCTCGGCGAGATCCAGGCAAACCTGAATCAGGGCCTCGCCGCCTTCCGGAGAACGGGCCAGGAAATCAACTTCGAACCCATCCTTTGTCCGCACATAAGAGCTTTCCATTCCCCGGCGCTCGAGCTCGATCCGCACAGCCGTCTCCAGGGCATGGCCCAGATTGCTTCGCCCGGAGCGATCGAAGACGGGAATTAGGCCCGGATCGACCGGGTACACTTTGCGCGGATTGACCATCCGCCGCCTTTCAGAAGCTCCCTCTACCCAGGAAACCCGGACGAGAAAACAATCCTCAAGATAAGAAAGAAGCTGGTGCAGGGTATCTCGAGCCACAGCCAATCCCTGTGATTTCAAAGCCGCATAAAACTTCTCAACACTGAAGAGGCTTCCGGGATTACCCAGTAAATGCCGGACGAGCCAGCGGAGGCTCACGATGTTGCTAACTCTATGCCGCTCGACAACATCGCGAAGCATGGCCACATCAACGTAATCTAAAAGGAGCTGGTAGCGGGTTTCAACATCCAGGCCTTGGGCTTCGGGGAATCCACCGCAGATGAGGTATTCTCTGAGTGCGCCCTGCAAAGCAGATCGCTCCTTGGCCGAAAGGAGATCGAGCCTCTTAGGGACCTCCTGCTCATGGTGACGCAGGTATTCCTCGAAGCTGAAAGGGAAGATTGCAACTTCCCAGGCTCTGCCGCGCAGGGCGGTGGCGATTTCACGGGAGAGAAGCGCTGCCGAGGAGCCGCTGAGAAAGACTTCCACTTTCTCGCTGTCCAGCAGCCGGCGTACAAAACGCTCCCAGCCGGGCACAACCTGGATCTCGTCAAAGCACCAGGCTACAGTTTCCTTTCCCCGCCAGGCAGGAAATCGCCGATAATATTCCTCGATAAGAATCGATAAGTCATTGGCCGTAAGACCGGCCAGCCGTTCATCCTCGAAATTGATATAGGGAAGGCGCTCCTGGGGGCTTCCCTGTCCAAGATGCATCCGCCGGATCTGGTGGAGAAACGTAGTCTTACCAGCGCGGCGCATTCCTACCACCGCAGTCGCTTTCCCAGGGAAATCTATTCGTCTAAACACACGCCTTTCCGTCGCCTCAGGAAGAGGGGTGGTTAGAAAATTAACGAGTTGTTCTACCAGACGAGAACGATTAGCAGCATAGCCCGGGCCGATGGCGCGAGGAAAATTAAAAGCGCTCTTTTTCCTGGGCACCAATTATCTCCTTTATAGAAGGAGAAAATATCACAGAATTCTCCTTTTGTCAAGGAGAATTATGCCTCTATCATGCTTTGTTTTTCACGCATCGATTGCTACCGGCTCAAGAGAGCTTTACGAGAGAGGAATCCTTGGTTGTTGGCCCCCCAAAAAATACAGCGTGTTTCAACAATCACGGGCTATTTGTAGATCTCGTTAGCAAACGAGGGAGTATTTTTTAGACTCCCAATAGCTCTTTGATTTTAGCACGCATCTGTTGCATATATTGAGGTTCAAGGGCTCCTAGCTTCCTATTCAACCGCCTTTTATCGATTGCCCTCAATTGAAAAACTAACAAAATGGTTCGCCTAGAAATTCCGTTCTGATTTGACGGCTCCACAGGAAACGTGAAGGGGAATCGTTCAGCGCCTGGCTGAGAAGTCATAGGAACAATAACTGTCGTTGGGAGTTTGGCATCGTCTGTGTCTGTTTGAACAACGACGGCAGGCCTCCTGCCTGTCTGTTCGTGGCTCTGTTCGGAAACAGGGTAAGGCAATTCAACAAGCCAGATATCGCCTCGCGCCATTTCTATACAGAATTCTCAAGGATCATAAATGCCTCATCACTTAACTTGTCCCAAGCCTTTAGCTCCATTTCGAGGCCAGGTAACAACTGAAGGACTCCTTCTTCCCGTTCTTTTTGCAGGTGATCTGCTACATCGATTGAGGGCTTATAAATGAATTGAAAATTTACTACATCGGTCGTGCCAATTGCGGGCTCCAAAAAGGATGAAAAAGAAAAAACAATATTTTCGTTTAGCCAGTTCTTCGAATTTGCGAAATCAGTCTGATTGCTCATTTTGACCTCCGTGATGAGAGAATTGACCCAGAATCTTTTTTTTCTGCACAATTTTGAATCCTTCTGTTCTTGTCACCGTGGCAACGTCAATTGCTCCGCCCACGCCTCGAATTCCTAAAGTCCAGGTTTGTATCTCTATGCTCGTTCGGATCAAAAAAATAGAGAGGTTCACACAATCTTGCAGGGGCAAGAATTGGTAGGGTATCTTTATTGACAAATTCTGGTCCAAATGGCTCTCCAATGAGACCTTTTGCTCATTAGTCAAATTCAAGTACTTTTGGACAAGCGAAGGAAGCACGGGGTCCATCCCTTTAATGAGCCTGGTCGTATATTCAAGCTGCCCTCCCCAGGTAATGCCGAATTGGTTCTTGTTTTGTTCAATAGGATCCGGGTGGCTGGGAATCGCGATTTGAAAAACCCGACCATAAGGTGCATCCTGATCGTAGCCGCCGACAAGGAATATCAAATCCGGAGTTTTCGCCTCTTTGGGCATACACGCTTCCCATTGCTTGACGAAAAATTGACCAAGCTGCTTTGCAAATTCCTCGACAGGGAGCCGTTTGTTTCCTTTTTGTTGAAGCTCATTCTCAAATTCTGGAAGAAAGCTGTGCGCTGTCCGAGGTTCTTTTTGCCCGATAGCGCCGATTCCATAGGTCACAGCCCCGACATATTTTTGGTTTTGAAATTCCAGTAATTTAGTCGCGTTATCATAAGTTGAAGGAATGAGAATTTTCCCAGTATCCCCTGTCATTTCCATATTCAAGGTGACTCTGCTATCGGCGGCAAGGACAATACCCTCGGGACCCTTGAAAACGACACCTAAAGACATAAACGATCTCCCTTATTGTAAAGACGACTATATTTTGTAAATTATATCAATTTTGGTTTGCCAAGACAATTTCAGGATTCTGGATATTGATGCTCTCGCCTGATTATCTTGATCTTTTATGAGTTTTTTTGTTTGTCGCCTCTCTTTCGTATTTGGAATGGGATTTTGCAGTTGTCCGGATTTCTGGATAGGTCGGCATTGGGTATAGCTTTGATGCGGGTTCAATTCGGCGAGCTTCAGATTCCATTTTTCTTTTTTAGTTTGTTTTTCAAGCATAGATCGCCACCAGTTTAAGAGCGCATTTCGAGCTATGTACTCACAAGTGCACAATAGCATTGGAATATCGTCTGCAACCCAAACGCCTCCGCGGGCACTTGCCGCTAAGCCCATCGGCTTTTCTGCGAATGTGTTATCGTGTTTCATAGGAGCATCGCACATGGGCATCGGGAATGGCGTTCCATTATGCAATGCCTTGGACCGATGATCGTAGATCTTTTTTAGGGCTCTACTCATATTGGCATTAGCCCAGTCGAATTGGGCAAAAAGCTGCGGCCGATTTAAGGGCGGAGCAGGCAAGTAGCACATAATAAAATCAACGAACTTTTTGGTCGCTCCCATATATGGCGCAAATATAGCCGCTATCCTCTCGACCAAATCGATTCCGGCAGCTTCAAAAAGAATGGGCTCTGCTTCAGGCTTTGATGCGCGGAGCCTCTCTAAGGGAGTTTCGTTTTCTTTGCGCCAGTGATTGGCCGCTGTCTCAACAGAGCTAACAAGAAATAGCCAGGCCAAGGCAGGCTGTGATTCACAGATCCATAATGCGTCTTGATACATTCGACTGGTTCGAATCAGTGCCATCGCTTCCGCCGGCACAAGTTCTAAGAGACGAGGCAACAGATGGGCTTGATTAAGGGAATGCTTACCTCGTGCGCTTGGAACGACAGGTCTGGACGTGTATCTTGGAGTGACAAAGTCGGGAAGCATCTCGAAAGCACTTGGACGACCCTTGGGATCGTCTGCGGGATGGAAAGTCCTAATCAACTTGCCTGCTTTGAATCTAATACCCAATTCAAGAGACAGCAGAGTTGCAACTTCATCTACTATTGTTCCGCCGTGAAAACGAAAATCGTCTGTCTTGGCCATCGAAGGAATATTTCCAATCCCTTGGGGCTGAGCGATTCGCAAAATTACCGTGGGCGCAAGACATTCGCCTAATGATGGGGGAACCATATTAATAAGCTGATAGGGTCCAGGAAGATCGGAAAGTTCACCCGTGACGTGTGCATCGGTGAAAAGCGGATATTCGCATACAATCCAATCTTCGTGCCTTTCTTGCCATTTTATCCAGTTTTCGTATACCTCGGGTCCCAATCTTTCTTTGACTTGCGCATTCTCTGACATAATTGTTTCCTTTTATGTAGACTCAATTCATCTAGATCGAAGCTTTGGCGTTTGCGCTTTCGTGGGAAGCGAAAGATACAGAAATACTCGCAGTTGGGTTCCTCGTGCAGAAATGAAGAGTTTACCAGATTGGACAAATCGGTTCCTCATAAGAGCCTTGTGCATTGAGATATTATTATTACCGGGAGCGATAAATTGATTGCATTTAGGCGGCATAACGGACGCTTTCATGCTTGAAATAATTTCTGACGATGCGCGGCTGCCGTTGTCGACTTCTCAGGTAGCCGGAAATGTCTTTTCGCATCTCCGGCTCGTTGACCGGCCGCCGTCGCCCCACCGCATTGCTTTTGACGTCCTGATTCAGATACTCGTCCGGATTCAAGTCCGGCCGATAGCCGGGAAGATAAAACAATCGCACCCGGCGTTCTTTCTTGTTCAACCAGGTTTTCACCGTCACCGACCGATGCGCCGGAAGACGGTCCACGATCAGGAAGATTCTCCGCGGCACTTGCCGTTCCAGCCGACGCATAAAATCGATGAACAGCTTGGCCTTCAAGCGGTGACGCAGGACCATAAAGTACAATCGTCCGCGGTTGGTGATTGCCGAGATGACAGCGCAGCCGAATCTCTGGCCCGTTCCTGGAATTACGGGCGTCCGTCCTTTCAGCCCCCAGCTTGTCCCCGTCACATGGTCCGACCGCAATCCCATCTCGTCGCCCCAGTAGATTTCGGCCTTTTCCCTCTGGGCCAGGGCTTTGATGGCCGGATATTCCGCCTCCAGCCAACGGCGAACCGCCTCCGGGTCCGCCTCGAACGCCCGCCGAATCGGCTTTTGCGGTGTGAATCCCCACGTCCGCAAGTACCGCCCCGCCGTCCAGACCGAGACACCCAGGCCATACTTCCGTTCGATCAGTCGGACGACCGCTTCCCGTGTCCAAAGATAAAACGGCAATCTCAGCTGATCGGGCAGTTTGTTGGCAATCGCCCGGGCGACCCAATCCATCTGTCTTGGCGGCAGAGTCTTGCCGAACGGACGTCCTTTCCGCTTCGCCGCCAGGACGTCGAGACTGCGGTTCCGGGACTTCTTGATCCAGACGCCCACCGTCTGGCGCGTGATGCCGAAGATCCGGGCGGCTTCCAGTTGAGTCATGCCGTCGCGGACGGCCTGAACCGCGCGCCGTCGGAGTTCTTCTTGAGTGACCGAAGGCAACGATCTCGCATCTTTGTTGTCCATAACCGAAGTCTATCATATCACAAGCCAATTTGCAAGCTATTTATTGCTCTGATTAATAATTCTTGAAGTTGCGAATATATTTTATCTCCTGGCGTTCAGGAGTACTGCTTCTACCAACTGATTTGAATATCCTTTGCCTCGATGTTCTTCTTCAACGAACACCCAGCCCAGTTCTTTATCAAATTCATGATATCTATGAATTAATCCGGATTTCTCGAAAACCTTCTTCTTATATGATGGAAATGGATTCTTTAATGCTGCGATTCCAACGACTGAGTCACCTATATAAGCAAAAGCCAATAAAAAGGCTCTGCGGATCCTTTTCCGAAGACCATTTGGCACCACTTCTTCTCCTTTTTCTACCAACCTCCGAAACTCATCCAGCTTTTGCCTAGAACAAGAGGCCGGCGCCTTTACTATTATTTTCATTTTTGCTTTCCCCCCGATAAACAGCGCACAAATAGTTCTAATATTGCTATGCTAACGAAGCCATCTCTGATTTTAATCGCGTTTTCCGTGATATTTATCTTTGGTACCTGCATTTTTCTAGATTTTATCTTCGATCGCCATTCTTGAAAGGAGTTTTAGGATATAGATGTCTTTGGAAATTTCTTCTATGTTAAACCCAAAATCATATTCCTTTATATCTGCCTTTCCATGTGCGATCCCGCATCTGTTTTCATGATAAAAATATTCCGCCACGCTCCTCGCTCCGGGTTTGGTTTCGAGTTCTTTGATTCTCTTCAGTGCTCGCATCTTGTATATGCTAAATACGTTTATTCTCCGTGTTAGCCGTCCAATTTGAGCGTCTGTGCCGAATTCGAGAAATCCAAAATCATAACTGCCCAGTCTGCTTAAGTTTTTTAATATCCATTCTTTTCCGTTAGATGAAGTTACGCTTTCGATAACTCTGTAATAACATAGAAATTCTGATAGAGGGTCTATCTGTCTTACCGCCATGCTGTACAAACTAAGTTCTTTGGCAACTCCGGAATATTTCTGTGCATATTGAATATCGACATCTTTCTGGAAACCCGGCCAGCGGAAATTTACGTAGCTAAGAGGGCCAAGTCGGATGCTATTAATTGCTTCATAAGCCATATCAAGGCTCTGATAGTACGAATTATTAATATACTCGCCTCGACCCGTTTCAATTGGTTTGATCACGGCTCTTCTTCTGACAGGCCAGATGAAAGCGGGGAGATCATGCTCATAGGCTAGGCAATTGGTGTAAAATACAATCTCCTTGA
>Ga0172364_10003671_pt1 | contig 12260 bp, 7 predicted proteins | sample LakKivSesite10cm_FD_114545 | JGI IMG/M metagenome (GOLD analysis project Ga0172364, IMG submission 114545) | Sediment microbial communities from Lake Kivu, Rwanda - Sediment site 10cm | ecosystem: Environmental > Aquatic > Freshwater > Lake > Sediment | place: Rwanda: Western Province, Lake Kivu... | reverse complement strand
GAACAGGTTTTAACCCATCTCGTGCATCTGGCAAGGCTCGGCTCATTATAACACTCATGGAGTAATCTATGAATGCACGTTTCATCTCGTTGCTAATGTCACGAATAATTTCTTTTTTATTCTCTCCGTCGCTCATAAAAATTTCACCCTAAATATCTAGATTTATCACATTTTTTGCATTTGCTTCTATGAACTCTCTTCTTGGTTCGACTACTTCACCCATGAGTATAGTGAACAGCTTATCTGCTTCAACTGCATTCTCGATTGTCACCTGCGGCATAAGTCTGTGTTCTGGGGACATAGTCGTTTCCCATAGCTGCTCAGGATTCATCTCTCCTAGACCCTTGTAACGTTGAGTACCCAAGCCTGTTTCGCCCATTTCTTTAGCTTTCTGCAATCTTTCTTGCTCCGAATAAGCATATGCAACGCTCTTTCCCTTGCTCAGTTTATACAATGGCGGCTGTGCGATGTACAAATAACCAGCATCTATCAATGGTCTCATGTACCTGAAGAAGAATGTCAGAAGTAACGTTCTTATATGCTCTCCATCGACATCGGCATCTGTCATCAGAATTATTTTATGATAGCGTGCGTTCTCAATGTTGAATTCCTCAGCAACACCGGTACCAATCGCTGTAATCATAGCAAGAATTTCGTTGTTCTGCAAGATTTTATCCATTCTGGCTTTCTCAACATTTAAGATTTTTCCTCTCAGCGGAAGAATCGCTTGGAATTCTTTTTCACGAGCTTGCTTGGCACTTCCACCGGCGCTGTCTCCTTCCACAAGATATAACTCGCATTCCTCAGGAATCCGGCTTGAGCAATCAGCAAGTTTTCCTGGTAATGCTGATGATTCTAGTAATCCTTTTTTTCGAGTTAATTCACGGGCTTTTCTTGCTGCCTCACGAGCCTTGCTGGACAGTACTGCCTTTTCTATAATCGCTTTTGCAACAACCGGTGTTTCCTCGAAAAACTCAGCTAATTTTTCATAAAGAACACTTTCAACGATGCCTTTTACCTCAGAATTTCCCAGTTTTGCCTTTGTTTGACCTTCAAACTGAGGGTGAAAAACTTTGCATGAAACAACCGCGGTTATTCCCTCACGTGTATCTTCACCGCTTAACCCGGGGCTTTGTTCATCGAATATTTTGTTTTTCCTGCCGTAATCGTTTAAAACTCTTGTTAAAGCGCCTTTAAAACCAATAACGTGAGTTCCACCTTCGATTGTATTGATGTTATTTACAAAAGAGAATATGTTTTCAGTGTAACCATCTGTATATTGCATAGCAATTTCTACTTGGACTCCTTCTTTTTCACCTTGGATATAAATAGGATTTGGATGCAAAGGAGTTTTATTTCTATCTATGTATGTAACAAATTCGCTTACTCCGCCGTTGAACTGGAACCGCTCGCGCTTGCCGCTATTTTGATCAAAAAGCTCGATTAGAAGCCCTGCATTCAAGAAAGCAATTTCGCGCAGTCGGGTTGATATGGTCTCATAATTAAATTCCGTTGTTTCAAAAATCTGCGGATCTGGCAGAAAAGTCACAGTTGTACCATTTTCTTTTGATTTACCTACTATTTTTAGTTGACAGGCAGTTTTTCCCCGCTCGTAACGTTGGAAATATTCTTTTCCATCTCTTCTTACTTTAACTTCTAGCCAAGTAGATAGAGCATTGACAGCAGATACACCAACACCGTGCAAGCCGCCTGAAACCTTATAGGCTTTACCATCGAATTTACCACCTGAATATAGAACGGTCATTACAACTTCAACAGCTGGTTTCTTGTATTTTGGGTGTAGATCAATGGGTATGCCTCTGCCATTATCTGTTACAGCGACAGACCCGTTTTTATTCAATGAAACTACAACTTGGGTACAATAACCAGCAAGTGCCTCATCAATTGCATTATCTACAACTTCGTATACAAGATGATGTAATCCTCTGAAATCGGTGCTACCGATGTACATACCCGGGTTTTTACGTACCGAATCAAGCCCTTCTAAAACTTGGATTTTACTTGCATCGTATTCGGTAGATTTCGAATCAGTTTTTGCTTCGGATTCTTGAATTGCTTCTAAACTTTTTTCTTCAACTAAATATACGGATTTATTTTTCATTTTATTTTTAATTTGCAATTTTACTTTTTTCTTTGTTGCTTTAACGGGTTTTTTGACCTTGATTTTTTTAACTTTGGGTTTGATTTTTATAGTTTTCTTCTTTAATTTATGTGAAGGTTTTGTTTTCACTTTTTTAACTTTAGTTTTTGTAGATTTTGGTTTTGTTTTTTTGATTTTTATCGTTTTTTTCTTGATTTTTGGCACAATTTTTCCCTTCTTTTTCTTTGTTTTAGATGACGACTTTACGCTCTTTTTTTTACTTTTCATAAGGTTTTCCTCATGTCAAAGTGTACACTAAATTCTATTGATTTTTGTTGGGTTTTTGCCTATCCCGTCTCCTGGGCTAGTTTTACAGGAGACACATATGGAGTAGAGCCTAATAAAGGTTACTATATCAGGAGAAAAGGCTGTTTTTTTGAGAAGGGTTAAATAACCTATACAAATATCATGTGGTGAGGAGGCAATATGATGATAAAATCATTAATTAGTTCTAGAAAAAGTCATGTGAAGCAAAAGACCGCCGCATTTATTGTAATGCTGTTTGTAGGAATATTTGTTTTGGCCGCCTTTGGCAATATTGCAAGTGCCGCTGACGAAGATCTTGTACGACAATATGCACCAATATTGTATTTTGAACAGAATGAAAAATGCTATCCCGTGGATGTATCGTACGCACTTGATAATTCCTATCTTTACAAAGTTGGTGACACGACGCCAATTTCTGCATCTCTAACTGCAGACCTTATTAAAAATTACACATCTAAAGGGTATTATCTTGATAATCAGAGAGGAACTGTTACAGACAATGGCATTACTGATGATTATCAAAATAAAATGGGTACACTTGGATATACTGCATATGCCCACGTGGACAATACTAACAACATAATCCAATATTGGTTCTTCTATGCATTTAACAGTGGAGATCTCAACAATCACGAAGGCGATTGGGAGATGGTTCAGGTTCAACTTTCAGATGGGCAGCCAATTGAAGTTATGTACAGTCAGCACTATTCAGGTCAGAAGGCTACCTGGAGCCAGGTAGAAAAAGATGGAGATAATTTCAAGGTTTACGTTGCACGCGGCAGTCATGCAAACTATCTTAGGTCATACTCTGGAATGATTGGAATTGCTAGTGACCATGTAGGTAGTAATGGGAAGGTCCTAAAACCAGCCGATTATAGTTTAGAAATTCTAGATTCGCAAGCATGGTTAACCTTTGGCGGTCATTGGGGTTGGGCAGGTAGTGACACAGAACAAAACGTACAATCTTCTATTTTAGGTGAGGCTGGTCCACAGGGGCCGATGTACCGAGATTTCCAAAACGGTCAAACGATGTGGGCGGATCCTGTCGGTTGGGGCGCAAGTTTAATTCCAGCAAATGATACACTCTTCATACTCGAATGGTTCCTTTATAATTTTGTAACTTTGTTTATTATATTTTCAGCTCTAATACTTATTGTTACAATCTTTTTAATCTACCGTCGGCATAAAAGATACGGTCTTGGTCCTCGTTTTGTATCAATGCTATACATAGACGGTGCAAACACGAAAAGCATCGGCAATATCCTTTGTATTGTAGGTTTAATTATTGCTATATTCGGTTTGTTATTGCCGTGGTACAGCGTTTCGGTGAATGTTTCCATTCCAAATTATCCCAACATAGGATTAAGCGATATGATAAAGATTGACGGCATAAACGGAGTTCAGGTTACTCTACCAAATGGTGATGGTCCAATTCCTTTAGGGTCATTTGTTCTTCCGTTTTCAGTACTTATTGCAATAAGCATAGTCTTTCTAATTCTTGCAACAGTTGGCATAGCTCAAAGTAAAAAACTCGGTCGCAAGTACATCGGACGAGGAATACGCCTACTGGTTCCATTCATCGTAGCTTTTGGCATTCTCATGGCTCTAGGAAGTATTCTTCCTTTGATAGCGCCCATTGGCTCGAACACTAATTTTGATGTCAGTTCCACAATAAATGCCGTTTCATCCGCTCCATTTGGAGGTGAAAAAACTGTGCCTATCCAAAATATTAATGTTAATGGCGGTCAGGTAGATCTCAAATGGGGATTTGGGCCAGGACTTTACTTGCTACTATTTGCTGGTATTATTCTTATTGTAGCTGGGGCAATTGAAATAGCTGCCAAAAGTACGTTCTTTGAGCAGAGGCAGTTTGAGAAACAAAAAAAGAAGGAAAAACCAAAAACTCCGGCACCTGCAGAAGAAAATAAAAAAGAATAATAAGCCTTAGTAAGGAACAACATGCTAGTTAACGCAGATCTTCACATTCATTCTAGATTTTCGGGTGCTACTAGTGACAAAATGAGCATTGAAACCCTATCAATTGAGGCACCGAGAAAGGGAATACAGATTGTTGCTACCGGGGATTGTCTTCACGGCGGATGGATGAAAGAAATAAACTCTTGTACCAATATTGACGATGGGACATTTGAACTAAATGGCACACGATTTATTTTAAGTACTGAGATTGAGGATCAGAGGCGAGTTCATCACTTGTTTTATTTTCCAAGCATTTCTGCTGTTGAGACGTTCAAAGAAGCAATAAAATCAAAATCAAAAAATATTGAGACTGATGGTCGACCCAATGTTAATATGGGTGGCGAAGAACTTGCAGTTCTTGCTAAAGATGTTGATGCACTCATCGGCCCTGCGCATGCTTTCACGCCATGGACTGCAATGTATGCTTATCACGATTCGTTAAAAGATTGTTATGGTGATTTGGCCGACTATGTCTCATTTGTGGAACTGGGGCTTTCTGCTGATACTAATTTTGCTGATAAAATACAAGAGCTAAATCGACTCACATTTCTAACAAACTCCGACTCCCATAGCCCTCACCCCGTTCGTCTTGCTCGTGAATTCAATCGTTTTGAATTAAAAGACGCTACCTTCAGCGAGATCAAAAAAGCGATTTTGAGAACCCAAGGTAATAAATCAGTACTTAATGTCGGACTCCCGCCGCAAGAGGGTAAATACCACGAGTCAGCATGTATTTCCTGTTATACGCATTATACTTTGGAAGAGTCCATTAGACGAAGATGGAAATGCAGTTGTGGAAAGCAGATTAAGAAAGGCGTAAAAGACCGAATCAATGAAATGGCAGATTTTACTGAGCCGCATCATCCAGACCACAGACCACCTTATATTCATTTAATTCCTTTGTCTGAGATTATTACAAAAGCGATAGGTCAGCACACTCCATTCACACAAGCAGTATCTAAACGATGGGATGAATTGATATCTGTTTTTGGCAGCGAGATAAATGTACTAATTGATGCAGATATTAAAGAAATATCAAAATTTACTGCACCAGCAATTGCTGAAGCAGTACAGGCATTCCGTGAGAAAAAAGTAATCATCAGACCAGGTGGTGGCGGCCAGTATGGAATAATAGAACTGCCGCGAGAAGGAATGGAGACCAACCTCACATTACAACCCAAAGATACACAAAAAAGTCTTCTTGATTACTGAGGATGTGATGAATTTTGGATTACGATGTTGCAGAGCGTGAAATTAAAAAATTGGTTGAAAAAAACAAGACTGCGGCTTTACAAAAAGTTGTAGATTATCTATATGAAAATTTTGAAAGATACAGTTGGGTAGGAATTTATGTTGTTAAAGGAAATGATTTAATACTTGGCTCTTGGCGAGGAGAGCATGCAACAGAGCATACAAAAATACCCATTGGGGCAGGCATATGTGGTTCTGCAGCGGTGAGTGGTAAAACAGAACTGATACCAAATGTAAATGCAGATAAAAGATACTTATCTTGCTTTATTTCAACAAAATCTGAAATCGTGGTTCCAATTAAAAAAGACAAAAATGTTTTGGGCGAAATTGATATTGATTCTGACATGTTAAATGCTTTTAGTAAGCAAGATGCTATTTTCTTAGAAAAAATTGCAGATATGCTTGGTGAGCATATCTGTTAACATTTTTTCAGCACTCAAGATCTTCATCACTGCCATAAGGCTCAGAAAGGGTTCGATCATCACTTAGTGCTACAATGCTGCTTTAACGATTTAATATTTTTGCTCTTCGGCAGTTGTTTAAAAGTTCTTCTGATTATATTTTTTTAAGGAGAATCTGTTACAATTAATTCTTTAACAGGCGTTCCATCGCTCCATAAGCCCATGAATCGCTGCTCGGGTGTGTCGCCAAGACAATATTCGCCGTTTTTTCCATAGAATGCAAAATCAGTCAAAGCATCAAACAACTTCCAAGTGCTGTAATAGTCCATTGCATCAACCGAATTCAAAAGCGGAAGACATAGAGGCGCACCATGGTTAGCAAAAAGACCAGGCTTACCATATGTATCGGTCACTTGGATAACAAAATCTTTTTGGGATAACGGCACCTGAGTGGAATCATAAAAAATTGTCTTTCCTGATTCATCCCCAGCAAGCATATCATCTTGACCAACTAAAACGACCACGAGTGTTTCGCTTGGAATTTTACTTAAATCAACTATAGGTGCAAATGGAATGTAGGGTTGGACCGGCATTATCGCCTTTGGTGTTGGAAGCCCCTTCTCACCAGCAAGAGCAGCCATATGTGCAGTGATACCACCGCCGAGAGAGTGCCCAACAATTGCAAATTTATCAAGATCGGGATGAACGTGATTACCTGTTTGTAATTCCTGTATTGCCTCTTTTACAGCCCGTATGGCGTTTGAACTAAACTGTTTAAATCCAATTAAAAAACCTGATTGATACCTTGGATACACCACAATATTTCCTTTCTTAACTATATGATTAATCCATCCTATGTAGATTACCGGATAAAATGCGCTCCAACCATGGTTGAAAACGATAAGTGGGGCAGATTCTGGTTTTGGCGAATCTGGTTCAAATATCCAATACTGATGCTCACCAAAATTGTAACTGTATCTAATAACGCCCTCATGTGAATAATTTGAGCCGCCCGGCCCGTCCACGGGTTGCTCTGGCTGCTTAGGATAATCAGATGATATTTTTCGTGTAGTAATTTTTCCAGCGCTAACTGCCGAGGCAATCAACATCATCAAAACAAATCCTATCAGGATATATTTTTTCATATCATCTCCCCAGCCCCATAATTTGTATCATAAAATATAAAGATATCCTTGAATTTTGTTTTTCAAAAATATTTTGTATTTGTCTTAATCTTAACCCATTATATTCCAGATTATATTTTTCCAGCAATCACGCAGAACCTTTACGTCAAGATCGATTACTGCTTTTTTGTTGTCTTTGATGACTAGATTTTTTCCATTGGTTTTACCGATTTGCGTAAACGGCGTATTTTTCTTTTCTAAGAGTTTTTCAAAATCTTTTTGCTTTTCTTTTTTAACTTCTATGATCCATCTTGTATTCGACTCAGAGAAAAGTTTGAAATCGGTTCGTAAATCAGTTCCTATTTTTGAAATATCTATTTCTGCACCAGTATCTCCCCCGATTGCCATTTCACAAAGACATACTGCTATGCCGCCTTCACTTACATCATGACATGAGGCAATGTATGTTTTATCAATTGCAGAAAGAATACCATCTATGCATTTTTTTAGCAGATCTACGTCTGTACGCGGAACCTTTCCACCGCCAATTCTTTGTATTTTAAAATATTCAGAGCCGCCCATCTCTTTCTCGGTTTTCTTTCCAATGAGATATATTGGATTTCCTTTTTCTTTGAAATCAACGGTAATACACTTTCTAATATCTTGAACTATGCCAATTCCCATGAGTTCTGGTGTTGGAGGCACAGATGATGCAAGGGATTCATTATAAAAACTAACATTTCCTGATGCAAATGGCATGTTAAGAGGTCTTGCCATATCACCAAGACCACGGCAAGATTCGTAGAACTCACCCATTCGTTCAGGTTTTTCAGGATTTCCAAAATTCAAGCAATCTAAAATTGAGTCAGGTTTAGCACCGACTGAAACGAGATTTCTACACACCTCATCGACTGCAGCACATGCACCCCAATAAGGATCTTTTTCCATGAAATTTGGGTTTACATCTGCAGTGACCGCAATTCCCTTGAACGAATTTTCAAGTGGTTTTACTACCGCGGCATCCCCATGAGTTTCTATGCTTATTTTGCCCTGAAGTGGTTTAATAACTGTGTTGCCACGTACCTCATGGTCGTACTGTCTTATCACCCATTCTTTTGAGGCAATGTTTGGAGAACTTAGTAATTTTTTTAACACGATGTTTGCATCAGGCATTGTAAAATCTTCTTCTTTTTCATCTGGCTTTGGCAAAACAACAGGTCTAATGCAGCTATCGTATACAGGACCTCCAGTTAAAAAGTCCATATCCATTTCAAGAATCTTGTTTCCTTTGTAGAAAACACGTGTTATTTTATCTTTTATCACTTTGCCTATTGGTACTGCGGTTACATCCCATTGTTTACAGATATGTAGTACTTTTTCAACGTTTTTTGGGTCCACCATGAGCATCATTCGTTCTTGACTTTCTGATACCCATATCTCCCATGGCGAAAGTCCTTCTTCCTTCAACGGTACATCATCTAAGTGTATCTCTGCTCCAAAGCCTGCTTCATAGGCAAGCTCTCCGCAGACACAAGACAAACCGCCACCGCCGAAATCTTTTAATCCTTCGAGCAATCCCTTTCTATTACACTCTAGCGTTGCATGAATCACCGGCTCTTTTGTAATTGGGTCTCCGACCTGTACTGCAGATCTGCTGCTTTCCTCACTTTCGTCTGTTAACTCGGCAGATGCAAATGTTACTCCATGAATGCCATCTCTACCTGTTTTACCACCTACATAAACATAGATATTTCCCGGTGCCTTGACCTTACTATGTATAAGCTCGTTTTTCTTTAATATTCCAATGCAACCAACATTTACTAGACAATTGCCCAAATAACCATCATGAAAATATACTGAGCCAGCAAGTGTAGGAATCCCTATGCGATTTCCATAGTCGCGTATGCCATCGACAACGCCTTTGAACAAAAAACGCGGATGTTTTACACCTCTCGGTAATTTTTCTACGGGATAATCCAAAGGACCAAAAAACAAAGGATCTAAGAAGGCGATTGGTTGAGAACCCATGCAGACTACATCACGTACAACCCCACCAATGCCTGTGGCGGCACCACCATATGGTTCAATTGCTGAAGGATGATTGTGCGACTCAAGTTTTACACAATAATAGTAGTCATCATCAAATTCTATAACGCCTGCATCTTCACGAGCAGCAATTTTGTCTTCTGCAACGCCATAAATATATTTTTTCAAAGGAATTTTCGAGGATTTGTAACAACAATGTTCCGACCATGCCTGACCAAGTGCCTGTAGTTCAACTTCAGTTGGTAAACGCTTTTTATCCTGGAAATATTTTTTGATACGTTTCATTTCATCCAGAGCAAGTGCTAAACCCATCTTGCCGCTGATTTCTTTTAATTGCTCGTCTGTCGCAGAAAAAAGATCTATATCATGTAAATCAAAAGGCGCATTCTTTTTTTTAAAGAGATTTTCTAGACTCAATTCTCTACACTCCCCACATAGTATTCTTTATTTTTCTTTCACATCTATTTCATAAGTGTGAATAACTGGATTTGTTAGCAATCTCTGGCACATTTCTTCAACTTTCTTTTTCACTTCGTTTTCATTTTTTCCGTCAATCAAAAGATCAACAATTCTGATTGTTTTTGCTTCTTTTACAGTATTGAAACCTAATAGATGCAAAGCCTTCAATGTGTTTGCCCCTTCAGGATCCGAAACGCCTTTTTTAAGTCCGATTTTTACTTTAGCTTCGTACATTGAAATCCGAGCGGAAAATCATGAAATGTATTGATTAAGTTATCGTTTTTAGAATAATGCTTGCAATTCTTATTATTGTCGGTAAAACTTAAGAACTAATTGGTTATTAATATAGCTCGAAACTAGAAGGGCGTAGATGGGGATTATCTGGTGTTTTCAAAAAAAATTCTAGTCGGAAAAAAACAAAAAAAACATGATAAGTTAGTTGACAGTATCGATGTTTTAGTAGATGGTATTCTCTCCAAGAATGAAAAATCTTCAGATTTAAAATTTAAAAAAATTTATTCCTCGGATGAATTTTTAAGACGTAAAACAAACAGAGGACCATTTATTAGAATTAAAAACAATATGCCTGTCAGAAAAATTTTGGCAGCGATATTAACCTTTATTTTGATATTTGTCTTAATTCCTGCCAGTTTACCTTACTTGTATGGTGATTATGATTCAGATGTTTTTATATCGATTGCCCCGCAAAGCGTTCATGGTGGAGATGTCGTTTTTATTAATGTAACAATTCCCAGCTCATATCGTATTCGTTCTGTCACTGCGAATATGGGTGATATTGAAACTATAGATTTGTTATTGCTCGATAATTCTAGTGATAATCAATTATGGCAAGCTAAATGGGCAGTTCATGATGCAGATTTGGGGGAGTATTTTGCAACGATTGAGGCAGTAGATGCAGAAAATACGTCATATACTTCCATGCTCAGTTGGAATTTTTTATCTTCAGAAAATGCAACTGATGAGACGGAGACTGCTACACAAAATAGTAATTCTGTCGAGATAAATGAATCTTCAACCGACGAAACTTCACAGACTAATTCTAGCAATGATAACAAAGCATCAAATGTTAGTGTCGAGAATGAAACAGCGATCAATGTATCACTAATCAAACCACAGCCACCTTCTGACTTCTCTGCAAAAACTTATGATCAGACACGAATTGATTTATCGTGGGTAAAAGGAACTGGAGCAAACAATACATATATTGTTCGAAAAATCGATTCTTATCCTGTAGATGGAACCGAGGGGACTGTTGTTTACAATGGAACTGGGTCGAGTTACTCAGATACAAAGCTCGCTAGTTCAACTAATTATTACTATAAAGCATGGTCGTATAATCAATGGACTTACAATGGAACAACAATTTATCGATGGTCAGATGAATATGTGAGTGCAAATACTAGAACCGATACTATTTCCCCATCCATATTTAGCGAAGAGGAACCAACAATAAATGAAGGAATTTATTCAAAAAGAGTCATTGTTAGAGGTTCTCTACAAGAACGTAATTTTACTTCAATTAATGTAACTGTGCCCGAGATCAGATACGCAGAACAGATTGATCTTGCTCTATTAAATGATGAAAATAGCATGTCTGTTAAAAATTACAAAACTCGAGATGCTAACAATAATGGTCTAGTCGATACTATATCCTGGAATGCTTATTCCAAGTCTGACGAAATCTACGAGGTGAAGGTAGACTTTAACAAAGTCCGTTTCTTGAGTAGTGACACAGATACTATATGCAATCGGGGAACTTCCTATACTGCCAATATTTATTCTAGTTATGTAAATTATTATGATGCAAAAGAAAAACAATTCCTGCCGATTGATACATCAATCATAAGCTCTGGTAAAGATGGTTTTGCTTATGAAAATACAAAAAACAAATTTGAGACATATTTTGATGACAGTACTGCAAGAGTTCAGTTTGTTGTAAATAGTTCGAGTATAACTTATTATCTTGTCGATCAGGAATTCATGCAGGAAAACAAAAATTATACAGTATCTGTTGATGGAAGCAGACTAACCTATGGAAATATCTATGATAATGTTGATGTAAGATATACGGTTAATTCTGAAAGGTTGCTTGAAGAGTTTATAGTAAATAAACCATTAGATATTACTACGATCTCTGAAGAGTTCGAAATTTCTGGTGCTTTTTATAAGATGATGGATGATAAGTCTATCCAGTTTTATTCTATGGCTGGAGAACCCGTTTTTCAGATACCACGGCCAGTTATGTGGGAAGAGATGAATGAGACCAATCAATGTTATGGTCTGCATTACGAAATGGAAGAATATAACGGCCGATTTATTTTAACGAAAGTTATAGATGCAGATGGTTTGGCCTGGCTGAAGGGCAACAATAGATCTTATCCCGTAATCATAGATGCTTCGACAAATATTCAACCTTCGACCGAAGATATTTATATCTATAAAAATGGCGAAAATAAATACTATTCTTACGTAAAATTTGATATTTCGAGTATACTGTCTGGTTGTACCGTAAGCGATGTATTCTTCCGGGTTTATTGTTCTGGTGCAGGGGGG
>Ga0172364_10003668_pt1 | contig 12263 bp, 11 predicted proteins | sample LakKivSesite10cm_FD_114545 | JGI IMG/M metagenome (GOLD analysis project Ga0172364, IMG submission 114545) | Sediment microbial communities from Lake Kivu, Rwanda - Sediment site 10cm | ecosystem: Environmental > Aquatic > Freshwater > Lake > Sediment | place: Rwanda: Western Province, Lake... | reverse complement strand
GAGACCACCGGTTCACCCTCGGGATCATTGGTTATCGATTCAACAGCGTTGGGTATTATTTTATCAAGAGTAATTTTATAATCTCTTGTTCCGTCATTAACTGTCGATCTGTATTCCGGAGAAGCGGCAATATTGAATGGTACACTTTTTTCAACCAGTCCCGCACCATTTTTATCATTGATTTTTACAGATATAAATTTCCTGCTCGAGTAGCATGTGCTTCCGGTTTCACCCTCTCTTATATGAATCGATCCTTCCCATCCCGTGTACCTTGTTATGCCGGCACCAGTTATCATCAGTAAGAAAGCCAGATGAAAAAGGGCTATAGGCAGCTTGCTCTTTCTGAACATGTTGAACATAAACAGCTGGCCTGTCAGGTTTACGGCAAGGAGGAGAAGGATCAGTTCGAACCACTTTGCGTTGTATACCATGCCATAGGATGCTGATGAGCCGAAATCATTCTCAATAAAAGTAGCTGCTGCCATTGATGCTGCGAAAATCAGCATTAGTATCCCCATCAATACCGGGGAAAACAGAAATTTAATAAACTTCATATTATCAGACATTTATGCTTATACTATCCCTTTTCAAATATCATGTTCAGCTTATCACTGTCAAGAATTTTTATTTTTGATGATGTATACTCAATTATTCCTGAATCGCTGAATTCCTTTAATATCCGTACCACGCTCTCCTTTGCCATGTTGGTCATCTCTCCCATTTCCTGACGCGACAGCAATACATTGAACTCTGTTGAGTTAAAAACTTCATCAGAAAGATAAATTAACAGTTCTGCAAGACGGCCGGGCATTTTCTTGTGTGCAAGATTGACCATCCTTTTATGCATCCGGAGCGATTTGGCACTTATGTCTTCCAGCATTTTTTCGGCAAATACCCCGTTTGTCCTGACCAGGTGCCGGAATACCTCGAAGTTAATGAAGCATGCACTCACCAGGGTAAGGGCTGACACTGAGTAGGAATATCTGGATATTGTATAAGCTCCGGGGCCCATGATCATTCTCCCGGGTTTTGCTATGCTCATCCCGAAATTGCGGCCTTTTAAGTCCTCGATAAAAACCTTGGCAAGACCTTCAGAAAGGAAGAGGGCATTTGAAGCAGGAGAACCCTGCTTGATTATTATCTCTCCCGGTTTGAATACTGCCTCAAACCTGTTGCTGTTGATATACTCAAGCTCCTGCTTCGTAAGATCCCTGAAATTCTTCCATCCGACTATGCAGTTTGTACAACTGTCAATTCTGTTTTCCATAGGTACTAAAGATGTCAAAGATGAGTTATAGATTCAGTCTGGAGTGCAAATCTAATAATTATCATATTGAAAATTGACATTTATCAACTATCAGAATCATATCTATCAATTAAATAGATTGTAAATAGCATAAGTGCTGTTAATTAATTAACACCGCGGGTTTTGTAGATTGCTGTCCGTAATTAACCAATCAGATCTATATGAAACCTTCAACCAAATTATTCCTGATGACGGCCGCAGCCGGACTGATCCTTGCTTCATGTGAGGGTCCGCGCGGACTTCAGGGTGAAGATGCAAGTGAGACTTGCTCAGAATGTCATAACAATACTTCTGTTATTTCAAACAAATCAAAGCAATGGGCACAATCGATTCATGCCACAGGCGGAAATGCTGCATACTCAAACAGGGCAGGTTGCGTTCAATGCCATACCAGTCAGGGATTTCTCGAATATGTGGAAGAGAAATCAGTTGCTGACATTTCAGTACCCACTGAACCGATGCAGATTAACTGTTTCACATGCCATAATATTCATGAGACCTATACTGCTGATGACTGGGCCCTTACAAAACCTGAGGCTCAGATACTCGAGGTCAAATATGCCGGAGCAGATGTCACCTGGGATAAGGGTTCGAGCAACCAGTGCGTATTCTGCCACCAGTCAAGGAGCGTTTCTCCCGCTCCTGTTGCAGGGGGTGCAGATTTTGCAATAACAAGCTCACGTATCGGGCCTCATCACGGCCCGAACGCCAACCTTATACTTGGGAAGACTCCATTTGAATTATCCGGAACTGCATACCCGTCAACAAATCCTCATTCAACAGCCGACGGCTGTCTGACATGCCATATGGCAACTCCCTATGGATACCAGGCCGGAGGACATAACTTTGGATTAACCTATGATAGTCACGGAACCGAAATGATGCTCACAACAGGCTGTATGACATGCCATACAAGCACCTCTTCACTTACAACCGCCCTCAGCAATCTCAGGAGTTCGGTTACCGGAAAGCTTGAAGATCTTGAAGGACAGCTTGTAGCAGCAGGGATCTATAATGCCTCAACAGGACTTGCAAAAACCGGTACGTTCAAGGCAGATGCAGTTCTGGCATATCTGAATTACAACACGATAAAGGAGGACCGGAGCGAAGGAGTTCACAACCCCGGTTATACTGAAGTGCTGCTTGACAATTCAATAGCTGCGATGACAACACTTGGTTATCCGGTAACAAAATAAAGAGTAAAAACAAGATAAAAAGAAGAGGGTGTCCCAAAAGGCACCCTTCTTTTTTTTCTCTTCAACTCATCCCCTTATTACTTAATCAATTATTAACCGTAATCTCGAGCAGAACGTGCGGTGGCAAACCGGAAATGGCGCGAACTTCAGCCTTTTTTGGGAGCGTAAAGCATAAGGCATTTCGCCAAAAAAGGTTGAAGTTATCATTTCCGGCGCCCTTTTTCTTTGGTTCGTTTCTTTTTGGACGAACAAAAAGAAATGAACATATAAAAAAAGAAGGTGTCCTTTTGAGACACCCCTCTTTTATTTTACAATTACGCTGTATCTTCTACTTCTTGAATGTTCTCATGTAGTTAACAATGTTCCAGATATCGTCATCTGTAAGCTTGCCTTCATATTTCGGCATTTCACCTCTTCCGAATTTGGTTTTGTAAAAGTGTTCTCCGTCGGCTTGATTCTGGAAGGCTGCTACAGAGAAGTCGCCCGGGAAATCTTTCAGGGCGCGGGCTTTTACACCGTCTCCAAGGCCAGTTTTGCCATGACAGGAAGCGCAATTCTTTGTATATAAAGCCAAACCTGCCTTATTGCTGGCGTCACCCTGAGCAACCGGATTTTTCTTGGTCTTATATTCTGCTGGAACAGTCCATGGTTTTGGTTGAGCAACCACAGCTATGCTCAGGGCAAAAAGCACTGAACATGCCATAAAAAGTTTCATAGTTTTCATAATAACTTTGTTTTAGTTTTATATAATACAATTATCGTGCAAAAAAAATGAATTTATTAATCTTCGTCTGATTTATGATATCCGGTTATTATCCCCCTGAACAATGAAAAGGGTTTCCTTCCGAGAGTACAGGTATATATATGGACTACCAGGAATATCGATAAACAGAATCCCATTGTGATATGAAGTATATCCGTGATGATAAGACCGCTTATCCCGAAGAACCTGTTTATAACTGTTTCAGGAAAAAGCAATCCTAATCCCGAAATAACTACCAGCGGTAAAGCTACATACATTGCCAGTACATAACTTATTCTTTGCAAAGGATTGAATTTACGTTCAAGGGAAACTGGAAACGGATGTTCTTCACCCTTGAACATCCCCCACGAATAATATCGCAGTTGTTTCATGAGATCGGAAAAGAAATTCCTTTTTTCAATCTTGTAATATTTGCCGTTCGCGGTTGCAATATTCCCGATAACAAAAAAAACATAATTGAAAATCAGCAGTCCTGCTGCAATATTATGCCATTTTACTGCTCTTGCGAATCCGACGATCAGGGTAGATTCATCTTTACCAGTATATTGCATACTGATCCCTGTAATGATCAGAATCAATATCAGTACCGCGTTAAAAAAATGCCATAACCTTACCCAGACCGGATATAAATACATTGAAATCTTTATTTATTCTGTTTCCTTATTAATCTGAAAAATATATGTGTGCCAATTATTATAATGAGAACACCAAAGATAGCCAGGCTGAAAATATTCAGATATTCGTTCCTGTTTGCACCAATAACATACGATTCATTCAGAATAATTCCGTTAAAAAATCCATCCTTACGTTGTTTCTTTGACTCGAATTTGTATAATGAAGACATCAGCAAAGAGTTCTGAGAATGACATTCATTACATTTTTTCACTGCTTTCTCTTTGGGATGTATCAGGTGTGAAACCAGCACATTATTATTGACTTCTGAATGACATTCAATACACCTTACACTTTTAAAATGAGAACTCTGGTTTGGCAGCCAGTCATGTTTGGCCAGAATGTTGATTTCATCACGATCTGTCAGAAGTTGGAAATGACTGAAATTAGCGTGACAATTCAGGCAAATATTATTATCATAAAGTACTGTCTCCTTAAGATTATTGCTGTTCCTCGCACTTATTTTGTAACTGTGCGGATTGTGACATTTCCAGCAGGAAAATCCGCCCTCTTCGAGCTTAAAATGCACGCTGGCCTGGTAGTCTTCCTCTATCGCTTCAAAACCGAACTTTGCAAATTTGTCGTCGCCGCCATGGCAATCTAAACAGTTATACTGTTGTTCCATGCGGAGTTCTCCAGGATGAGGGAAAGTAACATAATCTACTGAATGACAGTCAGTACAGCTGAAGCTTTTATGGTTTGAATCGTAAAATTTGTCTCTGTCAATTACCCTTTCAGAAAACATCAGTGCTTTAACCTGACGGCCGAGATTTTCGTTCGTATACTCATATTTGCTCTGCCCATGGCATTTGAAACAACGCTCATTTTCCCCGTAAAAAGGAGAGACAAAGGTTGTGGTATCCTGATTGGTGGCCTGCCTTCCATTAAAACCATTGGCAGCAGGTCTGACTGAAATCAGAAGTACATAAATCAACAACCAGGATCTCATCGATCTCATTCCCGTATCGAGCTCTTTAGAATCTCACTGTAACATTGAACCCTACAAGATAATCACCCTTTGTGAAATCATTTGTATTGAATACCAGATTTCTCTGATTGATTATCTGCGAATAATTGGCAACAAACAACTGAAAAGTATGTGTTGCCGTTCCTATTTCCCATCCCAGGGAAAGGTTGGGTTTTGGCTGCTCGGGAAGATCCTGCTTAGTCAGAAGCTGGTCATACTCTAAGATCAGGGAATGGTTTCCAAAGAAATTTGCCCGTGCACCGACTGAAAGCCCGAGATTGAAATTCTTATATCCTGTACCGTCAGTATAAACGGGAACAGAATTAAAATATATTGCTGATGGAGCTACCTGCAGGGAATATTTATCAAGGAATTTGCGGGCCACTATGACCTGTGTCAAATATGAGAGCCTGTGAATATCCTTGTATGACTCCTCAGGGCCGAAGACATCTGCTTTCCTGAGGTCGGCAACAACATTCCCGTAATATGAAAGCGACACCGGCATGCTGTTATCCTCTGTCTGTTGAAGGATAAGGTATTTCCACTGAATATCCTGCAACTTATAATCCCGTGTTGTACCCGCACCAACCATTATTCTGTCAGAGACTCCATAATTCAGGCCCAGCCTTGTATTGGCCGAACCGAATATCCCGAATAGGTTATGGACATTTTCAATGAGGCTGAACCGGTGGTGAATTTCCAGTTCCAGACCGCCTTTATAAGGAGTGGCAACAGTTTGATTATCAACAAGTACTGAGGTTCCGAAAACAAATCTGACAGCTTTACTGCTCTTCTCAGGCGCTGTTTCGTCCTGTGAGAATGCAGGGATCAGAAATGCTGAAATCAAAATCAGGAGTAATACTTTTTTCATATTATGAGGTTTTGAATTTTTTCGTCAGTTATTATTTGCACCCTGGGTTATCCAGTAGAGAACTTTCAGTTTTTCAGCATCAGTTGACCGGGGACTATGACTGTTTCCGGTCATTTTCTGATAGAGCTTGCTGGTCTCTGCCGGGACTGTAACATAGCTTCCTGAAGTCAGCGCCCTGTATGATTTACCTTCACGCAGGTCGGGAGCCGTGGCGCCTCCGTGGCAGGAAACACAGTTTGAATTAAATATCGGCTGAATATCAGCTGAAAGAAGCCATGTTGCGTCCGGGTCCACAGCCGGAGGAGTATACGTATACTTCTCACAGGATGATAACCAGCATACGGCTGCAACAAGCAGCACTGCACTGAAAGCACGTAATATTTTCCTGTTTTTCGGGTACATTTTTTTTACTGTTAATTAATTCACAAATATATCCGGTTATACAGATTATAGGCTTAATACACCAGCTAAAATTGGGTTTCAAATGATGCTCTTTAGCATATAGAAAATTGATCTATATCATTCAGGCCAGTGATATAATTGTGATGCCTGTAAAAGATGAATAGAAAGGACCATGTTCAGAACCTGTACAAATTGTCTTCTATCAGCTTGTCGGCAATCCTTCTTCTTGAATCCCTGACGTTTATACCGCTGACCCGCGACAGGTTATCAATTGCCCTGACCAGTGTTTCCGATTTTTCCCCGGAGGCGAAGGTATTTATTGCATCATGTGCAGATTTTCTTATTATGTAAGACGCATCGTAGATATATACATCAAGAATGTCCCTGTAGAGTGTCGGGTTCTCTTTTATTTTGTCAAGCCTGGCAACCCTGAGAAGAAGAGATTCCGAAACGTAAGTCTCAATCATCATATCGGCGATGTTATTCAAAACCTCCTGCTCATTTATAAGACCTTTTTCAAAAGTCTTCACCGCACCGTGAATGCAGATCAGAATTGCTTTCTTGAAGTTGTCGATATAGCTTGTTTTTTTGGAAAAATACTCTGACTTTTTAACCTCGGCGCCTGTAATTTTTTCTGCCTCATTGTAGAGAGCTTCAGCTTTACCAAACAGGTCAAAGTCCCCTTTCATTGCTCTTTTCATGGCAGTATCAACCACCAGGAGGCGGTTGATTTCGTTGGTGCCTTCAAATATCCTGTTGATCCTTGAATCGCGGTATCCCCTTTCCACATCCATTTCAGCCGAATAACCCATACCGCCATGTATCTGAACAGCCTCATCTGAAATAAAATCAAGCATCTCCGATCCATAAACCTTTAGTATTGCAGCTTCAACTGCATAATGACTGATAGCCTCTATTGTTGCCCTGCCTGTATCGCCGCAGTCTTTCTTCAGATTCACTATCAGGTCATCGATGTCCCTGCTCACCCTGTAAACTGCTGATTCAGCGGCAAATAACCTGATCACCTGCGATGCCAGCTTATGCTTAATGGCTCCGAAGGTTGAAATACGTACACCAAACTGCTTTCTCTCGTTTGCATATTTTACCGAGTTGGAAATTGCTTTTTTTGCTGCTCCGAGCACATTGGCTCCAAGCTTTATCCTGCCCATGTGAAGTATGCTGAGAGCTATCCTGAATCCTTCTCCCCTCTTGCCAAGCAGGTTTTCAACCGGCACTTTCACATCATTGTAGTAGATCTGGGCTGTTGATGAGCCTTTAATGCCCATCTTATGTTCATCAGGACCAATCACAACACCAGGTAATGAAGACTCAACAATGAATGCGCTCAAGACTCTGTCGTTGTCAATTTTGGCAAAAACCACCTGAGTATCTGCGAATCCGGCATTAGTTATCCACATCTTCTGGCCGTTGAGGATATAATGCTTTCCATCTTCTGACAGTTTTGCATTTGTCTTTCCTGAATTGGCATCGCTTCCCGCTCCGGGTTCAGTCAGGCAGTATGCTCCCAGAAGCTCACCTGTTGCCAGTTTGGGTACATACCTTTTTCGTTGTTCTGTGCCTCCGTAATATAATATAGGAAGAGTGCCTATCCCGCAATGAGCCATGAAGGCAACTGAAAATGAAAATCCCGCTCCTGATGTTTCGGCCACAAGCATCTGGGTTACAAACGATTGTCCAAAGCCTCCGAATTCCTCAGGAACCGATATTCCCATCAGCCCAAGCTCTCCTGATTTTTTGAGGATCTGCTTCATAAGCTGCCTGTCGCCTTTCTCAAGATCGGCAATTCTCGGATAGACCTCTGCTTCCAGGAAGTCGCGGCAGCTCTGTGCTATCATCAGCTGTTCCTCACTGAATTCTTCAGGAATGAATACATCTGCGGGTTCTATATTTCTTACGAGAAATTCGCCGCTCTTCAGGAGTTTCTTTTCCATCTTATTATACTTTTAAGTTTCAGTACTATTGTTAAAGTTGCTTGTTATTTTCAATCTAAATGACCCAGCAACGAGGAACGAGGAACCAGCAACCAGCAGCTTTATTTCATAATCTTAATGCTTCAGCCACCATCTCCGCAATATCCACATTCTTTACATCACCTTCCATGTTCTTATACTTTATTCCGTCCGTTATCATCGTCATGCAGAAGGGGCATGCTGTTGCAATGACCGAAGCATTTGTTTCCAATGCCTCCTCGGTTCTCTCGATAAAGACCTCCTTTACGCCTTTTTCAGCCTCCTTGAACATCTGGGCGCCGCCTGCTCCGCAGCAAAATGCCATACTCCTGTTCCTATTCATTTCCCGGATACTGCCAGTGATTTTCCTGAGGATATGCCTTGGTTCATCATATATCTCATTAGCCCTCCCGAGGTAACAGGGATCGTGGTAAGTGACTGAAACGTCATTCAAAGCTCCACTGTCAATACTGAGTTTATTATTGCTTATCTGCTCTTCCAGGAACTGAACATAATTAATAACTTCAAATTGAGCTCCAAGGTCGGGATATTCATTCTTAAATATGTTGAAGCAGTGAGGACATGTAGTTATAACTTTCTTGATATTATATCTTTTAAGGGTATCAATCACCTGGAAAGCCTGCATCTGGTATAACATTTCATTGCCTGCTCTCCGCGCCGGGTCACCGGTGCAGGTTTCTTCTTTTCCAAGTACCGCATAATTTACCCCGAGATGGGAGAGAATCTTCGCAAATGATCTTACAACTTTCTTATACCTGTCATCAAAGGCGCCTGCACAACCCACCCAGAACAGGTATTCGGGAATCTCACCCTTCGAAGTCAGTTCAGCCATTAAAGGCACTGCCGGCGCAAGGTCTTTCGCCCAAAGCATCCTGTCTTCAGATGAATACTGCCATGGAGCGCCATTGTTCTCAATATTATTGAACATGGTTTTAAGTCCGCCCGGTGCAGAAGCCTCCTCGAGTACAAGATAACGCCTCATATCAACAATCAATGATGGCTGGCTGATATTCACAGGACATTCCCTTGCACATGCATTACAGGTAGTGCATGCCCATAGTTCTTCTTCTGAAATATAGTCTCTGAGCAGCGACCTGTTATCGCTGAAATCCCTTCCTTTGCTGACCATCAATGGTCCCTTTTCTTTCATCCTTGCCCTGAGATCCATCATAATCTTCCGGGGTGAAAGCTTTTTGCCGGTTGTATTGGCCGGGCACACTGAAGTGCATCTTCCGCATTCGGTACAGGAGAGAGAATCAAAATAGTTTTTCCACGTGGCATCCTCTGCATCCTTTATTCCAAATCTTTCAGCAACAGCATCCGGAGGAGGAACTGCTGAAGGATCCAGCATCAATTTTACTTCCCGGGTTATGCTGTCCATGTTCGCAAGTTTGCCGAGGGGATCGAGGCGTGAAAGGAAGACATTGGGAACTGACATGAAAACGTGAAAGTGTTTTGAATATGGCAGATAGTTTGCAAAGAAAAATATCAGGAGTATATGAGCCCACCATGAGATGCCGTAAAGAGTCCTGAAGTTGTCAGCATTAAGGTTAAAAGTTTTGACAAGAAGAGCGGCAATGGGATAAACCCCTTCTGGTATTCCTCCAGTAACCTTCTGGTGACCCAGGTATCCCATGTTCATTGTCAGGAGTGAGATCATCAGCATCAGGATCAGTGAAAGAGCAGCTGCAGCATCGAGGTGCGATCTGCGTTTCATTTCAATTCCTTCGAACCTCTTTATATGAAAAAACAGGCGTCTTGAAAGAAAGATTATGATTGATACTGCCACCAGTAATGCAAAGATATCGCCTGATGCCATAATAATATCATGTAGTATCCCAAGGAATTTTAATGATTTCTCTGTTCCTGCAAGGCCGTCAATAACCATTTCAATGCTTCCGATAATTATTACGCAGAAGCCCCAGAAAACGAGTGCATGAAAAAACCCGACGACCGGTCTCCTGAATATTTTGGTTTGACCGAAAGCAACTTTCATCATGAGTCCGAACCTCTTCCCGAAATCACGGACCGGAAATGCCGGCCTGGTAAAACTGAAGTGTTTTAACAGATTATTGATAGTATAGAAGAATACCATCAATGTAATAAGAAGTGCTCCGCCAAATATTATTTGTTTAACCATACCGGATCTGGCTTAGCGTCTTTGCGCCTTTGTGGCATCTATTTCTTTTTTTCCTTTACTGCTTCAACGAGTTTCGGGAGAACCTTCATTGCGTCGCCTACTATCCCATACTGGGCGGCCTCAAAGATCGGTGCATCCTTATCGTTATTTATTGCAACAATATACTTCGAACCGCTCACGCCTGCAAGGTGCTGCGTGGCGCCGGAAATACCAACTGCTATATAAAGGTTGGGTGCTATTATCTTGCCCGTCTGCCCAGTATGCTCTTCATGCGGTCTCCATCCCTCATCAGAAACAGGACGTGAGCAGGCGGTTGATCCCCCGAGAGCCCCGGCAAGCTCAACCAGCGGAGCCCAGTTATCAGGTGACTTCATTCCTCTTCCGCCCGATACCACTATCTCAGCATCAGTAAGCAGCATCTGCCCCGTCTGCTTCTGCGAATCAGTTACTTTTGTACTTACCAGTGCACTATCTACATCCACAGTTATTTTTTCTATTTTTGAATTATCAGAAGTCTCAATCAGGTCGAATGAATTCTGCGCAAGGGTCAGTATTTTAATATCTGTTTTGATAACCATGTGGGCAAAAGCATTTCCAGACCATGTTTTCTTATGAACCATAAAGGGGTCAATGCTTAGCGGAAGTCTGCTGACTGCAGAAGCCACCCCTGCCATAAGTCTGACTGACAATCTCGGTGCAATTGCTTTTCCTGCATTATTATTTGAGAAAATTATCACCGTTGCATTTTCTTCCTTTGCAAAATCGGATATCAGACTAGCATAAGCCTGGTTATCAAGCGCTCTGAGCAGATCATTCTGCAGATTGAAAATCTTTGCGGCTCCGTATTTTCCGAGTTTCCTCAGCTCATCATCGTCAACATTTCCTATTGTAAGGGCTGTAACTGAAGTATTCAGCATTTTAGAGATTTCCGAAGCATAAGAGACCAGCTCAAATGAGAGCTTTTTGAATTTCCCGTCCCAATTTTCGGTATATACCAGAACTGACATATCTAAACAGGTTAAAGTTAATAATCTCAGATGATCTTGGCTTCATTCTGAAGAAGATCGATTAGCTGTCCCGGGTTCTCGGGATCAACAAATTTACAGGCAGACCTTGGTGCCGGTTTTTCAAAAACCCTGATCTCGGTAAGGGAGTCTGCTGTGACAGGTTCAAGAACCTTCAGAGGCTTTGTCCTGGCCATCATGATCCCTCTCATGGCAGCGATGCGAGGTTCTTTTGCTATACCTTTCTGTACGATGGCCACAAACGGCACAGGTACCGATACAGTCTCTTTCCCTCCGTCAATCTCACGTGTAATGACAGGCTGATTATTTTCAATCTTAAAACCGGAGACTGCTGATACTGAGGGTATACCGAGAAATTCGGAGATCATTCCTCCGACCAGGGAACCGTTATAGTCGCTCGATTCAATACCGCACAGAATGATATCAAACTGCTCCTTTCGTATTACCTGAGCCAGCTGGGCTGCGGTGTAATAGGCATCGGATGATTCGGTATTTATCCTTACAGCGTCATCTGCACCTATGGCAAGAGCTTTGCGGATTGTGGACTCGGAGCTTGCAGGGCCAACATGTGCAACAGTTACTGTTCTGATCCCGGATGAAGGATCATCTTTAAGTTCCAGTGCCCTGGTAAGCGAAAGTTCATCCCAGGGATTTATGACCCACTGAACGCCGGCTGTATCCACAGAGGTATTGGTAACATTGAACCTGATCTTCGTTGTGGTGTCAGGAACATTACTGATACATACAAGAATCTTCATTACTAAGTTTTATTGCAGAATTTCATCAATTTACCTGAATTCTCTTCTTTCAGAGGCGGCAAATATAGTAATTAATGGTGTACTTTCAAATGTCAGTATTATAATTTTATTCAGACATTCGAAATAATTAATATCATTATATTTTTGACTATGTGCCAGTTATATTTATATT
>Ga0172364_10003667_pt1 | contig 12263 bp, 10 predicted proteins | sample LakKivSesite10cm_FD_114545 | JGI IMG/M metagenome (GOLD analysis project Ga0172364, IMG submission 114545) | Sediment microbial communities from Lake Kivu, Rwanda - Sediment site 10cm | ecosystem: Environmental > Aquatic > Freshwater > Lake > Sediment | place: Rwanda: Western Province, Lake... | reverse complement strand
GGTCCGTCAGGGCGCCGCCGCGCGGAAGATCCTGACCTGCTCCGGCAGCACGGTCACGCGGAGCCGCTTGCCGGGGCGCAGGACGATGTCGTCGCCGTCCATCTGCGCCTGGCTGCGGTAGACCGGCGCGAAGGCCCCGTTCAGCGTGACCGTCGTCGTGCGCCGCGCCCCCAGCACCACCAGCGAGCCGTAGTCGCGCCGGCGGACCGTCTCGATGCCCCCGACCGCCCAGACGGCCCCCGCCGCCATCGCCGCCGCCAGCACCAGCACCGCCGCCAGACGCCGCGCGGGACGGCCGACGAACAGCGTGGCCGCCAACAGCACGGCGCCGAGGACGGCGGCCACCAGGACCGTCCGCCGCAGCGCAGGGTCCCACCGAGGCAACTGCTCCTGGTATTCCTCGTACACGGGGAAGTCGATCATCTCGCGGCGGGCGCGGGCGGCCAGTTCCACCGGCCAGGCCACGCTCACCGTCGCCTGCGCCAGCACGCCCCCGCCGCCCTCGCCGGCCAGCAGGCCCACGCGGTAGGTCTGCTGCGGCGAGACGGCCGGCAGGACCACGTCGATCGCCTGCTGCTTCGTGCCGGGCGCGACGGTCACGTCGAACAGCAGGATCGGGCCGCCCCCCTCCAGCCGGATGACGGCCACGCTGGCGACGGCGGGCAGATCGCCGTTGGGGTCGGCCAGAACCAGCCGCGCCGGCGCCAGGCCGCCGGGCGCGTTGGCGTCGGCCACGGGCAGAAGGCGCATCTCGACCTCTCCCCTCGCCGATGCCAGGGCGAGGAGCAAGGTCTGCAGGAACAGGGCGGCGCGTACGGTCCGGTGCATGGCGAGAAGAGTATACAGCGCCGAGAAGCAAGCTGTCCCTGCGAGGCGCTAAGCGTCGCCTGTCGCGTCCTGCTTCGGCGTGCGGAGAAGCTCCTGCACCAGGCGCTTGGCGCGGAGGACCTCGCCGACGGACCACGCCTGGGCGATGCAGCCGCGCGGCTCGTGCGGCGCGTCGCCGTCGAAGATCTCGCCGATGAAGCCGACGCCCGCGCGCTCCAGGTGCGGCGCGAAGGCCGACAGCATCTCCGCCGCCCGCGCCACCGCGAACGGCCTGTAGTCCTCGACGCGCAGGTAGGCCTCGACGTACGGGCCGATCAGCCAGGCCCACACCGTGCCCTGGTGGTACGCGCGGTCGCGCGACTCCCACGAGCCGCCGTAACGCCGGCGGTAGCGCCCGTCATCCGGCGACAGCGTCCGCAGGCCCAGCGGCGTCAGCAGCTTCTCGCCCACCACGCGGACGACGGCGCGCTGCTTGTCGCCCGGCAGCGGGCTGTGAGGCAGCGAGACGGCGAAGATCTGGTTGGGACGCACGGAGGCGTCCGGGCCGTCCGGCGTGATGCAGTCGTACAGGCAGCCGCCGGCGGCGTTCCAGAAAGCCTTCGCGAACGCCGCCGCAATGACGGCCGCGCGGTCGGCGCACAGCTCGGCGAACTCCCCGTCGCTGTCGCGGCAGCGCTCGGCCAGGATGCGGTGGGCGTTGTACCACAGTGCGTTGACCTCGACGGCCTTGCCGTGCCGCGGCGTGACGACCTCGCTGCCCAGCTTGGCGTCCATCCAGGTGAGCTGGGTCTGCCTCGAGCCGCCGGTCAGCAGGCCGTCGGCGTCGGCGCGGATGTCGAACCGCGTGCCGTCGTGGTAGGCCTGGACGATCGCCCGGGCCGCGGGCAGCAGGCGGCTGCGCCAGAACGCCCGGTCGCCGGAGGCCCGCAGGTACCGCTCGCCGGCCAGGATGAACCACAGCGACGCGTCGATGCTGTTGTAGTGGCAGGCGGCGGAGTAGTCGTCGAAACGGTTGGGGACCATCCCTTCGGAAAGCTGCTCGGCGAACGCGCGAAAGACCGCGCGGGCCTCGGCGAACCGTCCCGTCGCCAGCAGCAGCCCCGGCATGGCGATGAAGGCGTCGCGTCCCCAGTCGGCGAACCAGTGGTAGCCGGCCAGGATCGTCGCGGCGTTCGGCGCGCCGCGGACCTTGCGCCGCACGAGGAAGGCGTCGGCGGCGACGGCCAGGCGGCGCGTGGTTTCGTCGGCGTCCGGCCCGGCCGCGGCGGCCAGCTCCTCCAGCCGCCGGCGCCGCCGCTGGAGCGTGTCGGCGAAGTCCGCGGCGCTCGGGTCGGGCACGCTGGCCGTGAACTGGCAGGCGCCGCCGTCGGGCACGTCGAAGACGAACGTCCCCGGCGTGTACAGGTCCTCGCAGCCGTCCTGCCCGCGCGCCACGTCCACGCGGTACAGGAATCGGTACCACCACGCCGGTTCGGGGCCAAACTCGCCGTCCCGCGCCGTCAGGCATAGCGGCGGCAGCGCCGAGCGCAGGTCCTGCACCACCACCGCCCCGTCGCGCCGCTGGAAGGTCATCTCGTGCGGCTCGCCCGCGCGGCGAAGTTGGTGAAAGTCGCGCAGCGCCACCAGCGGGCGCAGCGTCAGCCGCCCGCCGGCGCCGCGGAAGGTGTACCGCAGCAGCACCGCGCTGGCCGAGTCCGCCAGCACCACCTCCTTGACCACCTCCGCCGCGCCGGCGCGGTAGACGAACGTGGCGGCCGCGTCGTTGCGGAACTCCTCCAGCAGCTCCAGCCCCGCCGGGTGCAGCGTGCCGGGGAACTCCGCCGTGGCCAGGTCGAACGTCGCCCCGCCGACGGCCGCCCGCTCGACTACCTGCGACAGCGCCACGACGCGCCCCACGGGCGGCGCCGTGGCGGCCACCAGCAACCCGTGGTAGCGACGCGTGTTGCAGCCGACGACCGTCGAGGAAGCGTAGCTGCCGAGGCGGTTGGCGATGAGCCACTCGCGGCCGAGCAGGTCGGCGGCGTCGTGCTCGCGCCGGCGGATGACGACGGGCGCGGGCAGCGAGCCGGACGGCGCATCGTGGTTCTGCGTCTCCATCCCCGCATTCTATGCAGTGGCCATTCGCCCCGCCACGGGTCCCCGGTCCCCCCGTCCTGCGGTATCCGGCATTGCCCTCCTACGGGTCCCAGTACTTGGTCTGGGCCGCAAGGTCGTTGGGATTGAGCTTGTCGGGCGCCATGAGGAGCACGCTGCCGTCGGTGAAGAGGGTGTTGATGCGGTCGAAGTGCCTGGCCCAGAGGACGGCGCGGCGCGGGTCGTTGGGGTCGCGCTGGAGCCACTCGGCGTACTGCTTCTGGCGGTCGGTGACCTTGTACTTCTCGTCGTAGGGCGAGCAGAGGGCGATGGTGTGGTTGTAGTCGAGGATGAGGGCCTTCTTCCTCATGGCCCCGAGCTTCTCGGAGACGGAGTTCATGCCGTAGCTGGTGTAGTTGCCGCCACCGCCCGTGACCTTGACCGACTTGCCCACCCACTCCTTCATGTTGGGCATGAGGACCGTCCGGGTGCCTTTGTCGTCCCAGGCCAGCGTGAAGTTGTAGCCGGCGCTGCCGCCGACGGGGGTGATGTAGGTGTCGTCGCCGATGATCTCCACCTTGCAGTTCATGTCATAGAAGTCCTCATCGCCGCCGCCGTGCCAGGCCTGGTCCTCCCAGACGATGTACCAGACGTTGGGGTTGCTGTCCGGCATGTAGGGGATGCCCTTGCGCGGGTTCTGCGTCTTGAACTGCTGCACGAGCGCCGGGCGGTTGTCAAACTGCGTCTGCGAAAGCTGCCAGACCCAGGGCGCGAAGTCGTGCGACGTGATGCCGCCTTCGGAGAAGTACACCCGCCACGTGACCATCGCGGGATCGTTGATCCCGCCCTGCGCGTAGCACTCGAGGTAAACGTCGTTCATCATCGCCCGCGGGTCGACGCGCGGATTGGGGTCCTCCGGGCAGAAGAAGACGGCCCTGAGGTTCCCCACGTACGGCGACAGGGCGGCCGTCCACCCGCTGGCGGGAGTCTCCAGCCCGTCCGTCGTCCGCGCCGCGTACCCCTGCCCCAGCTTCTCCAGGTTGTTCGCGCAGCGCACCCGCCGGTAGGTCGTATACACCTCCACCAGGTACGGCGCCAGGATCGCCACCAGCAGCGAGATCAGACCGATCACCACCATCAGCTCCACCAGCGTGAAACCGCGCTTCCCTGACCTGCCCATCGTACGTCCCTTTCCGCTGCGGTCCGCCTGCGTCGCGCCGGCGCGGCCGCGCCGCACCGGCCACACCACACTCTATTCCGGACGCTATTCCGGATGCACCGTGCACTTGTAGAAGACCGGCCACAACTCGCGGAGTTTGCGCACCGCCTGCTGCCGCCTGGCCGGCGGGTCCGTCGCCCGGTAACCCAGGTCGAAGCCGATGATGCTGCGGATGGCCCGGCTGGCGCGCGTCCGCACCAGCAGCGACTCGTCCTCCAGGGCGTTCAGCACGGCCTCGCCGCTGTCCATGTAGCGCATGGAGCCCAGCCAGTCGATGGCCTCGCCGCGGACCCGTTCGGGCCGCTTCGGCTCGGCCGCCACCTCGACGAGCGCCTTGGGGTCGCCCTTGTCGGCCAGTTTGCCGATGGCGGCGACCGCCGCCACCTCGATCCGCCAGTCGCCGTTGCTCAGCTCCTTGCGAAACGTGGGCAGGTTCTCGACCTTCCGCTGCTCGCCAAGGAGCTGGATCTGCTTGTACCGTTGGATGGCCCGCGCCTCGGCGGGCGGCGCCGGCGCCTCGGCGCCGCTGTTGGCCTTGGCCTGACCGCCGCCATCGGTGCCGCCCCCGCGCGACCGGCGCATGCCCGGCACGCCGTGAAGGGCGACGTACACCGCCGCCAGAGCCACCCCCGCCACGATCAGTACGACCAGTCGCCTGCCCATCGGCCCTGTCCGTTCCGCGGCGCGGGCGCCCGCCGCGACGCGCACCTGCCTCCCGCAACTATTATCGCCCGGACAACGTGACGAGTCAACGCGAATGGCCCGCCCGCGCCGCGGCCACGCGCCCGCGCACGTTGTCCAGGATGTTCATGTAGTTGATGTAGGCGTCGTAGGGCGACTCGTAGGGGTTGAAGTACTTGTGCACGTCGCCGTCGGCGAACCACTTGGTGCACATGTAGTAAAAGTGGTCCGAGGTCTGCAGCTTCCGCCAGTCGTCGATCAGCGTCTCGTCGCCCGTGGCCAGCACCTCGTCGGCCAGCTCGTACACGTCGTGCAGGGCGTTGGCCTGCATGCTGTTGCCCAGCCAGGCCGAGATGTCGCGCTCCGTGTCGGCCCAGGAGATCATGTGCGGCACGTCGACCTCGCCGGCCGCCGGGTAGCGGTCGATGGCCTGCGAGACCGTCAGGAAGTCGTTCTTGCCCGTCTCCAGCAGGCGGTCGGGCAGGGCCCGCAGGAACGCGAAGATCCCCGTGTCGGCCCACTGATGCTCCCCGAACGTCTCGTAGTCCATGAACAGGTTGCACACGTAGCCGTTGCCGTTGATCTGGTCCACCCACCGCGTGAACTTCTCCGCCGTCAGCGGCCAGGCCTCCCAGCTCCGGTTGCCGAAGCGGAACGCGATGTCGTCGCTCAGCCGGTAGTTCTTCATCAGCATCCGCAGCCGCCCGCAGTTGGGGGGGTTGTAGAGGAAGTTCGGGCTGCGGTAGCCCAGCACGTGATCGGCGCCCTCCGTCAGGATGCCCTCGAAGCCCATGTCCTCCACCACCCGTGCCACGTCGTTGTTGTACGTCAGCTCCGTGTTGCGGAAGACGCGAGGCCGCCGCCCGAACATCTCCTCCATCATCGCCGCGTGCATTTCCGTCTGGCGGATGAACTCCTGGCGGCTGTAGAGGAACGCCAGGCTGTGGTAGCAGGTCTCGGCGATGAACTCGACGCAGCCGCTGCGCGCCAGGGCGGCGAAGCGGTCCAGCAGGTCGGGCGCCCAGCGGCGGAACTGCTCGATGATCGTGCCGGTCAGCGAGTAGCTGACGCGGAAGTTGCCGCCGTGCCGCTCGACCAGCTCGGCGATCAGCGCCGTGGCGGGGCGATAGCACTTCTCGGCGACCTTGCGCAGCACGCGCTCGTTGGCCTGGTTGTCGAAGTAGCTCGTGCTGCTGTCGAAGATGGTGTAGCGCCGCAGCCGGTAGGGTTGATGCACCTGAAAGTAGAACACGACCGACGCCATGGCGCTATTAGGAACGACTTTCCCGCGCCGCGGTCAAGCCAAATCCGCTGACCGCGCTTGACGGGCGCGCCGGGCGGCCTATCATGCCTCGTTCCGTCCAATCAGGAGACCGCGCATGGCCACCTTCCGTTTGAACGCCGCACGCATCCGCGGCTGCCCGCCGCCGGCCAAGGTCGCCGCCGCGCTGAGCGCCTTCGGCCTCGGCGACGATGAGTTCGGCGTCCTCGACAGCGCCGCCGCCGCGGCCGCCGTCTTCGCCACCGTCATCCGCCGGGTCAACCAGACCGTCCAGCGGATCGACACGCAGACGAAGGAACTGGCCGCCGAGACCGTCGAGAAGGTCCAGGTCTACCCCTTCGGCCTGTACCCCTCCCAGGAGCTGCTGGAGGTCTATGCCGGCTCGGCGACGGCGCTGGAGCAGCTTGCCGGCTTCCTGGCCGGCCCGCTCGGCCTGCCCGTCGCCGTCGAGCCCATCGAGCTGGACGTTCTGGCGGCCGTCGAGAAGCTGGCCGGCGAGACCCAGCGATTCCAGCTTCGCTCGACGCGGCTGACGGAGTACGCCCACAGCTCCTACGTGGCCGGGCCGTACGCGCCCAAGTTCATGGACAGCGAGCACGGGCGGGAGTTCATGGAGCGCAACGCCTCGGCGGTCGTGTCAGCGGCTGTGCGGTTTGCGGGCCAGTCCGGGCGCGTCAACGCGCATATCTCTGCCAAAGCGTGCTTTAGCTTCGCCTGCGCCGAGGAGGACCGCCACGCCGTTCAGGCCATCCTGCGCAAGCTGCTGTAGCGCGGAACGTACGCATCTGGCTATCAGGTAGTCCCTTGCAGGCAAAGGCATGGCCTGTTTGGCTTCGTTTGCGACAGCCAGTAGAGCAAATGTTAAGACCCAACTCCCGCTATACAAAGTGTTTACGAGAGAAACCCGTTTGGCTTCGTTTCGCAGTTTCGCCCGTGCCGGCGCCGGCATCCCCGGCCGCGATGCACACGTGCTCGCGAAATCCGTTGCACGTTGACCGGACATGATGTATATATTGTCCGCCCAGACAAGAAAGTCAAGAGAAAAATAGAAAAGTTTTCTGGTGGTCTCCGGCCGGGCCCTCCGGCCAGCGTCACTTCCCAGCCGCGGGCTCAACCACGACGATGACCATTCTCGCATCCGCGGCCATCTGGCCCGGCTGGCGTGCCGGGTCCTTGCCCGTCATTGTCCAAGCGGACACGATCACCGGGTAGACGCCCGCGTGACGGGGCGTGCCGTGCAGCAGGCCGTTGGGGTCCATCTCCATCCACGGGAAGTGCCGCGGCGGGTTGTAGCTGTGGCCCTCGTACGTCCGGTACGTCTCGCCGGTCTTGCCCGCCACGAGCCAGTGGATGTCCTTGGGGCCCTCGGCGGCGAAGCGGACGGAGAACGCCTTGCCCGCCCGCGCCTTCAGCAGCGGCGGGGCGGCGGCGATTCGCGGCCGCGCCGGCCCCCGCGTGAAGACCGCCGTCGCGACGCGGCTGGGCTTCAGCCCTGGCCGCAGGCAGACGGCCTTCAGCGTCGCCGGCGGCGTGACGGTGACGGGCCTGTCGTAGCGGGGGGAGCGGGCCGTCGGCTCGCTGCCGTCGAGGGTGTAGTGGATGGCCCCCGTCGGATGGACGGTGAGCATGCGGACCTGGACGGCGCCGGCGAACGCCCCGCCGTGGGGCAGCAGCTCGGGGGCCGTCGCCTGCGCGGGGGGCTTTCACCTGGCGCTCGAGGAAGTCGTAGATGGCCTCGCCCCAGGTGGTCTCCTTGCCGGCCTCGGTCCAGCTTTTCGTGCCGGTGGCGGGCACGTGCGTGCCCGCCGAAGCACGTCAGCAGCGGCGGGTCGTCGGCGCTGACGGTGCCCGCCTTCGTCAGCTTGCCGGCGCCCAGTCGCTGACGACCGCCTCGACGCGGACCGATTGCTCGGCGTACAGCGGGTGGGGCTCGATGGCGGGTATCAGCCCCTTGCTGCCGCCGCGTTTGGCGCGGCTCTCCACCAGCCTGCTCGAGTCGGAGTAGCACAAGTCCTGGGCGATCCATCCGCCGGCAGACCAGCCCAGCACGCCGATGCGCTTCGGGTCGATGTCGTATGTGCCCGCGTTGGCTCGCAGGAAGCGGATGGCGTTGCCCGCGTCCCATGCGCACAGCGGCACGGGGTTGCCCGTGCCCAGGGCGTAGTCGGGCACGGCCAGCACGAACCCGCGTGCCAGCAGCGGCTCGGCCTGGGCAAACGGCAGCACCTTGTCGCCGTAGCCGCCGCCGTACAGCAGCACGACGCACGGCAGGGGGCCCTTGCCGGCCGCCTTCGGCACGTGGATGTCGATGCGTTCCCAGTCGCGCTGCGGCTGGAGGAACGGGGCGCGGAGGAAGTTGCGGCAGTCGGCGCGGGGTCGGGGCTTGTAGTCGTGGCCCCTGTGGCGCAGGGGCGTATCTGCCGCCGGAGCGGCCGCCGATGCGCCCGCCAGGGGCAGGAGGAACGTCGTGATGATCGAGAGCAAGTTCTGCATGGTGCCTCTTCTGAACCGATGGCCACGCCGGTCGGCCTGCTGCGGGAAGCGTCTCGCCGAGCGCACTTATGCTCCTATCGCATGAGCAGGAGGGAGGGAAGGGACACGGCGACGATCCGCGGATCGGTGAGGGCCACGTTGTCGCGCATCGTGACAAGCACGCCAAAGGGGGCGTTGTAGACGGTTCTCTCGATGAAGGCCCGGAGCCCCAAAGTGTCACGATGCGGGTCGATCTGTTCACGGTACTTGACCTCAACGGGGATTCGTTGCTCCCCGATTGTCAGGATGAAGTCGACCTCGGGCTCAACGGCCCTTTCCGGGAAATGGGCGATGTCCAGGTGCGGAAGCCCGGCGAGGAAGTAGCCCACTATGCTCTCAGCCAGGTGTCCCGCCAGGTCGCGCAGGTGGGCCGCCCGCGAAAGGGACTTGCTGTCCAGGGGAACGACCTCCTGCAACCAACTCGCCCGAAGCCCGTGATCGCACAGGCACAGCTTGTGGTTTCCCTTCCTGCGCTTCAACCGCAGTTCAAGCGGCCCCACCAGCCGGATGAGCATCGCCCCGTCCAGGAACCGCAGATAGGCCAGGACTCGCTGCCATCCGATGTTGGCACGCAGCGTCTGTGAGAGCTCGCTGGTAAACACGGCCTGCCCCGGGCTCTGCCCCGCGTACCGGCAGGCAAGCCGAAACACCTCCTCCAACAACTGGGGGTCTCGCTTGATGCCTCGCGCACCCAGCCGCAAGTCGTGCTGGATCGCCCGCTGGATCACCGTCTCGTTGAGGTGGTCGGCGACCTCCGCCCAGGGCACCTCGGCCCGTGCCTGGGCCATCGGATACCCGCCTCGCTCCGAAAAGGCGGCAAACGCCTCATCCCTCGCCTCCCGGTTTCTCAACCCATGGTCCTGCAATTCCCGCCAGAACTCCATCCGTAAGAGCGGCTCAAGCCCATTGTCGGGCAGACAGGGCGCGATGTCCCTCTGGCGGCGCACGCCCAGGATCTCCCGCAGCAACAGGGTGCCCATCTCCACCTGCGATATCCTGCCGGCCAGACTATCGCGCCCCGCCTCGATGCGAAGCGCGGAGCTTCGCGTCACCAGGACCTTCACGGTGTGGTGGTCCACCAGTGCCTTCACCTGCGGCGCCCAGTCACGCAGGTTCTGGACCTCATCCAGGAACAGGTACGCCGGCTTGCCTCCGGCGGCGGCCTCGTTGAACGTGCAGCCCAGAATCCTGTTCTCAAACCACCTCGCGATGGACAGAACGGGCTCTTTCAACGCTCGAAGAGACGGTATCTCATCGAACTGCACCCTCAGAATGCGCCGGGCCTTCACGCTCTTGTCCGCCAGCAGGTGTTCGATCAACTGTATCTGAAGGGTGGTCTTGCCCACCTGGCGCGGACCACGCAAAACCGTCACCGCAGCCAAACCGCTCTCCATCTTCCGCATGGAAGTGTGGAACGCCCATCGACGGTACGGCGGAAGCTGCGGACCGGGCAGCCCCTGCCACCAAGGGTTCGTCTCGCGCAGGAAAGCATCCAGCTCCGGAGGCAGCCGCTCTTGGTCGAATATGTCTCGCGACATCGCTCGCACCTCAGATCGTCTTCAGCAGGCATCGAGCGCCCGCGGCGCGGGGGGCCTTCCTGATCGCTGCCCGATTATGCGCCAAGCTGACGGGGGCCGCAACGGCAACCGCAACGGCGCCGCGTAGGGCGCTGGATCCCATCCCCGCCGAAGGTCGCTTAACCGCGCCCCCCCGCGAACTTGCCCAGGACCAGCTTGCCGTCCTCGAGCGTGACGGTCTGGCCGCCGATGGCGACCTTGTCGCCGACGACTTGCGGCTTGGGCGGCGGCCCGGGCGACAGAAAGAGAAACGTCAACGTCGCCCCGCCGAGGGGGACCTTGGTTCCCTCGGCCGCGCCGGTGGTCACGAGCATCCCGTCGGCGCCGCTGGCGCCGGAGAAGTCGAGGGCCAGGGCCTCCCCGTCGGCCATCGTCAGCAGGCCCGAGCCGTCGGCGCCGCCCTGCCAGTGTTTCACGTCGCCTTCGAGCTTGACCCACTTGAGCTTCCTGCCGAAGCCTGCCACGTAGAGCATCGCATCGGTGGGGGCGCGGTGGTAGCCGCGGGCGTTCTTCGTCTGGACGGAGATGACGATGTCGTTGTCGTCCTTCCATCGGTTGCGGAAGGCGTAGAAGCTCCACTTGCTGTCGCGGTAGCAGCGGGGGATGACGTCCGCGGGGTTCCGCGGCGCCATGCCGAACGGCCAGTTGACCAGCGCGCAGACCGCCAGGTGCGGGTAGGGGCTTACCGTGTCGAACGGCGTGCCGGCCCTGGCGTCGGCGTCGCGGAGGGAGTGGTCGTAGAACCACAGCAGGGCGGCCCGCTGGTCGTCGCTCAGGGCGCCCATGGCGAGGGCGAAGTAGCCGGCGCCGCTCTTGTCCTCCCGCGTCCAGACGTTGTGCGGGTAGGCGCCGCGCATCGGCCAGAAGTCCATCTTCCCGCCGCGCGGCACGGTCAGGAAGATCCACTTCAGCGCCGCCCACTGGGCGTTGGGGCGCGGCGACACGAAGTCCTTGCCCCCCGCGACGCGCCATGCCTGCAGCGCCGTCAGGAACACGATGTGCGAGCTCATCGAGCCGGTGCCGTCGCCCTCGGCGAAGAACCCCCCGTCGCCGAAGCCCTCCGTCAGGTTGCGGATCATGCTCTTGGGCGACACGGCCAGCAGGCCGGCGACCTTCTCCTGATCGACGCCCGCGTCGCCCGCGACGGCCAGCAGCGCCATCGCCGCCCCGCCCACCTGCATCCCGAAGTGGTTGCTGAACGGCGGCATGGAGCCCTTCGTCAGCCCCGGCAGGGCCATCGACTCCCCGCCGTTGTTGCCCTTGCCCTCGTCGTAGTTGGCCAGCGCCTCGGCCACCTTTCTGCGCGTGGCCTCGTCCCAGCCGTCGTAGCACAGGTCGTAGCCCAGGGCGGTCCAGCCCAGCACGACGCCCGCCCGCAGCCCGCCGTAGGGGAACTTGAACGAGTACCGCCGGTCGCGGTCGCGGTAGCCGGCCAGGGCCTTCTCGAAGCACTGCCGCCCCATGTCCGCATAGAGCTTCTGGCCGGTGAGCTGGTACAGCAGCCCGAACCCGGCCATGTGCGAAAACGTGTACGACCCCAGCGGCGCCTTGGCGTGGAACGGGCCGGCCCCGTCGCTGCGCACCCGCCCCACCTCGGGGTTGTAGCTGGTCGGCATGCTCATGCCGTCGGAGCCGTTGAGGCACTTGCGCAGCCGGGCGAGGATGGCCTTGCCCTCCGGCGTGGCCGCACGCCGCTTGAGCGCCGGCAAGTCGGCCCTGCGGAACAGCAGCCGCGGATGCTCGCCCGGCAGAGGCGCCTTGAAGCCCGGCACGTCCGCCGGCCAGTTGGCGGTCAGCCCCGCCGAGCCGGGCGCTCCGGCCGCCGCGGCGGCGCCCGCCAGACCCAGCAGCACGCCCGCTGCCAAGGCGATCCTGTCCATGGTGTGCTCCTGTCTCTTGGAGACTTACGTACCCAATGCGGCCCGGCCGCGGGCACTGAGGTGCAGGCACTTGCCCTGCCACTGGAGGTAGCCCTTGGCGCACATGGCCAGCACGTCGGCCAGAACGTCATCATAGCGTGCGGCGGCCAGGGCACCGACATGCTTCGACTTGGCGCCGCCGGCGGCGGGGG
>Ga0172364_10003664_pt1 | contig 12267 bp, 10 predicted proteins | sample LakKivSesite10cm_FD_114545 | JGI IMG/M metagenome (GOLD analysis project Ga0172364, IMG submission 114545) | Sediment microbial communities from Lake Kivu, Rwanda - Sediment site 10cm | ecosystem: Environmental > Aquatic > Freshwater > Lake > Sediment | place: Rwanda: Western Province, Lake... | reverse complement strand
ACAACAGCATCAGGAGATGTTTCTCACGCTGAAGGTCAAATCACAACAGCATCGGGTTATGTGTCTCACGCTGAAGGTCATCTAACAACAGCTTCAGGTACTTATTCTCACGCTGAAGGTTATTTGACTATAGCTAGTGGTTTAGTTTCACACGCTGAAGGATACGAAACAAGTGCAACAACACAACATTCTCACACTGAAGGTATATCAACAATTGCATTAGGAAATGGTTCTCACGCTGAAGGTGTATCAACAACAGCGTCAGGATATGTTTCTCACGCTGAAGGTGGTAGTACAACGGCATTAGGAGATTATTCTCACGCTGAAGGTGGTAATACAACAGCAATTGGTCCTGTTTCACACGCTGAAGGTTATCTAACAACAGCGTCAGGAGGTGCTTCTCACGCTGAAGGTGGTGGTACAACGGCATCTGGTAATTATTCACATGCTGAAGGTGGTGGTACAACTGCAATTGGTACTGGTTCACATACTGAAGGTAGTAGTACAACTGCAATTGGCGATTTTTCACACGCTGAAGGATTTGGGGCCGTAACCGATGGAAACTTCCAACACGCACAAGGTCTTTTTAATGTCACAGGAAATACAACAGCCGGTGCTTTTATTTTAGGTAATGGAACAAGTTCTACAAATAGAAGTAATTTAATCTTTGCGGCAAATGATATTGTAAACATTTCAGGAAAAACAATAACCACAAACATCCAAATAACATCAGGTGCTACAGCTGGTTATGTATTAACTTCAGACGCTAGTGGTAATGGTACTTGGCAACCATCAAGTGGTGGAGGCGGTGGTGGTGTTACAATTGACCCATATAACAATGTTGGAAGCACCGGAACGTCCTTCAATTGGAATGTATCTGGATTAAGTACAAATTATGAAGTAACATTAACCGCAAACACAACACTTAATTTATTAAATGTAAGAAATGGCGAATATGGGACAATAATTGTTAACCAAGATGGTGTTGGGTCAAGGACAATAACATTGGGAACAATTAATGGTGTAGCAGGAACTCATAGGGTTGCAAATGGTGGGGGAGGATCACCTGTGTTGACATCAAATGCGAGTGCGATAGATATATTAACATTTACCTACAATGGTTCAGTTATGTATTGGACTGTAGGCAATGATTATACCTAATATTATATGAATCGACAACAATTTAATTCAAGGAATGACATAGGAAAAATACTCACTTTTCAAAAAAGTGGGTCAACAAATTCTTTTGATCCTACAATAACATTTGTTTCTGGTTCAAGAAGAGTTTCTTGGAGATTAAATAATGGAAGTGAAATTAAACAAATAGCTGGTAATAATATTGTTTATACTGGTTTTACATCTGATACCAATATTAGGACAATTGAAATGCGAGGTAATAACTTTAAAAATATAAACACGTTTAATTTAAATAATGATAACTTATATGGTAATTTAGATGTCTCTGGACTACCTGACTTAGGTTATACATTCCAAGTTTATAGTAATGATAATTTAACTGGGATTACACACTCAACATCCACAACAAATATGACAATATATCAAGCGTATAGTTGTGATTTAACCGGTAATTTAGATTTAACACCACTAAATTTAGGTGGAGATTTTAGAGTTTACGATAACCCAAAGTTAACGGGTATTACACATTCCTCATCATCAATAATTTTTGGTGCTTACCAGGCAAATAATTGTAATTTAAGGGGTAATTTAAATTTAAGTATGTTATCTAAATTAGGTGGTAACTTTGCATTACAATCAAACCCAAATTTAACAGGTATTACTCACACATATTCACCAACAATTTTTACAAATTACAATGTTAGTAGTTGTAATATAACTGGATTACACAATTTAACTATGTTCCCAAATTTAGGTGGTTCATTACAATTTAATAACAACTCAAATCTTACCGGAATTACACATACCGCATCAACAGAAAACATTACATTTTATTTAGCACAAAATTCTAATTTGACCGGTAACCATAATTTGTCTTGGTTCCCAAATTTAGGAGGTGTAGTAGCGATAACCAATAATTCTAATCTAACAAGCATTACACACACGGCATCAACAAAAAATTTCATACAATACAACTTACATCAATGTGATTTAACCGGAACTCACGATTTATCAATGTTTAGTAATTTTGGTGGAGATAGTACTGGGTCAACTTGTTATGTGACACTTTATATAAATCCCAATTTAACGGACATTACTTTTCCGACTACTAATGGGTATTTTAAAAATTTTGTAAATACAGAAAGTCAAGGTGCTTTAGGTCTATACTCTTGTAATTTAAATTACGTTAATTTTAAACCATTATCTGGTGTAACATTTCTTACTGGTACAACACAAGGAAATCCAAGAATAAGTTTAAGAGATAACGGAATGTCAGCAACTGATGTTAACCACATACTTGTTGATTTTAGTGGTAACACAACAACAAATCCCACTGGCTGGTCTAATATAAATTTAAATATTGGTGGATCAAATGCCAACCCAGATTCATCAAGCGGTGGATATGATGGTCTTGCAGCAATTTCGTTTTTAACTGGATCCCCCTATAATTGGACAATAACTTATTAAATATGATTTGGAGATTAATACATAACAATATAAATGTAATTGACCTATTTGAAACAAGTGATATTACAGCAACACCTTATATTATCTTTGACTCTAAAACTCAAGATGATTGTTTTAATGAAATAGATAAATTAAGATTAATTTATTACTATCCTTTGAATGAAACTGAAATGTTGTTGTTTAGTGGAGGAACTAGAACGATAATACCCATAAATGGTAACGGATAATTAATTTAAAAATCTTTATTTTTTTCAAATATATCTATATCTTAAATGGGTATGGATACATTTGAATTTAGTTACAAAACCACCCTACCAAAAGAAGCTAACGCCCCTAATGTCACTATAAAAGGTTATAGTGATAATGAATATGATATATTATTTTACGTAGTAAATCAAAACGGTTTAAACCTTACTAATTCAGTAAAAGGTCGTGTAAATCAAACAGTAACACCTAATGTTGTCCAATGGGTAGTAGATTGGTATATTGAAGTTAGATTAAACGGTAAATTATTAGCCTCAGATAGATTTAACCCAAACGATAAAACAGTTTTTATTAAAATGGATGCTCATGCTTTAGGTGATAACATAGCGTGGATTCCATATGTTGAGGAATTTAGAAAAAGGTACAATTGTACAGTTATTTGTTCAACATTCAAAAATGATTTATTTAAAGATATCTATAAAGACATTTTATTTGTAAAACCAAACACTATTATTGATAATGTGTATGCACAATATTATATAGGTGCCTCTTATGACGGTAATATTAAATATTCACCAGTTTCAGCTAATAAAGTTTCATTACAATTTGTTGCAACGTCAATCCTTAATTTACCACCAGTAGAATTAAGACCCCCTCTAGAAAATCAATTAAAAAAAATTAAGTATCAAAAAAAATACGTTTGTATTTCTGAACATGCTAGTGATCAAAAAAAGGGGTGGAAATACAAAAATGGTTGGCAAATAATAGTTAATTACTTAAATTATTTGGGGTATGATGTTGTTGTTATATCAAAAGAAAAAACAGAATTAAAAAATGTTATAGATTTAACAGGTGATCATAGTTTATTAGATAGAGCACAAACTTTACATAATGCAGAATTTTTCATTGGTTTAAGTAGTGGTTTGTCATGGTTATCATGGTCAGTCAATACCCATGTATTTTTAATTAGTGATGTGACACAAATTACACATGAATTCATAACTAATGTTACAAGAATATCAGCAAACCCTGATTTACAAGAAGTTAATTATGATACTATTAATATCACAACACCGAAAACAGTAATAAATAAAATTAAAGATTATTTAAATGGAAAATAAAGAACAAGTAGATCACCCAAACCATTATGGTGGTGAAGACAACACTTATGAGGCTATTAAAGTGATAGATGCGTGGAATTTAGGTTTTTCACTAGGTAACGCAGTTAAATACATATCTAGAGCCGGTAAAAAAAATCCTGATAAGGAAACTGAAGATTTAAAAAAGGCTATATGGTATATAGAACATTATATAAAAACTAAAATAAATTAAATGGTTAATAAAATTTTCTTTCAAAGTTCATTACCAAGAGCTGGTTCAACTTTACTACAAAATGTTATGGGTCAAAACCCTGATTTCTATGTAACACCAACATCAGGGGTTTTAGAGTTACTTTATGCTTCTAGATCTAATTTTACTAGTTCACCTGAATTTAAAGCACAAGATAACGAATTAATGAAACAAGGATTTATTTCTTATTGTAAAAGTGGTTTGGAGGGGTTTTTTAACGGTGTAACAGATAAACCTTATGTATTAGATAAAAGTCGTGGATGGGGTATTCATTATAATTTTTTAAATGAATTTTATCTTGAACCTAAGATTATTTGTATGGTTAGAGATTTAAGAGGTATTTACGCTTCGATGGAAAAAAACTTTAGAAAAAATCAACATATGGATTCAGGTATAGTAAACCATTCACAAATGAAAGGAACTACCACCGAAAAAAGAGTCGATATTTGGGCAAACACACAACCTGTTGGTTTGGCTATTGAAAGATTATATCAAATTTTTAGGGAAGGTATTAACAATAAAATGTTGTTTGTTAGATTTGAAGACTTTTGTTCTAATCCTAAAAAAGAAATGGAAAGGATATATCAATATTTAGGGTTACCTTATTATGAACACGATTTTGATAATGTAGAACAAATTACAGTTGAAGATGATAGTGTTTATGGTATCTATGGAGACCATCAAATAAAAAGTAAAATTACACCAATTAAAAATGATTATAAAGATGTGTTAAGCCCTTACACTTGTAATTGGATAAAAACCCACTATAAATGGTTTTATGACCAATTTGGTTATTTTTGATTTATATGGAAAATAAAATTTACTGGTTTACAGGTCAACCAGGAGCGGGAAAAACAATTTTATCTATAATGTTAAAAACCGTTTTGGAAAATAAAAATAAAATTTTTCATATTGATGGTGATGAACTTAGAAAGTTATTTAATAACCAAAAGTACGGAAGAGATGGTCGTGAAGAAAATATTAAAAGAGCTCAAGATATTGCTAAATTTATTCTAGCACAAGGTAATAGTGTTATTGTTAGTATGGTATCCCCTTATAAAGAACTTAGGGAAAGTTTTAAAAATGAATTAGGTGAATTATTGGTCGAGATTTATGTTCATACAACCGATATTAGAGGTAGGGAACATTTCCATACCGATGAATACGAACCACCAACGGAAAATTTTATAGACATAGATACAACAAATATAGAACCACAAAAATCTTTAGAAGAAATAGTTAAAAATTTATGAAAACAAAAAGTAAAACTTATCAAATTAGATTTAATACAATTTCAAAAACTGAGAATGAAAGATGGAGAGTAATTGAAAATGGAAACGAAACACTAGTTTCTGATATCATTATTGACGGTCATACATATACAACAAAAGATTGGTTACCTGAAATAAATGATTATAAGTGGCATGTTAGTTGTGAAGGTTATTGTGAAATTAAAAATAATATAGCATACATTAAAACCGTTAAAGAAGAATCTGTAATGGTTAGACATATCTTAAAAACAATTAGTTATAGATTTTTAGGAACCCTTACCACAGTTGGCGTTGCATATTCTTTAGGTGCCACAATAGAAATTTCAACTCTTTTGGGTATTGGTGAATTGGTTATAAAACCATTCATTTATTTTTTCCACGAAAGAATATGGTATAAATACATAAGAATTAAGAAATAATTATAACTATAATCAATAACCTTAATATTTATCTAAAAATGTAGATAATGAATATTTTATTAAAAAAGGGTTTATTACTTGAAGGTGGTATTCGTGATATAAATAAATTAGCTAAAAGATATAAAAAAGCTAAAATTTATTTTCATCAAGATTTGGACGGAGTTACAACGGCCGTTGGGATGAAAAATTACTTAGAAAGGAATGGTATTAAAGTTGTTGATGCTGAAGTAATTCAATATGGTGATAAAGAATTTTCAATTAAAAAACCCGATGCTAGTGGTGACGTAATGCCTGTTTTAGTTGATTTTGCACATGGCAAACCAATGTTTGTTATTCACACAGACCACCACGATACTCAAGTAGGTGTTGAAAAAGGGTCTTCCACAAGTTTTAGGCATTCAAGGTCTAATGTTGAGACTATCTCTAATATTTTATCAACTTCTGATATCTTTCCTTCGGAAGATATTATGATGATATCTACAGTTGATAGTGCTGATTATGCTAGATTAGGTATTACCCCAGATGAAGTAATGAATTATGTTTTTACCCTAAACAAAGAAAAAGGTTTAGAAAAAAACAAAATAGCTATGGCACTTGTAACTAATAAATTATTATTGGCTTATAAAAACAAACCTAAATTTTTAGAAACCCTTGTAATGGTTTGTCAACCATCACTTTTAAATATTTACCAAAACATAGTAAAATTAGCTAAAGAATCTGGTTATGCTACGGCTAAAGAAATGAAGTCTAATTTAACAGACTACATAGAAGCACAATCAAAAAGTAGTAATGTTGAGTACGACACAGATTATGGTATTATAAAACAATATGGAGGGGGTTCAATGTTTAAACCTGGTTCTTATGATAGATATGTACCATTTAAATTATATCCTGAAGCTAATTTTTTAGTGATAACATGGCCTTTAGGTTTGTTACAAGCATCTTGTAATCCTTTTAAAAAAGAAAGGGCTCTTAAAGGTGTTGATTTAGGTAAAATAAAAGATAGTGTTTTAGACAAGTTTGAATCTGAATTAAAAAATAAAATTATTACAGTAGATACTATTAAATATTTTGCTGAAAAAAATAAAGAATTTACCGAAGATTCCGTTGGTTTTACTTACAATGACTTAATAGCTATATACGGTAGTGATGGTGATTTGTATTTTAAAGATATGGTTGATTATGAAAATGAGGGTAACTTTAAAAACGCTTCCACATATCTAAATAAACAAATTGAATTTATCATGTTTAAATTAATTGTGGTGTTTGATAAAGTCATTAAAAAAATAATTGAATCGATAGAATTAACCCTTAGACTAGGTTATCAAAGAATAATAAATCTTAGTATTACCCAAAAAAGTACCAACCTTGAACTAATTAAAAGACTTGAAAAAGTTTTAGATGATTATCGTAATAAAAAAATTAATGATTGTTTTAATGGATTAAAATCTATTAAAGAAGGGTATAAAAATAGTGATTTAAACTCATTATTTGAAATAATAAATTATGAATTTAAAACAGACTTAAACTTATTATTTAAAATATTAATTTATAGTAATAAACTCTCTAAGTTAATGATTAGAGACCAAGACAAAGAAAATCAGGAAATATATATTAATAGAAGAGATGAATTTTTTAAATTAAAAAACGAATTCTTTAAAGAAATTTCTTTCTTTGGTAAGGAATATAAAGAAATATTTGGTGGGATTGGTTCTTTATCTTACATGCCAAATACTTCTAAAGAAGGTTATACTATAACTAAATGGGGTACGGCTTTAAAAAGAATTTTAGAAAAACCTTATTCAAAGTTAAACGAAAAAGAAGTTAAAGTACTTAAAATGTTAAAACTTACAGGTTGGGATATTATCCAATCTAACTCAGGTGGTCATAAATGTATAACTAATATATCGGGTTTAATGTATTTTGGTAAGGATGGTGTACCTTTTTTAAAGAAATTTTCTGAAGAGTTTGTTAACGTGTTAAAATCTAAGATAGATGGTAATAAGTAAAAACTAAACTACCACTATCATATATTCTGTAGATTTTTTTAGATATCATTATTTGTTTTTCGGTTAATGATTTATCATAACCTTGTTCCACTAATTTATCTTTTCTAAAATTATATCTATTGATTCTTTTTTTATCTATTATATAATAATAATTAGGGTTTGTTTTTTTAGTTAATTCAAACCCCATTTTTTTATACATATTACCCATAGACCAAGACCTATCAGCATAACTTATTACTTTAAATGGTTTATACGTATTTATAAAATATTTAAACAACTTGGAAGACCCTCCTACAACATTAGTATTTAATTTATTACAAAATCTCAATAACTCCCATTCTCCGTCAGTACTTTTATGACCTAAAGATTTACGTAAAGAACCAAAACCCATTACAGATACTAATTCTTCATTATAATACAAACCTATTTTAACTTTACTATTTACACCTCCTTGGATGTGATTATTATTTAAAAAATATTTATAAATTTTAGGTTCTAGTTCTTTTATTACACATTTACGTGCATAAATTTTATTTTCAGTTTTACCCAAAAGATTTAAAATTCTAGATTTAACTATTTCACAATTATTAATCCAATCATCTTCCCAAATATGTATCAAATGGACACCATTTTCTTCCATTGATTCTGTTTTAATTAAATGATAATCGTTTTCTTTATGTAATTCACTATGCCAGTAAAGACCGTTAAATTCAAAACCTAAATTTAAACTAGGTATGTAAACATCAATTTCTTTATTATCTATTCTATATGTTCTTAAAATATCTTTTTCTTTTAAATTTTCTTTTATAAAATTATATAATTCAATTTCTTTTATTGAATTATTCTCGTCTTTAGGGAAACATATTGTACATGTATTATTATTGTAACGAAGTCTGTTATGAAATAATTTTTTATTTATAATATATTCACCTTTATGGTTGTCACAATATTTAATTATATTTTCATCGTCAATACTTATTAAATCATATTTTTCAATATATTCCTGATATATAGTTTTTTTCCTTTTATTAATGATTGATTTTTTCTTATTTTTATATACATCACTATGAGAAAAGTGTTCTACCCCATAATTTTCCTTCCAAGTAGATTTAATTTTATTTTTAGTTTCTTCTGTTTGAAAGTGGTGTTCCATACCATATTTTTTTATAAAAGTGTTTTTAGTTTTACTTTTGGCACAATTAGTTGAACAAGCGTAAAAACCAGAATTATTAATAGAACGTAAATACCTTCTATATGGGTGTGTTTTTATTTTACCACAAACATCACATTGACAAACTATTTTTATATTACTACCATGATTTAATTTATCTACAGGAAATTCTATTTCATCACCAACTTTAACATTATAACCAACAGACCTTAAATGTTTTAATTGGGCCGCGTTAACTTTAAATTTAACAAAATTTTCTAATATCATATTGTATAAATACATATAAATACATTAATGTCCACCTTATTTATTAATAATTTGTGATATTTATATATAATGAATATAAAAAAAATAATAAAAGAGGAAACAAAAAAACAAAACATTCGTAAACAAGAAATAAACGAATGTGTAACTGTTTTAAAAAACCTCTTTATGAAATATTCATTAATTAATGAGAACGATTGGTTGAAGGACATACCTAGCCCAACTTATCATTGGGAAATACCTAAAAAAGAAAAAGAAGAAATAGATAGGTCTTCTAAATGGGTTAAAACAAAAGATGATGTTTTAGAATATATAAGGGTTTTTATTGAAGAAATAAAATCCTTACCAAAATGGGTTAAAAGAAAATTCTTAAAATATGTATTATATTCTTTTATGGGTATTTTATCTTTAAATCAAATAAATTCTATGTATAATAACATAGAAAAAAGTGATTTTAAAGAATTTAAAACAGAAATACAAAAACCTATAGTTAAAAAAGAAAAAATTAGAAAACCTAGTGAAACTTTATTTAATCATTTAAAAAAAGAAGAAGGTATAGGTGGTGAACCTGTTTTACATTTTTATGATTTAGGTGACGGTGCCTATACGGTTGGTTACGGTCATGCAGTGTTTTCAGACCCGTCAAGAGGTAGTACAGGTGGTGATTACCCATTTATACCAAAATATGAAAATATTACACCCAATAAAACCACAATAACAAAAAGTGAGGCCGAACAACTTTTACATGATGACATGATAAAGGCTTCTGAGGGTGTTAACAACATACTAAATAAATGGGAAAAAAAAGGTATAGAACCTGAAATAACACAAGGTATGTATGATGCTATGGTTTCTATAACATATAATCATGGTGTTAAAAATTTAAGAATGAGTGACTTTATTCAATATGTTAAAAGAGGTAAATTTGAAAAAGCTAAAGAAGAAATCAAAAATATCTCAAGTAATTTATTCGATAGATACCCAGGATTAAAGAAACGAAGAGAAAAAGAATCTATGTTATTTGCTCAAAAATAAAAAACCCCTCATTAGAGGGGTTCTTTTTTTAGACAGCTTTGTTTTTTGGTGTTTTAACTTCTACAACAACTTCGTTTTTCACAAAACCTACTTTGATTGTATCACCTTCACTAATGTCACCATCTAACATCTTTTCAGCGATAGGGTCCTCAAGATATTTCTGAATAGCTCTATTGAGTGGTCTAGCTCCATACTTTTCATCATAACCCTTCTCAACCAAAAAGTCTTTAAGTTTTTGGGATATCTCAACGGTGTAACCTAATTCTAACATTCTAGATTTAAACTCTTTAATTGGAATGTCCACAATTCGTTTAATATCATCTTCACCCAAAGATTTAAAAATAATAATATCATCCAAACGATTTAAGAATTCAGGTGAAAAGGCTTTCTTAACAGATTCCTCAATTACATTATTTCTAATTTCTTCAAGGTTGTCAATTTTAGCTTTTGTACCAAAACCTACACCTGTACCAAAATCTTGTAGTTTTCTAGCCCCTACGTTTGATGTCATGATGATAAGTGTGTTCTTAAAATCAATCTTTCTACCAAGACCATCAGTAAGGTGACCTTCATCCAACACTTGAAGTAAAATATTAAAGACATCAGGATGTGCTTTTTCAATCTCATCCAGTAGGATAAGTGAATAAGGTTTTCTACGGATTTTTTCCGTTAACTGACCACCTTCTTCATAACCAACGTATCCTGGAGGTGCTCCAACCAATTTAGATACTGAATGTTTTTCCATGTATTCAGACATGTCTACACGAATCATAGTGTCTTCAGTACCAAATACATTTTTAGCCAATCTTTTAGCCAAGTGAGTTTTACCAACACCTGTAGGACCTAAGAAAATAAAAGAACCAATAGGTTTGTTATGTTTCTTAATACCCATTCTATTTCTACGGATAGCTTTGGAGATTTGTTCAATTGCGATGTCCTGACCAATAACTTCACCACAAAGTTCTGTAGACATATTTTTCAATTTCTCCAAGTCACTTTGACCAACTTTAGTTACAGGGATGCCAGTAACTTTAGAAACTACAGCAGCAACATCTTCTTCAGTAATGGTTCTTCTAGTTTCGTTCAAAGATTTGTTCCACTCAACGTTAGCTTTATCCAACTCAGTACGTAATTTTCTTTCTTCATCACGTAGATTTGCCGCTTCTTCGTATTTTTGGGATTTAATTACTTGTTTTTTCTTCTCTTCAATATCATTAATCTGTTTTTCAAGTGAAATGATATTTTCAGGGGCTTCAATATGTACTTGAGCTCTAGCACCGACCTCATCCAAGATATCAATAGATTTATCAGGTTGTTCACGGTTTGTGATATATCTATCAGCCAATTTAACACAAGCTTCAATAGCTAACTCATCATATTTTACTCTGTGATGATCCTCATATCTATCTTTAATATTTTTAAGGATAATTAAAGTATCTTCAGCTGAAGGTGGTTCCACCATTACTTGTTGGAATCTTCTAGTCAAGGCCCCATCCTTTTCAAAATTCTCACGATACTCATCAAGAGTGGTTGCTCCAATACATTGGATTTCACCACGAGCCAATGCCGGTTTCAAGATATTAGATGCATCAAGTGAACCTGAAGCATTACCCGCACCAATCATTGTGTGGATTTCGTCGATAAAAAGTATTACGTTATCAACCTTTTCAAGTTCTTCCATAATACCCTTTAATCTTTCCTCAAATTGACCGCGGTATTTTGTACCAGCAACCAACAATGCCATATCCAAAGAAACTACTCTTTTATCAAAAAGAATTCTAGGACATTTCTTTTCAACAATCTTAAGGGCTAACCCCTCAACAATAGCTGTTTTACCAACACCAGGTTCACCAATTAAAATTGGGTTATTTTTCTTTCTTCTACTCAATACTTGGGAAACCCTTTCCACCTCATCATTTCTACCAATGATAGGGTCAATT
>Ga0172364_10003660_pt1 | contig 12273 bp, 13 predicted proteins | sample LakKivSesite10cm_FD_114545 | JGI IMG/M metagenome (GOLD analysis project Ga0172364, IMG submission 114545) | Sediment microbial communities from Lake Kivu, Rwanda - Sediment site 10cm | ecosystem: Environmental > Aquatic > Freshwater > Lake > Sediment | place: Rwanda: Western Province, Lake... | reverse complement strand
GGCTCCGACAGTGGAGGGACTTAAATCTCTGGCTCTTCAGGGTAGAGTTGAGGAGATAGTAGATATTTTGCTTAAGGAGACCACTCTGGACAGGCAGAGGTCGGAGAAGATCGTTCAGGTAGCCGAATATGTGATGAACAATGCCGAATGGATCAGGAACATTTCTGAGGTTGGGGGCTATGGATCAGGTCCGGTAGAAAAGACAGTGGATACAACCGTAGCCAGGCGATTCAAAAAGAGAGGGATGAACTGGCATCTACATGGAGTCAATCTGCTCCTGCAGTTGCGGTCGCTGAAACTCAACGGGGAGTGGGATGCCTACTAGCAGCAAAGGAAAGATAAACTGGCTTGCTATGAGAACTAAATGCCATCACGGAAATAAGGATACTTACGGCAATGTACGTGTTAGACCCCTTTTTAACTTCTTACACGCGGGTTTGGGTAAGCATCTTAGTTATGGGAAGCTGATCGAGGTCTCCAGCAAGATTGGCTTTCCCATTGCTCCTCCTTTAACTGCATCAATAGATGTGACATTGCGGTGTAATTCAATATGCGGTTATTGCGACATTTGGAAAATCACAAACAAACCGGATGATATACCTTTGCACCGATTAAACCAAATCTTGCTTTCTCTTGAAAAACTGGGGACAAAGATTGTAACCTTTGGGGGTGGCGAGCCTCTTCTTCGTAATGACCTCGAGAAAATAGTCTTTTTAGCAAAATCGTTCAAAATGCTAGTCAACATTACGACAAATGGCATCTTATTAACTAGTGAAAGAGCAGCTGGTTTGGCAGAAGCAGGGGTCAACATTATTATTCTCTCTTTGGATACTTTAGATCCAAGAGTTTATGAAAGGCATAGAGGCGTGTCCTTTAAGGTGGCAGAAAGAGCTCTTGTGTCCTTGCTCAATGCTAACGACAAATATCCCGACCTGGGTGTGGCTGTAAACTGTGTAATCACCAATTATAACGCTAGCAATTTGGTAAATTTTGCTAATTGGATCTGGAAGCAAGGTAACGGAAAGATATCCATGAATTTTCAGCCATACCATTATCCTCCGCATCAAGGGAATCTCGCTAATGACGAATTTATTCCCAAACCTGATAGTAAACGAGCTCTTGAAGAGGAGATAAACGAGCTTATAAATCTGAAAAGGCTTGGAGCTCCAATAAATAATTCAGAATTCTATCTGCGGCAGATACCCGATTATCTCTGTGCAGGCAATCTTCCTGATAACTTTAGATGCTTAGCTGGTTATACTGGCTTTTCGATAACTACTGACCTTAAAGTGCTTCCCTGCTGGCGGCTTCCGCCTATTGGGGATTTGAATTCGGAAGACTTGATAGACGTATGGTTTTCGCAAAAGTATCGAAAACAAAGAAAAAATATGAAATATCTCAGATGTCCAAAGTGTTGGCTAACTTGCCACAATGAGAAAGGTTGGTACGAATGGTATGACTATATATATAAATTTTGTACCTGAAAGTGAGGGATAGATAAATGAGTGAGACATTTTTATCAACAATTGCACAAGTAAGTGCTACTTTTATCGGGTTTTCCTTTCTTGTTCCAGTGGCTCAAGCAATATCTTCGGGATCGTTCTTCGAAAGTGGGAATGCCATTAAGCCAAAGGCTCTTCTCAAGAAAAGTTTAGTAGTAGTATCTCTCCCTATTTCTGTCTTGCTTTGTCCTTTAGTGAGTTCTCTTTTACTGATTGCTGACAATCTTAATTTGCCATCGTATACCTATCATTATGTAGTACTTATAGTGCTTTCGTTAATATCCATTATAATTTTCATAATGGCGAAAATGTATTCTCGTATGAAGTCACAACATCTCGGATTTCAGTTCATATTTGAATATCTTCCCTTTGCGGTTGTTTCTTGGTATATTTTTATGTTGGTTAATATGTTGATTGGTTTTTTGCATGGAATCGGAGGAACATCTCAGTTTAAATGGACTACATTGGGTCTTGTAATCGCAGGCTTATTATTTCTCTTTAGGAATTTAGCGATCACATATGAAAAGGGCTTAAAATTTAAACTAGATGAAATTGATGAGAATTTCTTAAAAGAAACAGAAGAGTTGAAGAATAAAATAGAACGTGCTTTAAATGAACGTCGGCAACAAATTGAAAGGTTAGAAAAAATATCAGATGCTTTGTGCCACAATGCAGAGAAGAGGCAAGAATTTATTAAATGCCAGGGAAGTATTGCATGGCACAAAGCGGATATCTGGCGCTGGGAAGGGATACTTGGAAAGCAATTGCCAGAGCATGAGAATAAATTTAAAAAGCTTGAGAAAAAACTTAAGAAACAGGAAATAACCTTGTGTGATTCGGCTGATTATAAAAGACGGAAAGAAAAGTGGGAGGACAATCTCGCTGCATTCGAGCAAGAGACAAAGAAGCTAAAAGAAGAGATTGACCGAATTTATGGGGAAAAGGAAAACAGAAGTAAATAAACAGTCACTCATCATTCCAACAAGCATGGGAAAATTATGAATAAGGCAATAGGGTCACAATACCTTCTCAGTGTAGAGCCAGTTTCAGTATTGTAAGGGATAGAACCAACCAGGCTAGTAGCATCAAGATGCACACCCATGCTATGCGTCGGCGAGCATCCCATGAGGTACCGACTTGCATAGGATGTGTAATAATCTCCTGGTAAGCAAGTTGTGGGTGTCCAGATTTCAAGGACTCGTACAGCGCACCTAGTTCAAAAATTAGCGTAAGGAACTCCCCTCCGACACAATCAAGTAAATGTCTGCGGTTTGGCATCCGTAGCATTGCAGTTATGACAGGGGTTAAAGCAAAAGTAGAGAAAATTAGGACGAAGAATGGGATTAGTCCCCAAGCAAGCGCAATCGGGCAAAGGAGCAAAGCAACTGTTAGCGGCTGAGGGGCGATCCATTGCCGGTTTCTGACAGGCTCGGTGCGTCGGACGTTAATATCCATCCTGCCCCACCGCCACACACGTTCAAGCACAACCAACCATCTATTCCATGTACTCTTCTCATGGAGGACTATAGCTTGAGGTCGTGAGAGGATAGCATAGCCAGCGCTGTTGATACAACGACCTAGTTCTGTATCATCTCCACCAAGACGATAGTTCCAATTCTCAACAAACCCTCCGACTTGTTCAAATACGTCTAGCCGTATTGAAAAATTTGTGCATGGTGCAAAAGGCACTTCAGGCATATGCTCAGCAAAGGAAAACGAATCCAGAAAGGGGGTCTGCTCCATAGCACGGAAGGCAGATGATGCAGACCCAACAAACCTAGTTACACCAGCCACTGCGCCCACAGGCCGGTGTGTGAGAGGTGACCGATTTACTTTATAGCCAGCTAGGTGCTCACGAAATAATCCTGGTTGGGCCTGGCAATCGGAGTCTATGAATAAGACTATGTCAGCACCTCGTGAACGGGCCAAACGTGCACCGAGATTCCGCTTTGTTCGCACGTTTACCGCCCCCCGTTCGTAACAAGCACCTGCTTCCTCACAATAGACGCGAATCTGGTTCGCTGCTTGTAAATCATCTGGCGTGCTGTCTACAATGATGATGTCTACGGCACTATTAGATCCTAAATCTTCCTCTGCGACTCTTCTCAATGATGAAAGTAACCTAGCTACCAGATCAGGTCGGCCATGACATGGGGTGACTGTACAGATACGCAAAGTTTCTCGATTGGGGGATAAAGGTTCGTTCATCTAAGAGTTACTCCTATAATGAGAACGAAGATAAAAAACTCCCATATGTCACGTGCCACCGTTGACCATTCATAGGCGAATTGCCCATCGCCATAGTTCATCTGCTTACCCAGCAAACCCGGCTGTCTTGCTTTAAGCAAGCCCATATATGTGCCCAGATAAAAGAGTGATCGCAATAGACGTGTTCTAATTACAACTGGCCAACTAACTTTCGTCTCCCACGCCTCCTGGAGTGGACCACCCAGCACAAAAATAGCAAGAAAAGCAACCAGCGGAACCCATCTTTGAAATATCAGTATGCTGGTTAGCGCCCAGCCCAGAGAGAGCAGAACAAATAGTATAGGCTTCGGCGGACTAGGAACGAGGTAGAGTGGATGTCGGGGTAAAAGGAGAGCTTCTCCCTTTCCCCATGTCCAAGCACGCCGATAAATCCCATGTGCAAATGGCTCTGGCGCGTGGTAGACGATCGATGAAGCCTCGCATACAATGCGTTGGCCGGATGCGTCGCACACTCTGAGTCCAAGATCTACATCCTCAGCGCCATAGGTAAAAGTCTCATCAAAACCACCGACCTCTTTGAATACATCCATGCGGAGCGATAGGTTGGAACATGGTGCCCAAAGAGTGCTAGACATAATCTCTGGGAATTGGAAGCCTACCAAGAGGCCGGCACATCGCATAGCAGTATAACCCGGGGTGCTTTCCGCCTGATGTACGGTAACACCCGCAACAGCTGGTGCAGTGGGGTACCTGGCATACGCAGCCGCATGAGTGGCCAACCATCTTTGATCTACGCCACAGTCAGCATCAGTGAACACAACTACGTCTGCCTCTGAATCTCTGCAGCCGATGTTCCGCTTCTGAGAAATCGTTCCAGTTGCATTCACCAATTCTATTCCCAGGCTCTCGGCTATTTCCTGCAGTGCGCACTGCAATTGTGGCGTACTGTCATCTACAACGCACACATGGACCGTGCTAGTTGGATATTGAGCTGTAAGAAAATTAGTTGCTTCTCGGACTGAATGCAGACAAGTTTTAATTAAAGAGATGGGTTCATTGTGAGTCAAAATAATCACCAGCCAGCGCTGTGGAAAAGAAGAACCACTCATAAGTTTACAACTCCTAAACGCACTGACCCGCAATACTTGCCGCACAGATGTCCGATAATCTGGACCACACGCGCTAGGTTAGCTCGACGTCGATTCCCTTGGGTTGCCAGGTCACTAATCGCAACTATCAGGCGGCGGTAATGAGCTAAGTCAATCCGCCATCGCCCCAAGTGGTAGCGTTGTAGATAGCACGAAGCCATTCCATACTGATACCACTTGAGAAAGAGCCCACTCCAAGTAGCAGGAAAGTGCTGCTCTACATAGAGCCGAGAATCGTACAGGAGCCGTCCTGGGAAAGCACTAACTGCCCTCAAGAAAAAGTTAATGTCTTCGCCAAAATTGGCAAAACGCTCATCAAAGCCACCCAGTGCATAGAAGATATCTCTACGGCAAAACAGGCTAGCTCCAATAAACGCACCCCGCAACGATCTTGTGGAGATCCACTGCTGCTCCTGCGGATACTGGAGTACACCTTTTAGCAAAGCGTCCCCTGCCACCTGTTCAATCTCGTTTATTGGGGCCAGAGCCCGGAGGGGACCTCCCAGGATAACTACATCAGGGTTTTCCATTATCAGCTTAGCTGCAATGCTCAGCCAAGTTGACGGAACGCAACAGTCAGAATCGGTGAAGGCTAACCAATCCCCGCTAGCTACTGCTGCTCCATGATTGCGTCCTCCTGCGGCGTGGATAGCCAAATTGTCCACCACATAAGTATTGAAGCGGCTGGCAATCTGTCGCGTTGCGTCTGTACTACAGCCATCGGCAACAATGAGTTCATACGGGGGATAGCTCTGTTGCTGCAAACTGGCCAATGTGGTTTCTAAAGTCTTCTCACTATTTCGTGTAGGGATCACGACTGAAAAGTGCATATCTTACCTCCCAGTAGTTAATAGGAAAAACATCCACAGTAGGAACCCAATACATAGCAGCAGCCAACCATTCAGGGCTAGCAAACGCCATTCGCCGGCTGATTGTCTATGGTGAAACCATAAGCCGCCAGTCCACGTCCCAGCTCGCCATAGTGAGAACGTACGTCCAGTCTCGAATAGGAACGCTAGCAAAAAACCAGCAGGCAAGGCTACGAGTCGAATGCCCGACTGACGAAACAGAATCACTTCGGTAATGATCCAGATGCAGAGCAAAAGAGCGCCGGTGACCAAAGGCCCCCAAGTAAAGGCCCCTAGCACTCCAAGCACCGCTGCAAATAGCAGGGACAACAAAGCCATAGACAAGATGGGTGGGATTCGGCGCATTCTAAAAGCTGGATGACGGAGCCAGAGGTATCCCTCGGAAGTTCCGAAGCGCCATGCTCGCTCACAGCTATTAAACAGGCCATGCCATGTTTCCCGTGCATGTAGTGATGGGCAATAAGGACTGGTGGCGACAGCTGGACTTCCCAGCCGGTTTGTCCAACGCAGACCGAGGTCGACATCCTCGCCACGATCTGAACCTCGTCCTATTGACCAAAAACTACCTAACCGTTCTACTGTAGACAGCCGTAGCGCAATGGTTGCCCCGGGTGCCCACCATAGCCTCTCGCCATTACTAGCCCACGCAAAGGCTTGGCGGTAAGGCATAACAGCGATCACAGATTCCAGCAATCCGATGGGTGGTTCAAACATGACAGGAACAGCAAACATATGCACATTAGGAGAGGCAAAAGCGTCAATAACGAGCTTAAGAAGATCCGGATGAATCGTACAATCAGCGTCTATACATAGAGCAACGTCGGCATGGGCAGCCGCCATCCCTATATTGCGTTTCATCGCCTGTCTAGCCTCTACAAATAGACAGCGGACTTTTAGGCCAGAACGACGGGAAAAGTCAGTGACCAAGGACGTTGGATCATCTGGTCCATCCCAGACTATAATAACCTCACAAAGGGTCATCGGAATCCTATTCCGAGCCCCGGCTATGGAGTTCAATAGCTTCTGGAGCAATGTCAGATGTCCGCGAAATGGAATGACAATCGTTACACTTGGTGCTCGGATAGCTTCATCAAAATGTTTCATCCTAGATTTGCATGCAGCGGTGCAGGTCCCCGTGAAACTTCCACGGCATCCGCGAGGACCGTGGATGGAGTTTAATCCTCTTTTTTCATCCTAACCAACGGCATATGCCTCCTTACTCTGTATGAGTCACATACATTTGAGACTCTGGATAATATTTTAACACAAAATCAATGGGTGAAAAATCTTTTTCACTGTATCCAACCTCAATTTTTTCTTCTCCCAAAACCACCCCAAAAAATCGTTAAAAAAACTTTTTTCCGCATTAACACTTGCTTCTTTTGAAAAATTTGTTTCTTACTTCCATAATCTTTTAACTGCCAATAAGGCGGAGAAGTAATAATAAGATGGACTGATTCATCAGCAACTTCTTTCATCCATCTCGAATCACCGATTATTATTTTATGTTTGGTCTTCATCCTATCTCCTCAAATGTATTTTGCCTTTATAAAGCTACCATTTCAGTTAACGGCTGAGCGTATATAACGTTTGTCCAGGGGGCAAATGTACCGAAGGCCAGGGAGCGGAGGGACGCAGCATATTACGCCCTGTTATATAACGTAGCATACATATTCCTATACTTTCTTCTATTATCCAGCAACGCAACAACCCCTGACCCATCATTGAAAGTGCCCCTTATGTCAAATTGTGAATAAGTTCCGATACTATCATATTTCATTTTCCTTTATCCATTCGTATTTTTCTTTTTTATAAAATTTGGCAGCAAAAACTATACCTGTTATTGGCATCGCAAACATAAACCACAGTGGCTCTCCTAACAATAACCATGGAAGAAATACTCCCAAAAAAGCAGAAAAAAAGAAGAATAAAAACACCTGATGCTTTTCAATGATTTTTCTAATTTTTTCGTACTTGCTTATGTTTAGATCATTATTTTTCATAACAACTCCTCCAAATTATTAATCTAAATACCTTTCTCTAAATTCAATTATTTTTAAACTCCTGTGTGTTATGTCATATAAGGTTCCGCGGCTATGCGCCGTTTTAATGGAGTATAGCCACTGCTAGGCGCAGTGTTTTTATCGAATAAAAAAATCATGTTTTTTAAAATTTATTACTGATTTCTTTACATTTACATTGCTTTTTCTTTTCAAAAGCCACCTATTTTTCCAGTAATCAGATAGTTCCTTAACTGAAAAATTGTAGTAATCAAGCGTATCTCTATTACCTTTTAAAAAATCGATGTAATTATGAGCCAATGGTGTAACATATATTCCTCTTTTGAATGAATGTTTAAGTAAAAAGTCTGAATTAAAATTTAAAATTTCTGCTGCTGAGCGAATAACCCTCATTCTCCAGTTAGGCCCATCACCGAACTTATTTGATACATAAATTCCTTTATCTTTTAGTAAACCGAACATCGCATTAAATGTTTCATCTGTCAAATGTAAAGTTCCATAACCTTTTGTAAAACCTATTAATTTGTAAAGCAAAATATCTTTATATTTTATGCGACTATATTGAGAGCTTTTACCATATAAACTTGTTGTGAATATACAAGCAAGGTCATAAGCTTTACGATTAGAAATATTGGTTATTTTATCCCTGTATTTATTTATGTAAATATCTCTTATTTCTTTTGAAGCCAACAGATATGATAATAGTTTGCCACCTAAAAGATAATTATATGGTGGTAAAGAACCTAATACATAGGCATCCATTGTATATACAATATTTTTTGATCTTATTTTATTATCCCACCCAATATATTCATCCCTTTCAGGTATATGTATTATTGAACTTCCTAATGCGATAATACCAATTACTGGCTTACTTGGAAGTGCCATATCTCTTACAATTATTTTTATTCTTCTTCCAACATACTCACTGTAGGGGGATGACCAATAATATCGGTATATTCTAAATAAATCAAATTGTTCTTGTGTTTCACAAACTTCAAAAAATGGAACAATTTCTGAATTCCATGCTTCTTTACCATCGGCAAGATTGTTTCGAGCAATTTCAATATAATTGTCTATCCATGTTTTATTTTTATCAATTATTTCATTTCTTTTAAAAGACATTGCTTTTCTTATAATTTCTCTATCATAAAATTCAGGAGGTGTAATAGTTATAATATCATTAGAAAAATTAATATTCCAACCAATCCGTACTAAATCTCTTAAAATAAGTAAGATCACTTTTTCTTCTATATTCTTAATATGTATAGAATTATTAAAACTTTCCTTAAAAAGGAAATCGTCAAAACTAATTTTAAGATTATTTTTTATACTGAGCATTATTTAGACTCGAAATTAAATTTTTCATATACTTTACTTTCAATAATTTTTTCAAATTCATGAACTCTTACTGGCAAAGCAAAAGCTTGTTCAGATGAGACCATATATAAGTTACCCGGAATAGTTTCTTTTTGTATAAAACTTGCAATAACTCCATCATAATTAACATTTGATTTTATTAAGGCTTTTATATCATCTGAATTACCCATATGAAAAGCAAAAAAATTTTCAGCTTGAGTTCTTATTTCTTCAGATATTGCAGAAGGTCTCTGAGTTATTGCTACAAGTCCAAGACCAAACTTTCTACCTTCTTTAGCAACTCTTACAAAAGGATTTGCGTTTGATTTAACAAACTCTTCTGATAACACATTTTGTGCTTCTTCTATAAATATTACTGTAGGTATAATATCCTTTGTCTTTCCAGATGTAAAATTAGCTTTATTATTTTCGAAGAGTCCTCTAACTATAATGGTGGATATAATGCTGGCCTCCATATTATCTTTAAGGGATAAGTCGATGATTACAGTTTTTCCTTCTTTTAAATATTTAAAAACATTCTCAACTAGTTGAGAGTTATTCAAATGCAACCCCTTGTTCTCTTCTATTAAATATGCAATTCTTTTCCTAATTGCAGCAATAGTATTTCTAGCGCTAGCTTCTTTCTTTTGATCCCAAAAATCTGGATATTTTTCATGTAATTTTTTTGTATCTTCAACGTATTCGTTAATATTTTTAATAAAATCTTTTGTCTCGCTTTCATCTAAATAAAGGAGAAACGACTTCATTACTTCGGAAAAACCGGTGCCAAAAGATAAAATATCGCCAATTGTTAAATGCTCATGCATATTAAGCAAAACTTTATCACCAAATGTGAATTTGTTCTTATCTTCTTCATGTAAAGGCTTATCTGAATATACCACTAAATTGTTTTTTATTTTATCTTCATTTATATTTCCTAACCCATAGGTTTTTATCCCTTTTAAAAAATATTCTCCATTAAGATCAAATATTAATTTACCATAGGAAGTATCGTCAATCATATTATAAACTAAAACTTTAACAAGATTTGTTTTACCAAAACCAGATTGTGCAAAAATCATTGTTCGTTTTTCTTTTAATCTATTTATATTAAAAAGAATAGGACCTTTATCGTTATAAACAATTTCACCAATGCATAAATATCCAATTTCAACTCCATTCTGATTCTCACGATTTAGAATGTTGTCTATTTCTCTTTTATTTAAATGCCGTGCTATATAGGAAACTACTGGTAATTTTCTTACCGCTGTTGTAAAAGCTATTGAAGAACCTTTATCTTCAAATGTTCCAAGAATACGAACTTTATATGTATAGCTAAACATTTTTTGTTTATCACGTTCAGAAAGTTCCCGTTCTGCTATCCTTGCATAATGAACCGCAATAAGAGTTTTATCTTGCGATTTAAAAAAAGGATCTTCGTCGTAAATTTCCGCTTCAACTCTTGCCAAATACTTAGTACCACTTTCATCTTTAGGAGTCAGTACTATAAAATCTCCTGTTTGAGGACTTGCTTTTGAATCTTCATAGGAAGAGTATATAAGCAGGGCATCTTCTGTTGTTTTTTGCCCATATAAAACTCCAAAATCTACTTTAGTACTCATATTTTGTAACCTCCTTAAAATCTTTCATGAATATCTAAAAAAAGGTTTTCTATATCTACATTATCCATTTTTTGATCTTTGTATAAAGAAAATTTGACTCTATTTATTATTTCCTCTTTAAAATTCTTCTTTAAAGTAATGTAGTTATGAACTTCAACCAAAGGATAGGGATAACCAAGAATATAATGCTCTTGAGTTAATCTGGTCAGTTCCTTAAATATAAAATCTAGAGTATTTCTATCTCTATCCATTTTATTGTTCTCTATGTCAGGGATAGCATCAAATATATTAATATCTGCAATAACCCAATCATAGTTTTGAAGCTTTTCGACATAATCAAGGCGAGCAGCAAAAAACACTCCGAAACCTCTACCACCAGTTAAAGATTTTTTAGCATACATATTGCCTTTATAAGATGAGAGTAAAACAGTTTCAGGGACCTCAAACCAACAACATAATTTTTTCCTTTTAGGGTTGTTTTCTTTAAAAGGATATTTGGGTTTTAGTTCGTTTTGAAGATAGTTATCAATTTGTTTAAAAGTGTAAGATAATTCCATTTTAATAGGAGATTGCTTTGTAATTGCTATAATTTTTATTCCCTTTTCATGTAAATACTTACCAAATTCGACTAAATATTTTTGCTTTATATGTAGCGAACGTAAAGTACCATCTTTAAGTATAAAATCATTCTTTTGGGTTTCTTTCATGTTAGCAATTTCTAAGATTAAAGCAGTTTCTAATACTTCTTGACAAAAAGATAACAGCGTAGAAAAATTAACACAAATATTATCTTTTGAATAGGCAAAAATATTTTCAGGTTTATCGTTAAAAAATTTTAATAACTCTTTTACCAGTTCAATTGTAAACAATTCATCGTAAATAGCATATAAATCTTCATCACTTGTAACTAATATTTTTTCAGGAAAATATGCTTTTCCTAAATTTATGGGGTCATCCAAGTCATTCATTCTTATTTGTTTACCTTTGAAATAACATATATATCCAGCAGCATATAAACCTATAGCTACACCATTGTAAAATTGAGCATAATTGTAGCTCCTATCAATTGCATAAAACTTAGAATTGGAATCATCTATTTGGTTAAACGGTATAATTTCAAATATTTGTGGCGTTTCAATATTTTTTGGGTTTCCTTTTATTGGAATGTTATAATTTTTGTTGTTACTCTCATTGATATGATTTGTAACAGCTTCAATTATTTCTTCCGGTATTTCTTTAAATTTCATAAATATCTCTCCAAATCTAATTCAAAAAAACTTTCTTTCATTGCACCTAACTCGTTCACATCCGAAGTTTTGTTCAGATATGACTCAAACTTGAAAGTAATATCCCGCGTTATCTTCGGATACCGATCCTCACGCTTGTTTCCGTTTGTCATGTTTCACTCCTGTAAAATTTAGTCTAATAGATTTTTTTATCTTAGCTAAATTTACTGTGCTTACATGAGTGCAAATCTCTGTTGTCTTACTACTTTTTATCATTTGCCTCAAATTCTGCTGGTTCATAATTCTATCTTAATTATT
>Ga0172364_10003659_pt1 | contig 12274 bp, 10 predicted proteins | sample LakKivSesite10cm_FD_114545 | JGI IMG/M metagenome (GOLD analysis project Ga0172364, IMG submission 114545) | Sediment microbial communities from Lake Kivu, Rwanda - Sediment site 10cm | ecosystem: Environmental > Aquatic > Freshwater > Lake > Sediment | place: Rwanda: Western Province, Lake... | reverse complement strand
AGACCAATAGCAAGCAGAACATGCGACGGAAGAAGTTTCTTTGATGAGCAGGCTGAGCCTGTTGATGCGGCAATGCCTTTCTCATCCAGGCTTAAAATCAAAGACTCGCCTTCTATCGCTGTGAACCTGAAATGTGCATTATTCGGCAGCCGTTGTGTTGGATGACCATTAAGATAACTTTCCTCAATGTTCAAAACATTTTTTATGAGTTTATCCCTTAAAGTTGTTAAATGCTCTGCGTCCTCATTTAGCCTTTTTTTTGCCAGTTCGCACGCTTTACCAAAACCAACAATATTAGGGATGTTTTCAGTGCCTGACCTGAGGCCTTTCTCATGTCCTCCACCATGGATTACAGGCTCAGGTTTCACGCCTTTTCTAATATACAGTGCACCAACGCCTTTCGGACCGTAAATCTTGTGTGATGATATTGAAAGCAAATCAATGTTTGTTTTTTTAACATCAACAGGTATTTTTCCGGCAGATTGAACCGCATCTGAATGAAAAATAATATTGTGCTTTTTTGCAATTTTTCCAATTTCATCAATGTTTTGTATTGTTCCAATTTCATTGTTCGCATGCATAATGGTGATAAGGAATGTTCCTTTGGATATAGATTTTTTTAGATCGTCAAGATTCACAACACCATATCTATCCACTGGTAAATATTTAACCTTAAACCCTTGTAACTCTAAATATTTGCATGTTTCCATTACCGCAGGATGCTCAATAGAACTCGTGATAATATGAGGTCCATTGTAGTCTGTGATTTCCTCTTTCATTTTGTATGCTATTCCTTTTATAGCAAAATTGTCAGATTCTGTCCCGCCTGATGTGAAAACTATTTCATCCTTTTCTGCATTAACAAGTTTTGCAATGTTTTCCCTTGCTTTTTCCATTGCGTCATGCGCCTCTCTGCCAAATGAATGAAGTGATGAAGGATTCCCATATTTTTCTGTGAAAAAAGGAAGCATCTCCTCTAAAACCTTTTTATCTACTGGCGTTGTTGCCGCATGATCCATGTATATCCTTTTCATACTGTATCCTCCCTGTTCTTTATTATCTTCTCAAGTATTTTAATGTATTCCTCTGAAATTTCAGAAGGTTTTTCAGATGAAAGAACGCACTTCAGGCATTTTTCAGCATCAAACAGGCATGTTGTTAAATACTTTTCGCCTCCATCAGGCAGCATCACAACAATTAATCCTTTTTTCATCTTTTTTGCTTTTTGCAGTGCAGCATGCATAGCGGCACCAGAGCTCATTCCTGAGAATATTCCCTCCCTGATACCAAGCAGTCTTGCAGTCTCAAAAGCAGCCTCATCCTTAACATTGATTTTTTCATCAATCCTTGAAGGCTCATATATCCCTGGAACAATGCTCTCATCCATGTTTTTCAGCCCCTGAATCATGTGGCCGGGGTAAGGCTCAACACCCACAATTTTTATATCAGGGTTGAGCTCTTTAAGTCTTCTTGAAACACCCATGAGTGTTCCTGTTGTTCCCATTCCTGCAACAAACATTGTTATCTTTCCATCTGTTGCATCCCATATCTCCTCCGCGGTTGTCTCATAATGTGCGAGCCAGTTGTATTTGTTGTCATACTGGTTTGACATAAAATATTTCTTGTCTTCACCCATTTTTTTCGCTGTGCTTATGGCACCATCCATACCAGCCTTACCAGGCGTGAAAACAATCTCAGCACCGAGTGCGGTAAGCATCCTTATTCTTTCCCTGCTCACATTGTCAGGCATAACAAGTTTCAGCCGGTATCCTTTCACAGCGCAGACCATTGCAAGCCCAAGCCCTGTGTTCCCTGATGTTGCTTCCAGAATAACTGTGTCCTTTGAGATTTTTCCTTCCTTCTCAGCCTGCTCAATCATGCTTTTTGCGATTCTGTCCTTCACAGAGCCCATAGGGTTTGTTTTTTCCAACTTCCCGTAAACCTCAACGTTTTTGTTAGGATTCATTTTGTTTATTTTAACAAGCGGCGTATCACCAATAACGTCCAAGATGTTTTTCACTATTTTTGGCATGTTATACCCTAATTGGTTTAACTGCTCTAAAATCTTTTTGCAGTATCAATCACCCCTGCCAATGCTTATCATCCTTTCTAAAGGTATTTTTGCTTTTTCAATAATTTTCTTTGTCAGCTCTATGCTGGGCTTTAACACTTCTGAACTTCTCACTACTTTCTCCAAAGTTATTTTCTTCATTGCCCTGCATACCGCGTTTGGTACAGGATGAAAAATTTTATTAGGATTTTCTTTTTTCAGTCTATAGCAAAGTTCTTTCTCAGTACCTATAATAAATTCCTTTTTTTCTGATTTAGCCACGTGCTTTATCATGCCTTCAGTTGAAAGCACAAAATCAGCGGTTTCCCTAACCTCAGCAACACATTCAGGATGCATCAACACCTCTGCATCAGGATGCTCCTTTTTCATCATCTCAATAATGGGTTTTTCAATTAAATCCTGATGTACCCAGCAATACCCTTCCCAAGGAATTATTCTTTTTTCAGGCACATGTCTGCCAACCCAGTCTGCAAGATGTTTGTCAGGCAAAAATATTATTTCTTTTGCCTCTAAACTTTTCACGACTTTTACCGCATTAGATGAAGTACAGCATATATCTGACAAAGATTTTGTTTCTGCGGTCGTGTTCACATAAGAAACAATTTTTGCATCAGAATATTCTTTTTTTAACTCTTTTAATTTGTTAATATCAACCATTCCAGCCATCGGGCATTTTGCTTCTCTATCAGGATGCACAACAATTTTTTCAGGATTAAGGATTTTTGCAGTTTCAGCCATAAAATCAACGCCACAAAAAATTATTATCTTTGCATTTGTTTCCGCTGCTTTCTGCGCTAACCCTAAAGAGTCACCAACAAAATCTGCTATATCCTGAATTTCTGGAAGTTGATAATTATGCGCTAAAATAATCATATTTTTTAGTCTTTTCAATTTCTTAATCTTTTCTTTTATTTCTTCCATATCCCCACTCCTTTCTGAGTCCCTGTATGAGCCCCTCATGCTTTTCACAAAATTCATATCCGTTCAACTGCGCATTTAGTACATCCTCCTGCCAGTGCGCATTAAACAATCTGCAATTTCTGTTATCACAGAACAGCTCCCCTGTGATATCGTAGATTAGTGCCTGCATTACATATCCTTTCATAATCTCTGTTATTCTCTCATCATCATATTCAATAAAACTGCCTTTAAAATTTTCCTTTGCTACATCTATTGGTATCCCAAGGATTGTAGATTTTTGTTTCAGGTAATAGAATTTTTTTGGTTTTGCTGGAGCTTCAACAATACCGCTGGTGGATATTAATGCTGGATGCCCGCATATTATTACTCTGGCATGGTACCTTCTGTCACTTTCATCAAATGTGCAAAATAATCTATTTGTAAACGCAATATGAATATGTTTATATTCATTTGCTGGCAGCATCTCTCTTAATAGCATCTGGGCTTTGAAACCGTCGTACAGAATGCTGCAGTTCTTTGGTGCATTCAGCATTTTTTTCTCATACTGTATTTCGCCATACAGGGGTTTAACAAACTTGGTTGTTTCTGTCAAATCTCTCACCCTTGCTTCAGCTATTTTTTCTGCAAAACAATCAATTTTCTCCTGATCAAGATAGTATGAAATAAAATCTTTTCTTAACTTAACTTCCATATTGAGTTTATTTTCCAAGTAGTTTCTAATCTCATGGATATTAAGGGTTTTGCATAGCCCTCCATCATAGAGATAAATAAGCCTGTTATTTTTTAAGCAGTTCATAAATTATCTCTCCTGCCTTTTTACCTGAGAGAAGCATTCCACCAAATGTTGGGCCCATCCTGGGTAAACCATATGTTGTTGAAACAGCCATGCCTGTTACTATCAGTCCTGGATGTGCTTCCCCAGTGTGCTCTACAACCAAATCTTCAGATTTTTCCACCCACATACCGCCAAAACCCGGTGTTTTAATCAGTTCCCGTTCCTCAAGTTTTTTAACAACAACAGCATCATGTCCTGATGCGTCAACCACAACCTTTGACTCTAAAGCAATTGGGTCAACACATGTTATTTCTCTAGGAAGTGCGGATACAGGTGTCCAGTTAACCACTGCTCCACCTACCCGGCTCTTCTCCCTCAAGACAACATCATCGAATTTAGTCATGTTAAGAATTTTTGCGCCTGATTCACATGCAGATGCAATGAGTTTTGAACAGGCGTGAGGGCCGTTTGTTACATAAAGATTCGGAGCAAACCTATTGTATGGTATGCTCAACTCATCCAGGATCTCTTGCCCGGGTGCTCTTACAGTAATTGTATTCATCAGATAGCCACCAATCCAGAACCCCCCACCAAGATAATTGTTTCTTTCAACTATCAGCACATTTATGTTTTTATCTGAAAGTTCTTTTGCACACATAAGACCGCTCGGTCCTCCTCCTATCACAATCACATCCGTACTCGCGTATTCTTCCATATCTTTTGCAAATCCTGAGATTATTGCTTTTGTCACATCAGATTCTGTTGCATGTTCAAACAATTTATCACACTCTTAACAATCGTTAAATCTATATATGCTTAATACAATATAATTATTGTGGTAAACATGAAGATGCCTTGTGAAATCATAATATGGTATGTTCTGCCAGGTATAAGAAGGGAGATTACGAAAAACATGATTAAGAATGGTCTAACCCAAAAGGAGGCAGCGAAAAAACTGGGTATAACAGATGCTGCAGTGTCCCAGTACCTGTCAGAAAAAAGAGGAGGGGTTGAAATAAAGGACAGAAAAATTTTGGGAGAAATAAAGGATTCTGCCAAACGCATTGTTGCTGGAGATAAATCCACAATGATGGAAGAAACCTGCAGGATTTGCAATTTAATAAAGTCCAGAAAAAATGCTGTAACATTGCAATTGAAAAAAACAGAAAAAGAGGCTGAAAAATGCCGAAAGACCCAGTGTGCGGTATGTATATAGACGAGATAAAGGCAACTAAAAGAGTGATAGGGGGGAAAACATATTATTTTTGTGCTGAAAGTTGCGCGAGAACATTTGAGGTGCCTGAAAGAGAGATGCGTAGCTTGAAACGCAGGGTAGCTGTAGCATTGAGTGGTGCATTAGTCATAAGTATAATACGATTGGCAATCATCCTCGGGCTAGCTGCAGGGGCTGTTACTGTCGAATGGGCGCCTTTTATTCAGCTGCCTTTTCTTACATACGGTGTGATAATGTTTTTACTAACTACGCCAATCATATTTATAGGCGGCTGGGGCTTTCACTATGGTGCATACAAAGCATTGAAAAATAAAACTGCAAATATGGATGTACTTATTTCGACTGGAACACTAACAGCCTATTTCTACAGCATTTTTGTTGTATTCTTTCCAGGCTATCTCCCAGCTGAAGAATCCTACACATATTTTGAGGTAGCCGCGGTAATCATCGCTTTTGTAGTATTAGGCAAGTTCATGGAAGATATGATTAAGAAAAAATCAGCTGTAGCAGTTAGAGAACTGCTGGATCTCAGGCCGAGCAGGGCTAGAATAATAAGAAACGGAAACGAGCTGGAGATTCCAGCAGAAGCGGTTCAGGTAAATGATATTGTTATAGTCAAACCTGGCGAGAAAATACCTGTGGACGGCATTCTGCTCGATGGGCATTCTTCCGTAGATGAAAAGATGATTACTGGTGAGAGTACGCCTGTAGAGAAAAATGCTGGAGATGAAGTTATAGGCGCAACCATAAACAAAACTGGAACGTTTAGGTTTAGGGCAACCAAAGTTGGAGACGATACTACATTGGTCAGTATCGCAAAAATGGTTGAGGAAGCGCAAGCATCTGGCGTGAAGATTCAAAGGCTGGCAGACAGAGTTTGTAAATATTTTGTACCAGCAATTTTAGTTACAGCAATTATCTCATTTATTTCTTGGGTTGCTGTAGGAAATATTGCTTTTGCAATCATAGGATTTGTAGGAGTTTTGATAATAGCATGTCCGTGCGCGTTGGGCATTGCTACACCCGCAGCCCTTTTAGCAGGTGTTGGAAAGGGTGCTGAAAAAGGTATTCTTATTAGAAGCGGTGAGTTTGTAGAAAAATCTCCAGAACTCACAACAATAGTGTTTGATAAAACTGGGACTTTAACGAAAGGCGAGCCATCTGTAACAGATGTCATACCAATAAACAGCGAAGAAGGCGAGCTCCTAAAATTTGCAGCAATCGCTGAGCATAACTCCGAACATCCTCTCAGCAAGGCTATTGTTAAAGCGGCTATGAAAAATAATACTAATCTGCCTGGGGTGGAAATATTTGAGGCAATACCAGGACATGGTGTAAAGGCTGTTTACAAAGGAAACGAAATATTAGTCGGTAACCGAAAATTAATGATAGATAACAAAATAATAATAGGGCATATTGAAGATAAAATCAGAATGCTTGAGGAACAGGGAAAGACTGCAATGCTTGTTGCTGTACATAGAAAAACTATTGGTGTTATTGGTGTGGCTGACACTCTTAAAGAACATTCTGTAGAAGCATTAAATGCACTTAAACAAATGAACATGGAACTAATTATGCTAACAGGCGATAACGAACGAACTGCAAAAACTATTGCAAAACAAGCAAATATAACCAAAGTTTTTGCTGATGTCTTACCTTGGGAAAAAGCTAATGTAATAAAGAACTTGCAGAATGAAGGAAAAGTTGTTGCTATGGTGGGTGATGGTATTAACGATGCTCCTGCGCTAGCACAAGCTGACATAGGTATAGCCATCGGAAGCGGTTCTGATATAGCTAAAGAAACAGGTGGAATAATATTAGTAAAAGATGACCTCATGGATGTAGTGATGGGAATTAAGTTGAGCAAGAAAATTATGTGTAAGATAAAACAAAATTTGGTATGGGCATTCTGCTACAATACGATTGCCGTACCAGTAGCAGCATTTGCTTTACTATCACCGATTCTGGCTGCAGCTGCAATGGCTCTGAGCTCAATTTGTGTAGTAAGCAACTCTGCATTGCTAAGGAGGTTAAAACTCGAATTATAAATTCATTTTCTGCGCTGCTCCATTGGTTTCGTAATCTATTAATACAATCAAAAATAATACAAAATATGTGTAAAGTACACAAACATTCTGGCTGATTGAAATGGATAATCATAAAAAAGATATGGAAAGATACAGCAGACACATACTCCTTAAGGAAATAGGGGAAAAAGGACAAGTTAAACTATCAAAAAGTTCTGTGGTTATCATAGGTTGCGGCGCTTTAGGCACGGCTATAGCAAACATTTTGGTCAGGGCAGGGGTTGGAGAAATACAAATTGTAGACAGGGACATTATAGAAATGAGCAACATTCAGAGGCAATCACTGTTTGATGAGAAAGATGTTGGATTACCCAAGGCGTGGGTAGCTGCAAAAAAATTGCGAAAAGTAAACCAAAAAATCAAAATCAAATCTGTCATAGAAGATTTAAATAACAGTAACATTGAGGGTGTTATTGAAAGTGCTGATTTAGTGATTGACGGCACAGATAACATGGAAACAAGATTTCTGATAAATGATGTGTGCATAAAACATAAAATACCATGGATTTATGGCAGTGCAATTGGTACCTATGGTATGAGCATGAATATACTCCCTGACAGCACACCGTGCTTCAGATGTATTTTTCCAAAACTCCCAGATGCAGGCGCATTACCAACATGTGACACGGCGGGTGTACTGAATACAATACCCTCCATTATTGGATCCATTGAGAGTACAGAAGCATTGAAAATTTTACTTGGAAAAAACATCAACAGTAATCTGTTAATTTATGATGTATGGGCACATGATTTTCAATCAGTAAAAATTAAAAAAAACAGTAAATGTGAATGCTGTGTTAAACACAATTTTGAGTTCTTAAATGCAAAGAAAAAAACACGAATTGTCTCATTATGTGGTGAGAATGCTGTACAGATTACACCTGCCAAAACAGGTATGTTGTCATTTGAATCCCTTGCCCAGAAACTTCAGAAATCCGGGAAAGTAGACGTAACCCATTTTATTCTTAAATTCACTGTGGATTCCTATCAAATCAATATTTTTAAAAGTGGTAGGGCAATCGTTTATGGAACAAACAATGAGAAAACAGCAAAATCATTGTATGCAAAATATGTGGGGCTATAAAATGAAAAAAAATAGTATCATGAAAAAATATGAGAAACTGAAACAAGCAGTAAAAGAAAAAAATAAAATTCTGATAGCATTTTCAGGCGGAGTGGACAGTTCATTGGTTGCAAAAATTGCATATGATGTACTTGGAAAGAACGCCCTCGCAGTAACCTTAACCTCTGAAACATTTTCTAAAAGGGAATTGGAGAACGCAGAAAAGACTGCATCAGAAATCGGTATTAGACACAAAATTGTTTACTCCTCTGCATTAAAAAACAAAAACTTTGCAAAAAATCCTCTGAACAGATGCTATCTATGCAAAAAGGATGAAATTGAAACCCTGAAAAAAATTGCAAAAAATGAAAATATTAGCTGTATTGCAGATGGGGTTGTTATGTCTGATTTTAATGAACACAGACCAGGGATAAAAGCAGCAGATGAATACAATGTCTGGCATCCGTTGTTTGAGCAAGGATTTTCGAAGCAGGACACAAGAAGGCTGGCGAGAAAACTCGGGCTGTCTATGCACAGTAAGCCAAGCACTGCGTGTCTTTCCTCAAGAATACCTTATGGTGAAAAAATCACAAAAGAAAAACTGAAAAGAATTGAAAAGGCGGAATCATTTATCTTTTCCTTAGGATTTAAGCAGGTGAGGGTGCGATGCCACGAAAAACTTGCAAGGATAGAGGTAAGCAAAAACGAAATAGAAACAATTTTTGAGTATAAACCAAAAATAGTAAAAAAATTGAAAAAAATGGGTTTCAAGTATGTAACATTGGACCTGGAAGGATACAGGTCTGGAAGCATGGATGAGGTGTTATGACAAAAGCCATAGGTTTACTGTCCGGAGGTCTTGACAGCACATTAGCAGTTCAGTTAATGCTAGATCAGGGTATTGAAGTCACGGCATTGAATTTTATCACACCATTCTGCACATGCACAAAAAAAGGATGCAAACATGACGCAGTTCATGTAGCAAAAAAGTTTGGAATTAAGATAAAAGTGATTGCTGCTGGCGAGGATTATATAAGGATAATAAAAAACCCAAAGCATGGGTATGGAAAAAATATGAATCCATGCATAGACTGCAGGATATTTATGCTGAAAAAAGCCAAAATGTACATGGAAGAAACAAATGCATCCTTTATATTTACAGGCGAGGTTTTAGGACAAAGACCAATGAGTCAGAGACTGAATACAATGAAACTCATTGAAAAGGAAACAGGGCTGGAAGGACTCATTTTAAGACCCCTATCTGCCCAATTTCTTGAACCAACCATCCCGGAAAAAGAAGGGCTCGTGAACAGGGAGAAATTACCCGGCATCAGAGGCAGGTCCAGGAAGCCCCAGATGAAACTTGCACAGACATTCAGCATAAAAGATTATCCTTGCCCTGCAGGGGGGTGCAGATTAACCGATCCGCAGTTTGCCAGAAGAATAAAAGAATCATTTGAGCATAATGAGTTTTCTCTTAATGACATGCTCCTTTTAAAATATGGCAGGCATTTCAGATTGCCAGATGGGAAAAAGGTTGTTGTTGGAAGAAACAAGGAAGAAAACTCTGCTATCAGGAATCTTGCAAAAGAAAATGATTTGCTGTTTGAGGTGATAGGACACCCCAGCCCAACAGCGCTTCTTAGAAACAATAAACAGGAAAACAGCATAAAAACAGCGGCCTCACTCTGCGCAGGATGCAGTGATGGAAAAAATGAGGAGTATCTCAGTGTTAAGGTTTGGAGTAAAAGAGGTCAGGATAGGATTATTCAGTGTTCTCCTATGGAAAACCAACAGATGAAAACGTTTATGGTAAGGTGATGATAAAATGATGTTTCCTGTGATTGCACATGGAAGCATTCATAAACCAGAAAACCATTATATTTCTTGGTGAAATGGTATGATAAACGGTGCGGTAAACGCCTTAAAGGTTGTCCTGAGTTTGAAGTCGGATGAAACTGTTCTTGTTGTGTCTGATGAGAAAAAAAATGAGATTGGGAATGCATTCATGGATGGTGCAAAAAAACTTGGTGCAAATGTAAAAAAGTATGTTTTACCAGAAGATAAGAGACCGTTAAAAGAAATACCAGATGCCCTTCTAAAAATAATTGATGATAATAACATAATAATCAATGCTTTTGAGGGTTTTCCTGAGGAGACCCCGTTCAGGATAAAGTTGATTAAAAAAGAAATATCAACAAATGCCAGGGTTGGTCATGCACCAGGAATAACCCATGCCATGATGACCAAAGGTCCTATGACTGCTGATTATGAAAAGGTTGCTGAGAACGCATACTCGCTTATTTCAAAATTTAAAAATGCAAAAAATGTTCATATTACTGCGCCTGGCGGAACAGACATGACCCTGGATATAGAAAACAGGGGTTTTGATTCTGATGTTAAAATAAAATCAGGAACATTTGGAAATTTACCCGCAGGTGAAATCTGGTGTGCGCCTGTTGAAAACAAGGCAAACGGTATCATTGTTACTGACGGCTCAATTGGTGATGTTGGTCAGGTGAAAAAACCGTTAAGAATAGAGGTTAAAGATGGGAAAATTGTCAGCCTGCAAAGCGATGACTCAGGGCTTGTTGAAAAAATAAAAAAACTTACATCTGTGGACAAAATGGCATCCGTTATAGGCGAACTTGGCATTGGCCTGAATCCAAATGCGAGAATAACAGGAAACCTTCTTGAGGATGAAAAAGCAGGGAAAACCGCGCATATTGCATTCGGAAACAATGAGGAAATGCCTAACGGGAAAAACAACTCAAAAACCCACAGGGATTTTCTTTTCTACAAACCAACACTAAAAGTAACATATAAAGATGGAAATGAGAAGATAGTTATTAAGGATGGGAATGTAATTTAGTATTCCCACATAGGCAGAACCCTATCGTACCCTATGAGTTTCACACCTGTTACTGCCGCCGCATCATAGGTTAAAGCCATCAAATCATTTTTATTCAGCTGGTCTATGGAATCATGCCCCATTGATGAAACAATTGTTTTGATTTCCTCATTCATCCTGTTGATAAAATTTGATATCTCATTACTCACCACGTCTACATCACCATTTCTTTCATTGTAAAAAAAGCCTATACCATCAGCACCAAGTGCCAGCACTTTAACAGCATCCTCAGCACTTCTGAGATTTGCAAGAATTAACAGTTTAATGTTTTTTTCCTTTAATTCATCCAAACTTCTCATCACAGGACCAAAAACACCAACTACTGGGAAATAAAAGCAGTCTATTGCTATTGCATCAGGTTTTGCTTTAACAGCCTTTTTCATATTTTCATATAATTCAAACGGCGGTATTCTCAATATTACTGTTTTTTTGTATTCTGTGCTTTCCTTTAGCAGTTCAACCTCCTTAAAATCAGCAGGCAGTAGCTCTATTGCATCACCAGCACTTAAATCAGTGAAAATAGGCCATCTGATGACAACGGGTGTATTTTTAACAGCATCAACCTCCTCCTTGTTTTGACATACTGAGAATGTTCCTGATTTGGATGCGCCCAATGCAAAACCAGGATTTGGCTTTTCAGGTGATAAAAATATTGGTGTTTTTAGTTTCAATTTCCCAATTTCCAAGCCTGTACCAGGCTCTCTGATTGTTTCATTCTCCTTTCTTAAAAGAAGAAAATCGTTTAATGATGAAACAGCAGGCTTAAGCATTTCTTTTTTCCAGTATTCCATTTTTTTAGAAACAGCCTTTTTCATTTCACCAAGATTGTGTTTTTTCAGCATCTCCTTTTCATCATCATTCATATTTTGAATTTCAATATTTTTTGTATTCCTGATTTCCCCTTTTACAAAAATATCTCCGCCTAAAACATTTCCAACACCCTCAACATCACCGGAAACAACAATCATACCATTCCCCATTTTGTGCCCAAGCATTTTCCCTGCATTGCCATCAATAAAAATCTTCCCTCCGCTCATCATATACCCAGCAAAATTACCAGCATCACCTTTCAATGTTATCTCAGCGTTCTTGTTCAGCGCGCCAAAAAAATCCCCCGCCTTTCCATCAACCAGCACTTTCACGTTTTTGTCTATGCCAACCGCTATACTATCCTGACCATCCAGACCGCTGATTTTAACGGTTGAGGCAGTT
>Ga0172364_10003656_pt1 | contig 12281 bp, 14 predicted proteins | sample LakKivSesite10cm_FD_114545 | JGI IMG/M metagenome (GOLD analysis project Ga0172364, IMG submission 114545) | Sediment microbial communities from Lake Kivu, Rwanda - Sediment site 10cm | ecosystem: Environmental > Aquatic > Freshwater > Lake > Sediment | place: Rwanda: Western Province, Lake... | reverse complement strand
TCAGAGTTTCTTCTTTCTAGCACTCCTTGGTTCAGGTTTAGGAGGGTTCATTGGAGGATTTGGCGGAGTCAAATACCTCTCCTACCTAAGTCCAGGAATGATAGGGATGTCCCTACTCTTCGGCTCGGTGTTCTCCGGTGTATCCGTCATTTTTGACAGGCAGTTTGGCTTCTTGAAAGAGATGTTGGTCGCACCTGTGAGCCGCACAAGCATAATCTTAGGTAAGATCCTCGGTGGAGCAGTTACTGCTTCGATCCAAGGCATACTCTTGATGATCGTTGCCGGCTTGATGGGTGCCTTCACCACAACAGTCACATTTATCATCGGAGCAATCGCTTCCGTAGGCGTCATGATGTTAATCACAGCGGGATTTGTTGGACTTGGCGTGGCCATAGGTTCATCCTTGAACGACTTCCACGCGTTTCAACTACTCTCTACATTCATTATGTGGCCCATTTTCATGCTATCAGGAGTTTTCTTTCCAATAGATGTGGCCCCACAGCTGCTTCAAGCTGCAATGCTGATAGATCCACTTTTCTATGGGGTTGAACTCTTGCGGTGGTGTTTGCTGGGAACCGGGACGACCATACTGGGTCCGTTTGGGTGGATGATTTCCTTGGGGGTGTTGGTTGGCTTCACAGCTCTGATGGTAAGCATCGGCACCTATCTTTTCTCACGCGTGCAAGTCTAGCGCGCACATTATTTGGTACTGCCAACAAGTTCTTTCCAAAAGCGTGGTAGAACTTCTGCAGCTTTTCCTCTGATTGATAGGCTCATGTAAGGCGTTAAAACCGTCACGGTGGGATTGATCTCGACGATTTTAGCACCGTGTTCAAGCGCGATTAATGGCATTTGGGATGCTGGTGAGACCACGCCGGAGGTTCCTATGACTAAGAATAGCTCTGAGCGCTTACTAGCAGCGAAAGCTGCACTCAATATATTGGGATCTATTGCTTCTCCAAACTGCACAACATGAGGGCGCAAGGCATTACCACATACGCAGTACGGTGGCAGGCTTTTAAGAGGCGTCTCTGGTAGGTCAACCATTCTTTCGCATCTTGTACATCTTCCCTTCCACATGTTTCCGTGAAGCTCCAGAACATTTTTGCTGCCAGCTTTTGTATGAAGGCCGTCAACGTTCTGCGTTATCAAGCAGAAACTTTCGAAGTATTTTTCCATCTCAACGAGTGTGTGATGGGCTTCATTGGGCCTGCATCGGCTTACGAGTTTTCTCCTCCACTCATAGAATTCCCACGCTTCTTTCGTGTTAAAACAGGACCCGACCCTTCCAGCAAGCCTCTTTGCCTCAGGAATCGCCCACATAGAGCCTCTTCCCCTGAAGATTGGAATACCGCTCTCAATAGAGATACCAGCACCAGTAAGTACAGCAACACAAAGTTTGGGACTTATAGACAGATTCAGTTTTTCCATGAGGTCCATATTTCATACGCCTGTAATTGATCATGACCTTGGTTTCCCATCTATGTGGGTAACGCGCGATCTTTCCTTTTTTGATTGTCTTTGGTACCACATCGTTTATTAGAAGAGTGATAGGGGTTGGATATTTCTTGTGGGTCCTCGTGCTTTTGCCTTTCAAATCTCTTTGTTCCACAAGTATTTTCGAGGAATAAGCTCGTTTTGAGCCCCTTTCCAAACTTTTTTTTTCTTCTATGCTGAGGAAGGGTTGGTGCATGTCCCCGTTGAGTGATCCAAGAGCGACAGCATACGGAATATACTACTTCGTGGTTGGCTTATTCTTCTTAGTAGCGAACACCATCGTGGGAGCCCTATGGGAATACCTACGTGCGCAAGCGGCCTTCACATATAGCTTGGTTACGCCCGTGATGGCGGTCGTCGGCATGGCTTTATTCCTCTATGCGCGATTAATTCGTGTGTAACCAGCTTGACGTAGTCAAAGTGTTCTAAACTATAGAATAATATGATGATGAATTTAGCATTGTAGATAGGTAAGGGTGTAGAACTCTGAGCCAACCTACAGCCAGTGGACCTAGGGCGTCGGCCTCAGTTTTGAGTGCGCCCACCCCGGCTACGGCGATAGAACGGGCGAGGTCTTACTACAGGTGATAACCCCTCACACTATTTGGATCGTAGTGTAAGGGGGGAGCGTCGTCTCGGCGATAATCGATGGGGTGTGGGACGAGGTGAATCAGAGGTTCTTGGAGATGGACGCCGTTAGAGTCAGAGACCTGATGATGGACTTTATAAAGACTCACCATGAATAGACGCGGGAACTCATAGGAGACATTCAATGGGTCGGAGAAGACATAACGCCTCCAGGGCTCGTCGGAAGCGTGACATTCATGTCAAGAAGCTATTGAAACGATTATGGCAATAGTGCAGTGGTGCATAGATTTTCACGAAGAACAAAAGACATATTAGATTCCATGTGCTTTTTTAGTCTTGGGCCTGAATTTGGAAATCATAGAAGAAACATCGGTAGAACTCTATGAAGCAAAAAAGAAGGAATTCTTTTATGAAATCCTGGTCAGGGAAAATGTAGGGACATATCCTCGGTGGGATTTCAGCAGAGAAGCGAGGGAGGCTAGGGCCAAAAGGAAAGCGCTCTGGGAAGAGAACAAGCAGGAGATTGAAAGGGAAGCCTTAGAGTATGTCATGGAACGAACACCAGAGCCGTTCCGCATGCTAATACTGAGAAAGCTTCAGGGCGTTAGACGCGGGGTGATTCCGGAATAATCAAGTCACCATGGACCTGAAGACTTTAGAGCACACGGCACTCCCAATCATGTGGAATCCCTCTCCAAATATTTTTTTAATTTCTGAAATCTTCAGAGAATGATTCTTTTCATGAAAGGGGAGTGGAAACGAAATATCTTGTAGGAAAAAATAGGAATTTTGAGGAAATTATAGGAAATTGTAGGAAGCGTTGGAAGGGGTTGAGTTCCATGCGAGAGTGGTTCTGGCTTCTGTTTCGTATTTCTACAAGATGAACTAGTGGTCATCTAGGCTGAACACGATTCTCGCGTTTTCTGTTGTCTTTCTTGCCACCGTCTCTCCATCCACCCCTTTAAGCTCTGCAACTGCCTCCAGGCTCTTTATGACGTGAGCTGGCTCAGAGGTCTCTCCCCTGTATTCCACAGGGGAATCCGTCTCCAAGACGAGCCTTTCCAGCGGAGTCATTTGAATTGCCATGCGGTGTTCTCGACTATAGGCGGCGGCGGGGGTGGCAGAAACAAAGTAGTTCTGCTTCAAGAGGCCTTGTAGGACCTCTCTAGGGCCGCTGAACCAATGGAAGACCGCCGTTTTAACCCCGACTTCTCTGGCTATTGTCAGGCAGTCCTCCCAAGCACCTCTACTATGGATTGAGGCTGGTTTCTCATTATCCCTCGCGATCTCGAGGAGACGCCTAAACAGCACCTTCTGAACGTTTTTTCTCTCTGGATCTCTCCTTGCGTCCTTGAGCCAGTAGTCCAGCCCTATCTCTCCAACCCCGACCGCTCTCTCGATGTTTTCTCGAATAAAGTTGAGGGCTGAATCAACCTTCGATGCATCTAATCCCCAAGGATGAATGCCCAAAGCCGCATAGATCTTCAGTTTTCCAGAGACATGTTTCCTAGAGGTCTCTAAGGCCCACCTGTTTGTTTGCTGATTGGAGCCCATAGTGATTATGGCGGCGACTCCCGCTTTTTCAGCCCTCTTCAACGCTTGGTCGAGATCTTCGACTTCCTCCAAATGTGCATGCGTGTCGATGAGCGCGTACATCACTCCTCCCCTTGTGAGCGGGTTCTGTTAAGTTATCGGGTGGTGGATTTATAAACCAAATTATGCTTCTCTCCTTTTTAGAGTGGACCCGTAGCTCAGCTAGGTAGAGCAGCGGTCAACGACGGAAAAATTCCCCTCTTTGGCTGATGCTCTTAACCCGAAGGTCAGGGGTTCGAATCCCCTCGGGTCCGCCATTTTTTCCTGCGTGCCCAAAAACAAATAAGGTTCGTGCGCCTGAACAGTAGATAGGAAGTCGTAAATCAATTATGGAATGAAAAATATTTGGTGTCTAGATTGAACATGCGATATGTGAATCCAGAGACCGTTAGCAAACCAACAGGCTATACTCACACGATAAAAGTTGAGGGCTTGAAAAGTCTCGTGATGATATCTGGTCAAGTATCTAAGAACGTTGAAGGAGAGGTTGTAGGCGAAGGAGACATGGAGAAACAGCTTAAGCTAGCATTCAAGAACCTTGAGGCTAACCTTGACGCTGCTGGGGCGTCCTTCAAAGACGTCGTGAAATTGAATATATACACAACCGACATGGCTGCTTTTCGTAAAGCCCTCAGCGAAGTCGGAGAAGATTTGCCCGTTGGCAAGGTTGAGAATCCACCATGCCAAACTTGGATCGAAGTCAAAGGACTTGCGCGACCAGCATACCTCATCGAAGTTGAGGCCATGGCCGCTTTAGAATGACACGTTTCGCGCATTATCTACGGTAGAGAAGCTACAGATTTGTTAGGAGGAACATCGATTGTCTGAGCCAGTTGTGGTGAAACCTTCGGATGTCGAGGAAAGAATTTGGCCTGGCGGTGGCAAGGGAAGAAAGATGATAACCCCGGATTTTCCTGGATCCAAGAACCTGATGGTTGGAATAATCTGTGCAGACCCGGGAAAAAGTCCTCACAGATGGCATACCCATACAGTTGACAGGGGAGAAGGAAACGAAATTGTGTATCCGGAGAACTTTGAGGAGGCATACTTCATAATCAAGGGTAAAGGCAATCTGACGTGGAAAGCTAACGGGGAAGAGAAAAACGTTGTTGTTGAAGAGGGGGATACCATTTATTTTCCGACAAAAGTAGCTGAACATCAGGTACTTAATACCGGTCACGAACAGATGATCCTTCTATTTGCAGCTACCCCTTCAACTTACTGGCGAGCACTAGAATAAATCCCCTTAGAATCGCTGAGTATTCATAACAAAACGAGAACAAATAGTTGAGGAGGGCTAGATCACGCCTGAAGGAAAGCCAATCGTTGTTTTAGCTTCTGGCGTCTTCGACCTGATTCACTACGGACACATCCGATTCCTCGAAGAGGCGAAGAAGTGTGGCGGAGCAAACGCGAGGTTGATCGTGATTGTCGCCAGAGACAGCACGGTTAAGAAAATGAAGGGCAAGAACCCTGTGATACCTGAAGACCAGAGGAGGGCTGTCGTGGAGGCTCTCAAACCCGTGGACGTCGCCGTGCTAGGTTACAAGGGCCTCAGGATCGGAGACGTAATAGAGAAGGTCAAACCAGACGTAATAGCTGTTGGCTATGATCAAAAGGTAGTCGGAGAGTCTGTTAGAAGAGAGGTCTCAGAGAGAGGACATAAGATAAGAGTAGTTGAGATCGGCAGGTTTGGACCCGGGGATTTGAACGGCTCTTCAAAGATTAGGAGAAAGATTGTGAGAGAGTGGAGTGGGTCCACCAGCTAGTCTTATGCAGTGAAGGCTTCTGTAAAAACGGATGCAAATTTTCTAGGCGATATATAGTAAGGATAAATCTTTGCTTGGGATTCAGAGTTGGGCGGCCCTACACTGTTTATCGAGCTTGCAACCCTCTGTGAGAGCCTTAGGGAAACGACCAGCCGGAAGAAGAAGACGCATCTTGTAAGTGACTTTTTGCTCAAGCTTGAAGGTCGCGAAGTCCCCCCTTCCGTTCTTCTGATCGTTGGACAGATATTTCTTGAGTCCGACAAGAAGGTTCTGAAAGTCGGCTTCGCAACCATCTCGAAAGTAATGAAGAGCACCAAGCAAAGCCTCTTGCTGAAGAAGCCTCTAACCATACTTCGCGTACACGATTCCTTGAACAGGATTATGGCCGCGGCAGGACCCAAGTCGAGGCAGAGAAAGGAGAGCCTTTTGGAGAGCCTCCTCAGCCAAGCGAAGCCCATGGAAGCCAAGTGGATTTTAAAGAGTATTTTCGGAGAGATGCAACACGGTGTGAGCGAGGGAATTATGCTGGAGGCAATCGCCGAGACCAGTACCGTAGACATTGAGCTGCTTAGGAGGGCCTACGCCCTCACCGGAAACATCGGCAGGGTTGCCGAAATGGCTTTGAGTGGGGAAGAGAGGGATCTCAGCAAAATTGGAATTCAGCTTTTCAGGCCCTTTAAGCCGATGCTGGCCGAGACATCCTATGATCTTGGCGAGGTTCTCAAAGAGCACAATGGAGTGATGGCGTTAGAGTACAAGTTTGATGGAGCTAGGGTTCAGATACACAAGAAGGAACGTAGGGTAAGGGTTTTCTCCAGAAGGTTGAGTGATGTCACCGATAGCCTGCCTGAAGTTGTGGAGTTGATCAAGAAAGAGGTTAGAGCGAAGGAAGCCGTCGGGAAGAATGGTCGGCCTCTTCCCTTCCAAGATCTGATGAGGAGATTCAAAAGGATGCATATGGTCGAGAAGTTTGCTGAAGAGATTCCGCTGAAGCTGTACCTCTTCGATATTCTATACCTCGACGGAAAGTCGTTGATCGAAGCACCATACAAGGAGAGAAGGGAGAAGCTATCATGAGTATGTGACGATATCTATCTCGCGAAGCGCATCGTAACGAGGAACATAAGGGAGGCTGAGGGCTTCCTCAAAGAGGCACTCAAGGAGGAACATGAGGGGGTTCTGGCGAAAGACTTGGAGAGCCCCTATACTCCTGGTAGGCGTAGGAAGGTGTGGTTCAAGATCAAGCCTATGGAGTTTCTTGACCTCGTGGTATTGGCTGCTGACTGGGGCTACGGCAGGAGAACCGGTTGGCTGAGCGACTATTACTTAGCTGCGCTGAACGAAGATACGGGAGAGTATTTGATTGTTGGAAAGACCTTCAAGGGTTTGACCGACGAAGAGTTTAAGGGGATGACACGCAGACTCTTGAAGCTAAAGGTCTCGGAGACGAAACACACAGTTTGCGTGAAGCCGAAGGTCGTCGTCGAGGTTGCCTTCAACGAGATTCAGAGAAGCCCACGCTACGAATCCGGCTTGGCCCTCAGGTTTGCCAGGATCACCAGAATACGAGATGACAAGGCACCTGAGGATGTGGATACCGTCGAGATGGTCAGAGGATTGTATAACAGGCAATTCTTGCACAAGGCAAGGCTTAGACGGGCGGTGTGAATCATTACGTGAAAGTGTCATAAACATCGTTTTATGGTCGGGACAATTTGCGCGAGATTGGGTGAGTTCTGTGGAATCAAATAACAGACGCGAGGTCAAAGCAGAGTTTCCGGAGAGAGTGTACACAGATGAAGAAATTCAATTAGCCCAGAAACTCATCGGTGAGAACTACAAGCACAGGCTCAAGGTCGCAGGAAAGAGCATGTTTAGAAAACGAGTTGAAAAAATCTTGAGTCTCGTGAGAATTGCTGGATACTATGATTTCTTCAGAACATACATTAGGAGCGTGATCGAGATTGATGGGATAGGTCAGCTGAGGGAATATGAAGCTGCCATATGGGCGAATGTCCACAACGTTGATGATCCTGTTGAGGGCGCCCGTTTCCTCGTCCAGAAGGCCTATCAGATGAAAAGCTACCTAGAGAGAGATCCTTACCATGAATACGGTGAGGTTATGGCTATTCAAAAGAGCCTTGAATTCTTGGAAGAACTGAAGAAGGCAAGTAAGAACGATGATCTGCGAAAGAGGTGTGAAGAGGCTTTGAGAACATGGAAAGGCTACGGTCCCATGTAGCCCCAGCTTGCCGATCACTTTTGCTCCACGCGCACCCTCACTCGAACCTTGCTTCCGTCCCTCATCTTCAAGCGCTTTCTCAAAAACATCGGGGCTATTACCTCCAACACAGAGGAATTGTAATGCGTACGGTCGATCAGAACCACTGCACCTTCAACCTCATCATTTATCGTAGCAGGATAGCATCTGACTGGACCGAACGTTCTTCCACCGTCCCTAAATCCATCAATCAAGATACTTTGATGTGCCTCCAGTTCCTTTCGCGCCCTCTGATCCAACGGGGACGAGAGCTTCAAGTTCAACGTCCCTGGATATGGATTGAAACCCAACTTCTTAATGAACTGATTGCGATATCCATCTCTGTTAACATAGTAGGACCCTTCAAACATGCCCGTGAAGAGCTCGCCCTCGATTAATATCTCCTCTGCTGGTTTCTCCACGATCGATTTTAGGCTTAAGTAAACCCTTCTTATTTCTTGAGCTCCTTTTTCTGTGAGCTTTATCTGCTCTCCTCTAACAGATATCTGCCTCTCGATCAACCCAAGCCTCTCGAGTTCGATGAGATGTCGCGATATGGTCTGCTGCGAGAGGCCAGTCTCCGGAACTAACATGTTCGTTGAAACCCTTATGGCTCGACTGTAGGCTCCAAGTTCAGACAGCTTGTGAAGGGTTTCCCAGAGAGTCGGTTTCATCATAACCTTATTGTGCCCTAGGCTCTCTTATTATCTATTTGGTTAGGTGACCTAGATCTCGGCGATCTTCAAGAGGTCTGCTGCCCAGCCTATGTCTAACTCTTCAAGTTTTGCCCTTGTGGGAACACCAGTGTCGGGATCCCAACCCATCATACTGTAATAGATGCGCTTAGCCTTGCTGAACTCAGCCTTGTCTAGGGCCGTTTTGGATAAGGGGCCTGACGTATGTGGTTGGAAGAACCGGCCCGGAAGCACATCGTCCTCGGCAGTGAAGCCTTCTCGAATGTTGAAGACCCTTGCCAAATTGATTGCCCGTTCGCTGACCTTCATGAGTTCCCAGACAGAGGTCTCCCAGCCTGTAACTGCGTTTACGATATCTACTGTCTGGGGAGGAGTCCAAGCTACGAACATGCATGTGACGAGGCAGTTGTAGAGAGAATGCCAGATTCCCTTGTAAACTAGAAGCCTAACCTTATCTGGGCCAATGTCCTCCAATGGCACGGGCTTCAGGATTCCCAGAGAATTGATCGAGCGCACTTGCTCCGCATCTTGATAGTCCGTATCGTGGATGTTATGCTGATGATCAGCACCCGTAGGTGAAACAGCGTAGCCTAGGCCCAATCCTTTCTTTAGGCGGGGCTCATGCATTGGCACCTCTTGCCCCTTCACGTGAATGGCATACTTTTCGGCGCCATTGCCAATCTTCTTAGCAGCTCTCATGGAGCCCTCGGCCAAGAGGGCGCCAAGCCCTTCCCGCTTGGCTATCATCTCAACAGTCTTCAGCATTGCGTTGCTATTTCCGAAGTTTAACTTGAGTCCACCCGTGTCTTTCTCCGTCAGAAGACCGTTCTCAAAGCACTCCATCGCAAAGGCTATTACTGCACCCGTGGATATGGTGTCTAGGGAGTATCGTTGGCATAACTCATGGGCCTTACATATCGCCTTGAGGTCGTCTATCCCGCAGTCAGAACCGAGGGCAGCTAAGGTCTCATATTCAGGGCCACCGTACTCAGGATCAACACCCCCGGATCCTTCTAACTTGACCACCTTCTTACACCTCACGGGGCATACCCAACACGCATCCATACCAACACTAATTGTAATCTTGATGGTCACTGCAGAGATCGCTTCAGGGTTTTCGAAGTCACCATCTCTAAAGTTACGGGTAGGCAGATTTCCCAACTCCACGTATGCAGGTATGGCAGCTCCTGTCCCAAACTCATGCAACTGTTTGGTAAACCCAAGGAACTCGGCGGCCATCTTCTTGTTTAGTGCAACAATAGCCTCTTTATTAACGATATTTACTGACCCATGCGCCCGAATTACTATACACTTAAGCATTTTGGAGCCCATCACAGCTCCTAAACCTGTCCTCCCCGCAGCGTCTTTCAAATCATTGATTATGCAGGCATAGCGAACGAGGTTTTCGCCCCCTAATCCAATACCTGCAAATCTGATTAATTGATCCCGAAGTCCCTTGCGAATTGTTTTCAAAGCATCTCCGGTGTCCATTCCCCACAGGTGACCGGCATTCTTAATCTCAGCTCTGCCGTCAGTAATCCATAGATAGACAGGACTGCTGGCTTCTCCCTCAATGATTACGGCATCAAATCCAGCACGTTTCAACTCCGCTCCCCAAAAACCTCCTACCTCAGCCTCACCATAACCTCCAGTCAAAGGAGACTTTGCACCCACACTGTTGCGACCACTTCCTGCAACCGGGGTGCCTGTCACCGGACCTGCGGCGAAGACGAGCTTGTTTTCTGGACCAAGCGGGTCTACCTCGGGTTTCAGTTCCTTGAGGAGGTAGTAGGTTATTATACCCCTCCCACCGAAGTAACGCCGGTAAAACACCTCGTCTGGTTCTTCCACCGATATGTCGTTGCTGGAGAGATTTACTCGTAGAATTTTTCCGTTATAACCATACGGCATTTTGGGTCTATCTATGTTATTTGAAAGTTCCTTAAAATGCTATTCCTACTGAAAGAGCAAATCCTCAGGTCTCCTAGTAAGGTACAAGATTGCACTGTCGACCAAGTGGCAAGTAGGAGCTGTAAAAACCGCGCGTGCCCCTTACTTCGATATAAACCGATTGTTGATTGAAGAAATCTTTTCTCCATCGCCCACGATGTAAAATTATATAAACAGTTGAAGGTTAGTTAACAAGATTTTCAAAGAACCTGGCATGAGGGACATTATGAAAGACAAACACACTGATGCCTCTCTGGACGTAACATCAATCATTACGCTCGGCATAGTAGCCATAACTTGGGCTGGGTCGTTCATCTTCATAAAACTAGGATTGAGAGAGATCCCTCCAATCACTTTAGCCTTGATCAGGTTTGCACTGGCTTTTCCGGTGATAGGCATTGTGACTTTACTAACGGAGGCGAACAAGGATGCAGAAAAGAAGTTTAGAGAGGATTTTGTCCCTTTCTCAATCCTTGCCATGACGGGAGTCACTTTGCTCTATATCTTTCAGTATTATTCGATGAAATATACTTCAGCATCGACTGGCTCCATCATTATGAATACTTCAGTTATTTTTATTGCGGTCTTCTCCTCGGTTGTATTGAAAGAGAAAATAAGTTCAAGAAAAATCGTTGGAATTCTTCTGGCGTTCTTTGGCCTCTTCATCACAATATCGAAATGCAGTTTAGATGTCTTCAGATTCGATGCTCCAGAACTCTTCGGAGATGCTTTGATGATCGCTTCAGCGGTCTGCTGGGCGATATACTCAATATACAGCAAGAAGATCCTCCAATCGTATTCGCCTATGTTTTCCACCAGCGTCGTCTTCGGTCTGGGAGCCTTCTATCTCGTGCCTTTTGCCCTGCTGGAGTCACCTCTATCGGTGATACCAAAGATAACCGAGCTGGGCTGGACCAGCATCTTCTACCTATCTCTCTTTAGTTCTGTCTTCGGTTACGTTCTATGGAATAGGGGGTTGACCAAGGTGGAGACGGTTAAGGTGGCTATGTTTCTCTATCTCATACCTGTAATTACGACGATCCTTTCTTACTTTTTCCTTAGCGAAGAAATAACTTACGCCACGGTTATGGGTGCAGCGTTGGTCATTGTCGGAGTTTACCTGACAGAAACGTCTCAGTCCATTACGGGTGATAACGATCTATCTTGATCAACAGAAAGAAATTTTGAGTAGGAAAGAGCTTAAATCACGCACGAGGTTAAAGACGCGTCAGGGTTGGGATCGATCCTTAGCCTGTTCGTGCACATACGTTGTCAGAATGTATATCATGAGCAAAGCACCTAGAATCCAGAGTATTAACGGCACGATGATCGTGTGCGTAATATCGAACGGCTGCTCTTGGATTGGCGCAACAACCACAAACGGCTGAAACATGAAGCCTAAACAGACGGCTGCTATCAATAGAACTGCCAAGAACACGATTTTCTTCATCTTTTACCAAAAAAAGATAAGTACTGACAATATTTAAGATTGCTCACGTGTGAATCCAGCAAGTTCTCATACGAGTGTGAAGTAGACCCGCCTGTTGTGTTTCCCCTTGTTTTGAGCTTTAAGAAATTCTATCTGTCCAACCTCTTTGAGGTTTTTGACATGCGTTCCTCCGTCCGCTTGTTTATCTACACCGACTATCTCTACGATGCGGAGAAGGGGGACGTCTGGCGGTAAGGCTTCAGCCATCTTTATTATGCCTGGAATTTTTAGGGCCTCTTCTCTCGGAAGCACATACCATTTTACAGGAATGTCCTTTCTAAACAGTTCATTCGACTTATCTACGTACGTCTTAAGGATTTCTCTATCAAACCTCTCTAAGCTGAAGTCGAAACGAATCTTGTCTTCCTCAAGCTGATTGCCAGTGATAAGTGCGCCCGTGCCTTTGCATAGAAGTGAGGCAAATACGTGAGCTGCAGTAT
>Ga0172364_10003655_pt1 | contig 12283 bp, 12 predicted proteins | sample LakKivSesite10cm_FD_114545 | JGI IMG/M metagenome (GOLD analysis project Ga0172364, IMG submission 114545) | Sediment microbial communities from Lake Kivu, Rwanda - Sediment site 10cm | ecosystem: Environmental > Aquatic > Freshwater > Lake > Sediment | place: Rwanda: Western Province, Lake... | reverse complement strand
GAGTCACCACTGCTTTAATTCAAGGGGTTTTAATTCTGATTCTTTCTCTTTTTCTTGGTTTTAAAATGGTAAATCTTTCTGGCTTTATTTGGGCTTTGCTTTTTATGCTTTTAATTGGTATTGGTTTTATTGGTTTCGGAGTGGCTATTGCTTCAAAAATGGAAGATACTCAGGGTTTTTCTTTAATTATGCAATTTATTGTCTTTCCCATCTTTCTTTTATCAGGTGCTTTCTTTCCGGTGACAAATTTTCCTGGTTGGCTAAGACCGATTGCCTATCTCGATCCCCTAACTTACGGAGTAGACGGACTTAGATCCTGCCTCATCGGTTTTTCTCAATTTCCTTTAACTTTAGATTTGATAATTCTTTTAATTTTTGGGGTTTTGATGATTGCATTAGGGTCTTGGTTATTTAGCAAGACAGAAATTTAAAATAAAAACATCGTCGCATAGGCGGAGCCAATAAAAATCGCCAAGAAGGCGGTTTTTTGGTAAAATTAAAATATGAACAAAAAAATCTTTGTTTTTATGCTAATAATTATTGTTCTTGGTGGGATTGCGGGCTATTTTACGGTGTTTAAGCCGGGCAAGTCACCAACCCCAAATATTAATAGTTTTGAAGAGTGCGTTTCTGCCGGGTATCCTTTGTTGGAAAGTTATCCCAGTCAATGCCAGACACCGGATGGTGAAACATTTACAGAAGATATTGGTAATGAGCTGGAAAAGTCCAATTTAATAAAAGTAAGCAATCCTCGTCCAAATCAAATTATTCAAAGCCCACTGGTTATTGATGGAGAAGCCAGGGGATTTTGGTTTTTCGAGGCTTCTTTTCCAGTAAAGATTTTGAACAAAAGGGACGAAGTTGTCGTTCAAGGATTAGCTCATGCCCAAGGGGATTGGATGACGGAAAACTTTGTGCAATTTCGAGCCGAATTGGTTTTCCCGGCACCCTCAACTGAAAAAGGCAGCCTTGTTTTAGAAAAAGATAACCCCTCTGGTCTTCCAGAACATGCTAATGAGCTAAGAATCCCTATTAGATTTTCTAAAGAGACCAGGCAAATCCAGCTATACTACTATAACCAAAAACGCGATATGGAAATTGCCGAATATATTCCCTGCGATCCGGAAACCGTTTTGCCAGTTTCCAGAGAAATCTTTCTAAGCCAGACACCGATTCAAGATACAATTAACTTATTGCTTCAGGGCAATGTAACACAAGAGGAAAAAAAAGAGGGTTTTTCTCCAATGTTTCCGCTTGAAAGGGTAAAATTGGTTGGTGCGAATTTGAAAGAAGGGGTGCTTACCTTAGAGTTCGAGGACCCATTTAATAAAACTGGTGGCGGCTCTTGTCGCGTCCGTTTGCTTTGGGCTCAAGTTGAAAAAACGGCAAAGCAATTTCCCGAAGTTCGAGAAGTTCGCTTTCTGCCAGAAGAACTTTTTCAGCCATAAAAAACAGCGTTTGATTGACCCCGTTAGAAGTTTGCCCTCACATTCTTGGCCAAAAAAGAACAGTATCGTTCTTTTTTGGCAAAAGTCTAACCCACTAAAATAAATATTTAAAATTTAATATGTTTAACTCCGGCAGACTTCTAACGGGGTTGACTGGACAATTTCTTGCCCCCTTTTACGGGGGAGAGTTTTTTTCGGGCTTTAGTTTTGCTAAAATAGAAAAATATAAAAAATATGATGGATATCAATAAGATTCGAGGGATAAAAGAAACATACGCTCTTTTGCGAAAACTTTCGGCTACGGGAGGCCCCAATATTAGTAAAAATTTATTGGACCGTTTGATGTTTAATTCTGAAGCGCTACCGCCTTTGGGAAAAGAATACTGGTGGTTTCTTTTTTTTGGATTAGAAGGAGAAAAGCCCGTTCAATTAATGTTGATGATATTCAGAAAATATGGAAAGAAAATGTTGTTTAATGGTAAAGAAATGATGCTTAAAGAGTTGGGAAAAAATAAATTTCAGGGTGTAACTACGGGCTGGTTATACGATGGAGAAAAATTTCTTGATTTAGGAGATACCAATGCCGTGACAGAAATTCAAGATAAAAAAATAATTTCTGAGATTTTTTGGGAGAAGTTGATGTTTAGTGGTGATTTCCCAAGTTATAAACTCAAAATAGGAGAGGTCGTTGATTTAAATCTCAAAAAAGCAAACTATCTTCGAGAAAAAGATAGGCAGGGAAGTTGTCTGTTTCCCTTTGGCATAGGGTGGGTGAATATTTTTTTAGAGGCAGAGGGCATTATCTTTGGAAAAAAAATTAAAGGAACAGCCCACTTGCAAAAGGTTCTTGCCGTTACAATTTTGGGGCCATTTAACTGGGGAAGAATAGTCTTTCAAGACGGTTCGGTAACCAGATTTTTCTTCATTAAAACTGGAAAAGATTCAAAAATATATTTCCGAAAATCTTTAGAGTTTTTTGATCAAAAAAACAAAGAAATCACCAAATTAAATAATCCAAAAATAGAAATATCAAAAAAAGAAAATCAATGGCTTATTGAAGGCAAAGAAGATGAAAAAAGTTTTAAAATAGTCCTGGAGGCCTATGCTAAAAAACAATTTATTGGAAGAGGAGGAGGCTCATTTGTTTATAATGAATATGCGGTGATACCCAGGGAATTTTATTTAAAAACGAAAGAAAAAGTAATTACTTTGGCTGATTTGGGTAAGGGCGTAGGAACATTCGAAGACGCCTACTGGTAAAACTTTCAAACAGATTTTTTAAGCATAAATTTCAACTACATCGCCATCTTGGAGGATATAATCCTTGCCAACAATTTTGGGATTTTTAGTATTTTTTTTAAATAATTTTGCGTATTTAAAAGAAGAGCTTAAATCATGATGAATTTGACCGGCTAAGTCAATTAATCGACTATTTTTTCTCACAATAAAAGGATGTTCAAAATCTGGTAGATCTTGATTGCGGTTTTTAGTGTAAACTCTTATAATTTCAAGTAAATCAAAAATTTCTTTTTTCAACTCTTCCAAACCAATTTTCTGGAAACAAGAAATTGGTTTTATTTTAGATTGGGTTCCAAATTTTTTTAGATTTTCTTTGACTACCTCCAAATCAATTACCCGAGCCGCAGCGAAGGGTGAAGAAGAGATTACCTCTTCGACTTTATTACCGAGAAAAATAATTTTTTTATCGTCGAGTTTCCAATTATCTAATATTTCTTTGAAGTTTTTAATTTCTTCAATAATATTTTCTTTTGTTAAATCAAAAACAGCTACTATGACATCAGCTTCTTTCAAAATTGCCTTTAACCAGGGAGGAGAGAATTCCTTAGTCAGTGGGGGAGTATCAATCAATTGAATTAGGATATTTTCATAAGGCATCATGGCCGGCTGGGGAATTTTGGTTGTGAAAGGGTAGGGGGCAACTTCTGCCCGGGCATTGGTTAGAGCATTTAACAAACTTGATTTTCCAGAATTGGAAGGCCCGACAATGACAACTTGGCCCGCTCCTTCTTTTTGAATATAATATAGGGCTTCCCCCTTTGTTTTTTTGGGAACCTGCTTTTTTAATTTAGCAATTTTTATTTTTATGTCTTTTTGGAGTTTTTCTGTGCCTTTGTGTTTGGGACAAATAGCCATCATTTCCTCTAAAATCGAAATTTTCTCATCATTGTTGGCAGCTGTTTTTAATTTCAAAGAAAGAGTATGAAATTGAGGTGGTAAATTAGCCGGCATTCTAAATATTTTCTAGAATTTTTTCATCCATATAAATTAGTAAACCCATTAGATTTCCAAAAAGATGGAGAGATAAAAATTTCTTTTAATATTTTTCTATCACTTCTTTTATCGTCTGGTTAACCAATAGTTCTTCTAATCTCTCTTTTCCGTGTTAGACCAAAAAACTAACGATTAAAAGGGCAACAACATTAAGAATCTTAATCATTGGATTAATGGCAGGGCCGGCAGTATCTTTGTAAGGATCACCAACTGTATCGCCAGTGACGGCCGCCTGGTGAGCAAAAGAACCCTTCCCTCCCAAATTCCCTTCTTCAATCCATTTTTTAGCATTATCCCAGGCTGCTCCGCCAGAAGTCATGGAAATAGCAATGAAAATTCCTACAATTAGGCTTCCAATTAAAAGTCCGCCCAGGGCCTCCGGTCCTAATAAAAGCCCAACTAAAATTGGAAAAATAACTGGCAAAAGAGCAGGTAAAATCATTTGCTGGATTGCAGCTTTGGTAACGATGTCAACACACTTTCCATACTCTGGTTTAGCGAGACCTTCCATTAATCCTTTTATTTCTCTAAATTGGCGCCTGACTTCTTCTACCACCTTTGAAGCTGTCCTTCCTACTGCTTCCATGGCTAGAGCGGAAAAGCAATAAGCGATTATTCCGCCAATGAAAAGACCAATTAAAACTTTTGGGTCTTCTAAGCGAAATTGGACATTAACTCCTAAATTAAATAATTCCTGAGTATAGGCAGAAAATAAAACCAAGGCGGCTAAACCAGCTGAGGCAATAGCATAACCTTTGGTTACCGCTTTGGTTGTATTACCAATAGCATCTAAAGAATCAGTAGTTTTTCGAGTTTCTTCAGAGAGGCCAGCCATTTCCGAAATGCCAGCGGCATTATCAGTGATTGGCCCATAAGAATCGAGAGCGATAATGAATCCGGTGAGAGAGAGCATTGAGACGACGGCTATGGCTAAACCATACAATCCTGCTAAGTAAAAACTTAGTAAAATTCCAACCGAAATTAGGAGAACTGGTAAAATGGTTGACTTGAGACCTACAGCCAGACCAGCAATGACATTGGTTCCGTGACCTGACTGGGAAGCCTGGGCGATGGATTTAACTGGGTTGTATTTTTTGGAGGTAAAGAAATCGGTGATTAAAAACATTCCCCCGGCAATTAAAAGACCAATGAAAACTGGCAAATAAAGATTGAGAGTTCTTAATTGAAAACTTCCACTTATCTGAGAGATTATTAGCCAAAACCCCAGGGCCGAAAGTATTCCCGCCCCTATTAATCCCCGGTAAAGAGCCGAGATAATGCTTTGACTTTTAGGAAGTTTGACAAAAAAGGTTGAAATGATTGAAGCCAAAATCGATATTGAAGCCAAAATTAAAGGCAAAAGCATTGCCTGAGTTAAATTGGGGAATAAAAAATTTCCCAAAACCATGGCAGCCACTAAGGTAACGACATAAGTTTCGAATAAATCGGCAGCCATACCAGCACAGTCGCCAACATTGTCTCCAACTTGGTCAGCAATGACCGCCGGATTACGAGGATCGTCTTCGGGGATTCCTTTTTCTATCTTGCCAACCAAATCAGCTCCCACATCAGCCGCTTTGGTATAAATTCCTCCTCCCAATCTGGCAAAGACAGAAATCAAAGACCCCCCAAAACCTAGAGCAATCAACGATTTTAAATCCTGAGTGAGATAATAAAAACCAGAAACACTCAAAAGACCGAGGCCGGTCACCAAAAATCCGGTAACCGAACCCCCCTTAAAAGCTAAATTTAAAGCTAGACTTAATCCTTTTTTAGCAATATCTGCGACCCGAACATTAGCCTGGGTTGAGACCATCATTCCAATAAAACCAGCTAAGGCCGAGGCGAGAGCTCCTAATAAAAAGCCAAAGGCAACTTTCAAACCCAGGACTAGCCAAAGAATCAAAAATAAAAAAATAGCAACCATTCCCACAGCTTTGTATTGCCTTTTTAAAAAGGCAATTGCCCCTTCTCTAATTGCCTGGGCGATTTCAATCATCTTTCCTGAACCAGAAGGGGCTCTTTTTACCTCTCGAATTAAATAGAGGGCAAAAAATAAAGAAATTAAAGAAATAATAATTGGAAAATAGATACTGAGCATATTAGTTAATTTATATTTTGGATTTTTACAAACTTCTTAAAAAATTATACACTAAAATTACAGATATGGAAAGAGACTACAACCCACCCAAGGACGGGGCCTCCCGTTACGCGGGAAGACCTCGCGTCCCAACCACCCCCCACCCTTCGGGCAGGCCCCAGCGGCATTAAATTTATTAATAGGTCTAACATTGGAAAATTTTATCAAAATTGTTCTGAAGGCCATGCAAAAAATCTCAAACGAATTGGGCTTGTAGGAAATTATAAGGACTTGACTACTATTTTTGCTTAAATTAAGCTAATAGAAGCTGTGTAAAACCCAGAATCCCCCGTGAAGGAAAAACAGCCGGGGGTCGGGGGATTACTTAAAGGTCGTTTTTGAAAACTAAGTTCAAATTATTATGGCAACAACTGGATACTGCGTCAAATGCAAAAAGAAGCAAGCGATGAAGGACGAGAAAGAAGTGACAATGAAAGGGAAAGGTGGAACAAAGAGAAGAGCAATGACTGGAATTTGTCCTGCTTGCGGAACAAAGATGTTCCGAATTTTAGGAAAAGCCTAAACTCGAAATATCGAAATTTCGAAATGTCGAAATTTAGCCCAAAGCATTTTGGCTTTGGGCTTTGGTGTTAAGAAAAGATGCCTATTTTCAATAAAAAAATTATTTTTTATATTTTGGGTGTTTTATTTTTTGCTAATGTTTTAGCTTGGCTCGTAGTTTTTGATTTAGCGAAAGCTCAATTTCTGGAAGTTCATTTTTTTGACGTTGGTCAGGGAGACGCTATTTTTATTGAGACGCCCCAAAGACACCAGATTTTAATTGACGGGGGGCCAGGTTCGATAATTTTAGAAAAATTATCAAAAGAAATATCATTTTGGGACAAAACAATTGATTTAATAATCTTAACTCATCCTGAAGCCGACCATCTTTCGGGTTTGAATGAGGTTTTAAAACGATATAAAATTGAAAACATTTTATGGACAGGGGTAATCAGAGATACGGCCGAATATAAAGAGTGGCTAAAATCAATCAGTGAGGAAGGGGCCAAAATTTCTATTGCCAAAGCCGGACAAAAAATTTCTACCAGAACCGTTCTCCTAGAATTGCTGTTTCCATTCGAGAATTTAGAAGGAAAAGAATTTAAAGATAGTAATAACACCTCAATTGTTGGCAAATTAGTTTTTGGTAATATTTCTTTTTTATTAACCGGAGATATCTATAAAGAAATTGAGAAAGAACTCATTGATAGGGGAGTAAATGTTGATTCCGATATTTTGAAAATTAGTCATCATGGGAGCAAAACCTCGACTTCGGAAGAATTCTTAAAAGAAGTTTCGCCAGAAATAGCCGTCATATCGGTTGGGAAAAATAATTCTTATAACCATTCCCACCAAGAAGTATTGGAGGTTTTATCAAAGTATGGTATAAATGTGCTAAGAACAGATGAGCAAGGAGACATAAAAATAATTTCCGACGGCAAAAATTATGCGCTTTCCAATTTTTAAAACTAAAATTGAAGGGTTAGATAGAAAATTTAATTTAACCGACCAAAAAGAACAAAAGGAATATTTTCAATTGAAAGCAGGAAAAGAGATTGAAAAATTAAGAGAGTATTTGAAGGAAAATACCTTTGTTGCCTATTTACTAGGAAAGAAAAATTCTGGCAAGGGAACTTATTCAAAAATGTTTGCCGATGTAACCACGCCTGAAAGAGTAGACCATTTTTCGATTGGAAATATGGTCAGGACGGTTGATGGAGAATTGATGGAGAGAGATAAAAGAAAAGAGTTAATTAATTTTTTAGAGAAAAATTATCGCGGTAGACTCTCTATTGAAGAAATTATTTCTGCTTTGGAAAAGAGAAATACCAAAACCCTTTTACCCACCGAATTAATTTTGGCCTTGGTTAAAAGAGAAATGCAAAGAAGAGAAAGAAAAGCTCTTTTTATTGATGGTTTTCCAAGGGATTTGGACCAGGTAGATTTTTCTTTATTTTTTAGAGATTTGATTGGGCACAGGGATGACCTAGATGTTTTTATTTTAATTGATGTTCCGGAAAAAGTAATTGATGAGAGAATAAAATGGAGAAGAATCTGTCCTATCTGTCAAACTTCAAGAAATTTAAAATTATTGCCAACTTCACAAGTTGGTTATGATGGAGATAAAAAAGAATTTCATTTAATTTGTGATAATCCTGGTTGTAAGGGAAGAAGAATGGTCAAAAAAGAAGGTGATGAGTTGGGTGTGGGGCCCATTAGAGAAAGATTGGAGAAAGATGGGAAATTGATAGAACTGACTTTCTCTCTTTACGGAATGCCAAAAATTTTATTAAGAAATTCTTTGCCGGCCGATGGTGCTAACAATTTTGTTGATAATTATGAAATTACTCCCGAATACATTTTTGAATGGTCAGAAATTGAGAAAAGAGTAAAAGTCAAAGAAAAGCCCTGGATTATTTTAGATGATGAGGGTGTTCAATCTTATAGTTTATTGGCTTACCCGGTAGTGGTTTCTCTCATTAAACAAATGGTTGAGGTTTTGAATCTTTAGGCCTTGAACCTTACCCCTTGACGAAACACTTTGGAAAAAGTTAAAATTAAATTGGCCCGGTGAAATTCTTCCAGTCAGATTCTGGGACAAAAGTTTTTTTCGGGACTTCGATATGATTCCGGTCCGAGGATCGGAACTTGGAGACCCACTTGAAATCCTTTCCAGATGAATTCTCCTGGAAGAAACGCCGGGCCTTTTGTTTTGTCGGGGTGCCGGGAATTGAACCCGGGCCACTACCACCCCAAGGTAGCGTACTACCGTTATACTACACCCCGTATCGAAAAATTACTTTCGCTTAGAGAGGATTTTAATACATTTAGTGCAAGTAAGTACTCTTTTACCCGAAGCCAATCTCACCCACTGTAAATTTGGGTATTTTCTTTTTTTAGTAGTAGGATTGTATTTTCCTCGGAGTTTTTTTAACTTCCAAACTAAGATTGATTTTTTGCCACAAATAGCACATTGTTTTGCCATAACAATTTAATATTATCAGAACTATTTATTTTTTCAATACTCAATGATAAGATAAAAAATATGGATTTTATAAAATTTTCAGAAACGGAATTAATAGATCTTTTATGGGCTTGGGCAGCGATTAGTTTTGCTTTTGCCGTAGTTTTAGGTGGAGGAATAGGGGGTGTTGGAAAGGGATTTCCTGAAAGATTGATATTAGCAGCCGTAACTGTAGGAGTGGCTTTTTTAGTCCATGAATTATGTCATAAATTTGTTGCCCAAAAATATGGTTACTGGGCAGAATTTCGCCGTTTTGATTTTGGTTTAATCTTGGCGGTAATTTTAAGTTTTTTTGGCACGGTGTTTGCTGCCCCGGGAGCAGTAATGATTGGTGGTCTAGTAACCAAGGAGCAAAATGGCAAAATAGCAGTGGCCGGTCCTTTAGTGAATATTGTTCTTGCCGGGTTATTTTTGTTGTTAGGTGTATTTTTAGGCTCGTTTAATCTTTTTACCTCTTTATTACAAAATATTGTAGGATATGGGATTGGAATTAATGCTTGGCTGGCTTTGTTTAATATGCTTCCCATTCCCCCTTTGGATGGTTCGAAAGTAATTAGTTGGTCCCCTCCAGCCTGGATAGGCATAATAGCAATTGCCTTATTTATTTTATTTAGATTCTAACCACTGGTAATCCAATTGAATTTATGATATAAAAATCATTATGCCAACTATCCGACAGTTAATCAAAAAAGGAAGAAAGAAAATTCAAAAGCGAACCAAATCGCCGGTTTTGAAATTCGGATTCAATCCTTTAAAAAATCGACCAATATCATATCCTTCTCCATTCAAGAGAGGAGTCTGTTTGAAAGTCTTCACCGTCACTCCTAAAAAACCAAATTCGGCTCTGAGAAAAGTGGCCAGAGTTCGTTTAACTAACCGACAAGAAGTCACCGCCTATATTCCCGGAGAAGGTCATAATTTACAGGAGCACTCAATTGTTTTAATTAGAGGGGGAAGGGTAAAAGATTTACCGGGAGTGAAATATCATATAGTACGAGGCATCTTAGATACGGGCGGGGTTGAAAGTCGTAAACAGGAGAGGTCAAAATACGGAGTTAAAAAAGAAAAGTAATATGGCTCGCAGAAAAAAAATCAAAAAAAGAATAATGTCCCCTGATTCAGTTTATAACAATGTTTTGGTTTCTCAATTTATTAATCAAGTAATGAGAAAGGGAAAAAAAGATATGGCCAGAAAGATTGTCTATCAGGCCTTTAATATTATAAAAGAAAAGACCCAAAAAGAACCATTAGAAGTTTTTGAAAAAGCAATTGAGAACGCCAGCCCGGTTTTGGAAGTAAGGCCAAAAAGAATTGGTGGCGCCACCTATCAGGTGCCAATGGAAGTCAAAGGAGAAAGGAGAATTGCTTTAGCTTTTCGCTGGATAATTCAAGCAGCGAAAATAAAGAGAGGAAGACCAATCAAAGAGAAATTAGCCGAAGAAATAATTAACACTGCTCAAAATACTGGCTGGGCAATCAAGAAAAAAGAAGACACCCACAAAATGGCTGAAGCCAACCGAGCTTTTGCCCATTTTTCGTGGTGAGTCGTTCGGCAGGACTGATTCGGGTGACACGCAATCGGCTCAGTTAGTAAAATAAAGTTTATTCCCCGCCGTTGCTATTTCTCGCCGAGCCTTACTACCTTAAAAGAAAATTCAAATTTATTTTTGGGCTCGGCTGCGAAGTGTCACCCTCACAGCCTGCCTCACTCTTATTATGCGAAAATATCCCATTGAAAAATACCGAAATATCGGAATTATTGCGCATATTTCAGCCGGCAAAACCACGACAACGGTTTGTATTTTATATTACACCGGCAGAACACATAAAATTGGCACTTTGGAAAAGGGAACTACTGTTATGGACTGGATGGTCCAAGAACAAGAAAGAGCAATGACGATTATGGCTGCTGCCACAACTTGCTATTGGAAAATTGGAGATGAAGATTATCAAATAAATATTATTGATACGCCAGGTCACATTGATTTTACTGCCGAAGTACAAAGGTCATTGAGAGTTTTGGATGGGGCAGTAGTTGTTTTTGATGGGGGAACGGGAGTTCAAACTCAATCAGAAACCGTCTGGCGACAGGCCGACCAGTTTAATGTTCCGAGGCTTTGTTTTGTCAATAAAATGGATAAAGTTGGAGCAACTTTTGAAATCAACTTAGAATCAATTCAAAAGAGATTGACAAAAAATGCTATTCCCCTACAATTACCAATCGGCCTGGAAGATAATTTTTCAAGTCTTCTCGATTTGTTAAAAATGAAGGTTTTGAAATTTGAAGGTAAAGAAGGCGAAACCATCAAAGAAGAAGATATTCCAAAAGAGTTAGAAGAAAAAGCAAAAGATTGGAGAAAAAAAATAGTCGAAAGAATTGCGGCTGAAGACGAAGTGATTTTGGAAAAATATTTAGCCGAAAAAGAAATTTCAATCGAAGATCTACAAAGGGCATTAAGAAAAGCAACTATTAAATGTAAATTGTTCCCGGTATTTTTTGGGTCACTTTTTAAAAGAATAGGGGTGCAGCCGCTTTTGGATGCCATTATATATTATTTGCCCAACCCTCTTGATCTTCCACCAATAAAAGGGACTGACCCAAAGTCAGGTTTGGAGGTTGAAAGGAAACCCTTAGACCAGGAACCTTTTTCTGCTCTGGCTTTTAAGGTTCAGACCGATCCTTATGTTGGAACCTTAACTTTTTTTCGGGCTTATTCAGGCACTTTAAAGAGGGGTTCGTATTTATTAAACACGGTCAGCGGAGAAAAAGAAAGAATTGGCAGGTTATTAAGAATGCATGCTGATGAGAGAGAAGAAGCGGAAGAAGCTTTTTCAGGCGACATTTTAGCTACCATTGGCTTAAAAAATACCTCCACCGGCCACACCCTTTGCGACGAAGGAAATCCCATAGTTTTGGAAAGGATTACTTTTCCTGAGCCGGTAATATCAATTCGAATCGAACCCAAAACTAAGGCTGATGAAGAAAAAATGACCATTGCTTTGAAAAAATTAGCCGAAGAAGACCCCACCTTTACAATAAAAGAAGATTTGGAAACCGGTGAAACAATTATCTCGGGTATGGGAGAACTTCATTTGGAAATTATTACCGATAGAATGAAAAGAGAATTTAAAGTTGAAGGAGGTGTCGGCAAACCTCAAGTTGCCTACAAAGAAACAATTAAGGAAGAAGCTGAGGCAGAAGGAAAATATATCAGACAATCAGGGGGTCATGGCCAATATGGACACGTTTTTTTGAAAGTTGAACCAAAAAAGAGAGGAGAAGGATTTGAGTTTGTAGACGAGATAAAGGGAGGAATAATACCAAGAGAATTTATTCCGGCAGTAGAAAAAGGAGTGAAAGAAGCAATGGAAAAAGGG
>Ga0172364_10003651_pt1 | contig 12288 bp, 7 predicted proteins | sample LakKivSesite10cm_FD_114545 | JGI IMG/M metagenome (GOLD analysis project Ga0172364, IMG submission 114545) | Sediment microbial communities from Lake Kivu, Rwanda - Sediment site 10cm | ecosystem: Environmental > Aquatic > Freshwater > Lake > Sediment | place: Rwanda: Western Province, Lake Kivu... | reverse complement strand
GTCTAGCAGTCAACGAACCTGACAGTTGGCGTTATCCGTTCTTCGTTCAATTGCACCATGCTGCGCGCGGGGCAGAGATGGCCAAAAAAGTGGGCACGGATACATTAGCAGGGGCACTGATCTACTGGCATCACACTACACCTGAAAAGAGCAGCCTTGACCCACAAAGTCAAGGCCTGCTTGCTGTGCTGAGGTCGGCGGACGAAGAAAACTAACAGGCTTCAAGATACGGGATTCAGGCAGCATCTTGTTTCTGCATCTTGCATCTCACATCTTGCAGCAGGAGAAGAGAATGGCTTTCAGAACAACGGTTGTTGGATTGGGGTTGGTTGGTAGTTCGATTGGGCTGGCTCTCAAGCAAACGGGCGCCCACTTGGAAATCATCGGCCATGACAAGGACAGTGAGGCCGCTAAGCGTGCCCACAAAAGCGGCTGTGTAGATCGCACGGAGTGGAATCTAATTAACGCCTGCGACGGAGCCGATTTGATCGTTATCAGTACTCCACTCGCGGGCATCAAGAGTACCCTGACGGCGATCGCACAGGACCTCAAGACAGGCTGTGTAGTAACGGACACGGCCAGCCTGAAAGTCCCGGTGCTCAATTGGGCTCGCGAGCTCTTGCCAAGTACAGTTCACTTCGTTGGAGGGCATCCTATCATCGAGAAAGCGGTTTCCGAACCCATAATGCCCACGGCCGACCTCTTTGCTGGAGCTACCTACTGTCTGACACCAGACACAAACACGCCTCCACAAGCCGTGCAAAGCGTTTCCGATCTTGCAGAAGCTGTCGGGGCCCGCCCTTACTACCTCGATGCCGCTGAGCACGATGGCTTGATTGCCGCTGTAGAGCAGTTGCCACTCCTTATGGCTCTAGCTCTGCAGGTCATAGCCGGTGAAAGCCCTTCCAGCCGCGAGATGATCCAGCTATCAGGTGTGGATTTCACCAATGCAACACAACTGCTGGCTGGTGATGCAGAAAAGCTTACCGAGCTGTGCACTCTGAACGCAGTTAATGTCGTACGCTGGCTCGATGCTTTGCTTCCTCAAGTATCGAACCTTCGTGAGCTTGTAGCTAACCAGAACAGCGAGTCACTACAGAAATCTTTCACCGATGCGGTGGAGAAACACGCCAGTTGGACGCGCAAGCAGGTTGAGAGCAAGGCAACTGACTACAGCGATTTTGGCATGATGCGTATGATGCTGGGCGGAACCTTCAAGCCGCCAAAGCAGAAGAGTGCGTAGGCTTACGGAAACCCGCTTCAGATTCTGGGACGCCATGAAGAGTAAAAACGTGATGCATGAAACGTATAATGTATTGATGATCGCACCTACCTCATTCTTCGCTGACTACGGTTGTCATGTGCGTATTCGCGAGGAAGCACTCGTTCTGCAGCAAATGGGCAATCAGGTAACCATCTGTACTTATTATAACGGACGCGATGTCGCTGGCTTGGACATCCGGCGTACAATGCCCATCCCATGGCGCACAAACTACGAGGTGGGATCTTCGCGTCATAAGATCGGCTTTGACGCCTTGCTGTTGATGAAAGCGCTCTCGGTAGCACTGCAGATTAAGCCTGATATCATACACGGACATATACACGAAGGAGCACTCATCGGCTACGCCGTGAGCAAGTTGTTGGGTGTACCGCTGGTCTTCGACTTCCAGGGAAGCATGACCGGTGAAATGATAGACCACCGCTTCCTGAACCCAACAGGGCCATTCTACCGCCCGGCACGTTGGCTAGAAGAAGTGATTGTCCAATTGCCTTCGGCCATTATTACCAGCTCGCATCACGCGGCAGATCTGCTGAGAAACGACTTCCATTGCCCACCAGACAAGATCACCGCTATCCCTGATTGCGTCAACGCCGATTTCTTCGCTCCAACCCACTCGAAACAGACGTTAGATGGGCTAAAGGCTGGCTTGGGCATTCCATCAGAGCGGCAAGTGGTGGTTTACCTGGGATTGCTGGCTGAATGGCAGGGCACCGGCCTGCTTCTGCAAGCAGCAGCCCAACTGATCTCCCGCCGGCCTAACGTGCAATTTCTGATCATGGGCTTTCCAGCGGTTGAGTTCTATCGCTGGCAAGCACAGCAACTCGGTCTGGACAGCCATATCACCTTTACCGGCAAGATCCCTTACGAGCAGGCGCCGAGCTTTCTGGCTTTGGGTGATGTAGCGGTAGCGCCCAAGATCTCGGCCACGGAAGGCAGTGGCAAATTGCTTAACTACATGGCTATGGGCCTGCCCACTGTGGCTTTCGACGTGCCGGTTAGCCGCGAATATTTGGATAGCTTGGGCGTATACGCGCGAGTGGGAGATGCAGGTTCGTTGGCCGAGGCCCTGGAGACAATGCTGGTGGACAGAGAACGTGCCCAAGCCCTAGGGCAGAGCCTGCGCCAGCGGGCCTCCGAGCACTACTCCTGGGTCGAAGCAGGCAGAAAGATCATGGCCGTATACGACACCGTGTACAAACGGTGAAGGGTACTTAGGTGCAGGTACAAATTCATCCAACAGCCGATATTTCTCCCTTGGCCAGAATTGGCGAGGGGACAAAAATCTGGCACCAAGCCCACATCAGAGAGGGTGCCCAGATTGGACGCTCCTGCATCATTGGCAAGGGCGTCTATATAGATTCCGACGTGGTCATCGGAAACCTAGTCAAGATACAGAATGGCGCTTCCATCTATCGCGGCGCGACTATTGAGGACGGTGTTTTCATCGGGCCGCATGCCTGTCTGACCAACGACGAGCTTCCGCGAGCCATTACCCCCGAGGGACAACTGAAGCGAGATACTGACTGGAAGGTGGGCAAGATCCTTATTAAATATGGAGCTTCGATTGGGGCAGGAGCGATAATCCTACCCGGCGTCACTGTGGGTCAGTTCGCCATGGTGGGTGCTGGCGCAGTAGTAACTCAGGACGTCGTGGAACAGGGGTTGGCTATAGGGAATCCAGCTAGACTGGTAGGCTTTGTCTGCATCTGCGGTCACAGGCTTGCACTGGCCAGTGAATCCGGGGCCGGCCAGCACTTTTCTTGCCCTCTGTGTGGCCGTGAGTATACTTTTTGTACATAAGGACAGAGACAACCAGGAGGCAAAGTATGCCCATCAGATTTGGCACAGATGGCTGGCGAGCAGTCATCAGCGACGAGTTCACTTTCGCCAATCTGCGCCATGTAGCAAGAGCAATTGCGGATTATGTACTCGAGACAAAGGGAAATTTGACGGCCCCCATTATAGTTGGCTTCGATACCCGATTCCTATCCGACCGTTATGCATTGGAACTTTCCCGTGTCTTGGCTGGCCAAGGCCTGACCGTCTACTTGAGCAAGTCTGATTGCCCCACGCCTGCTCTGGCCTATGCCATCCGGCATCTGGGTGCGCTAGGGGGTGTCATTATCACGGCCAGTCATAACCCACCGCGCTACAATGGGGTCAAGTTTAAGGGGCACCACAGCGGCCCAGCCATGCCCAACGAAACACGCAGGATAGAGGAGATACTGGAGCGAAACCTGGCTAGTACGGGTGTTGATTTGGATGTCCGTACTTCAGTACCTACGGCTGAGGGGTGTGCCCTGTCTGCCCTTGACCAGGAGTACCAGGGAATCGTGCGTTTCGATCCAATGCCCGCTTACCTGGCCCACCTCCGCACGCTTGTTGATCTTGGGGCTATCCATGCTTCGGGTCTACGCGTGCTTGTAGACCCTATGTATGGAGCAGGACGAGGCTACATGGCCACTTTTCTACGCGAGGCTGGGTGTGAAGTAACAGAACTCCACAGTGAAATGAATCCCGGCTTTGGCGGCATCCACCCTGAGCCTATCGAACGGAACCTGGGTGACCTGATGGCGGCGATGCGTCGCAGGGGGCGTTCACTCAAATGCTCCTACGATATAGGGTTAGCTACGGATGGCGATGCCGATCGCATTGGAGCAGTAGATGCGCAAGGCAAATTCGTTGATCCGCATCGGATCTTTGCTCTTATCCTGCGCCACCTAGTCGAGGAACGACAGGGGCGAGGAGCCGTGGTCAAGACTGTCTCGACCACACAGTTGCTCAACAAACTGTCGCAGCACTATAACCTGCCATTGCATGAAACCCCTGTTGGATTTAATCACATCTGCGCTTTGATGCTGAAAGAGGATGTGCTCATGGGGGGCGAAGAAAGCGGAGGCATGACAATCAAAGGCCACGTGCTAGATGGTGATGGAATTCTGATGGGTCTGTTGCTGGTTGAATTGCTTGCTTATCAGCATAGGCCTTTGGACGAACTCATCACCGGGTTGATGCAGGAGTTCGGTGAATTCTATTACGGACGGAATGATGTACATGTGCGAGCCTTTGACAAACAGGAACTGACCCGGAAACTGACCGAACAGGTGCCGAACAGGATCTTGCAACACAGAGTGGTGCATATCAATGATAGCGATGGAGTGAAATACCTCCTAGATGACGATAGCTGGCTCCTTATCCGGCCTTCTGGCACTGAACCCTTATTGCGCATTTACGCTGAAGCTCGAAAGCACGAAGAGGTGCAACAATTACTCGAGGCTGGCGCGAGCCTAGTACATGTGTGACCGAATAACGGGTTGACCGATAATATGTCCGCATTTACTCACCTCCATGTGCATAGTGAGTACTCTCTCCTCGATGGCATGTGTAAAATCGAGGAACTCGTCGCGCATGCCAAAAAAATGGGCATGGAAGCACTGGCCATCACTGACCACGGCGCAATGTACGGTGTTATGGAATTTTACCAAGTCGCGAAGAGGCATGGTATCAAGCCAATCGTTGGCTGCGAGGTGTACGTTGCACCACAGAGCAGGTTCAAGCGAGAATCACGAACTCAAAGCCAGCCATTCCATCTGCTTCTCCTGGCCATGAATGAGACGGGCTACAAGAACCTCATCCAGTTGACCACCAAGGCTCATTTAGAGGGATTCTACTACAAGCCCCGTGTTGACAAGGAGCTTCTACAAGAACATAGTGCAGGTCTGATAGCCATGAGTGCCTGTAGTTCTGGTGAAGTTCCTCGCCTGATCCAGAGCGGGAAAATGGAGGCGGCGCGTGATGCCGTGCGTTGGTATCAAGACACATTTGGCCCCCACAACTTTTACCTGGAACTGCAACGGCATGTGGCCCAGCCTGAACTGGAACCGATCAACCAAGCACTGCTGACGCTGGGTCGCGAGCTCGGCGCAGACTTTGTAGCCACCAATGACGTGCACTATATAAACCAGGAAGATGCGGCAGCGCACGAAGTTCTGCTTTGCATTCAAACCAGCACAACGATGGATGACCCTAAACGCATGCGCATGAGCGGCGATGATTTTTACCTCAAAAGCGAGCAAGAAATGGCCGCTTTGTTCGCGGATCTGCCGGAAGCGCTGAGAAACACAGGGCGGATAGCGGCAAATTGCACGCTTGAGCTGAAAAACGAAGGTTTTCATCTGCCAGCTTTCGAGGTACCCCAGGGCTATACCGCTCAAACCTATCTTGCCCATCTCTGTGAAGACGGAATGCAGCGACGTTATTCACTTATTACACCAGAACTGCGTGCTCGTCTGAACTATGAACTGAAAATCATCCACGAGATGGGCTTCGATATCTACTTCCTCATCGTGTGGGACCTGATACGCTTCGCCCAAAGTCAGGATATCTGGTGGAATGTGCGTGGTTCAGCGGCTGGCAGCCTCGTAGCTTATTCGCTGGGCCTCACCAACCTGGAACCGCTCAGCCATGGCCTCATCTTTGAACGTTTCCTCAACCCGGACCGGGTCACTATGCCTGACATTGACCTGGACTTTCCAGATGACCGCCGTGATGAGATAATCGAATACGTCATTCACAAGTATGGTAGCGACAGGGTTGCCCAGATTATCACCTTCGGTACGATGGCGGCACGTGCATCCATCCGTGATGTTGGGCGCGCGCTCGGTCTTCCGCCTGGAGAGGTAGACCGTCTCGCCAAATTAGTGCCTGCTGGCCCAAAGGTCAAACTACAGGATGCACTAGAGTCATCCGAGGAATTGCGGGCTGTCTATGAACAGGATGACTATATCCGTGATCTCATTGACAAGGCCCGCCGCCTCGAAGGGGTCTCGCGCCATGTTTCCACACATGCCGCTGGTGTTGTCATTGCTGATAAGACCCTCACCGAATATGTGCCAGTGCAACGCATCCCTAACGGTGAAGACCTCATCACGCAGTATGCGATGGGCGTGCTGGAGGATATCGGTCTGCTGAAGATTGACTTCCTTGGCCTGTCCACCTTGACCATTATGCGCCGTGCTGTGGATCTAATCAACGCGCGACATGGTACAACATTTGGCTTAGACAACATTCCAATTAATGATCCAATCGTCTACGAACTGCTTTCTACGGGGAACGTCGCTGGCCTGTTTCAGGTCGAGAGTACAGGGATGCGCCGCGTGCTGCAAGACCTGCAGCCATCGAAGTTCGAGGATGTAGTAGCTCTACTTTCCTTATATCGTCCTGGGCCTATGCAGTTCATTGACAGCTATATCGCTCGCAAACAGGGCCATGAAAAAGTTGAGTATATCCATCCAAGCCTGGAACCCATTCTGAGCGAGACCTATGGCATCATCGTCTATCAGGAGCAGATTATCCATATAGCTACTGATATTGCTGGCTATAGCAGCGCCGAAGCAGACCTCATGCGTCGGGCTGTCGGCAAGAAGAAGGAGAAAGAACTCAAGGAACAGCGTGACAAGTTTATACTTGGTGCTGTGAAACGTGGCATGCCCCAGGACAAGGCCGAGGAGATCTTTGCTGCCATCGAGTACTTTGCGAACTATGGTTTCAACAAAGCCCACAGCGCGGCTTACGCAGTGATCACTTGCCAAACAGCTTACCTTAAGGCACGTTACCCTGTGGAGTATATGACAGCCTTGCTTTCGGTGGAGCGCCACAAACCGGGCAAGATTGGTCCTCTTGTTACTGAATGCCGTCGCCTGGGCATTAAGGTCTTGCCCCCTGATGTAAATCATAGTGATATGGACTTCACCATAGAGGGCCTGACCTCAGAGGTGCAGACCATGGACAGCGGTGTCCAACCTTATACCTCTGCTATTCGTTTTGGCTTGGGAGCTATCAAGAACGTAGGCGAAGGTGCACTGCAGATCATACTGCAGGCTCGTGCTGACCATGGTCCCTTTGCTGGAGTGGCAGATTTTTGCCGGAGAGTGGATTTGAGACAGGTCAACAAGCGTGCCCTGGAGTGCCTAATTAAAGTAGGTGCCTTGGATACTCTTGGTGAAAGGCCTAGGCTGTTGGCGGTCATTGACCGTATGCTAGGACTCAGCCATTTGCACCACCAGGCCAGTGCTGTTGGTCAATTGGCATTTGATACTTGGCCCCACCAGGCATCAGGTGACTCCGACTTGATGTCTGACCAACTCTTCTTCCCACCTGTTTCACAAAAAGACATGCTCGCCTGGGAAAAAGAACTTTTGGGCATTTACATATCGGATCATCCATTACAGCGCTTGGTACAAAGCGGTTCGAAAAACTACACACCACTCGATCAGATTGATGATTCGCTCAAGGGGCAAAAAGTGATGGTAGCAGGGAGAGTCACTAGAGCCCGTCCAACAATGACCCGTAAGGGCGAAGAGATGGCATTCGTCGAAATGGAAGACTTGAATGGCAGTATAGATATCGTCGTTTTCCCCAAAACCTACAAAACGTATAGAGAATTCCTGGCCGAAGACCGATTGCTCGTCATACAGGGTAAAGTAGATGTACGCGATGGCAAGGTTCAGATCATTGGCGACACCATACAGGACTATGCACTGGCTGATGCTGGAAAGAGCAATGTGCCTATACGTGTACGTTTGCTGGAGGTCAACCTCTACTGTAGTGGCAACCGTGACAGTGACGTGCACCTGCTGAGGAAGGTGTACGAGATGCTTGAGCAGCGTCCGGGCTCTGATCGCTTTTGCTTTAACATTATCAGTGATCAGGGTCGCGTACAGCTAGATTTCCCCAATGTGACTACGCATTTTGAACCTGAACTGGAAGACATATTGAAGGCAACCCTGGGAGAGAATGCCCTACACGTGCGCTGGATAGAAGCATGACCTATGAACAGGTACAACGCAACACAATGAAAATACTACTCCCAATTTCACACATTCTATATGCAGGCACTCACAGCGGAGTCTATCGCCGTAATGCACTGCTACTGCTTATTGATGCAAATCGCTCACGCCTATACGCCAGCATCAATAACAGCAGTATCTACAGAGGCATAGATAAAGGGACCAGCCTGCTTTCCTGGCCCCTGGTGACAGGGGCAATCCTGGGTGCAGCAGTCCTGGCAATGATTCTCTTCGTGGTGCGATGGCTCCTCTACCCACCTGACCGCAGGCAAGATCAGGTTTTCGAACGTAATTGGCTGCTGTGGAGAGAGGAAATACAGCATATCTTACAGAATCAAAACGAGGTCAGGATTGACGCACTGGCTCACATACCGCAAACACTCAGGCTGCGCGCCTTACAGCAGTATATGCAGGAACACTGGGATGACAACCTTATCCTTCGGCTGAACCCGCCTGTGTTAGAGCCAGCTAATTCTCTACAAGTTTGGGATTTTTTGCGTAACTGGCAGGCAGCACAGAAAAGACTCAAGAATGCGGCCGCTTTTAGACCTGTGGCCTCGCGCCTTGCCGATCAGCTATGTCAGTTACTTGGGTTCACCCTTATTGATAGCCGATCCTACAAGGATCTTCATAGTTATGTGATCAAAGCGCCCGCCTTGCGTTTGAGGATGCCACCGATGTTCCCCATCGTCTTCCTGCAAGAATGTGATCTCGATGAGCAAGATATAAATGACCTTCATGACCTGATGGGTGTTCTCAACACCTCTAGCTACCTTGCCCTGCTTATTATCCCAGATGACGAGACATCGGCCAGTCAAGAACGTAAACTACTGAAGACACTCTTCAAGAGGCTGGCACGCAATACAGCCCATGACTTTATGGTCATGGACTTTGACGATTTGTACCGCATCTTTGTGGCCAAGGATCCGCAGAAAAGATTCGTTCGCATCCTGCTAGGACAGGTAGATCTGACGGCCGTGTCACCCTATGTAACATCAGGGCCGGTTCCAGAGAGCATGTTCTTCGGTCGAGATTATGAATTGAAGACCATTACCCGCACAATCAAGGATAACAGCTTTGCCATTGTCGGGGGGCGTAAAATTGGAAAAACCTCCATTCTGACTAAACTTCATCGTTCGTTCACAGATGCAACAAACTATTACTCACTCTACCTGGATTGCCAGGCTGTTCAAAACTACCGCGATTTCTGCAATGCCATAGAGACAATGTGGAAACTCCCCTTGCCTGATTGCTCCCCTGAAAACTTGATGCGACTTATTGCACCCCTGAAACAGGAACGAGAAGGGCAACTCATTGTGATACTCTTGGATGAGGTAGACGCACTTCTCAAGTACGATACCGTGAACCAAGAACGGCTTTTCAAAGCATTCCGGGCACTTTCTCAGGAAGGCTACTGCCGCTTTGTCTTTTGTGGCGGGCGAGTGCTCCATGCCAGTCTGCATGACTCTGGCTCTACCCTTTTCAACTTCTGTAACATCATTCGACTGGGCTACTTGAATCCCCAGGATACAGGACGCATCATCCTGGAACCTATGCAGGAGATGGGGATCGGTTTTGAGGATGCTAGCAAGTTGGTGCAAGGAACCATAGACCTGTCAGCCTGTCACCCCAACCTCGTGCAGTACATCTGCCATGAATTGACCGTCCAGATTAATGCGCGGGGTGACCGCTTCGTTAACTCAGCCGATTTGGATGCCATTGGAAGTTCGAGCCAGTTCAGCGAGTATTTGATCGAAGTCATGTGGGGTGGCGCTACCACCCTGGAACGGCTGATCACATTGCTCATGTTAGGTAAGCCCAGTGTTACCCTCGCTCAGATCGAGGCTATGCTACGTGAGCGCAGCCTGGTGGTTTCGCCTACTGCTATTGAACAGGCCTTGGATGGTCTGGTACTTTGCTCTGCTCTGACACGGGAAGAGCAAGAGTACTACTTCACAGCACCAGCATTCCCATCAGTGGTCACAACTACTCAAAATGTCGCCGCACTGATAGAGCAAACGACACAACATCTACGCAGCGAGATGGCCACAACTATTCTTCCAAATGGCTCTTCCGATTTGATGCTGGGCAACGTTAGGGGATAAGCTCGAAGCATCACATTCTCCATCCATAGAGCAGTAGGAATCGCGAGGGGCACTGTGATTGCACTATGCACCACCACCCCTTCTAAAGCGTATGGTACTGGCCGGCCACCTGGGCCGCAAGACTGGCAAAGGATTCTATGACTACAAATAGAGAGGAAAGCGAATGGAGTACCAGAACATCCTTGTGACTCGTGAGGAGAATATTGCCGTTGTCACCTTCAACCGACCGAAAGTCCTTAATGCACTGAACCATGCTACCATGGTGGAGTTATCCGCGGCTATTGACGACCTGGACAGAGATAAAGACGTTCGGTGCATCATCCTCACGGGAGCAGGCGAGAAAGCCTTTGTAGTTGGAGCCGATATCAAAGAATTGCGCGCTATTGCCAGCGAAGCCGAGGGAGCAGATTTTGCTACTTGGGGCCAGAGCATCCTCTTCAAAATCGAGAACTTGAGCAAGCCAGTCATTGCCGCCATCAACGGATATGCATTGGGCGGCGGCTGCGAACTGGCAATGGCTTGCGACATTCGTATAGCGGCGGACAGGGCGAAGTTGGGACAGCCCGAGATCAATCTGGGCATTATCCCTGGCTATGGTGGGACTCAAAGGTTGCCCAGACTGGTAGGAAAAGGGCGCGCCAAGTGGCTGATCCTCAGCGGCGATATAATCTCCGCGCAAGAAGCCCTGCGCATCGGCCTGGTAGACTTTGTAGTCCCAGCAAGCGAACTCATGAACACGGCCGGGGCACTGGCGCGCAAGATCGCAAGCAAGGCACCGCTGGCAGTCACTTGGGCCAAAAGAAGTATCAATATGGGCACAGAGACTGATCTAGTCACAGCCTGCGCATACGAGGCTAGCCAATTCGGGTTGGTCTGTGGCACTGAGGATCGGGTAGAAGGGACCACAGCCTTCCTGGAGAAGCGCCCTGCCCAATTCAGAGGGAAGTGATCTCCTTGGCCAGTCCCGGTGTGTTGTGCGAACGGGACAGGGGTCAGCAGTTTCTGATCAATGGTCTATTGACACTAACACTGCTGCTCGCTCTGAGCCTGCGTCTGTATCGCATCCGGGCGCAAAGTCTGTGGAATGATGAGGGCACTAGTGTTGCCCTGGCTGCACGAGACTTGGCGGCCATTACTAGAGGCGCTGCCAACGACATCCACCCACCTTTGTATTACTACGCGCTCCATTTTGGGATAGCGCTTTTCGGCACCAGCGAATTGGCAGTGCGCTCCTTGTCAGCATTGCTGGGAACTCTGCTGGTACTGTTAACTTTCGCTCTTGGCCGCGCTGTGGCAGGCAGCAGAGTTGCCCTGCTCGCTTCTTTCTTTGCAGCTCTGTCGCCATTTCAGATCTACTACTCCCAGGAAACACGGATGTACATCCTCAGTGCACTCCTGGGGGCCTTGTCCATGTATACCTTTCTGCGTCTGCTCTTTTGCTGGCAAAACGAAGCCACCTACCCGAACCCACGGACCTGTTCGATTCGCCGCCATCTAGCTGTCACTTACGCTGTCGTCACAATTTTGCTTCTGTACAGCCATTACGTTACGGCAACGATAATTGTTGCACAAAATCTCGCTTTTCTATGGTGGTGGCTGAAGAAAGGCCAGTCGCCGCTTACCGGTTACCGGTTGCCGGTCGCGTTACGCTGGGGGGTGTTGCAGGTGGTCATAGCAATGTCATACCTGCCATGGTTGCTCCTGGCAAGCAAACAGTTGCGGGCATGGCCGGCGATCAGTGAACCTCTGCGGTTCACGACCTTGCTGCTCGATCTCCTGCGTGTCTTCAGCCTGGGCTTGTCCAACGAATCACCTCCCAGCCTCATGCTGGCGGGTTTCGCTGCACTGCTGCTCTTGGGCATATTGACTCTGGGTTCTGACCCCGAAGAGCAGACGAAAGCTGTGGAAAGCCAGAGGCTAAAGCACATGCCTTATGTGCCATCCCTGCTGTACCTGTTCATCCCTATTGTCATCATGTACCTACTTTCGCTACAGCGGCCAATGTACAGTCCGAAATTCCTGTTGCTGTGCACTCCCCCCTTCTATCTGTTCT
>Ga0172364_10003646_pt1 | contig 12294 bp, 25 predicted proteins | sample LakKivSesite10cm_FD_114545 | JGI IMG/M metagenome (GOLD analysis project Ga0172364, IMG submission 114545) | Sediment microbial communities from Lake Kivu, Rwanda - Sediment site 10cm | ecosystem: Environmental > Aquatic > Freshwater > Lake > Sediment | place: Rwanda: Western Province, Lake... | reverse complement strand
GCCAAGCAGACGGCCGAGTATTACTACGACTACCTCCAGAAGAAGGGCTGGGGGAAGGACAACAGGCCGCAGCCCGGCGGCAAGGGGCAGCCCGGCGGCAAGGGTCAGTCTGGTGGTAAGCCTGGTGAGGCGGACGGGAAAGAGTCCTCTGGGGTCTCCGGCAGCCAGCGGGACATCCACGGGAACAAGATACCGGACGTTCGTGAGATCGACTCGCATGATGGGTGGTGTGAGGACGAGATAGCGGACACACGGGTCAAGGCCGAGGTGGATCAGATCGACAAGTCAGGCATGTGGGGGAATGTCCCCGCAGACTGTCAGGCTGTCATCATGGCGGCACAGGTGCGGCGCTTCAACTGGCGGGCACTTGTCAAGCAGTTCTTCGGGATATTCGTTACGGCGTGTCGGGAGTCCACGCTCCGCAGGCCCAACCGGCGTATGGGGTATCTACTCCCCGGTGCCAAGAGGGTGAAGCAGGACAAGCATCTGGTGGCGATAGACACGAGCGGGTCAACGATGGGGTTCCTGCCGAAGTTCCTTGCCATAGTCAACTCGATGGTTGATTACCTGGAGATTGACCTCGTTCAGTGTGATGCGGGCATCGTTGGAGAGGTCAAGCCGTTCACCCGTCATGCCAAGGAGTTCACTTTCAAGGGTATGGGTGGAACAAACTTCCAGCCCATCATCGACCTCGTGAACGAGAAGCATTACCGCAGCGTCACCATCGTTACGGATGGTGCGGGGCCGGTCTGTACCAAGCCCAACGCGGCGGATGTCCTCTGGTGTCTGCCAGAGGGCTGTACACCCCCTGTGGAATGGGGACGGGTAGTTACCATCGACAAGGATCGCTAATGAAAACTTCAGAGCTGACACCGATGGCCAAGGGAGATGTTCAGGAGTTCCAGCACGAGAGCATGCCCATTTCCAATGTGAGGAATGGACCTCTCTCCAAGTGGGGTGTCGCGAAGAACATAACTTACATGTTCAAGATGCTACGCTTGCAGGGGTGGTATCACAAGCATGGACTTCCTGCCGGAGCGTCCATGCGGAAACATTGGGCCAAGCTGACCGAGCTTCTGGGATTCAAGCCCGCCTACTACGTCACCTACGAGTATCGGAACGCTCTCTGGGGATTCCTCTGGCGGGGTCAGCGTGTTCTTCTCTACAAGAGCCAGAGGGGTCTCGGCATTGAAGTTGCGAAGGACTTCCCTCAGAAGTTGATCCTGCCGCTTATGAGTGACCTCATCCGCAGGCTCCGAGCCTAAGTCCAATACTTCCAACCGTTTACAGAAAGATTCCCATGGCAAAATGGAAACCGGGGTACAAGGAGGGCAAGATGGCCAAGGCCAAGAAGGTGGTTCCGCAGGTGAATCCGGTGGAGGTTATCGAGAAGAAGCTGAAGCGTATCAAGGAGCTGCGGGCACAGTTCAACAACCTGCACGCCCTGTATGCAGAGCACGACGGACTCGTCGAGGATGTCCTGCCGTTGTTCATCACCAAGACCCCGGAAGGGTTCATGGTGCGGACTTCGGTTCAGCTCGGGGGTACGACGGTGAGCTTCTCTCCGGCGTTCTACGATGAGAAGAAGGCGAAGCTGGTGGCGAAGAGCTGGAAGAGTGTCCCCTTCGAGCCGGGACGCATCGGTTAGTCTGGTTCAGCCTGGAGCTGGGCGGCCTGCGGGCTGCCCGGTCTCCTCTGGGGGCAGCGTATGAGCGAGCCAATGGGGATGTCCATCGAGATCGGTGGGGAGTTGCCAGCGGGTCTCATCGAGGAACTCCTCGGTGAAGTTGAGAGCGAGCTGAGTGACTTCACGGGTCCTGCGACTGTGCAGGAGTTCCGCAAGGAAGCGGGCGGGACTATCAAGTGGAATGGCACCACCAACTATGGGGAGTGCGACGACCTGAAGGCCTGGCTTCAGAATCACAACCTCTCGTATGAGCACTTCGCGGAAGCCAAGTATGAGTATGACGCGGCGCTGAAGTTCTGGCGGCCGGGCATGAAGAAAGAAGTCTGCACGGCTGCAAACCAAGACGGAAGTATCACGGTCACGGCCGACCGCATCGGCCCCGTGGTCGAGATGCTCCTCATCTTGGCAAAGGGTGGGAAAGACCTGCCTCTGCTCATCGGCAAGTACAAGTACCACGAGGAACTCATCGAGAAGTGTATCAAAAATCCCAAGCGGGCTCTGGGCTATGTTGAAAAAGAACTTCGCAGGATTCTTCCCGAGCCGATGATAGTTCCGCCTCTGACCCTCAAGGGGTAACTCATGGGTGCAGACCTGCTTCTGAATTGGGTGATATGGGACAAGTCCCGCAAGCTGAATTGGGCGGCCGGTCACAAGGCCGTTGATGCCCTGGAGACCGACGAGAACGGGGAGATCACTACTGAGGGAGGGGACATTACCAAGGAGAGTCTCCACGAAGACCTCAAGAGCCTGGAAGAGGCCTGTGCGGGCAAGTACCGCGATGCCTCTGGGATCACCGTTGGTCGTCTGAACGTGCTGATGACCGGGGGCATGTCATGGGGGGACTCACCGGGAGACACCTATGAGACCCTCAGCCACCTCTTCGAGATTGACACCGTGCTTGAAGCGGTGGGGTTCAACCTTGAGGTAGACACGTTGGATTACCGGGCGATTCTGGAAAAGATTCTCAGGAACAAGGCTGTCTTGCCTCTGCTCATCGGGGTGGACGAGAACCTTGACAAGATGGTAGAGAAGAAACTCCGCCGTAAGGCCCGATGATCTGACAAGGGAAGGGGGTCCTCATGCCCTGCATAGTCTGTGGTAAGAAACGCCACCTCAAGAAGATTGAAATGCCCAAGGGATCTTTCGAGGTCTGCTTCTCCGGCATGTGTGAGAAGAAACTGGTGCTGAAAATGCTGGGCTACTACCCGGTGGCGGGATTCAGTACCAATGAGTTTACCGATTCGGAGACCTTCACATCGGAAGAGCTGGAAGCCATGCATCTCACGGAAGAGGACGAGATCGACTTGGCGTCCTATCACGCTGATGTCTGGTGGAACAATGACTTGGTAGGGGACTCCTATCGTGAAGCCACCGACATCACAGCGATAGAAGCCGAGAGGATGTCTCTGAGCAGGATTCCTCGCAAAGAACTTCCGCTGAAGATCGGCGACCTGAAATACAAAGAGAACGAAGCCGAGCTGGAGAAGCTCCTCAAGGAAGTACCCAAGAAACGGAGGTAACTCCAATGGAACTCCACGTCTACATGCCACGATACGGCTGGGACAAGCCCGACAAGGAGCCTGGCCGGCAGGCAAGCTATGGGGACTTCAAGGGTATCAACGTGCAGCATACCGACAAGAATGCCGCGGCGCACCTCGCAGGCCGGGTGGGGTATGTCGTTCCTGAACTCCTGAGCTACGGGGACTATGACAACTCCTGTCTGGTTCAGCGGTCGAACTACCGGGTGTTCCTTGAGAGGTTCGGCAAGGTAGACGGGGTGGTTGAACTCTCAGGGGGCTACGGAACCGCCGCCATCGCCATCAGGGTTGACCTGCTGACCTCACATGAGGAACTCAAGGACGTGATAGAAGGTCTTGATAACTACTCACTCATCGACGAGGAAGACCACTCGGAGTTGGAGCAGAAGGCCATCAATGAGGCATGGAAGGATTGGGGACAGAAGGATTTTGTGTCGGGCCTGTTGGATGAACTCGGGGACAAGTTCAACGAGCGTTCTCTCAAGAAGGTAATCAGGCACAAGATCTTTTCCAAGAACTTCAAGCAGATGCCTCATCCCTTCGAGGTTCTGTTCTACAGTTGCATGGAGAGGGCCAACGAGTATTGGCAGGATGAGGGTGGGGAGATGACTGTTGCGATGGGGGAGATTGTCGCCTATGCTGTAGAGTACATTCTGCTGGCTACAATGCCTCGGAATGAACTACCCCTGTTGATTGGCCAGGAGTGGAAGTCCAAGGAGGCCTTGAAAATCTTCGAGGAACTCCTGCGGAATCCGGAGAGCGTACTGCAACTCTGTTAGGAGGACACAATGCCCAAGACATGGGTGTTTCAGTCCGACTCAAATCCCAACACCACGTTCACCACAACGCAACGTGATGATGGGACACGTACCTGTACCTGCCACGGTGCCAAGCCGCTGGCTAATGGCAGCATCTCCTGCAAGCACACCAGGCTGATTGACCAGGGCCTCGCCGACCAGCAGGCCATCTCGGTTTCCGACAAGCCGAACGGCATGGAAGTCCTGAAGCTGGTCAGCAAGATATTGAAGGGCGGTGTTGATGTTGGAGGTTGGACGGCTTCCATGCCGGACTTCGCCGACATTGAGAAGATGATTAAGCTCCCGGAGGAGTCTGAAGATTCTGGGGAGACGCCGACCTTCGGTGAGTTTCTGCCACAACTTCTTACCCCAATCGAGATGGGTGAAGTCTCCAAGTACATTGAGAGTGACAAGTGGGGTGCTCAGGAGAAGATCGACGGCAAAAGAGTCATGCTCCGGGTCTATCAGACCAATGGCGGGGACTTTCAGGCTCTTGCTTTCAACCGTAAGGGTAAGACCTGTGATTGCCCTGATGACATCCTTCAGACTGCGGCTACCCTCGGGAAAGAGGGTGTCATCGACGGGGAACTCATCGAGTCTGAAGGCCGGTTCTACGCCTTCGACTTCATTGAGGACACCTCGGACCACTACCACAAGCGGTATCAGGCTCTTTCCAGCCTGCTCCTCAAGCTGAACAAGTTCCAGAAGGATTCTTTCCGGCTGGTTCATCTGGTTTACGGGACAACCGAGAAGAAGAAGCTGTTCGAGAGTCTCAAGGGTAAGGGTCGTGAGGGTATCGTCTTCAAGAAGCTCTCTGCCAAGTACACGGCGGGCCGGGGGCCTGACCAGCTCAAGTGTAAGTTCTATGCCACGGTTACCTGCATGGTGACCAACCACAGCACGCAGATGTCCAAGCACACGGGTTCTGCCAAGTCCTCCATCAGTCTGGGGTTGTACAAGACCCAGAAGCAGAAGAAGGTCACGGGTGGAATTCTTGCGGAAGTTGGCAACTGTACCATCCCTTCGGGGTGGGAACTCCCTGTTGTGGGAACCTTCGTAGAAATCCGTTACCTGTACGCCTACAAAGGTGGAAGTCTCTACCAGCCGGTGTTCTTGGGTGTCCGGGACGACGTGGGGGCGGACTGCCTCGACGACTTGAAGTACAAGTCTGAAGAGGGTGGTAGCCTGGCAGTTCAGGCCGAGAAGCCCATCAAGGCCAAGCAACCGGCGGAGACCCCGGTGATTGGTAATTTCCGCAGGGTACTCTGGAAGGACTGAGATCATGGAAAGAATCACCATCAAGATGAAGAGTGGCTCCCAGATGACGGTGGAGGCGGAGGGGCGCTACTACAGAGACCAGGACGGGGCGGGCCAGACCTTCGAGGTTGTGGAGGAGCTGGTCTGCTTCTGGCCTGGGAAGCGCACTGTTTCCCGCCGGAAGATCCCCTATGGTCTCTACGACGTCCGTGATGCCGAGGACAAGTTCTGGGACGCTGTTACCAGCAATTACTGAGGAGGTTTCTATGCTGAAGATTCTCTCCATTGATTGGGACTACTTCTTCCCCAACGATGAGGTCTATGATTGGGGGCACCGCGAAGCCCCCTTCTTCATCAACACCCTCTGGAACTTCCGCACCAATACCAAACGCCCCGATGGCAAGATGATGACGGATGTCCACACACCAACTGTGCCCAAGAACTTCTGGAAGAAAGTTCTGCGGAACACGCCCATCCTTACCATAGCCGAGTCCCACTGCTCCATCTGGACACTGCTGGATAGGATGAGAGTGTTCGGTCCCATTGAGGTGACCAACATCGACGCCCATCATGACTGTGGCTACAAGGACGGTTACCCCCGCCGGATTCCCGAGACCTTCGCAATCGAATGCGGGAACTGGGGCTACTGGGGACTGAGGACGAAGCGCATCTCCTCCCTCCGCCAGTTCTATCCAGCCTGGCGCCAGCAGAACCCAGAAGGCCGGGTCTCCAGCAGCAAGGTGCCCGCGGTTCACTTCGGGCTGCCTGAACCGGACTCCTACAACGCAGTCTTCCTCTGCCGCAGCGGCGCATGGACTCCGCCGTGGTACGACGACCGGCTCCAGCAGTTCATCGAGAGTTCCAAGCTGAGGGTTGATGGCACGCTGGAGCCCCGTGAGCTGACGCTGGGGATGGCCCGCAGGCAGCAGCAGGCCGAGATGGGCATGATGTCCATGCTGAAAGGAGCTACCGCATGAAGACTATCAAGCTCAAAGTCTCAGCACTCTCGGAATATGGGGACTTTGAGGACGCAGACCATTTCAAGGTAGAACTTACCCCGGACTTCCTTTCGCAACTGGAGAAGGCGGCCAAGGCAGTACAGGAGTTGGACGCTGCATACCTGCTCTTCTATGACCGCCCTGAACTGCTCACAGCCAAGGGTAAGGAAGCCTCAGACAGGTTTGAGCTGTCCTTCCTGTCCGTTTCCAAGACGGATTTCCATTACGAAGGAGTCATCAAGCACACCGAGATGCACTTTGAATCAGACCTCTTTTCCATAGAGGTGGCACGGGTACTCGGTTGCCCGGAAGAAAACCTACCCCTGCTCATCGGGTACCTGAAATCTAAGGAAGGCATAGCAGCTCTGGAGAAGAGGCTCAAGAAGAGGAGAAAGGCATGACGCCCAAACTCGAAGCAGCTCTGAACCATGCCCGTGCAGCAGGCAAGCTCTACGGCATGGACATCCTCGCCAATAGCCTGGCCCTGCTCGCCGAGGCCCGCATCTGGGCTCTGTCCTGCGAGAACGGGATGGACCTCAGTGAAGCATGGGGTGAGGTCGGTGATGACCTCATCGGGGACGACGCCCAGCAGACCGCCGGGCACGATGACCCTCGGAACATCGCAGTCATGGCTACTGAGTGCCAGACCCTCATCGAGGCCCTGCTGGAGGAGTGCGGGGACGAAGACCCCGAGCTGATCCTGAAGAGGGGGTAAGATATGTGGTCAGATGATTACAACCGAATCACCCGGAAGAACCGGGGCCTCTTTACCCAGCTCTTCCTCTCAGGTTCCTGCCCAGAATCCGGGTACACGTTGGGGGCTGACCCCCACACGCACCCCCACACGTACCCCCGGGAACTCGTCCCGGCTATCAAGAGTCTCTACCCACAGGCCCAGACATGGGGACTGTGGGGGAGGCACTCCACTGTCGTTGTGGAAGTTCTCACCGAGAATCTCCACCTGTGGATCATGAGGAATGCTCATAACCGTGGCAGCAACAACCTCGTAATCTTTGATGCCTTGACCAAGAGGTATTACTTCCGAACGAGTAGGGAACAGATAGTCGAGCTACTCCAGATTCTCTACGGGGACCGGAACCAACTCCCCCTACTCATCGGCACTGTGCATAAGTCCAATCAACGAGTCTTCGAGGAGCGTCTCAAGGGAGGTTGTGATGCCAAAGCCCAAGACAAGCAGGGAAGAGCTGCTTAAAGAATGTCAGCGCTCCGGCGGACTTGAGTGGTGGCTGATGGACAAGGAAGAGCGCAGACTCGCCAATGAGATGGTCAAGCAAGGGGTACTGCATAAGGGGCGGGCGGATACGAAGCAAGGTCAGGTGACCTTCTTCGCAAACTGAGGAGGCTGTGATGCCGAACAAGTCTGACGAGAAAAATCAACGACAGGTTTTCTGGAGGAGACATGCATCCAACAACTATCACGGTCGTAACGGGTTCGGCACAGCCATCGGGATAGACGTCTGGGACCTGCATGGGGATGACCCCAAAGCGCAGCTCCCCGATGACCAGATACTCCTCCAGCCCATCACCAAAAAGACCAGAGAGTCCACCCCGTCATGTACTATACAGATTCCCCGTGAGAGTCTCCGGGATGTTGCCCGAGCAATCCTCGGGGACGACCTGTTGCTGGACAAGGTTCTTAATGTAGTAAGGGACAGACTCCCGACACTACTGGGCCTCGACCCAGAGCTGGACAAAATCATTGAGGAGAAACTCCGTGAAAAACCTGCGGCTAAATGACATCATAAAAGTTGCCGATGAGGCATACTACTCTGGCGAGGAGCTGATCAGCCGGGCTGCTGAAGGGCATGACCCCGGTGATGGGCTGGCCAAGTTCATCGCACAAGAACTCAAGGAGACCTTCGACAGCCAAGCTCTCGTCACGGATCAGATTTCCCAAGCCATGATCCTCATGGACCGGGCCCGGCAAGAACTTCAGGGGGTCCATCAAGCTTTCAGTGAGGTTCTGGTGCAGGTCAAGAAGGTTCAGACCACCCCCCGTAAGAACCTCCCGCTGCTCATCGGAACCCTGACCCACCCCATTGCCCAGAAATATCTGGAGGAGAGACTCAAGGGAGGTTGAGATGAGAATAGATTCCCGGTTCAAGTCCGGTACACTTATCAAGGTCACCCAAGACCTGAACTACGACCCGCCCTTCTATCTCTACCCAAGAGACCGCGGACACATCAAGATACCAGCGGGCACGCTGCTCACCGTCACCCATAGAAAAGCCAGCAGACAGACCGCATCAGAACACGTCTTCGTCTGGGTGGTCTTCGCATCAGAGAGGCTGCTGGTTCCAACGGACTCCTTTGAAGAAGTCCGGGAGACCTGCGAGGCCGGCCGCGATCGCTTCTGCCTGGAACTCAAGACCGAGGCCGAGCAGAGCGTGGCTGCCAAAGAGAAGGTCCTGGCGAATGCCCAGCAGAGACTTGCTGCGGCACACAAGATCAACGATGCCCTGTCCCAGATTAAGATGGGAGACTTCGCCCTGATAAGTACCTTCGCCTATGACTTTGTGGCAAGGGTAGACGGGTTCGCCCTGGGGAGTATCCAGCTTTCTGTGCTGGCATCCGAATCAAGATGTTCGGATGCAATCTCTCTGACTCCAGCAGAGGTCTTCAAGTTGGAGCTGTTCCCCAAGACCGACCTGCCATTACTTCTGGTGTGGCATTACAAAACCAAGTATCTCGAACATGTCCTCAAAGGGAGGCCACAATGAGAAAGAAGATCGTTCTGATTGTTCAGGAAGGCGGGTCATCGGGTGAGTTCTACATCCATGCCCATAATACGGTCAAGCAGGCCAATGCCGACCGGCGGAGCTGTGCCAAGGGGGCTTACCGGACCTCTGAACCCATCTATGTCCCCGAGGCCCTGACCCGGGTTCTCGACGACTTCCCCGGTGCCGAGGCGGAGTTCTATGAGGTACTCAAAACGGTACTCACGGCAGACCTTGACTATCCGAAAGGAAACTAACATGTTCGAAATCAAAAGGAAGTCCGGTTACATCGCAGGCCGCTTCGTGCGGAACATCGCCATCAAGGACAACACCTGTGGCTGCGGGCAGGTCATCAAGGCCGGCAAGCTGCGGATACAGTTCGTAGGGGACTCTTACCCCGTGAACCTCTGCCCGACCTGCGTGCGGAAGCTCATCAAGTTCCTGAAGGGTTAAGCCTGGGGCGAGAGGCGGGTAGGCAGCGTCATCAGAAGCCGGACCCGCACGCCCCTCTCATCAAGGAGGAATCATGGGTGAGTGTGCCTACTATATGAAAGCAGCATTCAAGTCCCCCGCCGAGGCCAAGCGGGCCGCGACGAAGCTCGACAACTTCTTCGGTGAGATGAAGGATGCCCAAGACTTCTACCAAGAGGGGGATGTCGAAGGCAAGAAGAGTCTGTTCCGAAAGAACTTCTGGAAAGAGTTCCGGAAGAGATTCCCGGCCGTCATGGAGTATGTCGAGACCCTTTATGACTACAAGCCCGGCTGCAACACTGATGTTCTCTGCGGGAACTTGGACATAGGCACCGACGAGAACAACGAGTGCCTCGTCGATGGGAACGTCGTAGCCTGGGGAGACGCCTGTGTCTGGCACATGGCCAGCTGGGCACCCCTGGCGGCCTTCATCAAGTCCAAGTTCGGGGCTACCCGTGTGGTCTGGGACCATGAGGAGAATGGCTGCGGCTCCTTGGACAGTCTCCAGCTCTATGACTACCAAGGTATCGTGGAGGACATCCTCAAGAACGAGGCCCTGCTCCCCCTGCTCATCGGAGTCCATCCGGATCTCACAGAATTGGTCGAGCAGAGTATCAGGGTGAAGTCCCGTCGTGTGCCCCGATCCGTGAAGACGTAGTTGCCTTGTGAAAATTAGACGACGTTCTAAGTCCAATGCTTCCAACGGTTTATGAGAACACTTCTCATAAGCATATGGAAACATTGCACTTATGAGTTGACAAGTGGCTTTCTTTTTGGTATATTGTTGGTGTCGAGCTGCGGCAGCGGCTCAAGCGCTCCTGAGAGAAAGTTGCGGGGAAGAAGGGCTTCCGAGAACATCGGAGGCCCTTTTTCATTCTCCGTGTAGGAGGCCCTTTTTCATTCTCCGTGTAGGAGGACCTTATGGATGACACATGCTCTTGGGATGGATGGTCACACGAGGATCTTCTCAAGCAAATACTCAATCCACTTCGAATCAATCCCAATCAATACAGAGCCAATCTTACTTACGAGGACAAGACCTACGTTTCGGAAGAAAACAAATCTAAGGATTGGCACTACTACTCAAAAACATGGCATCGGATTCATGGTCCCAAGATCACCGTGAGTGACCGGAAGATCTATGTCATCGACCACGCCACCCTGTCCTGCAGACTCATAGCCAGACTTGAACGCTGGCCCGCAGCTTCCAGAACCATATCATTCCGTGGGGTAACCACCAAGGTCTCCGAGGGTCCTCTCAAAGCTATTGTGGACCGAATCCCCAGAGAAGATCTACCCCTGCTCATCGGGTCCCAAGGACCCATCGTGGATACCTTCATCGAGCGTCGTCTCAAGAAAGGAACCTGATCATGGCCAAGACTGTTACCTTCGCACTCAAGTTCACCGTTCAAATCCAGCCCAACGGAACTCCCGAAAGAACTTTGCGGGAGAACCTTGCGGGCATCGCCACCTACGCAATGAACCGGGGTCTGATTACCGGTGAAACCCCGGCCGAGATTGTCTCCTCCCATGTTGAAATCACCCGGAAGTAACGAATGGATGCCTCACAAGTCGAGATCAACTCCCTGTACGCTCTCAAGTCTGGTGTGACAGCGGTATTCATCCCGAGAGTCATAGGAAAAGGGATCAGAGGCAACACAGTATTTCAATGTGAAGTTCTTGCCCACAGTCTTCCCGGTTTCTCGCCCGACGATCTCTATGAGCTGGACCCCTCAGACCGGGAAGGAAACATCGAGCCCCTTCTTCGGAAAGAACTTCCACTGTATCTTGGATTACATGTCAGCCCCGCTTTTGAGGATATGCTCAAAGGGACAGACAAGCATAGTCTCAAAATGAAAGGATCAGCCTGATGTTCACTACCCGCATCAAAGTCAAACTCGAAGTCATCATCGCCATCGAAACCGACCTGCATCCCCAAAAGATGCCGGCCACCGACATGGATACCTTCATCGTCGAGAACACCGCGGATACCATCTCTCAGTTCGATACCCCGGACCTCAAGACATCTATCGTAGGGCACGAGATCATCGACGTGGAGAATCCCAACCTGAGATGCACATGCGGCGCCGACCTCACCAAGCCCCGCTCCATCTCCCGGCTCTATGTATCCAAGGATGAGAGGCATGAGGACTCATCCTGTCTGGGGCACTACGATGGCCTGTCCGAGGACTTCGAGGCGGATGGGTCTCCAAGCTACCCGCCGGAACATCACGACCTGCTCGACAACTCTGACAACTGCCAGAACTGCGGCGCAACCGTAGGTTAAGGAGAATAACCATGCCCAAGCGTCCCCTGACCGATCGGGAACTGAACACCGTGCTGGCCTCCCTGCGTGTCCTGCAGGCCAACCCGGTACTCTTTCCCCGTGAATTCTCAGCCCTGAAACCCCTGGCAACCACCTCCATCGACAAGCTCTGCCGTGACCTCAACCTCGGAAGGGTGAAACTATGAGCAATTGGAACATTGTGCAGCCCGAATTCACAGGAACCCTCGTCGGAATCGCCATGTTCGGGGCCCTGAATGCCTGGAATGCCAGGCTGCCGGTCATCTCCAAGGAACTCATCCGGGTCATCGAACGAGATGGAAACGTCTCCGCCGACCTCCTGCAGGAACTCGTGGATGAGGCCAAGAACGCCTTCGGCACGAAACTCTATGAGGAACTCAAACGGCAAGGGGTGGAGGTCACATGAAGTACATCGTCGTGTCCCAATACCCCGGCGGGGGATCAGAGAACCTCCACCTGTTCTCCTCCACCCTCGCCCATGACATCATGGCCCAGAATCTCTG